>Ga0137309_100148_pt1 | contig 49559 bp, 46 predicted proteins | sample NAcewiD2O_June_FD_97179 | JGI IMG/M metagenome (GOLD analysis project Ga0137309, IMG submission 97179) | Mouse cecal microbial communities from Vienna, Austria - N-Acetylneuraminic amended D2O_June | ecosystem: Host-associated > Mammals > Digestive system > Large intestine > Cecum | place... | reverse complement strand
GCAGCTCCCGTACATGGGAAATGACCCCCACCATCCGCCCGCTGGACCGGAGCATGGCCAAAGCTCCCATGGCGTAGTCCAGGGTCTCCGCGTCCAAAGAGCCGAAGCCCTCGTCAATAAAAATGGAGTCCAGGCCCACCGCCCCGGAGTGCTCCTGGACCACGTCCGAAAGGCCGAAGGCCAGGGAGAGGGAGGCCAAAAACTGCTCCCCGCCGGAGAGGGTGTCAATGGGCCGGGGCAGCATGGAGGCTCCGTCCATCACTTCCAGATCCAGCCCGGCTTTGGCGTTGCCCCCCTTGGGGCCTTCCATCAGCCGCAGGGCGTAGCGGCCCCGGCTCAACTGGGAAAAAAACTGGTTGGCGCTCACCAGCACCTCGTCCAAGGTCACGCTGAGTACATATTGCAGCACTGGGGTCTTTTTGGGGTTGTCGCCCGAGAGCCCCCGGCTCAGCCGGGAGACCCGCCCATACTCCTGGGACAGCGCCTGAAGCTTCTGGTCCAGCTCTGCCACCGACCCTGCCGCCGCCCGCAGAGAGCGCAGCTTTGCTCCAGCTTCCCCCAAGCGCCGGGAGAGCTCCAGCTCCTGGGCCCGCAGCGTCCCGGCCTCTTTTTGCAGCGCGTCCAAATCTGGGGGCTGGGGCCACAGGGGCTCCGCCTGGGCAAAGGCCGCCTGGGCCGCTTCTTGGGCCGCGCCCAGCAGCTTTACCCCTTCCTGGCGCCGGGCCAGCTCCCGCTCCGCCTGGCTGGCTTTTTGACGAAGGCTTTCACCCTGGGCCTGCAGGGCCTGCCGCTGCCGTTCCGCTTGGGCGATGGCCTCTTCCAGCGCCTTGCCGCTAACGCCCGCTAAGGGCTTCAAGGCCTCCTGAGCTTGGGATTCCAACCCCCGGGCCCGTTCTTCCAGCCGGGAGAGTTCTTCCCGCAGCGCCGCCGCCTGTTGGGCGAGGGTTTTCTTGCGTTCGCTCAAGCTGTCCAGCTTGGCTTGGGCTTTTTCCAGATTTCCGGCCAACTTCCGGGCCTCTTCCGCCTGTTTGGAACTTTGGTCCAGGGCCTGGGCCAGCTGTTCCGCCGCTTCCCGGGGCGGTCCGGAGGCCTCTTGCCGGTCCAAAGCCTCCCGGGCCCGTTCCAGCTCCGAGGCCTTGGCCAGAGCCGCCGCCCGGGCTTCCGCGGAGGAGGAGGCCGCGGCCTTTTCCCGCCGCCGCAGGGCTTCCAGCTCCCGGACGGGCAGAAGCCCCTCCGCCGCCTGGGCAGGGGCTGGGTGGTGGAGGGAGCCGCACACGGGACAGGGCGAGCCCTGGGCCAGGGCGTCCGCCAGAGCCGCCGCCCCGTTTTGCCGCCGTAAGGCCTCCTGAGCCTCCCACTGCTGGGCTAGGCGCTCCGCCTCTTGCGCCTTGGCCTGTGCCGCCCGCCGGGCCTCCGCCCAAGCCTTTTCCGCCGATGCCGTCGCCTCCCGGCGCTGGTCCAGCTCCCGCCGCTCCCGCAGAAGCCCCTCCAGATGGCGGCATTCTTCCAGCAGCGGGGGGAGCTGGGCGCCGGCCTGCTGGCAGGCGCTGTGGTAGGCGGCGCCTGTTTCCAGGCGTTGGTCCAGGCTGGCCTGTTCCAGCTCCAAAGCGGTCAGGGCTTTCTCCCGTTCCGCCAGCTCCTTTCGGGCCAGAGCGGCGCTTTGCTCCAGACCCCGAGCCTTGCTCAGGGCCTCCCGCCGCCCCTCCAGCCGGACCTTTTCCCCGGCTTGGGCCTCGGCCTTTTTCTGCGCTTCCAACGCGGCCTCCCGCATGGGTCCGGCCTCTTTGGCGGCGGCTTCCAAAGGCCCCAGCTGGTCCTTGGCCTGTGCCAGCTCCCGCTGGGCTTTTTCCAGGGCCCGGTGCAGCCTGTCCCACTCCGCCGCGCTTTCCAGCCGGGACTGGGCCTCCCCGGCCCGCTTTTTGGCGCTGGCCTGCTCCTGGCCCAGCTGTTCCAGCTCCTCCTCCTGGGCCTTTAGGGCCCCAGCCGCGTCTCCGGCGGATTCCAGCCCCTCCTGGCGCAAAAGAGTGTCCCGGAGTCCGGCGGTTTTTTCACTTTCCTGTTCCAGGGCCTTGGCCAAGGCCTTAAAGCGCTCGGTCAGCCGCTCCCAGATTTGAGCGGAAAACAGGGTGCGCAGAATTTTTCCCTTCTCCGTGGCACTGGCCAGCAGAAACCGGGAGAAGTCCCCTTGGGGCAGCACCATCACCTGGGTAAACTGTTGGCGGTTCAGGCGCAGCAGCTCCTGGGCCCGGCTGGTAACGGCCTTGTCGCTGCCGCTGGCCAAAAGCTTTTCCCCGCTGTCCAAAATCTGGTAGCAGGCGTTGGACTCCCGGCGTTCCCATTCTTTGGAGCGCCGGTTCTGTTTATAGCAGAGCTCCCGGCAGAACCGGTAGGCCGAGCCTCCCAGCTGAAAGGTAAAATGGACCAAAGTAGGCAGGTCCTGGGGGGCGCTCATGCAGCGCATATCGGGGAACTCCCGCTGGCCGCCGGTGGCTTGGCCGTAAAGGGCAAAGCAGATGGCGTCCAGCAGGGAGGTCTTTCCGCCGCCGGTGGGGCCGGTGATAAGGAAGATGCCGGACTGGCGGAAGGGGGAGAAGTCGATGGAGGTGCGGTCCAGATAGGGGCCGAAAGCTTGGAGGGTGAGTGCGAGAGGGTTCATGGTCCAGGGTCCTTTCTAAACGGTGATAGGGAAAGCGGCGAAAGCTTGGCAAGCTCCCGCGGTTTTCTTCTGGGCGCTGACGATTCTTGCGGTTTTTCGCTCTATGCCTGCTCCCGCGCTTCTTCCAGCACCCGCCGGAACAGCGCCCGGTCAGCCTCTTCCGGCTCCTGGCCGCAGGTTTCTTGAAAAAACGCGGCGAAGATTTCCTCTTCTCCCAGGCCCTTCAGCCGGGCCGCACGGCCTCCCGCCGCGCTGGCCGCCGCCCAGTTGTTGACCACGGACAGCAGGTTGGGAAAATTCGGCCGCAGCCGCTGAGCCGCCAGCAGCACCGGCGCGGAATCTTCCAGCACCAGCTCCACATAGTCCTGGCTGGCCTGGGCCTCCTGGCTCAGCCAGTCAAAGGTTCCGCTGAGCCGCCGCACATCCCGCAGGGGGGCGTACTCCACCGGCTGAACCTGGACCCCATTCTCGATTTCCAACCGCAGGAAGCATTTTTTCTGTCCCGCCTCGCTGATGGAATACTTAAGGGACGACCCGGAGTACCGGCCCTTTTCTCCAGCCCGCTGGGGCCTGTGCAAATGGCCCAGGGCGGCGTAATCGAAGGGGTCAAACAGCGCCGGGGGCGTTTGGCCGCTGCCGCCTACCATAAGGCTTTCTGAGTCGCACACAGAGGCCCCCGCCGCGAAACAGTGAGCCGCCAGCAGATGAACCGCCCCCTCCTGGAACCGGGGCAGCATGGCCTGCACCGCCCGCTCCATGCAGGGGCCCTCTCCCCGCAGCTCCGGGTCCCCAAAGAAGGCCCGGGCCTGAGGCGGGTCAAAGTAGGGCAGCAGAAAGACCTGAACCCGCTGGCCGTCCTGTTCCAGTTCTACCGGCTCCAAGGCGTCCGCCAGCTCCGTGGCCAGGTAGACCCCGCTGCGGCGCAGGGCGCTTTTCAATAAGGCGATGCGTCCCGCCCCGTCGTGGTTTCCGGCAATGGCCAGCACCTTGCAGTTTAGGGCCATCAGCCGCTCCAGGGTCTGGTCAAACAGCCGGATGGCCTCCAGGCTGGCCACCTGCCGGTCGTAAATATCTCCGGCCAAAATCACCGCGGCGGGCCGTTCCCGCTCCACCTGGGGCAGAAAGAGCTCTTCTAAAAAATACCGCTGGTCTTCCAGCAGGCTGCGGCCATAGAGCATCCGGCCCAGGTGCCAGTCGGAGGTATGGTAGATGAGCATAGGGGCTCTCCTTTCCGGCTTCGGCCGGGGCCGGAGCACATTTACAATTTCTTAAGATTTTAGGTCTTTCCTTTCGGGCCGTTTCGGAGTATACTATAAAGACAACTCATAAGGGCCCTTTGAAAACAGTGCGAGAAAAAACGAAATCCCCTTTTTGCCCATTATATCACAATTTTGGAGGTTTGAACATATGAAAATATTCCGCCGCTGGGCCGGGTTTTTGCTGGCCTGCCTGATGCTGTTTGCCGCCGCCGTGCCCGCCCATGCCGAGGAGGGCTTCAACTTCCAATGGGACGGCGGGCGGGACGATGACAGCGACCAGCCTCACTGCAAGTCCATCTTTATGATGAACCTGGATACCGGCACGGTGGTCTATACCTTGAACCCGGACGAGCGGCTGCCTATGGCCTCCATGACAAAAATTATGACCTACATCATTGCCTATGAGAATATCCCTGACATTGAAAACGCCAAGATCACGGTGCCGCAGATTGTGGAGGATGACCTGGAGGGTACAGGCAGCTCCCTCGCCGGGGTCTCTGTGGGCGAGGAGCTTACGGGCCTGCAGCTTTTGTACCTGCTCATGGTGCCCTCTGGCAATGACGCGGCCCTGACCTTGATGGAGTATGTGGACGGGCTCTACAAAAGCGGACGCCTTGCCGCCCCGGACGCGGCGGATCCGGAGGACCCGGGCGCTGTGGCCCAAGAGGGGCCCCAGGCCACGCCGGCTCCAGAAGGGGAAGAGGAGCCGGGCCGGGTGGATTATACCGGAGACAGTTATTTCGTCTCTTTGATGAATAAAAAAGCGGAAGAGCTGGGCTGCAAAAACACCCACTTCACCAACCCCCACGGCCTGCACCACCCGGACCACTACAGCACCGCCCGGGACACGGCTATTATTGCCGAGTACGCCATGACTCTGCCGAACTTTTCGGCGATTACCAGCACCTTTGCCTATGACAAGGCCCCAACCAACACAGACCCGGATGGGGACACGCAATACAACACCAACAAGCTGCTCCAACCCTATGAGGATGCCAATGGCCGGCTGTACTTTTACACCTATGCCAAAGGCATCAAAACCGGCTCCCACGACCAGGCGGGCCACTGCATTGCCGCCTCGGCCACGGCCTATGGCTACACCTATGTGGCGGTGCTGATGGGCGACATGGAGGGCTATGAAAACGACATCCACTATGAGATGATGGACGCCCGGTCCCTGTTCCGCTGGGCCCTGACCGAGCTGGAGAAGAAAACGGTGGTCAACCAGGGAGATGTGCTCAGTTCGGTGAAGCTGGAATACGCCTTTCAAAAGGACGAGCTCCTGCTCTCCGCCGGAGACAGCGTAAGCGTGATGCTGCCCAAAAGCGTGGACCAGACCTCTATTTTGGTGACCATTGACAAGCCGGAAAGCGTTCAGGCCCCGGTGCGCAAGGGGGAGGAGATTGGCACGGCCACCATCAGCTATGCCGATGAGGTAATCGGCACGGTGCCGGTGCTGGCGGCTGAGTCCGTGGCCCGCAGCGACCTGATCGCCAGCTGGGAGCAGGGCAAGTCCCTGCTGACTTCGTCCTGGTTTATCGCGGTGATGGCGGTTATCGGCGCGCTGGTTGTGGTGTATTTGATTTTGGTGGTCTTCTACCGGCGCAAGCAAAAGCAGCTGCGGCGGGTGCGTAAGTTCCGGGATTTGTAAAATAAAACACAAAGCAAAAAGCTCTGGCATTGGCAGCGGCCAACGCCAGAGCTTTTTTGTGGTCATGGTCTAATTTCCGTTTTTCCCCCGCCGGTACCGGCGATAGAGGTTTTCACCCACAGCCACCAGGGCAAAGACGCCGCAGGCAATGAGCAGCACGGCCAGCACGGTAAGGAACAGGCCGCCCAGGTCCCAGGCGGGCCAGGCGTTCTGCCAGGAGTCCCACAGGGAGTCCGTTCCCCCGCTAAGGGGGCCCAGCAGGAAGCTTCCCAGAGCGGCCACGCCCCGGCAGGCAAAGTCCAGCAAGGCGGTGAGCATCCGCCAGCCTAGGCTGAGCATTGCGGTCAACAGGGTCCAGCACGTGTTCAGCACCCAGCCAAACAGCTGGAAAATTCCCGTAATCATAAGAATATCATCCTTTCTAACTATGGTTTAAGACTGATGGTGGGCGCCCCGGCGCTTGCCGCTGGAGCCAAAGGAGGATTCCACAATTTTGTAGTAGGTCCGGGCGGTGCGCAGGTAGATCAGCAGATAGCACACGCTGAACACCAGCACGCAGCCAGCCATAGAGGAGACAATCAGCTGGAAGTTTACCATATTCATTAGCCCCAAAATCTTTTGCAGCATGGGGAAAGCAAAGCTCAGGTGCAGCAGCGCGGTGAACAGGGGCAGGAAGAAGACCATCAGCACCTGGCTGTGAATGGACTTTTTTACCTCCTGGTGGCTCATGCCCACGTCCTGCATAATTTTAAAGCGCTTGGCGTCCTCATAGCCCTCGGAAACCTGCTTGTAGTAGATGATCAGCGCGGTGCCCAGCAGGAACACCACCCCCATGAACAGCCCCAGGAAGAACACCCCGCCATACAGCCCCGCCAGGTCTTCTTTTTGGTAGGGGCGGCACTCCCGGCTGAGAGAGAAGCCCTCGCCCTTCTGAACGACGCCCCATTGGTTCACGTCCAGGTCAATCCAGTCGCTGATCTCGTTGTAAACGTCCTTTACGGTCTGCGGGTTGTGGCCCGCCACGTCAAACCGGAAGACATACTCGGCCATGTAATAGCTTTGGTCCGAATCTTTGCCGGGCGGCGTCAGTTTGTCGCCCACAATCAGCTCCGGGTCGTTGAGCACCAGGGCGTAGTTTTCATAGCCCATCAGGTAGCTGACGTCCTTGGCCTTGCCGCCGGGCAGGTCAATTTTTTCCACTTGGTAGGTCTTGCCGAACACAGTTACGCGATCGAAGCTGTACCGGTTTTCCGGATCGTAAAGCAGGGCCTGGTCCGGGGCCAGACTGCGGCTTTGGCCGGAATAACGGTTGTAGTCCTCCAATGTGTAAAGCTCCAAGGCGGCGTAAGTGGAACCGGCCAAGCCATCGTTCACATAAAGAGTATCCTCCACCCGGGAGCAGGCGAACAGCCACTCGCGCCGTTCGAAAACATTTTCCATCCGCGCGTCCCGATTGGCGCAGGCCTCCTGGGCCTTTTGGCGGATCCTCTCCCGCTCCTCCTCTTGAAGGCCGGAGGTGGTCAGCTCAATGTCCTGGGGGCAGAGCCGGTTCACCGCGTCCTCTACCCCGGTGTACAGGCAGAAGGTGGTGGAGACCGTCACCAGCAGGCATGTAAACAGGATGCAGATGGAGGCTAGGCCCGCCGCGTTCTGCTTCATGCGGTAGAGCATGCCGGAGACAGTGGTAAAGTGGCGGGTCTGGTAGTAAAAGCCCTTGTTTTTCTTCAGAAGCTTCAGCATGGCTGTGATGCCCACCATAAACACCAGATAGGTGCCCAAAATAACCAGAATCACAGCCACAAAGAACAGGGCCAGCGCGGTCATGGGGTCGGTGATGCTAACGGCCAGATAGTACCCGGCCCCCAGCAGGCCCGCGCCCAAAACCGCCAGAACCCAGTGGCCCTTGGGCTCTTTTTCGCCTATCTCCCCGCCGTGGAGAAGCTCGATGGGCTTGGAGAGCCGGACCTGCAAAATGTTGTAGCAGCCGGAAAACAGGAAGATGCCTCCAAAAATCAGGACCGCGTGGAGGAACACCACAGGCGAGACCACAAAGGCAATGGGTACAGGTGAGCCGCTTAACTTCTCTATCATCAGGAAAAACGCTTTGGAAAAGGCCAGGCCCAGGCCCAGGCCGGCGCCAAGGCAGACAAGGGCGGTTATCAGGGTTTCGGTTAAAATAACGCCGGCAATGTGGCGTTTTTCCATGCCCAGAATGTTGTAAAGGCCCAGCTCTTTTTTCCGGCGCTTGATGACAAAGCTGTTGGTGTAGAACAGGAAGATGGCGGCCAGCACCGCGACCACATAGATGCCGAAAACCATCATGCTGGCAGTGGACCGGGCCCCGTAAAACTCCGACTGGCCGCAGCCAATGGCCAAAGAGTAGATGATGTAGTACAGCATGACCATGCCCGCCCCAGAGAGCAGATAGGGCACGGTGACCCGGTAGTTTTTCCGCAGGTTCTGCCAGGCCAGCTTGGGATACAGCTTAAGCATGAGCGACCGCCTCCTCCCGGCTGGTGGCCAGTACGGTCAGCGCGTCGGAAACGCTCTGATACATCTGGTCGTCCGACTGGCTCCCCCGGTAAATTTGGTGGAAGACCTGGCCGTCTTTGATGAACAGCACCCGGCCCGCCCGGCTGGCGGCCTGGATGGAGTGGGTGACCATCAGCACAGTCTGCCCGGCCCTGTTGATTTGGGTGAAGATGTCCATAATCTGCCCGGCGGAGCGGGAGTCCAGAGCGCCGGTGGGCTCGTCGGCCAAAATAAGCTGGGGCTGGGTGATGATGGCCCGGGCGATGGCCGTGCGCTGCTTCTGCCCGCCGGAGATTTCGTAGGGGAACTTTTCCAGCAGCTCGGCAATGCCCAGGCTTTGGGCAATGGGCTCCAGGCGCTGGCGCATCTCCGGATACTTTTTTCCAGCCAGCACCAGGGGCAGAAAGATGTTGTCCTGCACCGAGAAGGTGTCCAGCAGGTTGAAGTCCTGGAAGACAAAGCCCAGGTTGTCCCGGCGGAAGGCGGAAATTTCCCGTTCCTTCAAGCTGACAATGTCCCGCATGTTGAGGAAGACCTGACCGGAGGTGGGCTTATCCAGGGCGGCCAAAATGTTGAGCAGGGTGGTTTTGCCCGAGCCGGACTCGCCCATAATGGCCACAAATTCCCCCTCTTCCACCGTGAAGTTCACGTCATGCAGGGCCTGCACCTGGGCCCCGCCCAAGCGGTTGGCATAGGTTTTCTTTAGATGTTCCACATTCAATAAGCTCATATATTAGGCTCTCCTTTTCGCTTTCGATGGTTTCAGTATACCGGATAATTCTTACAAAATCCATAAGCCAGGCTTACAAAAGGGAGGAGGAAGCTTACAGTATTGTAAGCTTCCTCCGGGAGGTTATTTTCTGAAGCGGAAAGGGCCTCTGGCTGTACGGCGCGGCAGAGGCCCTTAGTCCCGCTTTGGCTTGGGCCGGCCCAGAAACAGCCGCACGGTGGTGCCCTTGCCCAGTTCGCTGTCAATCTCAATGCGGTTGTGAAGGGTGTCCGCCACCCGGCGGGTCAGGTAGAGGCCCAGACCGGTGCTGGTGGATTCCGCCCGGCCGTTGTGGCCGGTGAAGCCCCGCTCGAACACCCGGGGCAGGTCCGCCGGGTCAATGCCAGCCCCCTGGTCGCTTACCGACAGCACGTCGGCCTGGTCCATGGCAATGCGGATGCGGCCCCGCTCGGTGTACTTTGCCGCGTTGGAGATAATCTGCTCCAGCATAAACAGCAGCCATTTTTGGTCCGTTACCACTTGGTTGGGAAAATCCTCCAGCTCCAGGCTCAACTTTTTATAGATAAACTGGGGCGCGAATTTTTTCACCGCCTGGGCCGCAATGGGCCGTACCGGGCAGCGCTCCAGCTGTAGGTCCGCGTTCATGGAGTAAATGCGCAGGTAGCCCAGCACCAGCTCCACATAGCGCTCGGTTTTAAACAGCTCCTGCCGGATGGCCTCGCTGTCCTCTGGATTGGATTGCAGAATCAGGCCCATAGCGGCCAGGGGCGTTTTCACCTGGTGGGCCCACAGGGTGTAGTATTCCATCAGCTCGTCCTGGCGCCCGGCCAGCTGGCCCTCCAGGCGCGCCACCTCCTGGCGCAGGCTTTCCACAGTCTCCATCAGCCGCTGCTGATGAAGGGAGCCCTCCGCCGACACTGGCTCGGTCAGGTGGGGAGCCAAGCGGGACAAGGCCTCTAACTTTACAGCGCGGCGGTGGTAGCGGACAAAGTCCGGAGCCAAAAAGAGCCCAACCCCCACAATGGTCAAAATCAGAAAGCAATAGAACAGTGGCCCCACAGGCAGGCTGAAAAGAAAAAACAGCAGCACGGCCAGCGAGCTCAGGGTCAGCACCCCCAAAAAGAGAACCAGCCGGTCATATAAATAGGAAAGCAAAACTTTCATAGCTCACTCCAATACATATCCAACGCCTTTTTTTGTCACCAACAGGCCCTCCAGACCCACAGATTCCAGCTTCCGGCGCAGCCGGGACACATTAACGGTCAGGGTATTGTCATCGATGAAGCTTTCACTTTCCCAGAGCCGCACCATCAGGTCGTTCCGGCTGACAGGATGCCCGGCGTTTTCCATTAAAACCCGCAAAATGCGGAACTCGTTTTTAGTCAGCTCCGACTTGCCCGCTGGGCCGCTCAGATGCTCGGTGCCCAGGTCCAGCAGGGCGCCGCCATGTTCCAGCACATCCACGCTGCCTTGCAGGGAGTAAGTCCGCCGGAGCACAGCTTGAACCTTCGCGGTGAGAACTGTCAAGTCAAATGGCTTTACAATAAAATCGTCCCCTCCCAGCTCAATGGCGGTGACGATGTTTAGATTATCCGAAGCGGAGGACACAAACACCACCGGGGTTTTGGAGCGCCGCCGGATTTCCTGGACCCAGTGATACCCGTTAAAGCAGGGCAGACCGATGTCCAGCAGCACAAGATGAGGGGAGAATTCCAGAAATTCATCCAAGATGTGGGTGAAATCCTGAGCTGGACGCACTTCATAGCCCCACATAGACAAGTGTTCGGCCACGGTGCGGCGAATAACCTTATCATCTTCTACAAGAAAAATTTTATACATGCTCTAAAATCCTCAAAATACCGTCATAGGTTTCCACGCGATAAGTAAAGGCATCTGACTTTATATTGTTGAGTCCCGGCGGGTCGTACCAGAGGCTGTCCAGTCCAGCGTTCACCGCCCCTTGGATGTCCGAGGAAGGGGAATCCCCGATTACAAGGGCGTTTTCCCGCTGAAAACCCGGAATATGGGCCGCTACATAGTCAAAATACCGCTTGTCTGGCTTGCCAACGCCCACCGCCTCGGACACAAATACATCCTGGAAATATTCCATCAGCCCAGCATGGCGCAAGCGGGGCATCTGGCTGACCACATTACCGTTGGTAATAATGTAAAGTTTGTACGCTTGACATAACCGCTCTACCAGCGCCGCGGCCCCAGGGTAGGGGGTACCGGTTTCCGCCAAAGCTGTAAAGTAGCTAGCGTTAACGGCTTCCGGGTCGCCGGTCAACCCGGTTTGGTCCAAGAACTCCACAAAGCGGCTGATGTAAAGCTGGTTTTTGGTGCATTCCCCCCGCTCGAAGCGGGCCCAAGCCCGGTTGTTGCAGGCCTCATAGCAGGCTAACAGCTCCTGCCGGAAGGGCCGCTGGGCCGCGAACTGCGCGGCGTACATTCGATGAAAGGCCTCGGTCATGTCGGCGGGGAAGTCCAGCAGGGTACCGTCCGCGTCAAAAAGCAGGAACTGATATTTCATTTTATACATCCTTTCCGGCATGCCAGGAGTCCGGCGCGCATACATTTCGTAACAGGATTATACCGTGAAATTCCCCGGATGTCAACATTTCTGGAACGATGAAAGGAGCCCGGTATGAGAGTTTTTCAAAAAAGAAGGTATTGTTATATTTTAGCCTGGCTGGCCTTGGCGGCGTCGGTTGGAGCGGTGGGGCTGCTAGGCGGGCGGGAAGCTGGTCCGGCGGCGCAGCCGGAAGCGCCCCCTGCCCACAAGCCTGTGGCGGAGGCCTCTCCTACGGCCTCAGAATCGCGGCATACCGGTTTGGCCGGGGTGTGGGTGCCATACATGTCCCTGGTAGGGAAGGAGCACACTCAGGAAGCCTTTGAGGCAAATTTCCGGTCCATTGCCGACAGCGCAAAGGAGAAAAACTTTACAGCACTATTTGTCCATGTGCGGGCCTTTTGCGACGCGCTGTACCCCTCCAAGCTGTACCCTTGGTCCCATCTGCTGACCGGCCGGCAGGGGCAGGACCCGGGCTTCGATCCTTTGGAATTTATGGTCAGCTACACCCACAGCCTGGGAATGGAGTTTCACGCCTGGCTGAACCCCCTGCGGGTCAGCACAGGGGAGACCCCGGCGGAGCTGTCCCAGGACAACCCCTATCTTTCTCTAAAAGATGAATATCCCTATTATTTTATGGAAAGCGGATCAGCTTGCTATCTGAATCCAGCCTACCCCTACATTCGGACCTTGATTGCGGAGGGAGCGGCGGAGATTGCGGAGAATTACCCGGTGGATGGCATCCACTTTGACGATTATTTCTACCCCACGCAGGAGGAATCCTTGGACGCGGAGGCCTACCAGCTCCATGTAGAGACGGTGGAATCGCCTCTGCCCCTGAACCAGTGGCGCACAGCCAATATCAGCGCGATGGTGTCAGAAGTGTATGACCGGGTCAAGGCGGCGAATCCCCAGGTGAAGTTTGGCATTTCTCCCCAGGGAAATTTGGAAAACGACCGGAACATGGGAGCGGACGTAGAGGCCTGGTGCGCCGCGCCGGGCTATTTGGATTACATCTGCCCGCAGCTTTACTATGGGTTTGAAAATGAGACCCTGCCTTACACCGAAGCTTTGCGCCAGTGGACGGAGCTTTACCGGTGTGAAGGAATAGAGCTTTACGTAGGCTTGGCCCTTTACAAGGCGGCGGGCGATACCCAGGAGGCGGGCTGGGATACAGGTCGTGTAATCAGCCAGCAGATTCAGGAGGCCCAGAGCGCACAGTGTAACGGCATTATACTTTACAGCTCTGCCTATTTGGACGCGGAGGCCGCCCGCCAGGAGGTGGAGGGCGCGGTGGAGGCCCTGAGCGGCGGCATTGTGGGGGCGGAGTGAGGCTGTAAAAAAAGCTTGACAAACCTGCTACTAGGCGCTATAATATTTTTTAATAAACCTTCGAGAAAGTGTGAGTAAGCCAGACTGTGAACCGAGAATGCTTGGCATTCGTCAGAGAGCCGCGGCAAGGTGGGAGCGTGGCGGGGAGCTTCTGGCCCAATGGGCTTTTGAGGGCGGACCGAACAACCGGCAGGCGGCGCGGCCCAGCGTGGGCGGCCAAGGTGGGTTCAGTAGGCGAGCCGGAGTGGCGCTCCGTTAGCAAAGCCAGCGCATAAAGGCGCGGCCTCTGCCGCCCAGGTGCGCATTAAGAGGACGCGCAGCCGCGTCAAGCCGGGTGGCACCGCAGGAGAGAATATAGGAAGCTTTCATGTAATTACTCCTTTCTTTTCCCCTGTCCCAGCAGATATCCTGCCGGGACAGGGGTTTTTTTGCCCTCTCCCGGACCCAATCAACCAGAAAGGACTGTGCGAATCATGAGTGAAAAAATCCCCTACAAAATCTACTTGAGCGAAAACGAGATGCCCAAGGCCTGGTATAACCTGCGGGCCCACATGAAGAACAAGCCCGCCCCCCTGCTGAACCCCAGCACCTACCAGCCGATGACCGCCGGAGAGCTTTCCGGCGTGTTCTGCGATGAGCTGGTCCGGCAGGAGCTGGACAACGACACCCCTTATTTTGACATTCCCACGGAAATTCGGGACTTTTACAAGATGTACCGGCCCTCTCCGCTGGTGCGGGCTTACTGCCTGGAGCAGAAGCTGCAAACTCCCGCTAAGATCTATTATAAGTTTGAGGGCAACAATACCTCTGGCTCCCACAAGCTGAATTCCGCCGTGGCCCAGGCCTACTACGCCAAGCGGCAGGGCCTTAAGGGCGTAACCACCGAGACCGGCGCAGGCCAGTGGGGCACCGCCCTCTCCATGGCCTGCTCCTACCTGGGCCTGGACTGCAAGGTCTACATGGTCAAGTGCTCGTATGAGCAGAAGCCCTTCCGCCGGGAGGTCATGAAGGTTTATGGGGCAGACGTAACCCCCTCGCCCTCGGAGTTTACCCAGGTGGGCCGGAAGATTCTGGCCCAGTACCCTGGCACCGGCGGCTCTCTGGGCTGCGCCATCAGCGAGGCCGTGGAAGTGGCCACTGCCACCCCGGGCTACCGCTATGTGCTGGGCTCTGTGCTCAACCAGGTGATGCTGCACCAATCCATCATTGGGCTGGAAGCCAAAACCGCCCTGGACAAGTATGGGGTCAAGCCCGATGTGATTATTGGCTGTGCCGGCGGCGGCAGCAACCTGGGCGGACTCATCGCCCCCTTTATGGGGGAGAAGCTCCGGGGCGAGGCGGACTACCGCTTCATCGCCGTGGAGCCCGCCAGCTGCCCCTCCCTTACCCGGGGCCAGTACCGGTACGACTTCTGCGACACGGGCATGGTGTGCCCGCTCTCCAAAATGTATACCTTGGGCAGCGGGTTCATCCCCAGCGCGGACCATGCGGGCGGCCTGCGCTTCCATGGCATGAGCAGCGTTTTGAGCCAGCTTTACGCCGATGGCCTGATGGAGGCGGTAGCGGTGAAGCAGACGGACGTGTTCCAGGCGGCGGAGGATTTCGCCCGCATTGAGGGCATTCTGCCTGCGCCGGAGAGCAGCCACGCCATTTTGGCGGCAGTGAACGAGGCCATGAGGTGCAAGGAGACCGGCGAGGAGAAGACCATCCTCTTCGGCCTGACGGGCACAGGCTATTTTGACCTGTTCGCCTATGAGAAGTTCCACCGGGGAGAGATGACAAACTACATCCCCACAGAGGAAGAGATCGCGGCGGCTTTGGCAAAGCTCCCGGTGATTGAATAAGCGGAAAAGAAAAGAGGCGGGCCTGGGGTCCGCTTCTTTTTGAAAATTTGTAAACTTTTTTTATTTTCTCTCCCCACAGGGGCCAAAGCCTTGCGAAACCCGGAGAAATGGGCTATAATGAATCGTATCATAATTAGGAGGTGCCGCGCTTTGGCGAGAGAACGATATTTGGTTGGCGCTGGGGAGGATACCATCCATGCTGGCGTAATTGAACTGAAATCCGCAAAGGATAAGCGTAAAAACTGGTGGGACTATCACAAAGGCCATGTGCTTCTGGGGGCGGTGCTGCTGGCCGCTGCGGTAAGCGTGATTTACTCCATTGTTTCCAAGGTGAAGCCGGATTACAGCATTGGGCTTTTGACCTCTTTTCAGCTGCCAGAACGCATAATTGCCCAGATGGAAGAACACATCGCCCAATACGGCGAGGACCGCAACGGCGACGGCCGGGTGGTGGTGGACCTGTGCCCCTATGTGTTCTCCCAGTCTCAGACGCTTCAGGACCCACAGGTGATTCAGGCCAGCTTTACCCGCTTTGCCGGGGACGCGGCCATGGACGCCTGTATGGCGTACCTGCACGACAGCGAGGCCTTTTTGATGATGGAGGAAAACTTCGAGGGCTTTTTCCAATATAACGATGGCAGCCCAATGGAGCCCGGAGACCGGGACTATCAGGAGGCCATGCGCCCCTGGCGGGACTTTGCGGGCTTGGCGGACTTTGACCCCTCCCTGGAGGATCTGGACGGCTGGTCGCCGGAAGTGGTGGACGAGCTGATGGGGCGGCTGCGCCTTTCGGTGCGGACCAGCGAGGGAACGGCGTTTGCCTCTGACGAAAAGAAAATGGCCTATTATGAGGACACTCTGTCCCTGGTGGACCGGCTGGAAGCTGGAAAATAGAGGATGCTTCTTATAAAACAGAGAAAGTCCCGCTAAAACTGACGCCAAGTGAAACGCTTTATAATACTTAGGAGGTAAGGAATTATGTCAATGACCATGACCCAAAAGATTTTAGCCGCCCATGCCGGGTTGGACCATGTGGAGCCCGGCCAGCTCATTGAGGCGAACCTGGACATGGTGCTGGGCAACGACATCACGTCCCCAGTGGCCATTAACGAGTTCGAGAAGTGCGGGGCAAGCGGCGTGTTCCACAAGGACAAAATCGCCCTGGTGCTGGACCATTTCGCCCCTAACAAGGACATTAAGGCCGCCCAGCAGTGCAAGCAGACCCGTCAGTTTGCGGACAAGTATGACATTACCAACTTTTTCGATGTGGGCCAAATGGGCATTGAGCACGCCCTGCTGCCGGAAAAAGGCCTGGTGGGCCCTGGCGGGGCCATTGTGGGGGCGGACTCCCACACCTGCACCTATGGGGCTTTGGGCGCGTTCTCCACAGGCGTGGGCTCCACGGACATGTGCGCGGCCATGATCACCGGCAAGCTGTGGTTCAAGGTGCCCTCCGCCATTCAGGTGGAGCTCACCGGCAAGCCCACGGGCTTTGTGTGCGGCAAGGACGTGGTCCTGCACCTGATCGGGGAAATCGGCGTGGACGGGGCCCTGTACCAGAGCCTGGAATTCACCGGGGAGGGCGTGGCCGCCCTTAGTATGGATGACCGGTTTACCATTGCCAACATGGCCATTGAGGCTGGAGCCAAAAACGGTATCTTCCCGGTTGACGGGAAGACCCTTGCCTACTGCAAGGACCGCTATCAGGGTGAGGTGAAGGTGTACGAGCCCGACCCGGACGCGGTATATGAGCGCACGGTGACCATTGACCTCAGCACACTGCGGCCCACGGTCTCCATGCCCCACCTGCCGGAAAACACCCGCACCATTGAGGAAGTCAGCGATGTGAAAATTGACCAGAGCGTCATTGGCTCCTGCACCAACGGCCGCATCAGCGACATGCGCATCGCCGCCCAGATTATGAAGGGCAAAAAGGTTGCCAAAAATGTGCGCTGCATTGTGATCCCCGCCACGCAGGAGGTGTACCTCCAGTGCATCCGGGAGGGCTTGGCCGAGGCCTTCATCGAGGCCGGGGCGGTGTTCAGCACCCCCACCTGCGGGCCCTGCCTGGGAGGCTACATGGGCATTTTGGCCGAGGGCGAGCGGGCGGTTTCCACCACCAACCGGAACTTCGTGGGCCGCATGGGCCATGTGGATTCCGAGGTGGTGCTCTCCAGCCCCGCCGTGGCCGCCGCCAGCGCCCTGACCGGCTACCTCACCGACCCGGCCAAGCTGTGATGGATAAAGCGAAGGCCGCTCCCCTGGAGCTGGAAACCCAGCGCCTTCTTTTGCGCACGCCCCAAAGGGCAGACGCGCTCCCCATACGGGAGCTTTGGCGGCAGGATTTCGTGCGGGAATATAACTGCTTCGGCCCGCTGCCCAGTGTGGAGGAAGTGGAAGAGATTCTGGCCCGGGACCCGCAAAGCCAGCTGGTCCTGGTAGAGAGGAAGAGCGGCCGGGTCATAGGGCACACCGGCATGGGACGGGACAGCCTGCGCTACCGGGTGAAGTCCTTTTCTCTGGACTACTACCTGGGGGAAGAATACGCCCGCCAGGGCTATATGACGGAGGCGCTGGAGCGGGTGCTGGCATACTTGTTTTTGCGGCAGGGAGCCGAGTCGGTTAGCGCCCGGGCCTTTGCGGAAAACGCCGCCTCCATCGCCCTGCTGGAAAAGCTGGGCTTTACCCGGGAGGGCACTCTCCGCCGGGCTGTGCGGAATTTTGAGGGCAGGGCCTTTGACGACGCGGTATTCTCCCTGCTGCGGGAGGAATACTTGGCGGCGCATCCTCCCCGGCTGGGGGATGTGCTTAGAGTGGAGATGGACCGGCCCATCGGCACGGTGCACCCCAAGCACCCGGACTTGATTTACCCCGTCAACTATGGGTATGTTCCGGGACTTATAGCTCCAGACGGCGAAGAGCAGGACGCGTATGTGCTGGGGGTGAGCGAGCCCCTGGAGGAATTCACCGGCCAGCTTATTGCTGTAATCCACCGGTTTGACGATGTGGAGGAAAAGTGGGTGCTGGCCCCGGAGGGCATGGACTTCACCAAAGAGCAGGTAGAGGAAATGACCCGCTTTCAAGAACAGTATTATCAGATTGAGATCAGGATGTGAGGCGAGCGATGGAAAGCTGTATCCTCCAGGGAAAATGGGATGAGCTGGAAGTTCAGCACAAAACCGGCCCGGGTGAGTACGAATATTACCGCCGGAAGTTTATCAAGCTGGGGCAGGCGGAGCAGTGCGTGGTCAGCGTCTATGAAATCCCGCCCGGCAAGGCCGCGTACCCTTACCACTATCACTTGAAAAACGAGGAAGTTTTTTTCATCCTTAGCGGTCAAGGGCTTCTGCGCACCCCGGAGGGGGAGCGGCAGGTGAGGGCCGGGGAGCTGCTTTTCTTCCCCGCCCAGCCAGAGGGAGCCCACAAGCTCACCAATACCAGCGGGGAGCCCCTGGTGTACCTAGACTTCGACACCCAGAACCCTCTGGATGTGGCCCTTTACCCGGATTCCCGCAAAATCGGCGTGTGGGGCCGGAATGTGAATCAGGTCTTCCAGGAGGAGGACGCTGTGGACTATTACGCGGGGGAATGAGCCCCGCCTAAGATAAATGAAAAAAGGAGCGATATCGCTATGAACGCAAAAGGCACAGTACACAAATACGGCGACGACGTGAACACGGATGTGATCATCCCCGCCCGGTACCTGAACACCGCCTCCCACGCGGAGCTGGCCAGCCACTGCATGGAGGACATTGACAAGGATTTTGTAAAAAACGTGAAGCCCGGCGACGTGGTGGTGGCAGGCAAGAACTTTGGCTGCGGCTCATCCCGGGAGCACGCGCCCATTGCCCTAAAGGCTTCGCAGGTTTCCTGCGTCATTGCCAAGACCTTTGCCCGCATTTTCTACCGGAACTCTATTAACATCGGCTTCCCCATTTTGGAGTGCCCAGAGGCGGCGGAAGAGATTCAGCCTGGGGATGTGGTGAGCGTGGACTTTGACAGCGGGCTTATCACAGACGAGACCACGGGCAAGCGCTATCAGGCCCAGCCCTTCCCAGCCTCGATTCAGAAAATCATCCAAAGCGGCGGGCTTCTGGAGTCCATCAAGGGGTGAGGGATGGGAGATATTTATTTTCCCAGCTGCAACTTCAGCAAAGCCAGCCCTCAGGCTGCCAAAAAGCTCCGGGCGCTGCTGCGGGAGCAAATGCCCGCGGCGGGCTGCTGCCGCACGGATAAAAAAGAATACCCTGCGGGTGAGCGGGCCCTGTACTTGTGCCAGGCCTGCCGGGAGGGCTTGGAGGAACGCTTCCCCCAGCTGATTTCGGAGAACCTGTTCGTGTGGCTGGACAGGGAGGCGGACTTTGTTTTGCCCGATTACAGCGGGCTTGCAGTGAGCGTGCAGGACTGCTGGCGGGATAGGGAACACCCGGAGATTCATCGGGCAGTGCGCAGCCTGCTAAGTAAAATGGGCGTTGCGGTGCGGGAGATTTCCAGGAACCGGGAGCAAGCCGACTACTGCGGAAACCTCCACTTTGTGCCAGAGCGGCCGGAGGCAGCGGATTTGGTGAACGCCCGGCCAGGCGTGCCACTGTACCAGTTTCCGGAGGAGGAGCAGAGGGTGATTTTCGCAGAGCAGCTGGAGAAGCACGGCGGATTGCCGGTGCTGTGTTATTGTAACCGGTGTAAGCTGGGGATAGAGACAGCGGGCGGCAAGGCGGTGCATTTGATGGAGCTGATCATGGGAACCTACCTGTAGGTAGCAGGAACCCACAGCAATGGTGATACACGTTCCTATTGACAAAAGAATCCAAGTCATTTTCTTTAAAGGTGAAAGCCGCTCTGATAGCAAGAGCGGCTTTCGTTTTGGCCAAAAGTGTTCTACGAATTAGTCCACAGCCTAAAGCTTGGCTACAGCCCGTACCAACACGTCCAGTTCCTCCCGCCGGGTAAACACCGAGGGGGAAATCCGCACGGTGCCGGTCTCTTTGGTGCCCATTTTTTCATGGGCCGCAGGGGCGCAGTGGAGGCCGCAGCGCACGGCGACGCCCTCCTTTGCCAGCTTTGCGCCTACCGCCTCGCTGGACATGCCCTCCACGTTAAAGGACAGCACTGGCGCAAACCAGGGGGATTGGGGCGGGGGCGTGTATAGTTTGACCTTTTTCAGCTTGGAGATCCGGGCGTAGAGATAGCTGGTTTTGCCCAGCTCCTCCTGGTAAATTCTTTCTACGCCCCGCTGTTTTACAAACTCCATGCCTGCCCGCAGCCCCACAATACCCGGGACGTTCAAGGTGCCGGGTTCATAGCGCTCCGGCGGGTCTTCCGGCTGCTGGAAGCTGTGGGACAGGGTGCCTGTGCCTCCCTCCACCAAGGTGGCCAACTTGTCCGCAGGGTCTCGAAAAATCAGCATGCCCGTACCCATGGGACCGTACAGCCCCTTGTGGCCTGCGCAGCAGAGAAAATCCACGCCGCTCTCCATCAGGCTGATGGGGAGAACCCCCGCGCCCTGGGCCGCGTCCACGCAAATTTTCGCCCCGTACTGGTGGCACAGAGCCGCCAGCCGCTCCACAGGAACCCGGACCCCGAACACATTGGAGGCCTGGGTGCAGGCCAGCAGCTTGGTGTTGGGGCGCATAGCCTTGCGAAAAGCCGCCAAGGTGGCGTCATTGTCCCCAGGGACCACTTCCGCGGCTGTGTAGCTGACCCCTTTCTCTCCCAAGGCCGCCAGGGGCCGCATCACCGCGTTGTGCTCCAGGTCCGAGACCACCACATGGTCGCCGGACTTTAGACAGCCCTTGAGCACCAAATTCAGCGCCTGGGTGCAGCTGGGCTGAAAGACCACGCACTCTGGTCCTGCCGCCCCGAAAAAGGCGGCGGCGGTCCGGCGGCATTCGTACACCGCCCTGCCGGTATTCACGCTCATGGCAAAGCCGCCCCGGCCTGGGTTGGCCCCATACTCGGCCAGGGCCTTAGCCACGGCCTGGCGCACTGCGGGAGGCTTGGGGTAGGTGGTGGCGCTGTTATCCAGGTAGATCATGAGGATTCCTCCTCCACCCGGCCCAATAGTTTAATATTATTCTCCCGCAGGACGGTTTCGGCCTCATCCGCGCCCTGGGGCACATAGACCCCATAGCCGCAGCCAGTGCCAGCGGAAGGGGGAATTCTCTCCACATAAGCCTTGATGCCCCGTTTAAACAGGATGTCGCGGCTTTTCATGGCATACGTGACGGAGCCGACCAAAAGCAAAGGCTTGCCCATACCAATCACCTCTTTGTAATATTTTGCCGCTCAACCTTATGGTATGCTCGTTCGGGGTTTGTGTGCGGATAGAAAAAGACCCCAGGACTTCCTGTCCTAGGGTCTTCTTGCGGAAAGAATGGGCCTTAAATTTACCGGTTCCGCTTTTTCTCAGCGCCGGTCTAGGTCTGCTTCACAGGAGGGGAAACGGAAGCCATACTTGTTAATAGTGAAATTGGAAGAGCCGTTGTAATCCTCATAGTCCGCGAAGAAGAAGGTCTTGCACTCCGAGAGCCGCCGCCAAACCAGGCCTTCCACATGGCTGCCGCCCGCGGTGTGCCACTGGAGAAACTCGTTGGCCAGGGAAGTGGTGTCGGCATAATACAGGTCCCGGGTCAGGTTGCCGTCCAGCTTGATGTAGCCCGAAGGCACCCATCCGGATCCGCCGGTGTAAACCACCCGGTACCAAACGTCCCGGCGGGTTCGGCTGATGTTGGTATACACGTCTACCACGCTTACATTGGTGCCCTGGGGCACGTCCTCCGCGCTCTTCTTGCTGGTGTAGTCCGGCTGGCTGTACACATCGGTGTCCTTCACGTTCATAATGCCCGCGTAGGGGTTGCTGGAAGAGGCGTCCGTGGGGGGAGCCACCATGTTTAAGATTACATGGGGCGTTTCAAACTCGCTGGTGTTGGTAATGCTGTTGGGGCCCAAATTGTAGACCATGCTGGCCATGGCGTCAAAATTGCCCTGGCTCATCTTGATGTTGAAGCTGCGGCGGAAGCTGTCCACCGTTTTGCCATAGGTTCCGTTGTTTATCATGTTGGCCAGGCAGGCATAGGCTTCGACTTCGGTCAAGTTGTTGTAGAAATTTTCATTCACGCGCACCACATAGCCGTATCCCACGGTCGGATTGCCGCTGACCAGCACGTCATCCTCAATTTCCGGCACAAAGCCTTCAAAGGAGGTGAGGTTCCGCAGCATAAGGCCGGATACCTGCCGGGCGTCGTCTGTGGTGGCCAGGGGGTCGTTGTTGGAAGTCACCTGTAAAGTAAAGGTGTAGTAGTCGGAGGAATAGCCATCGCCGGAATTGGAATAGGCCCGAATGGTATAGAGGCCGGCCGCGCCGAAGGAAACTGGCCGCCGGAAGACCCGGACCCGGTTATCGGGCAGGCCGAGGGTTGAGACCTGGGTTTCTGTCTGGTAAGAGGAAGAGGTGTAGCTGCCCGGGGCGGGCCCGTCTACAATCTCAAAGCGCACCTCGTCTCGAGACTCGTCCGTAATGGCAACCAGGTCAAAGCTGGTGTTTACGCCTACGGAGTTCCCATCGCCATAGGCAAAGCGCACAGCTTGGGGCGCGGTGACGGTTACGGTGCAGGTGGCCTTGCTGCCGCCGGACCCAAAGGTGAGAGTGGCGGAGCCAGGGGACTTGGCGTACACGGTGGCGCACTGCTTTTTGCTGCTAAAGTCAATGGTGTAGCCCACATAGGCCACATCCGGGTTGCTGCTGGTCCATTGGGCCCCGCTGATGCTGGTGTCGGACTTAGCGTCCAGCCGGGCGCTCATATACTGGGGAATGGTCAGAGAGGCCGCGGACAAGGTGCCGTTGGATACAGGCGGCGTGGGGTCGCTGCCCGGGGTGTAGGGCTCCAGAAAATCCGCCAGGGAATAGCCCGATTGGCCATTGGAGGTTTTCACCCCCACCCAGGGATATTTGGACACATCGGTAATGGTCATAATAGCCCGGTAGGCCACGGCTGTCACCACGCTGAAGCCGGTGCCGGGGCCCGAGCGCACGTTCAGGCCATCGTCTGAAGTGACGCGCACCTGTCCGCCCACCTTAAACCCGCTGGGCACGCCGGGAGTTCCCGTGGGGGAGGGGGCCGGGGTAGGAGTAGACTCCGGCGTGGGCTCCGGATCCGGCACAGGGGTGGGGTCCGGCTCTTCCTCAGGGTCCGCGGCCTCAGCGGCATGGAGGAAGCCCCAGTGGTCCATAGGAACATCCTGGAACTCCTGGATATCCCGGTCGGCGGCAAAGCCTTCGCCAGTGCGCTCCAGGGCCACGTTCAGCACTTTGGCGACCTCAATGCGGGTAATCTCCCGGGTGGGCCGGAAGCTGCCGTCTCCAGGGCCGCTCATCCATCCCTTGGCCGTGGCGGAGGCAATGGCCGTGTAGGCCCAGTGGTCTTCGCCCACATCAGAATAATTGATTTCGCCTTCTTCCGTCTCAAAGCACCGGCCCAAAATTACCGCGAACTCCGCACGGGAGAGCCTGCCGTCCGGGTTAAAGCGGCCGTCGCCGCCGCCGGTCATCAGCCCCAGCTCCGCCAAAGCGGCGATGGGCGCATAGTAGGCATGGCTTTCGTCCACATCGGAATACTGGCAGGAGGGGTTCTCCGGCTTCTCCTTCAAAAGATTATACAGAGTCTGGGCGATTTCCGCCCGGCTCATGACCTGGCTGGGGAAGAATTGGTTTCCCTGCACGCCGGGCATATAAGCCTCGTGGGTGCCCATGCGCAGCACCTGGCCGCTGGCCTGGTATACGCTGCCTGGGGCCAGGACGCTGTCCTGGGCTTGGTCTGCCGGAGGGGCCTCCTCCGGCGTGGAGGAGGGCTCCGCCTCAGGGGTTGGCGCCTCTTCCGGCGTCTCTCCAGCTTCCGGGCCCGCCTCCGCCAGAAGCTGCCCATTGCTCTTCTCTGGCGCGGGGGATTCCAGGCCCTCCTGGGCCAGGGCTGGCAGGGAGCAGAACAGCGCCAAAAGCGCTGCCAGCGCCGCCGCAAACAGCCGCTTGCAACAATTGTTTCGCATAAGAATTATGTACCTCCATAGAAAACGTGCCAAGCAAAAGTCTCTCGCCATGGGTGGAACATAGAAATTTCCGCCCTTACCTTGCTCCTTATTATACCGAAAAGGTTACAAAATTGCAACCTTTTCCGCCCATTTTCCTGCTTTTGGCAGGGGAAAACAGCCGGGGAAAGCCGGAAAAACCCTAGAAAATGCTAGGTTTTTTCCGGTTTTGAACAAAGTTTGAATTCTCCGGGCCCCAGGACGCGGGTTGTCATAAAATGACGGAACGCCTGCCGCAGCAAGCGTTCCGTCCGTACTCACCTAACTTTTTAGATTTACCCCGATCGCGTTCTATGAAAAGAACCTTCCCTCCGCAAGGGAGGGGCTCGCCTCTTCCCATGGGCTTTTTGGAAGGGGCAAGCCCTTCCCCTGCTTGGGGCTGGCTCCTGTCCATAGAGCGCGAAATAATTACACAGCCTGCTACAGCTAGGTAATTCTGTCTTGCGCGGCCTGTTTTAGAGGCCTTCCACCAGGGCCTTGGTGTCCCGGGCAATCACCAGTTCCTCGTTGGTGGGAATGACGTACACAGCCACCTTGGAGTCCGGGGCGGAGATCAGGCCCTCCTTGCCCAGCACGGTCTCCCGGTTCAGCTTCTCGTCCAGCTTTACGCCCAAAAATTCCAGGTACTTGCCGATCTCCCAGCGGTGGTGCCACTGGTTCTCGCCCACGCCGGCGGTAAAGACCATGGCGTCGCAGCCACCCAAGGCCACCAGGTAGCCGCCGATGAATTTGCTGATCTGATACTCCAAAATGTCATGAGCCAGCTTGGCGCGCTGGTTGCCCGCTTCCCGGGCAGCGGTTACGTCCCGGTCGTCGCTGGAAACGCCGGAAATGCCCAGCAGGCCGGATTTCTTGTTCATGACCTGGTCCATCTCGGCAGGGCTCAGGCCCTCCTTCTCCATAATGAAGGTGACCACCGAGGGGTCCAAAGTGCCGGTGCGGCCGCCCATCATAAAGCCGTCCAGAGGCGTCAGGCCCATGCTGGTGTCAATAACCTTGCCCCCATCGACAGCGGTGATGGAAGAGCCGTTGCCCAAATGGCAGGTGATGATTTTCAAGTCCTGTATGTCCCTGCCCATCAGCTGGGCGCAGCGGGTGCTTACATACCGGTGGGAGGTGCCATGAGCGCCGTAGCGGCGCACAGCGTATTTCTCATAATACTCATAGGGCACATTGTACATATAGGCCTTGGGAGGCATGGTGGCGTGGAAGGAGGTGTCGAAGATAACCGCCTCGGGGACCTTCTCTCCAAACAGGTCCCGGCAGGCCCGGATGCCCTGAACATGGGCTTTGTTATGTAGGGGCGCCAGGGGAATGAGGCTCTCGATGCCGGCGATTACCTTCTCGTCCACTAGGCAGGACTGGTGGAAAATAGCCCCGCCCTGCACCACCCGGTGGCCAATGGCGGCAACCTCGTCCAGGTTGGTGATAACGCCCTTCTCCGGGTCCAGCAGCGCGTTCTTCACCTGGGTGAAAGCGGCGGTGTGGTCGGCCATGTCCACTTCCTTGTGGAGCTCCCGGCCATCAGCGGTTTTGTGGGTAAAAATGCCCCCATCCAGGCCAATGCGCTCGCAGTTGCCCTTGCAGAGCATCTTCTCCCCATCCATGTCGATGAGCTGATACTTCAGCGAAGAGCTGCCTGCGTTGATCACAAGAATTTTCATGTTAGGTCTTTCCTTTCCTCAAAAAAAATTGTATAATAATATTTAGTTGGCAAATAAAAAACAAAAACTACCGTTGTAAGCGGTAATACCGGAATCCGTCCTCTTCTTTGAGATACTGAAAGCCCACCTTTTCCAGCACATGCTGGCTGCGGGTATTCTTAACAATGGTATCCGCGTTGACCGCCCTCAGCCCCAGCATGTCAAAGGCGTACCGCACCGCCAGCTGCTCCGCGCGGGTGCCGAAGCCCCGGCCCTTCACCGCATCGTTCTGCATATGTATGCTCAGGATGCACTCACCCTTCTCCCGGTCAATCTGCTTGAGCTGGATCTCCCCAATGGGCGCGCCGTCCTTCATCACCGCCAGCATCACCCGGGAGTCGTTCTGCTTGGCGTCAAAATACCGGTTGACCGCGGCCTCGTTATAATGATAGGCCCCAAAGCGCCCCATGTCCGCGTAGATGTCCGGGTCATTCTCCCACCCCTGAAACAGCCGGTGGCAGAGCTCCCGGGTCATAACGCGCAGGGAAATTTCCTCCATCGCGGCTCTCCAATTCCCGGCCCGGACCAGCATCTCATCGATAAAGGCCTGCTTGTTTCTGGTGTAGGAGCCCCGGTCGTTCTGATACTTTTCCCACAGCTCCTCTTTCAGCCGGGAGTAGCGCCGGGCCATATCAGGATGGCAGTTGAGATAATCCCTGAAATTTATGTAGTTGTTCCAGTCCTTTTGCCCCCAAATCACGGTATGGATATGGTGGGTGCGGATATCCTCCGGCCCGGCCAGGACATACAAAAGCTGCCCGGGCACGTCCTCACCCCGGAACAGAAAGCCTCTTTCCGCCAGCTCCGCATCGTGCCCGCGCATATGCGCCAAATCCTCCACGCCCACCGCAATGTCAATAATGGGCTTGGCCAAAATGCCCTGGATGGCCGTGCTGCCAATATGCTGGATGTCCCGGGCGTCAGGCCCAAGAATCTCCCTCAGGGCGGCAATGACCTCCCGGGCGGACTGCTCCCACGCCGAATCCTGGGGCTCCAGGCGCACAGTGCCCCGCTTTAGTCCAATGGACATACCATCCCCCCCTTTTTTCTTCTCTCATATTATACTATATCGTGTGTGTAAATTCAAGGAGTTTTACAGAAAATGCCGGATAAAATCACAATTTCTGCGGTTATTTGTGAATTTGACCCCCTTCACTGGGGGCATCTGGGGCTTTTGGAAAAAGCCGGAGCCAAAGGCGCGGCGGTTTGCTGCGTCATGAGCGGCAACTTTCTTCAGCGGGGGGCCCCCGCCATGCTGGATAAATGGTCCCGGACCCAATGCGCCCTGGAGGCCGGCGCGGATTTGGTGGCGGAGCTGCCCCTCTCCTGGGCCTGCGCCGGGGCCGAGCGCTTCGCGGCGGGGGGTGTGGCCCTGGCCGGGGCCCTGGGGGCTACCCATCTCTATTTTGGCAGCGAGGTCCCGGATCCGGTGCTGCTGCTCCGTCTGGCCCAGGCGCTGCTCTCCCCGGACTTTGCCCAGGCGCTCCGGCTTCAAAACCAGCCGGGGCTGCCCTTCGCCGCCCGGCGGCAGCGGGCCGTGGAGGCCCTGCTGGGCCCGGAAGCCGCCCGCCCCCTGGCTTTGCCCAACGCCACCCTGGGGGTGGAATACTGCAAGGCTATTCTCTCCCAAGGACTGGCCATCCAGCCGGTAGCGGTTCGCCGCACTGGGTCCGGGCACGGCCAGCAGGCCCCGGTGGAGCCCGGGGCGGTGCTTTCCGCCAGCCAGCTGCGGAGCTTGGCCCTCCAGGGCCGGGACCTGGAGGGCCTTGTGCCCGGCTTCACCCAAGCCGCTTTGGAGGAAGCCCGCGCCCAGGGACGCTTCCCCGCCCAAATAAAGCATTTGGAGCGTGCCATTTTATGTAAGCTGCGCGGTCTCACCAGGGAGGACTTCGCCGCCCTGCCCGGCCTCAGCGAGGGCCTGGAGCACAGGCTGGCTCAGGCGGTGGGGAAGGCCTGCTCTCTGGAGGAGCTGTACGCCCAGGTCAAGTCCAAGCGCTATTCCCACGCCCGGGTGCGCCGGCTGGTCATGGGGGCCTTTCTGGGCCTGGAGGAGCCTCTGCCCGCCCTGCCGCCCTACCTGCGGCTGCTGGGTATGAACGAAAAGGGGGGGCGGGTTCTCAGCCGCCGGGCTTCGGACCTGCCTCTGGCTGTGCGGGCCGGGGACTTTCAAAAACTGTCCCCCGCCGCCAGGGAGAGCTTCCGGCTGGAGGCCCGGGCGGACGATGCTTACGCCCTGGCCAGCCCCAGCCCCCAGCCCCCTGGCCGGGATTACTGGGAGTTGTTCCGCAAGCCCTTGGGGTAGTGGTTTTTCAAGCGGCCCTGGCTGGCCTTGCCAAAGCCCAAGGGGACCCCATTGACGCACACTGCCGGATAACCCCGTTTTGTGGTAGAAATTTCTTCGCCCCGCAAAAAGGCCAGCAGCTCCGGGTCATCGGGGGCAAAGTCCATCACCTCCCGGCAGGCGGTGCCGGAATGGCTGACAAAGACGCCGTGGGCGGGCTCCAGCCTGCGGGTGTGCAGGCTGGCCAGCTCCACCCCGGCCCGCAGCACGTTCAGGCCGTTGATTTCCGGCAGGTCAGCGGGCAGAATCAGCAGCTTGTCTCCAGCGATGAACAGGTCTTCGGGGCAGTCATCCGTAAAGAGCTCTTCATACAGCGCCCGGCCCGAACGGGCTTGGTCCCCCAGAAAATAGCCGGAAAAACCCCGAATCCGGCACTCGTTGTAGGTCATGCGCCGGAAGCGGGCGATGAAGTGGCCCTCGCCCCCGTCCATAGGGTAGATCCGCCGGGCGGGGCCGCCGTCCAAACTGGGCCGGCCAAAGGGGGCGGGAATTTCCTCGGCCACAAACTCCCGGTGGCTTTGGAGGAATTTTTTCACCACAGCCTCGTTTTCCTCCTGGGAGAAGGTGCAGGTGGAGTAGACCAGCACCCCGCCCTCCTTTACGGCCAAAGCCGCCGAGTCTAAAATGGCGCTTTGGCGGCGGGCGCAGGCCTGCACTCCAGCCGGGGACCACTGCCGGCCCGCCTCTGGGTTCCGGCGGAAGAGCCCCTCTCCGGAGCAGGGGGCGTCCACCAGAACCCGGTCGAAATAGCCCTGCAGGGTTTTGCAGAGCTTGTCCGGGTGGCAGCAGGAGGCCACGGCGTTGGGCACGCCCAGGCGCTCCAAATTGGACAGCAGCTGGCCGGTGCGGCTCATGACCGCCTCGTTGGCCCAGAGCAGGCCTTTGCCCATCATCAGCCCGGCAATTTGGGTGGACTTGCCCCCAGGGGAGGCGCACAGGTCTAAGATTTTCTCCCCAGGCTGGGGGTCCAGGGCTGTGGCCGCGGCCGCGGCGGAGGGCTCCTGGGAGTAGAACATCCCGGCGTGGTGGGCGGGCAGGGGGCCGAACTTGTCCGGCGCGTCCACATAGTAGGAGAGCTCGCTAAAGGGCGTGGGCCGCAGGGGGAAGGGCAGGCTTCCCTCCAGGGTGCGCCGGTCGCATTTCAGGGGGTTAAGCCGCGCCCCCCGCACGGGCGGAGCCGCCATGCAGTCCAAAAAAGCCCGGTACTCTTCGCCCAGCTGGGCTTCCATCCGTTTGTAAAATTCCATTGGCAAAGCCACGTTGATACCCCTTTCATAAATGTGTTTTTCCGAAAAGCGCGGCGGAGTTGAACAAAGCCGGCTGGCGGTCAGGAACCTTCTCCCTCCGGCGGTCAAGTTCATCAAAGAGGAACTTGCGGGAGCATACGCGGCCAGGTGATGAAACCTTTGCCGCCGCGCGCAAAAATCTTTTTTCTCTTCGCGGGGCCCCGCAATTTTTCTTCCCCTGGGGAATAATCCGCCCCGGCCTGTCCAGAATACTGAGGGAAGCCCCCCGGCCCTAAGCCAGGGCCAGAGCTGGGAGCTTACCTTTTAAATGGAAGGATGGTCGCGCTATGCAGAACCAGAATCAGAGCCAGAACAACAAGTTCCAGAACCGCCAGAACGACCAGAATCAGAACAACCAGAACCAGGGCCAGAACAACAAGTCTAAGAACCAGAACAGCCAGAACCAGAGCCAGAATTCCCGTTCCCGCCAGGAGCAGGACTACTAAGGCTCTCTCCGTTCCCAGCCCGGCATACGGCAGCCACCCCAAGGCCTCCGTATGCCGGGCCTTTTTGTTTGGGCCGCGTTTCAGGGCCCTGGGAAAAGCGTGGGAACCCCACACGGACCGCCTCAGGATTTTTTCAGCTCTTGAATCAGCTCCTTAAGGGGCTTGTCGTCCGGGCGCATGGGGCGGAAGCCCTCGCCGGTGACCTGCCCCGCGTCGCCCACAATAACAAAGGCGTCTTTGTCCTCCTCCCGGATGATGGCCTGGACCTGATACACCTCGAACCGCCGCACCACGCACAGCATGGTCTCCGCCGGGGCCTTGCTGTAGCCGCCATGGCTGTCCAGGTAGGTGACCGTCCGGTCCACCTCCCGAATAACCCGCTCACCCATCTGCCGCACTTTGGGGGACATGACATAGAACAGCTTGCCCGTGCCCACGTCGGTGCCGTACAAAATGGCGTCGATGACGCTGGTGCTTACAAAAATGGCGATGCAGGCGTACATGGCGTTCTCAATGCTGCCGAACACCACCGCCGAAGCGGCAACGACTATCCCGTCCAGCACCAGCATCAGCTTGCCCATGGAGACATGAGGCATCCGCCGCTCCAGCAGCCGGGCGACCATGTCCGTGCCGCCGGTGGTGGCGCCCCGGATGAAGGTAAGGGAGAGGCCCAGGCCCTCAAAGGCCCCGGCAAAAATAGCCGCCAGAATCAGGTTGCCCCGGTAGACGGGCATAAACGCGGCGAACAGGTCGATGAACAGGGAAGACAGGGCAATGGCGGCCATGGTTTTAATCACCAGCTTATAGCCGATCTCCACCACCGCCCAAATGATAATGGGAATGTTAATGAGAAAGCTCATCAAACCAATGGGGGTGCCGAAAACAAAGTTCAGCATGGTGGAAACGCCGGTGATTCCTCCGGGCGCAATGTTGTTGGGGGCGGTAAAGGCGTTGACTGTGGCGGCGTAGACCACAGCGCCCGCCGTGATGGACAGAACATCCAGCAGCAGTTCCTTACGGTGGTTCATGGGCAGAGAGCTCCTTTCTAAAGTGAAAACGCAGAATAAAAGCGGGGAGGCCTTTGGGCGCTACTCCAACAGGTCCAGGGCGGCGAAGAACAGCTCCCGCAGGCGTTCCCCCTCGCCCTTAAGGTAGAGCCAGCCCAGCAGGGCCTCAAAGGCCGTGCCTCCGTGGTAGTCGGCCACCGTGGCGTTTTTGGGCACATGGCCCACATGGGCGTTGCGGCCCCGCAGAGCCACGGCCTGTTCCTCCTGGGTCAGCCGGGGCCACAGGGCTTTAAGAGCCGCGGCCTGGGCCCCGCAGTTTACCCAGGCGGCCTTGCGCTGGTGCAGCTTTTTCACCGGGCAGCTCCCGGCCAGCAGCAGGTATTCCCGGGCCAGCAGGTCGTAAACCGCGTCTCCCACAAAGGCTAGGTCCAGGGGGCTCAGGCTCCGAAATGGGGCGGCCTCTCCTAACAAGGTTCCCAAGGGATGACCTCCTTACTCCACAAAGTCAAATTCCAGGCCATAGATGTCTACCGTGTCCCCCTCGCCGCAGCCGGCCTCCCGCAGGGCGTCGATGACGCCGCCGGAGACCAGCACCCGCTGGAAGTACTGGAGGGACTCAGAGTCGTCCAGGTCCACAGTCTGTAAAATGCGCTGCAGCCAGGGGGCGTCCACGGTGTACACGCCCTCCGACTCCGTCACATTGGTGCGGCCCTTTTCCAGCTCTTCCACAGGCGTCAGCTCTACAGGCTCAGGCTGGTAGCGGAGAATGGGCGGCAGCTTTTGCAGCTGGGCTGTAATGGCGTTGATCAGCGGGTCCACATCCTCGTTGATGGGGGCGATGATGGGGAAGAACTGGTAGCCCAGCTCCTCCACAAACCGGCGGAAGTCCGCCACCTGCTCCTCTTCGGCCAGGTCGCACTTGTTGCCCGCCACCAGCATGGGGCGCTTAGCCAGCTCCGGGTTGAACTTTTGCAGTTCCTCATTGATGATCCGAAAATCCTCCTTGGGGTCCCGGCCCTCGCTGCCGGATACGTCCACAATATGCACCAGCATCCGGCAGCGCTCCACATGGCGCAGGAACTGGTGCCCCAGCCCCCGGCCCTCCCAGGCCCCCTCAATGAGCCCGGGGATGTCCGCCATGACAAAGGACCGGCCCTCGCCCAAAGGCACCACCCCCAGCACGGGAGTCAAGGTGGTGAAGTGGTAGTCCGCGATGTTGGGCTTGGCCTCGCTGACCACGGAGATAAGGGTGGATTTGCCCACATTGGGAAAGCCCACCAAACCCACGTCCGCCAGCAGCTTCAGCTCCAGCTGGACGTTGAACTGCTGGCCCGGCAGGCCGGGCTTGGCGAAGCGGGGGGTCTGCCGGGCGGGGGTGGCGAAATGGGTGTTGCCCCAGCCGCCCTTGCCCCCCTTGGCGATAAGCTGGGGCTCACCGTCCCAGATATCCGCCAGCACCCGGCCCGTGTCCGCGTCCTTGACCAGGGTCCCCTTGGGCACCTTGATCACCAGGTCCGGGGCGGACTTGCCCGCGCAGCGGCCTCCCCGGCCATTCTCCCCCCGCTGGGCAATGTATTTGCGCTTGTAGCGGAAGTCCGCCAAAGTGGACAGGTTGCTGTCCGCCTGGAACAGCACGTTGCCGCCCCTGCCGCCATCGCCCCCGTCCGGGCCGCCCGCGGCCACATACTTCTCCCGGTGAAAGGAGACCGCGCCGTTGCCGCCGTCACCGGCCTTTACAAATATTTTCGCTATGTCAATAAACATACTGGCACCTCCTGCCTCTGGTTCTCTTAGCTTTCCTGTCCGTCAATAACAGTATTCCCCGCCGTGGTCAGCGAAACAATTTCGCACAGATCGTTCCGCTTCCCTTTCAGTGCCGAGGCAAGGTCTGGGGCCGATGAGCGCTCAGGGGCCCTGATTTCCAAAGTGACGCCGGCAACCGGCTCCCCCGGAGAAACCTGATTATAAATATTTTGGCTGGTTCTAAATGAAATCCTGTCATAGGACAAATGGTAGTGTTCTATAAGCGAATCATCCAAAACAACGGTCAGGAAATACCCTTCCTCGTTTTGAAATTTATCCGCAATGCTGTCGGCGAAAAGGACCGCCGCAGTAAAGGGCTCATCCCTTTTCTCCCGGTTGGCGGCGGCAAGCCATCCCGTGCCGAGAACCACGCAGAGCAGAACAAGCGCCAGCGCGGCGCCAATCCGTTTCTTATTCACTTGATTTTTTGCTGTGGCCATGTTGACGCCTCCCCATCCAGCCCTATGCAAAAATGCGGTAGACTTGCAAAACCAGCTCTTTTCCCGACTCGGTAGTGAGGTCCTGCCGTTCCCCCGCCTCAGACCGGAATTTTTCGGCCAGGCCCAGGCTGGGAGCGTTTCGCACATCGGCCTCATAAATATAATGCCTGTACTTGTTTAGGCCGTTCAGATAGTCCAGAACGGCCCGCAGGGCTTCATAGCCATACCCGGCGCCCTGGGCGGCGCTTTTCAGCCAGATGCCCAGCTCGGGGGCCTCTTCTTGAAGGCCGAAGACCTCCACGCTGCCCAGGAACTCCCCCTCCCGGCTGAGAATGACCAGCTCCAGCATGTCCCCTGCCTCCATGTCCCGGGCAAAGCCGGAGAGCGTCTGGCTGGCGGCTTCCAGGTCCGGGAAGGGGTCGGGGTACTGATATTTGGTGATTTCCTCCGTAAACTCCCGGTAATAGTCCTCCAAAAATTTGGGCTGAAAAGGCTGTATGGTCAGCCGCCCGGTTCGGATTTTCAAACTCATTTCACGCATCCTTTCTCAGCCAGAGCAGGCTGACAAAGAAAAGCTCCCTCAGACATCGCCCGAAGAAGCTCTCCATTCAAAGCTATTGCGCCGCGGTCCGGCTTACTCCGCGTACACGCTGACCTTCTTGCGGTCCGCACCCATGCGCTCAAAACGCACCTTGCCGTCTACCTTGGCAAACAGGGTGTCGTCCTTACCCCGGCCCACGTTCTCTCCGGGATGGATCTTGGTGCCACGCTGCTTGACGAGAATGTTCCCTGCCAGAACAAACTGGCCGTCGGCCCGCTTAACGCCCAAGCGCTTCGACTCGGAGTCGCGGCCGTTTTTGGTGGAGCCCATGCCCTTTTTGTGAGCAAAAAGCTGGATATTAATTTTCAGCATGATGATTGCCTTCCTTTCTATGCATGTGGTTAAATCTCCAAATAACTTACCTTGATGTGCGCCGGATACTGCTCTTCCAGGCCGCACAGGTGGAGCCGGAGCCCCCGGAGAAGATTCCGGCAGGCGGGCTCGTCCCGCTCTTCCAGCCGCAGAAGCATGCTATCCTCCGCCACCCGCAGGCTCAGGGGCGTAACGCCCAGCACATCCGTAGCGGTGTTGGCCACCAGATAGGCCGCGGAGGACACAGCCGCGCACACAATATCCGTTCCTTCTTCTCCCCAGCCAGCGTGGCCGCAAAGGCGAAAGCCCAGCAGGCGTCCATCCGGCAGGCTGAGGAAGTCCGCGCGAATCATTATGCCTTGACAGCCTCAATCTGAATCTTGGTGTAGGGCTGGCGGTGGCCCATCTTGCGCTTGGAGTTCTTCTTGGGCTTGTAGGTAAATACGGTGATCTTCTTGGCCTTGCCGTTTTTAACCACCTTGCCGGTGACGGAAGCGCCCTGCACATAGGGAGCGCCCACCTTGGTTTCCCCTTCGCCAAACAGGGCCACCACAGGGAATTCCACGACGTCGTTCTCAGCGGCGTTCAGCTTCTCCACAAAAATTACGTCGCCGTACTGTACTTTGTACTGCTTTCCGCCGGTCTCAATGACTGCAAACATTCTTTTTCCTGCCTTTTCCTTAGTCTCGCTACTGCCGGGCGGGCCCTAAGGCGGGCCGCTTGCTTTGAACCCGCAGTATGCGGCTTTCCCAGCATACCACAAAATAGCGGGGAAGTCAAGGGAAAGGGGGGAAAATTCGCGGCGGGGGAGGCGGAACTTTTCCGGAAAGCCGCCGGTATTTTTTGCGAAGGCCTCTTGACAAATGTCCGAAAGCGGACTACAATAAAAAAGTCCGATTTCGGAGAATTGAAAAACAAGGAGGCCGCCCATGAAAAATCCGCCCCTTGACCCCTGGTTGAAGCGCTATAACAACATTTTAAAGAAAAGCGACCATTTTTACCGGAAAGCCGCCCGGCGGCTGGGGGTGCCGGAGTGCGCCCTGTGGATTCTTTACACCCTGCGGGCGGAAGAGCCTCCGCTGACCCAAAAGCGCCTGTGCCAGCAGCTGCTTCAGCCGAAGCAGACCATCAATTCCGCCCTGAAAAGCCTGGAGGCCGAGGGCTGCCTGACGCTTTCCGCCGGAGAGGACCGCCGCACCCGGGTGATTACCCTGACGGAAAAGGGGGCGGACCTGGCCCGAAGGACCGCCGACCGGATCATCCAGGCGGAGCAGGCGGCGTTTCAGGCCATGGAGCCGGAGGAGGCCGAAGAATTTCTGCGGCTCTACAAAAAGTATGTGGAGCGCTTGGAGGAAGCGGGCCTCCAGGCGGAAAGTCAGGACTAGCCCGCTGATTCGTCTATTTAGGAGGAACTATGCAAATCCAATTATCCGATCATTTTACCTACAAAAAGCTTTTGCGCTTTGCCATTTCGCCCATCATGATGATGATTTTTACCTCCATCTACGGCGTGGTGGACGGCCTTTTTGTCTCCAACTTCGTGGGCAAGACGCCCTTCGCGGCCATTAACCTGATTATGCCCTTCACCATGATCTTGGGCGGCGTGGGGTTCATGGTGGGCACCGGCGGCAGCGCTTTGGTGGCCAAAACCTTGGGCGAGGGGGACAAGCCCGCCGCCAACCGCTATTTCACCATGATGGTGCTGTTTACTTTGCTGCTGGGCGCGGGGCTGTCCGTCTTCGGCATTGCCGCCATGCCCCGGGCCGCCCGCCTGCTGGGGGCTACGGACGCTATGATGGAGGACTGTGTGGTTTATGGCCGGGTTGTGGTGGCCTTTACCGCGGCCTTTATGCTGCAAAACGTTTTTCAAACCTTCCTCTCTACCGCCGAAAAGCCTAAGCTGGGGCTTTTCTATACCGTGGCCGCCGGGGTGACCAACATGGCCCTGGACGCGCTTTTCATCGCCGTGTTCCGCTGGGGCGTGGCCGGGGCCGCGCTGGCTACCGGCGTCAGCCAGCTGGTGGGCGGGGTGCTGCCGCTGTTTTATTTTCTCCGGCCTAACTCCAGCCTGCTCCGCCTGACCAAAACCCGCCTGGAGTTCCGTGTTTTGCTGAAAACCTGCGGCAACGGCTCCTCGGAGCTCATGTCCAACATCTCCGGCTCGGTGGTGGGCATGCTGTACAACTACCAGCTGCTGCGCTTTGCCGGGGAAGACGGCGTGGCGGTTTATGGAGTGCTGATGTATGTTTCCTTTATTTTTGTGGCGGCTTTCATCGGCTATACCGTGGCCAGCACCCCCATTGTGGGCTACCACCATGGGGCCGGGAACCACCCGGAGCTGAAAAGCCTCTTGAAAAAAAGCGTGGTCCTCATGCTGGCCGCCGGGGTGTTGATGATGGTCCTCTCCCAGGTGCTGGCCAAACCCCTGGCCAACGTCTTCGTGGGTTACGACCAGGAGCTCTCCCAAATGACCCAGCATGCCTTTGTGGTGTTCTCCTGGTCCTTTTTGCTGGCTGGGTTCAACATCTTCGCGTCCAGCTTCTTCACCGCCCTCAACAACGGCGCTATTTCCGCGGCCATCTCCTTTCTGCGCTCCCTGGTCTTCCAGATCATCTGCGTGCTGGCCCTTCCCGCCCTGCTGGGTCTGGACGGCGTCTGGTGGTCCGTCACCGTGGCCGACGTCTTCGCCTGCATTATCTCCGTCATCTTCCTTTTCGCCAAGCGGAAGAGGTATCACTATATGTAGCCATTTTTAGACCGCAGGAGCTTTGAGCCCCGTCCGCCAAGTCACGAAAACGTTCCTGTCTGCGCTTTCGGGTTGGGCACGGACAAAAGCGCGGAAGCGGCAGGCCCCGTTTCTACCAATCTGCAAACCGAGCGCCAAGCTTGCCGTATCGCCTCCCAAAAATCGTGCCAAAGTTTTCGCCCACCTTTTTCAAAAGGTGGCAGGGGATTGGGGGCAGAGCCCCCAAGGTCTTAAGAACGCACAAAGCAGGACCCCGCCGCTTCCGGCGAGGTCCTCTCCCATTATTCTTGTACTTCGCTGCTCACCGCGCCGTCCTCCGTACCCACGAGGTCTTCGGGGGCGGGGATATATTCCGGCTCGTCGTAGAGCTGGCTTTGGGTCAGGGCTACCTCCTGGGCCAGCAGCCCGTCGCCGGAATCCTTATCGAAGACCTTTACGGTAACCGGCAGGCCGGGGTCCAAGGACACATAGAGCTCGGGAACGAAGAGCATGTGCTGCCGGTGCTCCGTGCCCTCGTACCTGTCCTCGTCCCGTGACATCGAGCTGCCGTTTTTCAGGTTGTAGTACTCCCAGTAAAGCGCGTCGTCCCTCCAGGAATACCCGTCCGAATAGGCGGTGTAGGCGCGGGCGCCCTCCTGCCAGAACTCCACGCGCAGGTCCCGCTTCTTGTCGCCGGTCATGAGATACACCATGGGCTTATCCTGGTCCAGATGGATCTTCTCTATGGCGTATTCGCCGCCGGCCAGGGCCTTCACGGCCTCCGCGCCGCAGGCATAGTCGAACACCGGCGCGGCCTGCACGTCTTCCGCGCTGCCAAGCTCCACGGTGCCGGCGGCAAAGTCGAGGATAAACACCGCTTCGTACTGGCCGGAGCCGTTCTTGTCAAACAGCCAGCAGACCACTTTGCGGCTCTCGTCTTCCTTCAGGCCGGCCAGCACCAGTCTTTTCTGGAGCATGCCGTTGCCCAGGTCCGCCTCTGTGGCGCACAGGCAGACGGCCCCCTCGTTTCCGCCGTAATAGCCGATGGCAATGCCGTCCTCAAAGGCCGCGCCCATAGCCGGGTTCACATAGCTTTCGGGGTACTCCACCTGGATATAGGTAGCCGCCGGGGTGGTGTAGGCGCTCAGCAGCCGCACGCCGCCCATCTCCGCGCCCTGGCAGACGGCGGTACGGATGGCCGCCTCCGTCTTTTGGGCTGTGAAGTCCAACGTAAAGGGCGTACTGTTCACGGATGTGAGCAGGTTACTGTTATCGTTGATGCCCGCGAAGGAAAGGGTGACCTCCAGGCTTTCGGCCCCCTGCAAGGCGTCCGGCACCCGGAAGGCCCGCTGGGTGATATAGCGGCCCCGCTCCACCTGGGTCCAACCGGCACCATCGGACATGTCCACGAATCCGCTGCCATTATCATAGCGCCCCGTTACCGTGCCGTTTTCATCGTGGGCCACCTGGCTCTCGCCGTTGAGGAGCACGTCGTAGTTTTCATCGTATTTCTCAGAGAGGCTGTCGCTGTCCGCGTCGATCTGGAACTCAATCCCCGCGAACACGAAGCTGCCGTCATAGTAGACCTCTTTCAAAGAGGCGGTCAGGGGCTTTTCCAGCATTCCCCCGGCGGGCACGGTGACGCTGGTCTCCTGGTTTTCCCCCACAGGCACAGCCATATCGCTGACGCGCCGCTGGGCCTCCGTCAGGTTCTGCGTGGGCACAAACTCCCGGTTGATGTTCTGGAAAATGCCGCCCACAAAGGGCAGGCTCTCGGCCAGGGCGGGGTTGGCCCCGTTCACGCCTAGCAGCACCGTGAAGGCGGTGGCCAGGCTGGCGGCGGTGGCCAGGGAGCGCTGCGCCCACCGGGGCAGAATTCTTTTCCGGGCGGGAACCTTTTCGGGCAGCTCGGCATAGACCTGCCGCAGCTTGTTTTCAATGACGGGCGGCACGGTCTGGAGCTCCAGCTCCGCCTGTGCCTCATAGCGCAGGGCTTCTCTATTTTGCTTCACAGGGATTCCCCTCTCTTTCCAGGTATATTTTTTGCAGCCGGTTCCGTCCCCGCATCAGCCGGGACTTTACCGCCCCCTCTTTGACCCCCAGAACCTTGGCGATCTCCTTGACCTTCAAGCCGTCCAAATAGTGCAGGGTCAGCACCAGCCTGTCGTTCTCCGCCAAAGCGGCCAGGCTCTCCCGGATATCCAGCGCCTGGTCGTTGGGCTCGCCTCCGGCGGGCTCCGGGGCCTGGTCCAGGGGCACGTACCGCTGGCGCTGGCGCAGGATGTCGTAGCAGTTGCAGATCAGCGCCCGGGTCATCCAGGTTTTAAAGTACTTGGGCTGGCGCAGGGTGTGCAGCTGGGCAAAGGCCTCCATCACGGTTTCGGCGATGGCGTCGGCGGCGTCCTCCTCGTTGTGGAGGATGGCCAGGGCGGCCCGGCTCATGGACAGCTTGTGGGACTCCATCAGCGCGATGAACGCCTCCTTGTCCCCCGCCTGAGCGTTGCGCACCAGCTTTTCCAGGGCAAACGGCATCGAATCACTCCTTTCTGTGGAACGTCTGTAAAAGCTTTTACACCCATTAGGCGCGGGGGAGGGGGAAAAGGTTGCAGCCGGGCCCAATTTTTTGAGGTTTTGTGAGGGGGAGCGCCCAAGTGCGCGGTTTTTGAAGGGTTACGGAGTGGAGTCTCGCCTGCCGGCTCGGTTGGGTCAGAGCGCTTCCCACTGGGAAGCTTCCCCCTCCATGCGCAAAGGTCGCGCATTACGGCAAGACCGTGGGGCTCCCCCCCACACCCCGCCACTTTTGAAAAAGTGGACAAAACTTTTACTGGCTCACTAACCATCCTATCCTCATTTATCAACGCATTTGGACACTCCCTTTTGTGAGGTTATGCTTGACGTTTTGTTGGGTTTGTGATATCTTAATATAAAAGGCAAAAGACTAGGGGGGCAATCTCGTGAAAAAGCCAAAGAACCGCGCTCTGCTGCTGGCGCTGGCGGCTCTGCTCCTGGGCGGCGCGGGGCTCTGGGCTCTCCTCCGCCCGCAGCCGTTTCCCCTTTGGGAGCCCGCCCAGGAGATGGAGCCCGTGCCGGGGGTCGTCAGCTGGGAGTATGTGTCCATGGAGCCGGCTTCCAGCACATCGGTGGACATTCATATGGAGGTGACCACAGACCGCTCTGTGGACTGGCCGAGTGTATATCGATGTGAGGAATGGATCGAGTACTGCCAAAATGGAGAGTGGCATGTGGTGTACCGCCATCCAAGGCCAAAAACGGACATGATTCCCGCTGATGCCTTGATTTTTCTGGCCGGTACCCATGACGTTACTATGAGAGATGTTCCAAAACAGCTTTTCCAACGAAAAGGTTCTTACCGGTATGGCATATACTTCCTTCCGATAGCAGCATTTAAGGGGGAATTTTTGGGATATTGCTATATTGATGTGGAGTAGATTCGTTTTGTGTTTTTTGGCGCCGCCGATGGCGCTCTGCCTTACATAGGAAGGAAAGCAAAACGCGGCGAACGGAAACGGCTTAATGGAAAGGAGCCCCAACATGACAAATCAAACATACATCCTCTGGGATCCCTCGGAATATGACTACCCCCACTCCGGGGGCTTCGTCCCATTTTTGACCGGCTATGTCCACCCGGACGCCCAGGAGCGCCCGGCCATGGTGGTAACGCCCGGCGGCGCTTACTGCTTTGTGGCCCCCAGCGAGGGCGGACCCGTGGCGGAAAAATTCTATGAGGCCGGGTACAACGCCTTTGTGCTGGCCTACACGGTCAACCCCCTGGGCAGCGCCCCTTTGGGCATGCAGCCCCTTCGGGACCTTTCCCGGGCCGTGCGCTTTGTGCGCAGAAACGCCGCTGGGTTCCACATCGACCCGGACCGGCTGGCCGTCTGCGGCTTCTCCGCCGGGGGGCACCTGTCCGCCAGCCTGTGCGTCCACTGGCCGGACGTACAGGACCCGGACCCGGCCTACGCCTCCTTCTCCAACCGGCCCAACGCCGCCATTCTCAGCTACCCGGTGATCACCGCCGGGGAATATGCCCACCGGGGCTCCTTTGAAAACCTGCTGGGGCCGGAGGCCTCTCCGGAGGACCTGGCCTATATGAGCCTGGAAAACCACGTGGGCCCCCACACGCCCCCCTGCTTCCTGTGGCAGACCGCCGAAGACGGGGCCGTGCCGGTGGAAAACAGCTACCTGTTTGCTCAAGCCTGCCGGGCCGCCGGGGTGGACTTCGCCCACCATGTGTTCACCAAGGGCCAGCACGGTCTGGCCCTGGCCGACGCCGCCTGGCTCCGGTCGGACTTTGGCGAGCCCTACACCACCGGGCAGCTGGTCAAGCTGCGGGAGGCCGCACGTTCCGGCGCGCTCCCCGGCGTGGCGGCGGACGCGCTGGACGGCTTCTTCGCCCCGCCCCAGGAGGGAGACCCGGCCTACCGGGCCCAGCTGGAAAAGGACTGCCGCCAGGTGGAAGTCTGGCCCCAGCTGGCCAAGGCCTGGCTGGACGGGGTGTGGGAGCAAAGGACCCCATCATAGGGGAAAGCCACCGGGCGGCACAGGAAAAGAGCAGCCGGGCGCATCCTTTCCGGCGGGAGGGACCCCTTCTATCTTTCCATAACAACGCCCCACCCTCAGCAAAAGAACCCACTTGAACGCCATGTCAAGCGGGTTCTTCATTTTACGCTTTCTCCTCCAGGTCCCGGCAGATCCGCGCCACCGCCTCTTCCAGGCTCAGCCCGGCGGTGAAAATTTCCTCGGCGATGTTGGGCAGCAGATCCTTTTCCCGCCACCAGCGGCGCATCTCCGCCTCGCCGAACTCGTCCCGGTTGGGCTTGGCGCTGTGGCGGCGCAGGGTCTCCTCAAAGGGCAGGTCGTAATAGTAGGCGAAAATATCGGGCCCATACTCCTCCACGGCCGCCTCAAAAAGAGGCAGGTAGTCCGCCGTGGGCAGGATGCCCTCCAATATCGTGGCCTCCGAGTGCCGCCGCCCATAGCGCAGCAGCTGGATCATCAAGGGCAGAGATTTCTCCACGCCCTCCCGGCTCCATACATGCAGAATCTGCATACGGACCATGTCGTGAGAGAGGAGCATGGTGTTGGGGCCAAACTTTTCCTGTAAGGCTTTGGCCACGGTGGTTTTCCCGCTGCCGGAGTTGCCCCGCAGAATAATAAGCTTTGGCATGTCAAACCCTCCTTATTGAAACATAATCCGGCGGGGCATTTAGTCCGGAGCCGCGGCGGAGGCTGTTTCCTCCGGCTCTAAATAGAGCGCCGGTTCTTTGGGTTCCACCAAAGAAAACTGCACCGTCACAATAAACAGATCCCCGTCGGTGCGCACAAAGAAGTGCCCGCCGCAGGCCTCGGTAAAGCTTTTGGCAATAGAGAGCCCCAGGCCGCTGCCCTCGGTGGTGCGGTTCTGGTCCCCCCGGACGAACCGGGCGGTCAGGTCCTCGCCGTTCATGGTAATCTCCGTGCGGGAGACATTGCGCACGGTTACCTGGGCCAGCCCCGCCTGGGCGGAGAGAGTTACATAGACTCGGGAGCCCTCCAGGGCGTACTGGGCGCAGTTGCGGATGAGGTTTTGAAAAACCCGGTACAGCCGCTGGCCGTCGGCGTGGATGAGCATGGGGGCCTCCGGAATATCAATGCGCCACTGGAGCTGGGACCGCTGGACGGTCTCCTCCATCTCCACAAAGGTCTGCCGCAGCAGCCGCCCCACGTCCAGGTCGTCCAGGTTTAGGCTGATGTTCCCTGTGGCCGCCTTGCTCACCTCGAACACGTCCTGCACAATGCTGCTGAGCCGCTGGGCTTTTTGGGAGATGGTGCTCACATAATCCGCCGCCGCGGGGGGCAGGTCCTCTTTTTTCAGCAGCTCCACATAGCTGATGATGGAGGTCAGAGGGGTTTTAATGTCGTGGGACACGTTGGTAATCAGCTCAATTTTGGTACGGTCCGCTTTGGTGCCCTCCTCTACCGCCTTCTGCACCCCGGTGCGGATCATGTTCAGCTGCATGGCGCAGTCGTACAGGTTGGAGGTGGGGGGCACATGGTTCACCGCGTTCAGGTCGCCGCCGTACATCTCGGTGATCTGGTCCATCAAAAGGTTCCAGTCCGACAGGTCCCGCTTGAGGGCCAGAATGTACCACCACACCGTGCCGGTAATGCCCACAACGGCGGTAAGGGGGATGGCAAGGGCCAGCTTTCTATAGCCCTCGTGTCCATAGAGGAAGTTCATGGCCACGCCGAAGCCCGCCGTGCCCAGGACGATTAACGCCAGCACAATGGCAATGGTGGCGTAGGCCCGCCGCACCGCCCGCTGCTGAAAGGTGGTCATGCCGTGGTAATCGTTTACCCGGACGAGGACGGAGTGGATGATGTTGTGCCCGAAAAACCGCCGGTTCCGGCTTACGTCCAGGCACAGCAGGTAGACCGTGAGCACGCAGGCGATGGTGATGCCAAAGGCTTTTTCCGCCGCGCTGCCCCAGGCCAGGGCGGTCATGCACATCATCAGGATCATCACCAGCGCGGCCAGCTTCAGCTCCACCCAGACCCGGCCCAGACCCCGGGCGACCATCTCCTCAAAGGCGTAGCGGTCCTGCCGGAAGAGGAAGACCAGCACCAAAGCTGTCAGCAGAATGGCCAGGGCGCTGATGATCTGCACCGTATAGGCGTAGACCATCTCTTCGTGGGGCTTGGCCTCTACAAAGGCCCCTTCCAGATCAGGCAGGGTGGGGGAGGGGCTTCCCGCGAACTGCTGCAAGTGGCTGGCGGCATAGTCCAGGGTGCGGGGATTGGCCAGCACCATCAAGAAGAAAATAGCCGCGCAGCAGGCCGCGCAGAGAATCAGCAGCAGGCTGACCCAGGAGAGCAGCCCCGCAAAGGTGTTGCGCCGGGGGCGCTCAGTGCTTTTCAAATTTGTATCCAATGCCCCACACCACCTTTAAGTATTCCGGCTCGCTGGGATTAATCTCAATCTTCTCCCGGATGCGCCGGATGTGTACCATGACCGTGTTCTCTGTGGAATAGGCCGACTCGTTCCAGATCTTGCTGTAGATCTCCTCCGCCGGAAAAATGCGGCCTGGGTTGCGCATTAACAGTTCCACAATTTTCGTCTCCGTAGCGGTGAGCTTCACGGGCTCGTTGTCCGCGTAAAGCACATGCTCGTCCAGGTTGAAGCGCAGCCGCCCGTTGAGGATGACGTTTTCCCCCCGGGAGTTAATGTCCCCCAGGCTGGTGTAGCGCCGCAGCTGGGACTTGACCCGGGCGGCCAGCTCCATGGGGTTAAAGGGCTTGGTCACATAGTCGTCCGCGCCCATGGAGAGGCCCAGAATCTTGTCGCTGTTCTCGCTTTTGGCGGAGAGGACGATGATGGGCAGATTTTTCCCGTCGCGGATGCGCATAATGGCGGAAAGTCCGTCCAGCTTGGGCATCATCACGTCAATGATGACCAGATGGATGTTTTTGGTGGTGACCAGGTCCAGGGCCTCCAGACCGTCGTAGGCCTTGAGGACCGTATAGCCCTCGGCCTCTAAAGTGAGGGCAATGGCCCGCACAATTTCCCGGTCATCGTCTACCACAAGGATGTTTTTGCTCTCGTTGTCCATATAAAAAACCTCCCGGCAAAAAAATGAAAGCGCCAGGGTGGGCGGCAGCTTCCCGCCCCAGCGTCCTGCTCCCAAGCTTTTTTTGATGTAGTCAGTATAGCCTTTGAATCTTACAAAAGCGTCAGGAATTTCTTACAGAAATCATACAGCATCTTCCCAAAGAAATCAAGGCTTTGGTTCTGTCTGCCGGAAAGTCCTCATATTTTGTACCAAACGGGGGGATGACCCATGAACAAGTATCAATCTTTTTTCAAAAAGCACTGGTCCACGCTGGCCCTGGGGGCTGTGGCGCTGCTTCTCTCCCTAGCCGCCCTTTACGAGCTGGGAGGCGGGCGGGAGGCTTTGGAGGCTGCCAAAACGCTGGCGGCCTCGGGGGAGGTTACCAACTGGGGGCTGAGCTTCCAGCAGGAGGGGCAGCCGCCTGTGGCCAACGCCACGGCGGAGTATCTGGCCGGGTTCGACAGCGTCTACCGCATGGAAACAGAGGAAAAGGTGCTGTACCTGACCTTTGACGCGGGGTTTGAAAACGGCAGCACAGAAAAAATATTGGACGCCCTAAAAAAGCACAATGTTAAGGCTGTTTTCTTTTTGGTGGGCAACTATTTTGAGACCCAGCCGGACTTGGTCCGCCGCATGGTGGAGGAGGGCCACACCGTTGGCAACCACACCTACAGCCACCCGGACATGTCGGCCATTGGGGACGAGGCCAGCTTTCGGGCGGAGCTGGAGAAAAACGAGGCGCTCTATCAGGAGATCACCGGGACCGCTATGCCCAAGCTCTACCGGCCGCCCCAGGGGAAGTTTTGCGAGAGCAACCTGAAAATGGCCCAGAAGCTGGGGTATAAGACGGTTTTTTGGAGCCTGGCCTATGTGGATTGGTACGAAAACGACCAGCCCACGCCCCAGCAGGCTTACGACAAGCTGCTGCCCCGGGTTCATCCCGGCGCGGTGGTGCTGCTGCACAGCACGTCCCAAACCAACGGGGAGATTTTGGATGAGCTGCTGGGCAAGTGGGAGGACCTGGGATACCGGTTTGGGGACCTGGAGAAAGACTTGCAATAGCAAGTAAATTGTGGTACAATATAACGGATTAGGAATGGGTACGCTTTTTCCACACCGGAGCCAGCACATGGTTCCGAAAACGATAGGCGCGCCTGCTTGTGAAACCATGGGTTAGGAAAAATAGCGGCTGTTTGCTGCCAAAAAACAGATAAGGATGTATAAATACAACTATGGAACATCTAGTAGAACTACTCGTTCAGCTTTTTAGTCAGACCATCCCTGCTGGGCTCACAGTGTTTTTGCTCTCCCTGATGCCGGTTATTGAGCTGCGGGGCGGTATTTTAGCCGCCAAACTGTTGGACCTGCAAATGCTGCCAGCCTTTTTCATTTGCCTTGTGGGAACCATTTTGCCTGTGCCGTTTATTTTATTGTTCATCAACAAAATTTTTGATTGGATGCGCAACACACGCTTCGTCAAGCTGGTGGACCGCATGGAGGCCAAGGGGCGCAGCAAGTTTGAAAAAATCAACCGCTACAAAACCTTGGGCTTAATGATTTTTGTGGCGATTCCACTGCCCGGCACCGGCGCTTGGACCGGCTCTCTGGCGGCGGCGCTGATGAAGATGGACTTTAAGTCCGCCATGCTCTCCGTGGCTCTGGGTACGCTGATCGCGGACGTGATTATGTGTCTTTTGTCCTACGGCCTGCTGGGTCTGGTGCTGTGAAGCGCTGCCGGGCTGTCATTGTGGGAGCCGGGGCCTCCGGGTTGGCAGCGGCGCTGGCCGCTTCTCAGGGCGGCGGAGGCGTGGTTCTGGTAGAGGGCAGCTCCAAGCCGGGAAAAAAGCTGCTGGCCACAGGAAACGGCCGCTGCAACCTGACCAACCGGCACATTGCCCCAGAGTACTACCACGGGGACGCGGCCTTGGCCGCTCCGTTGCTGGCCCGCTGGCCTGGAGAGCGGGTGGTGAGGATGTTTCACAAACTGGGCCTGCTGACCCGAACGGACGGGGAGGGCCGGGTGTACCCCCGCGGCCTCCAAGCCGCGGCGGTGCTGCAGGCCCTTTGGTCTGCCTGCGAGGCCACCGGGGTGGAGATGCTCTGGAACTTCCGGGTGGAGCGGGCCTGGGTCCAGGGGGAGGGCTTTTGCCTGGCCGGAGGAGAGGGCCAAGGGCTCTTTGCCTCCCGTTTGGTGCTGGCATGCGGCGGCAAAGCCTCGCCCAAGCATTCCAGCGGCTCCGGCTATGAGCTGGCCAGGGGCTTTGGCCACAGCGTCACCGGGCTGAGCCCTTCCTTGGTGGGGCTGGCTGTGCCAGAGCGGCTGACCCGTCCCCTAAAGGGCATGCGCTGCAAGGCCCGGGCCGCGCTGTGCCAGGGCGGCCGGGAGCTGGGAGCGGAAAGCGGCGAGGTGATCTTTGGCCAGGGCAGCCTGTCCGGCATCTGCGTGATGAACCTTTCCGCCCGCCTGCGGGGTCTGGCCGGGGACAGTCTTTCCCTGCGCCTGGATTTGGCGGAGGAGCTGGAGGCCGGAGAGCTGGAGGCCTTTCTCCGGGCTCAGTGCGCCGCTTTTCCGGAGCGCCCTGCCAGCGGGCTCTTCGCCGGGGTAATGAACCTGCGGGTGGGCCAGGAGCTGGTCCAGTCCTTGGGCTGGGGCGGACGGCGCTTTTCCCAGTTGAGCCGGGAGGACCTGCGCCGGGCCGTGGCTTTGGCCAAGGGCTTCGCCCTGCCGGTTTCCGGGCCTTTGGGCTGGGACCAGGCTCAGGTTACCGCCGGAGGCGTGCCCTTGGGGGAGGTGGATGTAAACACCATGGAATCCCGCTGCCGCAAGGGCCTTTATCTAACGGGCGAGCTGTTGGACCTGGACGGAGACTGCGGCGGCTACAACCTCCACTGGGCCTGGGCCACCGGGCTGACAGCCGGGGAGAGCATTGGCAGAAAGGGAGGAAGGGAAGCATGATACGCATAGACGGCCTGCGGCTGGAGCTGGACTTTACCCAGGAGGACCTGAGGCGGGCGGCGGCCAAAAAGCTCCGCCTGCCCCAGTGGGCGCTGGCCCAAGTGAAATTAGCGAAAAAATCGGTGGACGCCCGGAAGAAAGAGGACGTCCACTTTGTCTGCGCGGTGGATGCGGCGGTGGATGGGGATGAGGACAAGCTGCTCCGGCGGGCCGGGGGGATCCGGCGGACGGAGCCCTACCAGTACCGGCTGCCCCCGGGACAAGCCTTGGACCAGCCCCCTGTGGTGGTGGGGCTGGGTCCGGCGGGGTTGTTCGCGGGGCTGGTGCTGGCCCAGTGCGGCATGCGCCCTCTGGTGATTGAGCGGGGCCTGCCCGTGGAGGACCGGGAGACCGCTGTAAAGGCCTTTTGGCAGGACCGCCGCCTGGACCCGGAATGCAACGTGCAGTTCGGGGAGGGCGGGGCCGGGGCTTTCTCCGATGGCAAGCTCACCACAGGCACGGGGGATGGGCGCATCCGCAAGGTGTTGGAGGAGCTGGCCGCTGCCGGCGCCCCCGAGGCCATTTTGACCGATGCCAAGCCCCACATTGGCACCGACCGCCTGCCGGGGGTGGTGAAAAACATCCGCCGCCAGATTCTCCGCCTGGGCGGTCAGGTGCGGTTCTCCACCAAGCTGACGGGCTTCCGGTCTGAGGCGGGGCAGCTGACCGGCCTTTGGGTGGAAGCGGCGGGCCGCGCGGAGCTCATTGAAACCCGGCATGCCATTCTGGCGGTGGGCCACAGCGCCCGGGACGTGTTCACTCTGCTGGCGGAGGCGGGCCTGCCCCTGGAGGCCAAGGCTTTCTCTGTAGGAGTGCGCATCGAGCACCCGGCGGCGCTGATCAACCGAGCCCAGTACGGAGCTTTTGCGGGGCATCCCCAGTTGGGCGCGGCGGAGTATAAGCTACACCGGCGGCTTCCCAATGGACGGGGGGTGTACACCTTCTGCATGTGTCCTGGGGGTACGGTGACCGGCGCGGCTTCGGAACCCGGCGGGGTGGTGACCAACGGCATGAGCCCCTGGGCCCGGGACGGAGAGAACAGCAATTCCGCGCTGCTGGTGGGGGTGGGCCCCGAAGATTTCGGCGGCTCGGGCCCTCTGGCCGGGGTGGCCTTCCAGCGCCGGATTGAGGCGGCGGCCTTCCAGCTGGGGGGCGGGGGCTACAGCGCGCCGGCCCAGCGGGTGGCGGACTTTTTAGCGGGCGTCCCCAGCCAGGGCTTCGGCGGTGTGGCGCCCACCTGCCAGCCGGGTGTGGTCCCCACCGATGTGAGCCTCTGCCTGCCGGGTTTTGTCACCCAGTCCCTGCGGGAGGCCCTGCCTCAGCTGGGGCGGCAGCTGAAGGGCTTTGACAACGGAGATGCGGTGCTCACCGCGCCGGAGACCCGGAGCTCTTCGCCGGTGCGGGTGCTGCGGGACGAGACCCTGCAATGCCCTGCCCTGCGGGGCCTCTACCCCTGCGGGGAAGGGGCGGGCTATGCGGGCGGCATTGTGTCGGCGGCGGTGGATGGCATCCGCTGCGCCGAACGGATAGCGGGGGGAGCCTGACCCCTAGAGACAAGAAAAGAGGGAAGCCATCTGGCCTCCCTCTCTTTTTGCGCTTATTTTCAGATTTCACGGTCTTGCAGCAGGGCTTCCATCACCAAAATTTCCCGGTCAACCCAGGGCGTGGCCCCTGGGATGGCCCGGTTGGCGGCAAGGGCTTCTTCCAGGGTGGCCCAAACCGGCTGGAAATGCTCCTCCGCTTCATACTGGTCCAGCCGCAGGGGAGCGGCTTGGTCCTCCACCTGGCAGAAATAGTAGTGGGAGTCCATTTCCAGAATATCAGCGGTCCGGCCCCGGCGGCGCTCCCGGACCAGCCCATAAGGCCGGACGCCGCCCCGAAGGGCCCGGCCGGTCTCCTCCCGGATCTCCCGGGCCAGAGCGGCCTCCAGAGACTCTCCTTCCTCCACTCCGCCGCCGGGAAATTTATAGTCCCCCGCATCCGTGTGGACCAGCAAAAGCCGGCCCGCCTGGCGGATGATGCCCCGGGCCGCCACGCGGCGGTACACCGTGCCCTTTTCCGGCAGGCCGGGAGCGGTCAGCACAAACTCCCGCATGGGCTTATGCCTGGGGCGGCTGGCCCTCTTCCTGGGGCGCGGGCTCCGGCTGGGGCGGCGCGTACACAGGCTGGGGCATAGGCGGCATAACCGGCGGGAACAGCACCAGGTTCATGGCCTTGCGGTAGCGGCTCAGCTGCAGGGAGGCGAGAATCCACCCGGCCCCGGCCACAAAGCTGGCAATGGCGCTCAGGGGCGAGAAGAAAAGGCTGAACAGGCCCGAAACAATGCAGCATCCGGCCAGCACGTAGTTCATGCCAATCACATAGTTGGATACCCGGCTGTCCGCCAGACCGGTGGCGGCCACGGCCTTCGCCCGGTTGATGGTGCGGATGAGCCCCGCCTGGTAGCCAATGGCCAAAGCCATAAAGAAGGCGAAGAACGCGGCGATGGTGGCAAAGATGATGATTAGGGCCAGCTGGGCTTCGTCCTGGCCGTAGCCGCCGAACTGTCCGCCGAAGGAGTCCAGAGGGAAGGAAGCGGCCACAACGGCAAAAATCGCAAGGCCCAGCCCGCCTATCACCAAAAGGGAGATCAGGCA
>Ga0137309_100147_pt1 | contig 49634 bp, 51 predicted proteins | sample NAcewiD2O_June_FD_97179 | JGI IMG/M metagenome (GOLD analysis project Ga0137309, IMG submission 97179) | Mouse cecal microbial communities from Vienna, Austria - N-Acetylneuraminic amended D2O_June | ecosystem: Host-associated > Mammals > Digestive system > Large intestine > Cecum | place... | reverse complement strand
CTGCGGGATATCATCCAGAACGACCCGGAGGTGAGCCCCTGGCTGGACGTGGTGATGGTGGAAAACTACAATGTCACCTGGGCGGAAAAGCTGATTCCCGCCTGCGATGTGTCCGAGCAGATCTCCCTGGCCTCGAAGGAAGCCAGCGGCACGGGCAACATGAAGTTCATGCTCAACGGCGCGGTTACTTTGGGCACCGAGGACGGGGCCAATGTGGAGATTCATGAGCTGGTGGGGGATGAAAACATCTGCATCTTCGGCAAGTCCAGCGAAGAGGTCATCCACCTCTATGAGGAGGGACCGGGCCGCTACAGCCCCGCCGCCTTCTACCCGAAGGATCCGGAGATTGAGGAGCTGCTGGACTTCATCATCAGCCCCATGATGATGCGCCTGGGCGACCCGGAGAACCTGGGCCGCCTCTACAAGGACATGAGCCGCAAGGACTGGTTTATGGCCCTGCTGGATGTGAAAGAGTATATCAAAGCCAAGGAGGCCCTGCTGGCAAGCTACGAAGACCGCCAGGCCTGGGCCAAGAAGATGCTGGCAAACATTGCCAAGGCCGGGTTCTTCTCCTCCGACCGGGCCATTGCCCAGTACAACGAAGACGTTTGGCATCTGCGGTAAGCGGACGCAAAAAAGGTACCTCCCAAAAGGAGGTACCTTTTCTTTTTATTGGCTGGGCGCTCCGCCGCGTCCGTTTATCCCAGGGTCTTGCCCACGGCTTCTTTCAAAATCTCCAGGCCACGGCGCAGGGCGGCCTCGTCAATCAGCAGCTCGGGCATCACCTTAACCACGGCGTTGCCCCGGCCTACCCGCTCCACAATCAGGCCCTTTCGGAAGCACTCATCCAGCACCCGCTTGCTGGCCGCGCCGGGGGCATCGGGCTCGTCGCATCCAGCCAGGTCCACGCCCCACACAAAGCCCAGGCCCCGGGTCTCAATCTTGTCCGGCGCAATGGCCCGAATTTCATCCATATACTGGGCGATGATCTCCCCTTTTTGCCGCACGCCCGCTTCCACCTGCTGGTCCAGCATCAGCTCCAGGCCCGCTTTGGCGGCCACCATGCTCAGCTGATAGCCCCGGAAGGTGCCGTTGTGCTCGCCGGGCTGCCAAATGTCCAGCTGGGGCTTAATCAGCACCAGAGCAAAGGGCATACCGTAGCCCCCAATGGACTTACTCTGGGTGACAATATCCGGCACAATGCCCGCCCGCTCAAAGGAGAAGAACCAGCCGGTCCGGGCGCAGCCCACCTGTACGTCGTCCACAATCATCAAAATGTCATGCCGGTCGCACAGGGCCCGCAGGCCCTGGAGCCACTCCGCCGGGAAGGGGTAGATGCCTCCATCCGCCTGCACGGTTTCCAGAATGATGGCCGCGGGCTTTTCCACGCCGGAGTGGTCGTCGGTGAGAAGGGTCTCGATATATTGCAGGGTGTCCAGCCCCGGGAACATATAAGGGGCGGGCACATGGGTTACGTTGGTAAGGGGCACGCCCGCCCCGGCCCGGCTGGAGGCGTCGGTGGTCAGGGCAATGGAGCCCAGGGTCATGCCGTGAAAGCCGCCCATCATGGCGAAAATATTGGTCCGCCGCTTTACCTTGCGGGCCAGCTTCAGGGCAGCCTCCACCGCGTTGGTGCCGGTGGGGCCGGGAAACTGAATCTTATAGTTCAGCCCCCGGGGCTTTAGGATTTTTTCCTCATAAAATTCAATAAACTCCCGCTTGGGCCGCGTATACATGTCTAAAGCGTGCATCACGCCGTCTTTTTGCAGATACTCCACCAACCGGTCCCGGATCAAATCCGGGTTGTGGCCGTAGTTCAGCGCCCCTGCGCCGCAGAAGAAGTCGATATACTCCCGGCCCTCCTCGTCATAGAGAAAGGGCCCCTTGGCGGTGGTGAAAACCGCCGGGAAGTTGCGGCAGTAGGACCGGACCTCGGACTCGTAGCTCTCGAAGACATCAGTGTTTTGACTCATGTTTTACCATCCTTTCTACCATGGGTGCTGCCCATGATTCAGCGATCTTCGGCGTTCAGCCTTTGGCTGAGGCCGGGGCTATGATAGCGGCAAATAAGTTCGCAGGCCAATGATGATTGTTTTATATTTTGGCCTAAGAGCATTCTACCACAAAGGGCCAAAAAAGGGAAGCCTTTGAAAAAAATTTACAAATGGCTTCCCTTTTTATTGGATTATGGCGTTATGTGGAGAAAAAGAACACGTCCCCCGGCGTACCGTCCGGGTAGGCCGCGTCGGGGCGGCTTTCCACCCGGTAATTTCCCTGGGTGTAGTCCCCCACCACCTTATCCCAAAAAGCCACAGAGGGCAGGTTCTTGGGGTGCCGCTTCAGCTGCCAGGAGCCTTTGAAGCGGTCGAAGAGCTGGCGGACCGCCCAAGCGCCTAAGCCGCAGCGCCGGTACTTGTACATAACAAAAAACTCAGACATACAGTAGTCTGTTTTCCCCGCCTCGGGGTAGTCGTTGACCATAGCCAGCCCCGCCAGCCTGCCATCCGCCTTGAGAAAGAACGCCCACCGGCCCTCTTCGGTCCAGTAGCAGTCCAGATAGCTGTAGCCATAAAGCCCCAGAGAGTTCACGTCCTCCAGCTCATACTGGGAAAACTCATAGAGATATTTTTCCAGCAAATTCCGCAGGATCTCCTTTTCCTCCTCCTTCACCGGAACCAGTTCAAAATTCATGGTTTTTCTCCTTATTCCAGGTTTTCGCCCAGGGTCCCCTGGCTTTGGGCGGTAAGGTAGGCATTGATAAAGCCATCCAGCTCCCCGTCCATCACGGCGTTTACATTGCCGGTTTCATGGCCGGTGCGGTGGTCCTTTACCATGGTGTAGGGCATAAATACATAGGATCGTATCTGGCTGCCCCAGGTGATCTCCTTCTGCTCGCCCTTGATGTCGGAAATCTTCTCCAGGTTCTCCCGCTCCTTAATCTCCACCAGCTTGGAGATCAGCATTTTCATGGCCACTTCCCGGTTCTGGGTCTGGCTGCGCTCCACCTGGCAGGCCACCACAATGCCCGTGGGGATGTGGATCAGCCGCACGGCGGAAGAGGTCTTGTTAACCTTCTGGCCGCCCGCGCCGGAGGCCCGGTAGACCTCCATCTTAATGTCGTCCGGGTTAATCTCCACGCTGTTGTCCTCCTCAATTTCGGGCATCACTTCCAAAGAGGAGAAGGAGGTGTGCCGCCGGCCCGCCGCGTCAAAGGGGGACACCCGCACCAGCCGGTGCACCCCGGCCTCGGACTTGAGATAGCCATAGGCGTTCTCCCCCTCCACCAGAATGGAAGCGGACTTGAGCCCGGCCTCGTCTCCGTCCAGGTAGTCCAGGGTGGTGACCTTAAAGCCCCGGCGCTCGGCCCAGCGGTTGTACATGCGAAAAAGCATTTCCGCCCAGTCCTGGGCCTCGGTGCCGCCGGACCCGGCATGGAAGGTGAGAATGGCGTTGTGGCCGTCATACTCCCCGGTGAGCAGGGTGGAAAGGCGCATGGCCTCCATCTCCGCGCCCACGGCGTCAAGCTCTTCCTGAATCTCGGCAATCAGGCTCAGGTCCTCGGCCTCGTCGCCCAGCTCAATCAGGGCGGCGGCGTCCTCGCAGCGGGCGCAGAGCTTCTGGAAGCTCTCATCCTTGGCCTTTAGGGCGGCCATCCGCTGGGTGATTTTTTGCGCCTGCTGCATGTTGTCCCAAAAGCCGGGCTCCGCCGACTTGTGCTCCAGCATCTCCACTTCCTCCCGCAGGCGGGGAAGGGCCAGGGACTCGCCCAGGGCGGCAAGGCCCTCTTGGTGGGCGTCCAGCTGGCGTTGCAGTTCCTCAAATTGGATCATATAGGGTTCGCTCGCTTTCTGAGATTCTGTAAAGGGGCCGCATGGGGCGGAGCGGCCGGTTCTCGATTGATTTGCGGTTAATAAACTTCATTATACTTGATTTAGGGAAAAAAGTAAAGCGCGGCGCGGGAAAACTTCTGGAAGATTGTTTCCGCTCAACCTCTGGTTGAGAACTCTCCTTTCAAGTTAACCCCGCCGTTTATTGCGCCCCCATCCACTCTGTACTATAATAATCCCGTAAGGCGCCTGTCAAAAAAACATCCCAACCTCAAAGGAGGCATTCCTATGGAAATAAACCCCATGAAAGTGGGAGCCCGCATTTACCGCCTGCGCAAAATACAGGGGCTCACGCAAAACCAGCTGGGCGACCGCCTGCACATCAGCTTTCAGGCGGTGAGCAAATGGGAGCGCGGCGAAGCCCTGCCAGACGTGGCTCTGCTGCCTAGCCTGGCCGAAGCTCTGGACACCACCATCGACAACATTCTGCTGCGTGACAACCCGGCCAAGGGGCCCGGAGAATTCACCCGCACCGTCACCATCGCCCAGCTGCGGGAGGGCGTGGAGTGTGTGGAGCGCATGGGCCAGCTGCTGGGCAAGGGCAGCTTCTTCTACACCGGCGCTGTGGGCGGCATCGACCTGAAGATGAACATGGAGTTCGAGAAGTATATGGCCGAGCCCTACACCCGGGAAGCCATGACCGCCGAGGCGGCCTGTCAGGCCATTATGGACGGGGCCTACATTGACCCCAAGGACATAGAGGCCAGCTTCCAATTCCCCCACTGGACGGAGAACGTGCGGGAGTTCGCCCGCAAATATGGCATATAGTTAACGCAGTTCAAAAGAGGTATCACCTCTTTTAAGTGCGCTTACTATAAGATAAGGCCCATGGCCGGGAAAGCTCCTTTGCGGCGGAGCTTTCCCGGCCTTTTGCCGCCCCAAGTTGTTAACAGAATGAAAATTCATGTCCGCCCCGTTGCACTTTTCGGCGGAATCGTGTACAATAGTCAATATAGTTCCATCGAATTGCCGCACCTAGGCAGAATATATGGATTTTTCATTAGAGAGGGAATGGCTTTTGGCTATGATTGATTTTACCGGCATAAAATGCCCCGTCTGCGGGGTTCCTTTCAAAGAGGATGACGATATCGTGGTCTGCCCCCAATGCGGCGCGCCCTACCACCGGGACTGCTATGCCCAAAAGGGCCAGTGCGTTTTTCCCGAGCTCCACCAGGCTGGCAAAGAATGGGCTCCTCCCCCGCCGCCCAAGCCTCCGGTTTCAGCGGAGGTCAAGGACCGGGAGTGCCCCGCCTGCGGCTGCTTGAACGCCCACAGCGCCATGTTCTGCAACCGCTGCGGCGCGGCCTTGACAGAGGGCGCCCAGCCCGGCCAGCAAGCCCAGCCCCACACCCAGCCGCCTCCTTATACCCCATACGGCGCGTCCTCCCGCGGCCCCTACCCGGGCCAAGCGCCCTATTCCAGCCGGGGCCAGTACCCTGGGGCCATGCCCTTTGCCTTTGACCCCATGGGCGGCGTAACCCCCGCCGATACCCTGGACAGCGGGGTCAGCTATGGAGACGCTTCCAAGCTGGTGAAGCAGAACACCGCCTACTATATGCCGGTCTTCCGCTACATGAAGCAGACCGGCCGCAATAAATTCAGCTTTTCGGCCTTCCTCTTTTCCGGGGCCTGGATGCTCTACCGCAAGCAGTATAAGCAGGGCGCCGTCATCACCGGGCTGATGCTGGTAATCTATCTGCTGTACCTGTCCTCCTCCATTTTTGTGGCCACCCCGGCCCTGATGTCCCTGATGGAGCAGGCGGGCATGGACGTGACCCGGGGCTTTGCCCCTACCAGCGAGCAGATGATCGTCATCAGCCAGCTTTTGACGGAAAACCCCGCCCTCTACCTTAAAATCTGCCTGCCCATGCTCTGCCTGCTGCTGCTGCTGGCGCTGATGCTTTTTACGGGCATTCGGGGCAACAAAATGTATATGAACCACTGCATCCGCACAGTCCGGCAGGTCAAGGCCGCCAATTTGGCCGACTATCCCAACATGACCCTGGACGCCAAAGGCGGCGTGAACACCTCGGTGGCCGTGTGCATGTTCGTGTGCTACTTCCTGCTGGTCAACGTGGTGCCCCTGCTGCTTTAAAGCTCTCTGCCCGCTCTCCGGCGGGCGCGCCCCGCAAACAAATGGCGGCGCCCCAAGGCTGCCTGCTCAAACATGGAACCATCTTGGAAGCCCTCCGCGGCTTCGTCGAAGAGGAAGCTGGGAGCCTCTCTTCACAAATGCTTCCAGAAGTTCCCTTCGCGGACCCGCGCCGCCGGAAGGCCATATTGAAAAGGAGAAATTGTCATGAAAAAAGTACGGAAAGCGGTGATCCCGGCCGCTGGCCTGGGGACCCGGGTCCTGCCCGCCACCAAGGCCATGCCCAAGGAGATGCTCCCCATTGTGGACAAGCCCGCCATACAATATATTGTGGAGGAAGCCGCCGCTTCCGGCATTGAGGATATCCTCATCATCACCAACCGGGGCAAGGGGCTTTTGGAGGACCACTTCGACCGGGCGCCCGAGCTGGAAGCCCGCCTGGCCCAGGACCCGGATAAGGCCGGTATTCTGGAAGAGGTGGTCAGCATTTCCCGCCTGGCCAATATTTGGTATGTGCGCCAAAAAGAAACCCTGGGGCTGGGCCACGCAGTGAACCGGGCCCGGAATTTCATTGGCAACGAGCCCTTTGCCGTGCTGTATGGCGACGATGTGATTTTGGGCGGGGACCCCGCCTGCGGCCAGCTGATCCGGGCCTATGAGAAGCACGGCCTGGGCGTGGTAGGGGTGAAAGAGGTGAGCCGGGAGGCCATCCGCAAATATTCCTCCCTAAAGGTGGAGCCCCTGGAGGATAACCGCTTCCGGTGCACGGATATGATCGAAAAGCCTCAGCCCGGCCAGGAATTCTCTCTTTATTCCATTTTGGGCCGCTGTGTGCTGCCGCCGGAAATCTTCGACATTTTGGACCGCACCCCGCCGGGGGCTAACAACGAGATTCAGCTGACCGACGCCATGAAGGAGCTGGCCCGGGGCCCGGGCATTGTGGCCGTGGACTTTACCGGGACCCGCTATGACATGGGCAGCAAGCTGGGCGTGATGCAGGCCGGGGTGGAGACCGCCCTGCGGCACCCGGAAATCGGCGAAAGCTTCCGGGCCTACTTAAAGGAGCTGGCCGCGACCCTGTAAAAGCCAGGGCTTTCGGGCGGGCGCTCCCCTGAAAAACCGCCCCGACCCATAAGAAACAGCAGAAAAAGGCACGCCGGATTCCGGCGCGCCTGCTTTTCTGAGCGAAAGCAAATGGTTATTTGGCCCCCAGCTCGTCCAGCTTCTGTTTGCTGCTGATAATCTTACTCAGCTCTTCCATAAAGCTGTTGATGTCCTTAAACTGCCGGTACACCGAAGCAAACCGCACATAGGCCACCTCGTCCACGGTTTTCAGCTTTTCCATGGCATAGGTGCCAATGCGCTGGGAGGAGACCTCCTTATCCAGCGAATTTTGCAGTAAGACTTCAATCTCATTGACGATGTGCTCCAAGGTGTCCATGGACACCGGGCGCTTTTCGCAAGCCCGCAGCAAACCGTTAAGCAGCTTCGAGCGGTCGAAAGCCTCCCGGGACCGGTCCTTTTTGATGACCACAATGGGCACATTCTCGATGACCTCGTAAGTCGTAAACCGCTTGCCGCATTTCAGGCACTCCCGGCGGCGGCGGATGCGTTCGCCTTCGTCGGTCGGCCGGGAATCCACCACTTTGCTTTCCGTATAGCCGCAGTATGGGCATTTCAAAGTCAACCATCTCCCTCTGTGACACTGTATTTTGTATTATACACGAAACCCACAGCAAAAGCAAGGGAAAAATGTTTTAGGGTGTGTCCCAACCGCAGAGATAATCATCTATGTTCCCCCGCCCTACGGGCGGGGGAACACGAAAAGCTCTCCGAAACGGACACTCCCATGTTTTAAAAAATCGTGCCGGAGGCCGGAATACCGCCCCGGCCCTTATGTCCAAAGGGTTGCGGAAAAAGCCGCCTTCCCCGGCTTTTGGGCAAGCTCAAAGGAAAGAACGAAGGAGTTAACATGGCTATTCTCACTGTGAACAACCTCTCCCTGAGTTTTGGAGAGGAAAGCATTTTAGAAAATATCAGCTTTGAAATACAAAAGGCCGAGCGGGTGGGTCTGGTGGGCGTCAACGGAAGCGGCAAAACCAGCCTGTTCAAAACCCTCACCGGCGAATATACCCCCGACACGGGCAGCGTCACCTTTGCCAAAGAGACCGTGCCCGGCTATATGGAGCAGCATGTGTGCCGGGACTTTGAAAAAACCGCCTATGAGGAGGTTATGACCGTTTTTGCCGGACTGCTGGCCATGGAGCGTGAGCTGGAAGAGCTGGCCCTGCGCCTCTCCCAGAACCCGCCCCAAGGAGAAATGGAAGCCCTCATCCTCCGGCAGGCGGAGCTGAACGACCGCTTTGTGGACGGAGGGGGCCTCACCTGCCGCTCCCGGGCCCGCAGCACCTTGACCGGCCTGGGCTTTGCTCCCGAGCAGATTGAGAACAAGGTGGGCGTGCTCAGCGGCGGGCAGAAGGCCAAACTGCAGCTGGCAAAGATGCTGCTGGGCGGGGCCAACCTGCTGCTGCTGGACGAGCCCACCAACCATCTGGACATTAACGCCGTGGAGTGGCTGGAAGGCTTTTTGCTGGGCTATGCCGGGGCCTACATTGTCATCTCCCACGACCGGTACTTCCTGGACAAGGTGACCAACCGCACCCTGGAGATGCAGGGCAAAACCGTGGACTCTTATAAGGGCAACTACAGCCGCTACCTGGAGCTGCGGGCGGAAAAGCGCCTGGCCATGGAGCGGGTTTATGAAAACACCAAGAAGGAGATCACCCGCATTGAGGGGATTATTGAGCAGCAGCGGCGCTGGAACCAGGAGCGCAACTATGTGACCATTGCCAGCAAGCAAAAGGCCATCGACCGGCTGGAGGCCACCCTGGAGAAGCCCGAGGACGACCCGGAGTCCATCCGGTTCCAGTTTCGGGCCAGCCGCCGGTCCGGCGACGACGTGCTCACCGCCGGGGACCTGAGCCTCTCCTTTGGAGGCGCTCCCATTTTCCGCCATGTGGACCTGGAAATTAAGCGGGGACAGAAAATCTTCCTCATCGGCCCCAACGGCTGCGGCAAGACCAGCCTTTTTAAAATTCTGCTGGACCAGTACCAGGCGGACTCTGGCTTTGTGCGCATAGGCGCGGGTGTGGACCTGGGCTACTATGAGCAGTCCCAGCTGAGCCTCCACGATGAGAAGGAGGTTATTGACGAAATTTGGGACCTGCACCCCCGCATGACCCAGACCGAGGTTCGCAACGCCCTGGCTGTGTTCCTCTTTAAGGGGGAGGACGTGTTCAAGCCCGTAGGGGCTCTTTCCGGCGGAGAGCGGGCCCGCATTCTGCTTTTGAAGCTGATGCTCTCCCGGGCCAATTTTCTCCTGCTGGACGAGCCCACCAACCACTTGGACATTGGCTCCTGCGAGGCCTTGGAGGACGCCCTCTCCGGCTACGACGGCACACTCTTTGTGGTGTCCCACGACCGGTACCTGATCAACAAGCTGGCGGACAAGGTCTATGTTTTAAGCCCCGAGGGGGCCAAGCTGTACCACGGCAACTACGACTACTATTTGGAGCAGCGGGAGGCCCGGGAAGCCATTGAGGAGAAGAAAGCCGCGCCCAAGGTGAACCTATATAAGCAGCGCAAAGAGCGGGACGCGGAGCTGCGCCGGCGCCGGGCGGCTTTGAAGCGGTTGGAGCAGGAAATCGAGGAAAACGACCAGGCCCTGGCCGGGCTGGAGGAAAAGCTGGCAGACCCGGCGGTGGCGGCGGACTATGAGGCTGTGACGGAAGTTTCCGGCCAAATCGCGGAGCTGCGGGAGCGGTCGGAGCTGCTGCTGCTGCGCTGGACCGAGCTTTCGGAAGAGCTGGAACGGAGCGAAACGGATGAAGGTTAAATTTCATACGCTGGGGTGCAAAGTCAACCAATATGAGAGTCAGGCCATGCTGGAGGTTCTGCTGGCCCAGGGCTTTCAAGCCGCTGGCCAAGAAGAACCCGCTGATGTGGTGGTGGTCAATTCCTGCACGGTCACCGCCCAAAGCGACCAAAAGGCCCGGCAGGCCCTGCGGCGCATGAAGCGCCAAAACCCCGGGGCTGTGGCCGTGCTGGCCGGGTGCTGGCCCCAGGCCTTCCCCCAGGAGGCGGAGGCCTTCCCCGAGGCGGACGTGGTGCTGGGCACCACCAACCGGCGAGCTTTGGGAGGACACATCCTGGACTTCCTCTCCCGCAAACAGCGGATTGTGCGCATAGACCCCCATGAAAAGGGCGAAGCCTTTGAGCCCCTGCGGGTCCAGGGCCTCAGCGGCCACACCCGGGCCTTTTTAAAAATTGAGGATGGCTGTGAACGGTACTGCTCTTACTGCATCATCCCCTATGCCAGGGGGCGGGTGCGGTCCAAGCCACTTGCCAGCATCCGCGCCGAGGTGGAGGAGCTGGCCCGGGCCGGTTACCGGGAGGTGGTGCTCACGGGCATCACCCTGCCCGCCTATGGCCAGGACCTGGGCCTCAGCCTCTGCGACGCCATTGAGGCCGCCTGCGGGGCGGAAGGCCTGGACCGGGTGCGCCTGGGCTCCCTGGAGCCGGAGCGCCTCACGCCGCCGGTTATTGCCCGAATGCGGGCCCAGCCTAAGCTGTGCCCCCAGTTCCACCTGTCCCTGCAAAGCGGCTGCGACGCCACCCTGCGGCGCATGAACCGCCACTATACCGCCGCCGAATACCGGGAGATCGCCGCCAACCTGCGGGAGGCCTTCCCAGGGTGCGCCCTTACCACGGATGTAATGGTAGGTTTTCCCGGGGAATCTCCGGAAGAGTTTGCCAGCAGCCTGGCCTTTGTGGAAGAGCTGGGCTTTGCCAAAGCCCATGTGTTCGCCTACTCCCGCAGGCCCGGCACTGTGGCGGACCGGGCCCCGGATCAAATTCCCGCCCCGGTGAAGGAGGAACGCAGCGCCCGGATGCTGGCGGCGGCGGCAAAGAGCCAGCTGGCCTTTTACCAGGCCCAAGTGGGGAAGCGGGAGCCGGTTTTGTTTGAGGAAGCGGCCGGCCCAGGCCTTTACCAGGGACACACGGCCAACTATACGCCGGTGCAAGTGCGGTGCGAAAAGGACCTGACAGGAGAAATTTTAGATGTGGAGATCACGGAGGCCAGAGAAACCGGCTGCGCAGGTCAACTATTATAAGCAAAGCTTCTGGAAGACGGCGAAGCCTCCCTTTAAGAGGGTTTTCACTGCCCTTCTGCGCCCCTTTTTGGGCCTCGTGCGGCCGCGCTACCGGAAACGCACTTGAAAATCGGTATTTACCGATTTTCAAGCAGGACGGCGCGGGGGCGCCCGCGCCGCCAGGTTCAAAAGAGGGATCACCTCTTTTGAACTGCGTTAACGATACCAGGTTCTGTAAAATTTTATCTACAAAAGGTATTGCTAATTGGGTGAAAATATGAGATGATATTCCCGAAAGGGGTGTTGCCCTATGGCAAATGCCAATAACAAAAAGTTCACTAAAACCGAAAAAAGTTGGATCATGTACGACTGGGCCAATTCCGTCTATGCCACCAATATTCTGGCGGTCATCTTCCCCATCTATTTCGGGAATGTCTGTGCCGCCAACGGGGCGGACAACTTGGTCCTATGGTCCTACGGCACCTCCATCTCCACCTTTGTGGTGGCCATTTTAGCCCCGGTACTGGGGGCTTTGGCGGACCACAAGGGGCACAAAATGCGGCTTTTTGCTAGTTTTTTGGCCATCGGGGTGCTGTTTACCCTCACCAGCGCTCTTTTTGATGAGTACCGCATGCTGCTGGTGGGCTATGTGCTCTCCCACATCGGCTTTTCCGGCTCCTGCCTGTTTTACGACTCCTTCCTCACCGATGTGACCACCAACGAGCGCATGGACCGGGTCTCCTCCTGGGGCTACGCTATGGGCTACATTGGCGGCAGCACCATCCCCTTCATCCTTTCCATCGTCATTTTGCTGGTGATGGGCATGGACAATATGCTGGCCTTTAAGCTGGTGATTCTGCTGACCAGCCTGTGGTGGGCGGTGTTCAGCATCCCCTTCCTGCGCAATGTCCGGCAGGTCCACTACATTGAGCCCCAGAAAAACCTGGTGCGCTCCACCCTCTCCAACCTGCTTCACACCGCAAAGGATATTTTTGCCCAAAAGCACATCTTCCTCTTTATTATCGCGTATTTCTTTTACATTGATGGCGTGGGAACCATCATCTCTGTCTCCACCTCTTACGGCTCCAAGCTGGGCTTGGACAACATCAGCATGATTTTAGCCCTTTTGATGACCCAGATTGTGGCGGTGCCCTTCTCCATTCTCTTTGGCAAGCTGGCCGGGAAACTCGGGGCCTTAAAGGCCCTGTGCGGCGCGGTGGCCATGTATTTCTTCATTACGCTGGTGGGCTTCTTTATGGGCTTTAACATCGAAAACCACCCGGATGACCCTGGAGCTGTGCAGCTCTCGCTGGTGCTGTTCTGGTGCATGGCCTTTTTGGTGGGCACGGTCCAGGGGGGCATCCAGGCCATTTCCCGGTCCCATTTCGGCAAGCTGATTCCCGCCGAGCGGTCCAACGAATACTTTGGCTTCTTCGACATCTTTGGCAAATTCGCGGCGGTGATCGGCCCCATGCTGGTGGCCCTGTTCACCCAACTCACCGGCCGGGATTCCCTGGGCGTGATCAGCTTGGCCGTGCTGTTCCTGGTGGGTTTGGTTCTGCTGCTGGCCGGTCAACGGCAGGCCGCGGGGCAGAAGTAAGAGCCCCGAATCCTCTGGAAGCGCAGGGCTGTTAGGCTTTGGGACGAACAGCCCTGCGGGCCAGCTGAAAGCCGCTCTGTAACACTTCCTCAAAAACTTCGTCCTCTATTTAGAAAGGAGCTCCGCCATGATCCGTCTGGCCACACCGCAAGACGCCCCTCAGCTCTACCAGCTGAACGAACAGTTCAACGGCCCCAGCGGTTCCACCGTGGAGGCAATGGCCAATGCTCTGGCCGGCAATTCCCAGGAAATTGTGGCCGTGGCCCAGGAGGACGGTCTTTTGGCCGGGTTCGCCTGCGCCCAGGTGAAGCGTTCTTTCTGCTATGAATCGCCCCCTGTGGAGGTAACGGAGCTGTTTGTGTCCCCCGCTTACCGCCGCCGGGGCCTGGGGCTGGCCCTGCTGGCTTTTTTGGAGTCCCACTGCGCCGGAGTTTTTGGAGCCGGGGAATTCACTCTGCTTACCGGGCGCTCAAACTTTCCGGCCCAGGGGCTCTACCAAAAGGCGGGCTACGCGCCAACGGATGAACTGATGATGGAAAAAGAAATTTAACCGTAAAGGAGGCTTTTGTATGTGCGGCTCTTTCTCCAAATGTTGAGCAATAAAACACTTGGAGGTATTTATGAATTACATCATCCGAACCTTGTATCCGTCAGAATACTCTTTGCTGGAAGAGTTTCTCTACCAAGCCATTTTTGTGCCAAAAGGCCAGCAGCCGCCTCCCCGGAGCGTACTGCAATCTCCCGCCCTGCGGGTCTATGTGGATGGCTTTGGCCAGTCTCCCCACGACCGGGCTTTCGCCGCCGTGGCAGAGGGCCGGGTAGCCGGAGCTGTCTGGGTGCGCATTATGGACGACTATGGCCATGTAGACAGCGAAACGCCCTCCTTCGCCCTCTCCCTGCTGCCGGAATTCCGGGGCCAGGGGCTGGGAACTGCCCTGCTGCACGCCATGCTGGACCAGCTTCGCCAGGCCGGGTATGCCCAAGCCTCCCTGGCGGTGCAAAAGGACAACTACGCGGCCCGCATGTACCAGCGGGCGGGCTTTCAAATCCTCCGGGAAACGGAGGAGGAATTTATCATGGTCTGCCCCCTCTCAGAAAGGAAATGATTCTATGAAGCAATGCCCTGCCTGCGGCCAGCTCAACGAGGACCGCAGCCCTGTCTGTCCCCGCTGCGGCACGGCCTTTCCGCCTCCGCCCGGCCCTCCTGGACCGCCAGCCTTTCTGCCGCGGTCCGCCGCGCCGCTGCCTCCTCTGGCCCCCAAAGTCTTCGCCTGGATGGACGTCTCCACTGTGCTGGGCTTCGTCTCCTCGGTGCTGGGCTACTTTTTCGCCAGCGTTCTGCTGCTGCCCTTGGGGCTCATTGCCTCCATCTTGGGTTTTCGGGGAGACCGCACCCGGGGTCTGGCTGTGGCGGGCATCGTGATTTCCGCCATCGGCCTTTTGATCAAAATTATGGCTGTGCTGGACGAATTAGCCCTTCTACCCCACTGGTTCACCAACGGCGTGTGGTGAGTGAAAAAAATTTTTAAATTTTTCTTCCTTTTTTGAATTTGTCTCTTACATTTCTTCTGCAACTGTGTTATACTATATACAAAGGTACCTGCGGGTTCTGTGTGATATCCGTAACGACATCAGCAGGTAAAAGGCATTTGCGCGAGATGAAGAAAAAAAGGAGGAAGTAAGATGTATGAGGTAGGGCAGTTAGTGCAGTATGGGAGCACAGGTGTGTGCAAAATTACGGAGATTAAGAAACAGGACTTCCCCGAGGTGGGCCAGCGGCTTTACTATGTGCTTCACCCCCTCTACCAGTCCTGCGTCATCTCCGTGCCGGTGGACTCTACCAAGGTGTTCATGCGTCCCATCATCAGCCGGGAGGAGGCGGAGCGGCTCATTGCCGGCATCCCCAGCCTGCGCTGCCAGGCGTTCCATGGTCGGGCGGCTCGGGACTTGGCGGCCCATTATGAGACCCTGCTGGAGCGCCACGACTGCCAGGATTGGATGGAGCTGACCATGTCCATTCACGCCAAAAAGGAGTCCATGCAGCAGCAGAAGCGGCGCTTTGGCAGCGTGGACGAGCGTTTTCTCAAGCAGGGGGAAGACCTGCTTTTCGGCGAGCTGGCCGCGGCCCTGGACATCCCCCGGGAGGAGGTTCCGGGGTATATTGCCGCCCGGGTGGAAAGCCTGAAAGAGGCGGGCTAGAGGCTGTTCAGACTCTAAGGCATTCGGGCGGTAGGGGAGCGTCCAAACGCGTGTTTTATTATAGAGAGAGCCGCCTAAGCCGCCGGAGGCCACTCCGTAAAACTTCAAAAAACGGTAGCCCCACAAAATACAGTCAGGAGTGATACCATGCTTCAGCAAGTTATGACCGCACCCGGGCAGATCGAATTCCGGGAGGTTCCCACCCCTCAGCCCCAGGAGGGGCAGGTTTTAGTCAAGATTATGGAAATCGGCGTGTGCGGTTCCGACATCCATGTGTACCACGGAGAGCATCCCTTCACCAGCTATCCCGTCACCCAGGGCCATGAGGTCTCCGGGCTGGTGGAAGAGCTGGGACCCGGCGTAACCGGCCTTCACGTGGGCCAAAAGGTGACCATTCAGCCCCAGGTGGTGTGTGGCCAGTGCTGGCCCTGCCGCCACGGCAAGTATAACCTGTGCGAAAGCCTTAAGGTCATGGGCTTTCAGACCACGGGCGTTGCCTCCCACTATTTTGCGGTGGACGCGGAAAAAGTCACCCCCCTGCCGGACTCCATGAGCCTGGAGGAGGGAGCCATGATCGAGCCCCTGGCTGTGGCTGTCCATGCGGCGCGCCAGGCGGGAGACCTCAGCGGCAAGGATGTGTGCGTGCTGGGCGCGGGGCCCATCGGCATCTTAGTGGCCCAAGCGGCTAAAGGCTTGGGAGCCCGCCGGGTGATGCTCACCGATGTGAGCGGCCTGCGCCTGGAAAAGGCCAAGGAATGCGGCGCGGATTCCGCTGTCAACACCAAGAACCAGGATTTTGGCCAAGGGCTGGTGGAGTTTTTTGGCCCGGACAAGTGCGATGTGATTTACGACTGCGCTGGAAATGATATCACCATGGGTCAGGCCATTCAGCACGCCCGTAAGGGCAGCGCCATCATTTTGGTGGCCGTGTTCGCCAAGGAGGCCCATGTGGATTTGGCGGTGCTCAACGACCATGAGCTGGACTTAAACACCTCCATGATGTACCGGAGCGAGGATTATGAAACCGCCATCCAGCTGGTGCAGGAGGGTAAGGTTCAGCTGGCCCCGCTGATCTCCAAGCGCTTCCCCTTCCAGGAGTATCTGGCCGCTTATCAGTACATTGACGCCAACCGGGAGTCCACCATGAAGGTGCTCATTGACGTGCAGAAATGACACGGGATATCTTCAGCAAAAATGCTGACTATCAAAAATTTGAGGTGCTCAAATCCAACCGGAACAAGCGCCACCGCTACGGAGAGTTTTTTGTGGAGGGGGTGCGAAACCTCAACCAGGCCCGGGAAAACGGCTGGGAATTCGCCGCCTTTCTCTATGCCCGGGACCGGGCTCTCTCCCGCTGGGCCCAGGAGATGCTGGAACAGAACCCCGCGCCCATCCATTACCGGCTGGCGGGGGAGCTGCTGGACAGCCTTTCCGGCAAGGAGGACGGTTCTGAGCTTATGGCTGTAGTGAAGATGCGCAAGGACGGGGCCCAGCTGCTGCGCCGCCCCGCCAATCCCCTATGGGTGCTCTTTGACAGGCCCTCCAACCGGGGCAATCTGGGATCCCTGCTGCGCTCCTGCGATGGTCTGGGAGCGGACGGGCTCATTCTCACCGGCCATGGGGTGGACCTATACGACCCAGAGGTGGTCACAGCCTCCATGGGCTCCTTTTTCCGGGTTCCGGCGGCCCAGCTGGAAAACAGCCAGGCCGCGGCTTTCCTGGCCGCCATGCGGGAGGAATACCCGGGCTTCCAGACCATCGGCACCACGGCCCACCGGCAGCACCCGATTTACGGCGCAAACCTCACCGGCCCTCTGCTGCTGATGCTGGGCAACGAGACCGATGGCCTGAGCTATGCCTTTAAACAGAGCTGCGACCAGCTTTGCACCATTCCCATGGCAGAGGATTCTTCGGCCAGCTCCTTCAACGTGGCCTGCGCGGGCACCGTACTGCTCTATGAAGTCTCCCGCCAGCGAGCGCCGCAAAAGAAATAGACATAAAAAAGCCGCAGGAGCGTTTCCTCCTGCGGCTGCTTTTTTTACTCTTCGCCTTCCGGCTCCTCGCCGTCTTCTTCCTCGAAGTCCTCGTCATCTTCGTCTTCAAACTCGAACTCCAGCTTTTCGCCGCAGCCGGGGCAGATGATCTCCTCCGCGTCCAAAACCTCATCGGTCAGGGGGATGTCCGCGCCGCAGTTGGGGCAGTTTACGCCAAAGTCCGTGCTCAAGTCCTCATCGTGGTGGTGATGATGGTGGCAGCCACAGCCGCAGCCTTCATCCTCCCCCTCCAGACCATAAAAGTCCTCTTCCAGGGCTCCCAGGTCATGGTCGATCTCGTCCACCTGCTCGGCCAGCTCGCCATATTCGTCCTCCATCTCCTCCACGGAGACAGAGAGGTCGTCCAGCAGCTCCACAATGGCGTTGAAAATCTTGGTCTCCTTGGCGTTGGGGTCCAGCTCCATGCCGTCCATCAAGCCGCGGATGTAAGACGCGCGTTCAGAATTGGTCATACTTCAATTACCTTCCTTTCCAAAAAGGGACGCCTCCGGCGCTTAAGGGACTTTCAGCAGAAAGCCTCTTAAGAATCTTCAAAGATTTTTGCGCCGTTACGCAGGGTGGGAACCAGTTGCTTCGGGAACGGCGGGAGGCTGTACGGGGTTGGGGGACTTGGTGTGCTGCCGGGTGGTTCGGCACTCCCTTGGGGCGTCAAACACACCCGAAGCGTTTTATGCGTTTCGCGCTAACGAAGACCAGCCTTTTTTAAACCGCGCATAAAACACAGGGGCGCATGCGTTCCAAACAGAGCGCGGAACCTTATGCCCGTTCCATATACTCGCCGGTCCGGGTGTCGATGCGGATCATTTCGCCCTCGTTGATGAACAGGGGCACACGGATCTCCGCGCCGGTCTCCAACGTGGCGGGCTTCAGGGTGTTGGTAGCGGTGTCACCCTTAATGCCCGGCTCGGTCTTGGTGACCTCCAGCTCCACAAAGTTGGGGGGCTCCAGGCCAAACACATTGCCCTTGTAAGAGAGCACCTTGCACTCCATGTTCTCCTTCACAAACTTAAAGTTGTCGGTCAGAACGCTGGCGTTAATGGGAATCTGCTCATAGGTCTCGGTGTCCATAAAGTAGTACAGGTCCCCGTCGCTGTACAGATACTGCATGTCCTTGCGCTCAATGAACGCGGTGGGGAATTTGTCGTTGGGGTTAAAGGTGCGCTCGGTGACAGCCCCGGAGATCACGTTGCGGATCTTGGTGCGCACAAAGGCCGCGCCTTTGCCGGGCTTAACATGCTGGAACTCAATGATGGAGTAAACGCCTCCGTCCATCTCGAAGGTTACGCCGTTTCTAAAATCGCCTGCGGTTACCATAAAAAAACCTCCCAGATCATACTGACTCTATTGTAATATATCTTGCGGCAAATTTCAAGGAAAATCCGCCGGTTTTTGTAAATTTGACTCTTTTTACAGCTCGATAAGCTCCTTGGGGGACTTGGTCAAGCTGCGGCAGCCATCCGCCGTTACCAACAGCATATCCTCAATGCGCACGCCCCATTTGGCGGGCACGTAAATGCCGGGCTCATCGGTAATGACCATGCCCTCCGCGCAGGGAGTCTGGTCCCGGTGGGAGAAGGCCGGCCACTCGTGAATCTCAAAGCCCACCCCATGGCCCAGGCCGTGACCAAAGGTGCCGGGGTAATCTTTCTCAATAATATCCCGGGCAATTTTGTCCACATCGCAGCACAGCACGCCGGGCTTCACCGCGTCGATGACCGCCAGCTGGGCCCGCAGCACCGTGTCGTAAACCTTCCGCTGCTCATCGCTGACCTTGCCAAAGGCCACGGTGCGGGTCATGTCCGAGTGGTATCCGTCCAGCATGGCACCCGTGTCCATGGTGATGAAGTCGCCCTTGTGCACCGTGTTCTGCCCGGGCACCGCGTGGCACTGAGAGCCGCTTTTGCCCGCAGCCACAATCAGTTCAAAGGCCACGGCCTCCGCGCCGTTGTTGCGCATGAAGAACTCAATCTCCAGGGCCAGCTCCCGCTCGGTAACCCCCTCCTTGATAAAGGGAAGGATGTGCTGGAACGCCGCGTCGGTAATGGCCTGGGCGGCCTCAATCTTCTTGACCTCCTCCGGAGATTTGATCATCCGCTGGTCCTTAATGGCCTTGTCCAAGGTGTCATCCAGCACAGCCTCCACGCCGTGCTCCTGGAACAGCTTCTCAAAGGTCCGGGCCTCGGCCACCGAGAGCTTGTTGATCTCCATGTACACCTGCTTGACGCCGTGCTTCTCCAGCAGCTCGCAGAGCTTGGCCTTAAAATCCGTAAAGCCGGTGACCGTGCAGTTTTTAGCCGAGTAACCGGCCGCCTCCTCATAGCGGAAGTCCTGGAGCAGATAGGCCTCCTCCGCGGTGATCAGCAGCGCGCCCGCGTCAGAGGGAAACTCGGTAAAATACCGGCGGTTCCGCTCCGAGTTGACCATAATGGCCTTCTGCGGGTCACCGGCAATCAGCTTTTCCGCGATCCGCCCCACAGGGGTCTTCATAGTGTAACATCCTTTCCTCACTCAATGGTTTCGTTTTTTTCCTGGGAAAAATCCACTCTCTGCCCCCAGCGGGCCCGCAGGCCCCGCTCAAAGTACCGCCGGAGCCGGAAGGTAAAGCCCTTCTCCAGCTCCATGGGCTCCAGCAGCACGGAATTCATGCCGCACAGGTTCGCGCCCACCACATCGGTAAACACCTGGTCGCCGATAATCACGCACTCCCGGCAGCGGGCCCCCAGGGCACGGCAGGCCCGCAGGTAGCCAAAGGGCAGGGGCTTTAAGGCAAAGCAGAAGCAGCCCAGGCCAAACCGGGCCGCAAAGGGCTCCACCCGCTTTTTGTAGTTATTGGAGACAATCACCACCCGAAAGCCCGCCTCTACCAGGCCTCTCACCCAGTCCACCGCGCCGGGGGCCGGTTCGTGGGAGCTGTAGGCGGCGATGGTGTTGTCCACATCCAGCAGCACCGCCCTCACCCCCAGGCTCCGCAAAAGCGCGGGGGTCACCTCTCCGCAGCGGGAGCGGAGGGCGGTGGGTTTTAAAATTGACATAATCTGTAAACACTCCAGCCGGGAACAAAAAAGCGGGCTCGCCGCCCGCTTTCCTTCAGGTTTGCAGCCTCATAAGAACAGGCGCGGCGGGAAAAGCCTTCCCTCCGGCATGCTCTTACTTATACTTGCGCTTGCGGGCCGCTTCTGATTTCTTTTTGCGCTTCACTGAGGGCTTTTCATAAGCCTCCCGCTTGCGGACCTCCTGGATAACGCCGGCGCGGGCGCATTGCTTCTTAAAACGCCGCAGGGCACTATCCAAGGACTCATTTTCCTTGAGCCGAATCTCAGCCATCCAATATCCCTCCCATCCGCCGAAAAGGCAGGGGTGTGCGTCGTAAATATACCAATACAACATAGCTATTATATCTCGAACCCCGGGGCTTGTCAACCCCTTTGGCCGGGATTTTTGGATTGTTACTTTTTGTTCATTTTTTGGAAAAAACCAGGGAAAGCCGGCGGCGGGGCCGTCCGCGGCGCTACTTTTCACGGTCCTTTTCCCCGGCCCGCCAGCGGCCCAGCAGCGCGTCGTACTTTTTTCCCACAGCCCGAAAATAAATTTCAAACCCCAGGGTGAAAACCAGGAACGCCAGGAAGAAGATGACCGCAAAGCTGGCCCAGGCTCCGGCGTTTTCCAGGGGGAACCAGCGGAACGCCCAGGCAAAGCCGCAGCAAAGCGCCAGGGTGAGGCCGCAGAAGACGGCCAGGCGCAGGAAATAGCTGGGCCGCTTGAGCACCTGGCCGGAAAAGAAAATGTACTGCAATAGGCTGATGCAGCCGCACAGGGCCAGCATCTGCCAGACCAGGGTGTGGCGGATGTACTCGCCGCCTGTTAGAAAGTCGATAAACGAATAGATGCACAGGGCACCGGTAAAGCTCAGGCAGCCCCAGGTCTTTAGTTCGCCGATCATGTGTAAAAACTTTTTCATCATTTTTCCTCCTATATGACTAGGCGCTTTTTCAGCGCCGGCGCGTGGGGATGCAGCCGCAGAGGACCAGCATCTGCCAGATCAGGATGTAGCGGATGCGCTCTCCCCCGCAAAGGGAATCGATGAGGGAATAGGCGCACAGGGCCCCGGTAAATTTTAGGCAGCCCCGGGTTTTCAGTCCGTCCACAAATTGAATGAATTTTTCCATGTTTTTTCCTCTCGAACGCTATATACCCAGCTTTTTCTTGATGCCCGGCGCGTACTGCCGGGAGGCGTAGATCTGCTCGCCGCCCCGCATGGTGAGCCGCAGCCGCCCGCCCAGGTCGGGGCGCAGGGACCGCACCGCGTTGAAATTGACCACCGCCGACTTGGAGGCCCGCAGGAACCCCCGGCCTGCCAGCAGCTTTTCCAGCTCGTACAGGCGCAGGGGGGTCTCGAACACCTCGCCGGCGGTGTAGAGGAAGGTCCGGCCGTCCACCGCCTCGGCGTAAAGCAGGTCCTGGGCGTTCAGCGGATAAGCCTGGCCGTCCCGCCAGCCGGCAAGGGCCTCTGGAACGGCGGCGGACAGGGCGGAGAGGATCCGCCCCGCGGCGGGGTCTCCGGGCGGGCAGCGGACAAGGATCTCCGCCTCCGAAAGGGTCGGGTCTTCTTCCAGGGTGATTTTCATGGGAGACACTCCTTTGCTGTTTTGCGCGGCCGCAAGGATTTGGCTGCGCTATCAGTATAGCGCGGCCGGCGGGGCGGCGCAAGGGGGGATGGGGCAAGGGGACTTAGGAGCGCGGCAAGCTGCGCGAAACGCCGGGTGAAAGGCAGACAAAAAGAGCCCCGGCCTGGCATCAGCCAATGCCGGAGCTCCGCGTTTTCATTTCCAGCTTGCCCAAAACCCGTCCCTGGCACCGCAGATTGTCGTAATCGTGCAGCGGGATGGGCTCGTACTCCGGGTTCAGCGACAGCAGGGCCCCCCGGCCCAGCCGCTTCATGTACCCGTCGCCATTCAAAAAGAAAATGCCGATCTCCCCTTCGTTCACAAAATCCTCCACCCGCTCCACGAACACAATGTCCCCGTCCCGGTAGGCGGGCAGCATGCTGCTGCCGTTGACCCGCACGCAGAAGTGCGCCCGCTCCGGCACCAGCTCCCCGGGGACCTCCAGCTTGGTCTTGTAGGCGCTGTCCACCCAGGGCTCGCCCAGGCCCGCGCTCACGGCCAGGTCGTAGCAGTTGATGTACGTGACCGGCCCCCGGCTCTCGTGCTCCCGCAGGTCCATCTGGGTCATGCGGGCATATTCCTTGTCCAGCACCGTGTCCACCAGGTCCTGGCCGTGGACGTCCAGCGTCCGGTACTTGCGGAGCTGCCGCATCTCCCGCATGGTCACGCCGTTGTTCTGGCTGACCTCCAAAAGCTGGTCGCCGCTGATGCGCAGAAGTCCGGCCAGCTGGCGCAGCCGGTCCACGTCGGGCTGGCGGCGGCCGGTCTCATATCCGGAATAGGTGGTGGTGTCAATGCCCAGCTGCTCGGCCATAAAGCGCTGGGTGTGCCCGGCGGCAACGCGGGCTTCTCGCAAGGTCTCTGGAAAACTCATAGGAGCTCCCTCCTTTGCCCATAGTATACCCCACATATGGGCGGATTGTCAACCAAAGAGGGGAACCGGGCATCAAGCCTTGCCGGGAAAAAGCGAACAGAGGGCGAAATGAAACGCTTCGGCAGGGTGGAAGGCGGTCCCTTTGCGCCCGGTTTGAAGCTGGCTTCTTCCCCATGGTACGGTGCGCCTTCCGGTGGCCCCTGGCTCATCCGGCTCACGCCGCCCTTTCAGCGGCTGGAGAGAGCGCGGCGTGGGTCCAGCGTCTCCCTGGTTCCCACTTGACAACTTCTCCCAAATCGCATAAAGTTTAGTTACACTACCCCATTTTGCGGCACTGGGAGTGCCCGTTTCGGAGAGCTTTTCGTGTCCCCCCGCCCGTAGGGCGGGGGGACACAGATGACTATCTCTGTGGTTGGGACACTTCCCGCGGCTATTCTGCCCTTGACAAAATTAGTTCTATATAGTACAATATTTCAGGAGGCACTCATCATGGAAACCAGAACCGGGTTTCTCATCACCCAAATTAAGCAGGTACAAGGCCGCGTTTTCCAGCGTCTGTTGGAAGACTGCGGCGTGGAAGAGTTCAACGGCCCCCAGGGGCGCATCCTCTATGTGCTCTGGCAGGAAGATAACGTTCCCATTGCCGCCTTGGTCCGCAAAACCGGCTTGGCGAAAAACACCCTGACCGTTATGCTGGCCCGCATGGAAGCCGCCGGGCTCGTCACCCGCCGGGAGAGCCCCCAGGACCGCCGCCAAGTGCTGGTGGGTCTGACAGACCTGGCCCGCGGGCTGGAAGAAAAGTATCAGGAGGTCTCCGAGGCTATGAACCAGCTGTTTTACCGGGGCCTTACCCAGGCGGACGCCAACCTTTTGGACGGGCTGCTGGACCGGATTCTGGCCAATTTGGAGTGCTGTGAGCAAGAACTGAAAAAAAGCAGAAACAGAAAGGAGCACGAAAATGGCAAAAGTAAAAGGGGAGCTGAGCAATGATTTCTGCCCCCAGGCCCTCTATCTCTATGGCGCTTATGAGGCGGACGGAACCCCGCATTTTGGACTGTTTACCTGGTTTGGCTGGTGCTGGCTGGGCGAAGGGGAAGGCTGCCTGGGCGTAATGGCCTGCATTGGCGAAGAAAAAACCACCAAGGACCTGATACGCAAAAACGGAGTGTTCTCCGCCAATCTGGTCAGCGAGGCTCTGCTCCCCCTGGCCGACTACTATGGTCATACCTCCGGGCGGGAGCATCCGGACAAAATGAAGCGCCTGCCCACTGTGGAGCAAGGCCAGTCCCTGCCTGTGCCCACCATTGCCGAAAGCTCGGTGAGCGTAGAGCTGAAAGTCCTCCGGGAGGAAACTCTGAGCCAGACCCAGCCGAACAGCGAGGCCCCCCCGGAGTGCAGCAGCCTCTTTCTCTGCCAAGTGGTCAACGTAGCCCTGGAAGAAAGTCTGACCAGCAAAAACGTCCCCTTCTTGGAGCGCCTGCACCAGGCCGCGCCTATCATCACCTCCGGCGAACAGCGCTATGTCACCCTGGACGGCCGGGACCTGGGCGGCTGGGGAGAGCTTCAGAAAACCCTGTAATCTCCCCTCCCGCCAGCCGGGAGGACCCCGTTTTAGGGCCTTCGGGGCTCCAAATCCAGCAGCACGGCGGCAAAGTCCCGGCCCAGGACCTCCAAAATCTCCCGCCGGCGCTGAAGAACCAGCTCGGTCTGTTCCTCCCGCACCTGCAGCCGGGCTCCTTCCGCGAACAGCCGCACCCGGAAGTCCCGCAGGCCCAGTCCGGCTAAAAAGTCCTCGGCCCGCTCCACCAAGGCCAGCTCTTGAGAAACCAGCCCGCGCCCGGTGGGGATGCGGGTGGCCAGACAGGCATAGGCGGGCTTGTCCCAGGTGAAGAGCCCCGCCTCCCGGGAGGCGCTGCGGATCTCCTCCTTGACCAAGCCGCATTCCCGCAGGGGAGACCGGACCTCCAGCTCTTTCAAGGCCCGCATGCCCGGCCGGTCCGCCCCATCGTCCGAGGCGTTGGTACCGTCCAGCAGCAGAGACAGGCCATCCTCCCGAGCCTGGGCCTGTATGGCGGAAAACAGCGCCCGCTTGCAGTAATAGCAGCGCCGCGGCCCATTGGCCGCCACCAGGGGAATGGCCAAAATGTCCACCGGCACCGTCCGCAGCCTGACTCCCAGCTCCCGGCACAGCCGCTGGGCGTCCTCATACTCAAAGCGGGGCTGAAAGGACGTTTTTCCATAGTAGGGCACAATCTCCGCGCCATAGTGCCGCCCCGCCCACAGCAGGTAGGCGGAATCCACACCGCCGGAAAAGGCCAGGGCGGCTTTGGGATGTTGAAGAAAAAAATCTTTTAGTTCCATAAAGCATCTCCTGTTTTTGTGATGAAGCTCTCTATTTCCACTTATCCATATGGCCCGCGCTGTTCTGTGGTTATTTTGCAAACACGCTTGGGACCTGGCTGCGCCGGGTTCCAAGCGTGTTTTTTTATGCTGCGCAGCGGCCGGTCTCTACGTGGGCTTGCTGTGCCCACCGCTCAAGGGGAGCTCCACGAAAAAGCGGTTCTTTCCGTCCCCTGATTCCGCCCAGACGCGGCCCCGGTGGGCCTCGGCCACGCCCTTGGCAATGGACAGCCCCAGCCCATAGCCCTCCTGGCTTCGGGAGGGGTCCGCCCGGTAAAAGCGCTGGAACACCCGGGTCAAGTCCTCCGCCGGAATGGGCTCTCCCGGGTTCTCCACCTTCAGCCGGGCCTTGCGGCCGGTGCGGCGCAGCTCCACCTCCACCCGTCCCTTTGGGGCGGAGTACCGCAGGGCGTTGTCCAGCAGAATTTCCACCAGCCGGGCCAGCTCCGCCGGGTCCCCTTGAACGGCAAGGCCCTCTTCCACCTGCTGGTCCAGGGTGTGGCCCGCCTCATAGGCCGCCGCCTCAAACGCCAGCGCGCAGTCCGCTGTCAAATAGCTTAGGTCCACCTGCTCCCGCCGGAGCTGGGCCTGGGGCCGGTCGGTGCGGGCCAGGGCCAGCAGGGCCTCGGTGAGCTCCTTCATCCGCAGGCCCTCCGCCTGAATGTTCTCCGCCCACCGCCGGGACTCCCCCTCCGGCTGGTCCAGCAGCATGTCCGCGTTGGAGAGAATCACCGTCAGGGGCGTTTTCAGCTCGTGGGAGGCATCGGCCACAAACTGCTTTTGCTGGTTCCAGGCCCGCTCTACCGGGCCTACCGCCCAGCGGGCCAAAGGCAGGCTGGCCAAAAACAGCGCCAGCAGCGCCGCCGCGCCCACCAGCAGGGCGTTTTTGGCCAGCTCCACCAGGGCCGCCGATTGAAAAGAATAGTCCGCAAAAGCCACCCAGGTCCCTTGACGGTCCTCCCGCAGCCCATACCGCAGCTGGTGCTGGGGCAGCTCCCCCTGGGGCTGGCCCCGGCGGACCGCTTCCAGGGCCAGCTGGGCAATCTCCCCGCTGTCCAGCTCGTTTTGCAGGAAAAAGGGATCCCGCTGGACCAGAGCGCCGCCCTCTTGGGTGACCAGCACCACAAAGCAGCCGCCCCGGTGGGGCGGAGCTTCCGCCGCGCCCAGCAGCTCCGCCAAAAAGCCTCCTCCTGGGGGCGGGGCCTTCTCCGGTTCGCCGGGGGCGGCCGGGGGCGAGGCCTCGTTCAGGGCCAGCTCAATCTGGCGGGCGGACTGGTCCCGCATGCCCTGCCGGGTGGCCAGCAGCAGCACCGCGAACACCGCCAGCAGCACCAGCAGCGAGGCCCCCATAGCCGCCAGCACAAATTTGCGGCGGAGTTTTTTAATCATCCTTTACCTCCAAAAAATATCCCAGCCGCCGGGCTGAGGAAATTGCCGCCCGGCTGCCAATGTGGTGGAGCTTCTTGCGCAAAAAGGACACATACACCTCCACATGGTTGTCCTCCGCGCCGGAGTCGTAGCCCCACACCTTAAGCAGCAAAGTCTCCTTGGGCACCACATGGCCTGGGTTTGCCATAAGCAGGCGCATCACTTCCAGCTCCCGGGCGCTGAGCTTCACCCACTTTTCTCCCCAGCCCAGGGTGCAGGCGGAAAGGTTCAGCGTCAGCCCCCCAAAGGCCAGAACCTCCGGGGCCAAGGGCTCCTGGCGGCGCAGGACCGCCCGCAGGCAGGCCAGCAGCTCCCGGCTGTCAAAGGGCTTGGTCAGGTAGTAATCCGCCCCGCTGTCCAGGCCCTGCACCTTGTCTCCGGTCTCCGCCCGGGCGGTAAGCAGCAGCACAGGGGTTTTCCTTCCGGCCCGGCGCAGGGCCTCCACCACCTGGAAGCCGTTTTTCCCAGGCAGCATCACATCCAGCACCACACCGTCGTAGATGCCCGAGAGGGCGCAGTCCAGGCCCTGGTCCCCGTCATAGGCCAGGTCATAGGCATAGCCCGCCCGGGCCAGCAGGCCGCCCAGGGTCTGGGCCAGACGCTTTTCGTCCTCCACAATGAGAATGCGCATAGGGCTCCCCTTTCCAGCACAGGAGGCGGGGCCCAGAAAGCCCCGCCTGGCTGTAAATTTTTAATACGCCGCGCCTACTCCGCCGGGGCCAAGGGAACCTCCCGGCCCTGGTAGCGGATGGCGGTGACAGCGGTGGGGTCGATGGGGGCGGAGCTGGTAAAGAACTTAACCCAGGCAGAGCTTTTTTCCCGGTCCGGCCCGTTGCTGTCGGCGTATTCCACGCTCCACTGACTGCCCTCGATTTTGTAGAAGTGGTAGACCGTGCCGCTGCTCACCAGCTCTATGTCTTCCATCTGGTTTACATCGTCCCACAGCCAGTACCCCCTGGCAAACACGCCCAAAGGCGACACCGAGATCTGGTCGAACGTCACGCCGCCCACCGTGACCGGCCCATACAGCACCGTGTCTCCGGGCAAAGCGTCTTCCAAGGAGAACGCTGCCGTAAGTCCCAGCTCCAGCTGGCTCATATAGTCCCACAGGGCAAAAAACTCATACTGGTCCAGCTCTTCCAGAGGAATCTCATATTTGTATTCCTGATACCCTTCCCGGTCCTCTGGCGGGCCATCAATGACCCGGCCCGCCTCGTCGAAAGCAAAGCCGCTCACGCCAGAGGAATACTGATAGAGCCGGTTCAAGAGTTCCTGGGAGCTGCCGCCAAAAGCCAGCTCCTCCTTCTTCCGGGCGATGTCCTGGGCATCCGCCGCGCCACAGCCTTTCTTGGCACACAGCAGCTGGAAGCCATCGGCCAGCATTCGCTGCCCTTGGCCCTGGCAGGTTTTCAGAAGCGCCTGGTCCTCCTTGTGGAGCTGGACATATAGTACACCGTCCACATAGGCAGTCTTGGTAATTTGGACGAAGTCCTCCAAACCGGGCACCGGGACAGGTTCGCCGGGTTCCAGGTGCGCGATCCAGCCCTCTTCATCCTGCAAAAAGGCCTCTCGGAGGATGCCGCTGAAACTGAGATACTCCTCCGAGGCCGGCTCTCCCCCCTGAGCCGCCTTTTCCTTTTTTTCCAGCTCCGCACATATTTCCTCCCAAGTGGGGGCAAACATATCCGGCGTAATCTCTTCGATGAAGGAGCTTTCCTCCCCGTCCTCATACCTAAACTGATAGCGCCCATAAATGGGAAGGACCGAAGGGGCAGTATCCGGAGCAGGCAGGGTTATGGGCGTGTAGGCACTGTGCCGGTCCCGCTGAAAGGCATTGTGCAGCACCAGATCCACATCCGCGTTCTCCAGCCGGTAAAGAGCCTCTCCCTCCTCGCCGGCGGGGGCGCCGCCCACATCCAGGTCCATCCGGCACAGAGCGGTCTGGGTTTCTTCGTCATACTTCATCACCTCGCAAAAAAAGTCGCAGCCCTGGTAATGGTCAAACCGTTTTCCATCTAGGTAAATGTCCATGTCCAAGAACATCTCGCCGCTGAGCCGGTCCGCTTTTTCCAGGTCTTGCAGAGAAAAATAAGCGGTAAAACTCTCTCCCTGTGCCATAGTGCCTAAAATCTCCAGGGCAAGGCCGTTCCGTGCCGCTGCCGCCGTTTGGGGCGTCAGGGATTCCGCCAAAGGCGAAGCCTCCCCAAACAGCATCCCCCGGAACCCGGGCAGCACGGCCGCGGCGGCGGTCAGGGTCAGGCATGCCGCTAAAAGCAGGGTCAGGACGGCGGTTAACGCCCGGCGGGGCCGCCTGCTCCGGGGGGCCTCCATCCGGGCCAGGGTACGGGCGTTCAGCTCCGCCCCAGGGGCCAGTTTTTCGTTCATGCTTCGGTATTCCTCTTTAAACATCGATCCATTCCTCCTCTGCCAGCAAATCCTTCATCATCCGCCGCGCCCGGGTAAGCCGCTGCCGCGCCGCCTCCGGCTTGCAGCCCACCAGCTGGGCGATGGCCTCGGTGGGCAGGTCCTCCCAGTAATACAGGTGCAGCACGGTGCGGTATTTGGCGGGCAGCTTTCGCAGTTCCTGGTGCAAGCCCAGCTCTTCCGGGTCCTCAAAGGGCAGCTCCTCGGTCAGGGGAGCCGCCAGCCGGCGCCACGGGGCGCGCCACAGGCTGTTGCAGGCGTTCAGCGTCACCCGCAAAAACCAGGCCCGCTCATGGTCCGGCCCCTCAAAGACCGGTCCCTTTTCCACATAGCGCAGGAAGACCTCTTGATACACATCCTCCGCGTCTGCCCGCCGCCGCAGCCGGGCAAAGGCCAGCCGGTACACCGAAGGCCCCTGCCGGGCAATCAGCTCCTCGTACGAGGGGCGGTCTGCGTTCTCCATACAGAACCCTCCTTTCGCCTGTTACACGCATCAGGAAGGGGATTTGTGACAAAGTTTTGGAATTTTTTCAACTTGCTGGCTTACTGGCCCATGCGCCGCCGCTGCTGCTGTACCCGCACATCCGCCCCATGGAACTCCAGCTTGCCGTAATACCCGGCCACCCGGGAGGCGAAGCGCTCCCCATACCGGTCCTCCAGCTCCTTCATGGAGAGATTGGTGCTGATCACCGTGGGCCGGTCCCCCAGCATGCGGGCGTTAACCGCGTCGTAGAGCATGGCGTTTACATACTGAGAGGGAAACTCCGCCCCCAGGTCGTCCAAAATCAGCAGGTCGCAGCCTGTCAGCTGCTGAAAGGTCCCCGCCCCCTCCCGGCCAAAGCGCTCCCGCTCCAAGGCCACGGCAAAGCTTTGGGTGGACCCATACACCACCCCAAAGCCCTTTTCAATCACCACATTGGCAATGGCCAGGGACAGGTGGGTTTTTCCCAGCCCGGTGCCGCCTTTGAAGAGGATGCTGGGAGAATCCGCCCGGAAATTTTGGGCGAACTTCCGGCAGGCCCGCAGCACGCCCTCCATCTGGGTGTAGGCCCGGCTTCCGGGCTGGTAATAGTCCAGCAGAAAATTGTCGAACCGGCACTTTTCCAGGGGCAGGTCCGAGCTGAGCTGCTGGTAGGCCTCCGCCCGCCGCAGCTGCTTCAGGCACTGGCACATGCGGCCGTTCACATAGCCGGTGTCCTTGCAGTCCGGGCAGGCATAGCGGGGTTCCAGGTCCTCCCGGCTCAGGCCCGCCGAGGCCAGCAGCTCTTCATATTCCCGGCTAAGGGCCAGGCCCTTGGCCTTCCGCTTTTCCAGCTCCTCCCGCACGCTGCCCCCCAAAACCACCGCCTTGGCGGCCCCGGCGGCGTTGGAGGCCATCTGGGACCGGACCTCCCGCGCCCGGGGGCACTGAGCGAAAAAGCGCTCCTGGTTGGCGCTGGCCGTGGTCTCCGCCAGCAGGCGGCGGCGTTCCAGCTCCGCCCGGGCGGCGTCGGACACCTTTTTATCATAACCCATTTTGCATGCCTCCTTAATTTTGTGAAGCCCTCCCGGCCTTACCGCAGCTCCTCCGGCAGGTCGAAGACGCTCATCTTTTCCAGCTCGTCGATGTCGTAGCTCTTCCCTTTGGCCTGCTTTTCCTGGGCCTCCCGCCGCATGGCTTCCAGGTCCTGGACATTCCGCAGGCCTCTTCCCTGCCAGCCCGCCAGCACCTTGTCCATGTAACCGGCGCTGAATTTTCCCGTGTGGTCCACGCAGCTTTCGTAGGCGGCGGAAAGCATCTCCTGCGAGAAGCCCCACTCGTACACCCACCGGCTGGCCAGCTCCTCCTCTTTTTTGCTGGGGGCGCGTTTGGGCAGGCCCGCCGCGGCGGAAACCTTCCCCCAGGCCAGGCGGCGGCGGCTCAGGTCCTGCAGCTTGGCCTCGGCGGCCTCCAGGGTAAACACCCCGCTCTCAGCCCAGTCCCGGGCCACGGAGTCTATGTAGCTGGTGCCGGTTTTGCCCACCTCCTGGGCATAGTGAAGCAGCATCACCGTTACTTCCACAGGCAGGCCGTAGTCATCGGTGATGGTCAGCAGCAGCCCGCTCATGGCTGGGGACAGGGTTTTGCCCAAGGTGGTCTCCGCCTCCTGCATCAAAAAGCGCACCTCCTCCGATTCCTCCAGCCGGGCGGTCAGATGCTCCACGTCTGGGCGGGGCATGCGCTTTTTGGGGGGCAGAGGCTTAGCCTCGGGCTGGGGGGCAGGCTCCGCCGGAGTCTGGGCCGGGGCCTGGACCGGAACCTGCGCTGGGGCGGCCGCCGGAACCGGGGGACGGGCCGGAACCTCCGGCTGAGGCACAGGCCGCAGCTCCCCCATGGCCGAGGCCAAAAGCCCCCGGTCCTCCCAATAGTCCAGGCAGTCCAGGGCGGCTTCTTCCGGCATGCCCAAAGCCTGGGCCAGCTCCGCCGGGGCAAAGCCGCGGTCCGGGTGGCGCAGCAGCCACAAAATAACCTGAAGCTGCTCCTTTCCCGCCAGCTTCAGGTGGCGGTCCACCAGCGCGGCGGGCACGGCGAAAACCTGGTTCCACAGGCCTACATCCAAACGATATTCCATTCCCATTCTCCTTGTTCTCCATCTTAGCCTCCGCAAAGGCGCGTACATGTTGCCAATCAAATCTGCCGGGAGAAGGCCGGCGCTTCTTCGCGGCAAAGGCTTCTCCCCATCTTCTTGCGGACATTATACCATGCCTCCCGCCGCTTTGCAAGGAAGTTCCCGGAGCGGCGGCGCCTGACGCGGCGCTGCCCCCTGAGCCCCTCCCCTTCTCCCCGTCCACGGAATTCAACAAACTGCTCTGCTAAATCTTCTTCATAATATTGCGAAATCCAACGCCTGTTTGGGCAAAAATTTCTATACAACTTTTTCAAATTTATGCTTGTCAAAACCTGCCGCACAAGCTATAATGTGAAGAGAAAGCGAGGTGTCCCGCATGGCTAATAAGCCTTCTTTCCTAAAAAAGCTTCTGGAATTCCAATTCTTTAAAAACAGATTCAAATTTTCCCGCAAGAAGAAAGCGGTTTCTCCAGAGGACGCTCCCGCCGAGCTCCCCCAGCACCGGCCCTTGAAGCTCTCAGAGCATCAGCGCCGCAGCGAGCCCCCCACGGACCCCTTTGAGCTGGAACTCCCCATCGACCACCCCTTGCAGCAGCTTTGGCGCCTGCGCCGGGATGAGGCTGGCTGGCTGCCCTCGCCCTCACTGCGGCTGGACGCCCCCGGCGCCGCGGAGCCCCCCTTTACAGCGGAAACCGCCGCCGGTGAGCACACCGGCTTTAAGCTGGCCATTAACAACTCGGCCAAGGCCCGGCTAAACGCGGCCGTGCCCAAAGTGGAGGACGCCCCGCCCATCAACCTAAACGCGCAGGTGACCGTCTATACAGCCCGCAGCGGCCTTTCCGCCTGGGTGCTGGCCTACCCGCCTGTGGGCGAGGGGGCCGAGCTCACCTCGCAGGACGTCTCCTCGGCCTTGGCCGGGGCCAAGGTGACATATGGCATTGACGAAGCTCTGGTGAAAAATCTGCCGGAAAAGGACGACCGCTACTTCCACCTGTTTCTGGCCGCCCAGGGCCAAGCCCCCAATCCAGGCAAAAACGGGGAGGTGGAGGACCTTTACCCCCGGGTGAACAAACAGAGCCTCCCCGTGGACGAATATAACCGGGTGGACTACACCGCTGTGGGCAAAACCCAGAACATTGAGAAGGACGCGGTGATCTGCAACATTCTGCCCCCCACCAACGGTGTGCCCGGCAGGAACGTGCTGGGCAAGGAGCTGCCCACCACCAACGGCGTACCTGCCGCCCCGCCCATGGGCCGCAACACCAAAATGAACGAGGACGGCTCCCAGCTGCTGGCCGGGCGGGACGGAAGCCTGGAATTTAACGGCGGCACCTTCCAAGTAAACCCGGTGATGGACATCTCCGGCAATGTGGACTATTCCACCGGCAGCGTAAACTTTTTAGGCGATGTGCACATTCAAGGCGATGTGTGCAGCGGCTTCACCGTACGGGCCATGGGCAGTGTAAAAGTGGACGGCGTGGTGGAATCCGCCACCATTGAGGCTGGCGGCGACCTGATTTTGGCCAAAGGCGTCCAGGGCAACAACCAGGCGGTGCTGCGGGCCCACAAGGACATCTACGCCAAATATTTGGAAAATTGCAGCGTCTATGCCCGCCAGGACCTGTACTCCGAGGCCATCATTGGCTGCAATGTGTACAGCAACGCCTCGGTGTACGCCAAAAACGGCCGGGGGGCTATCATCGGCGGTAAAATTTGGGCCGCGCGGCTGGTGGAGGCCAATGCCATCGGCTCTAAAATGGAGGTGCGCACCACCATCACCATTGGCGGCCTGCCCTGTGAGGACTTTGAGCGCGCCCTGCTTTTGGAAGAGATGGCCCAGCTGGAAAAGGACCTGCAGGAAACCGAGCGCCAGCCCAACAACCCCGCCCGCACGGCCCGCATCTCCAAGCTGCGGATGCAGCTTTCCGTGGATAAGCTGAAGCTGCGCCAGTACGATAAAAATCTGGAGGCCTATCAGGCTCAAAGCCAGCACCAGCGGCCTGGGCAGCTTATTTTCGACGTGGCCTACGCGGGCACGCGCATCAAAATGGAGGAGGACCTGATGCGCATCCGCACCGAAACCCGCCACAGCACGGCAATGGCCATTGAGGGCAAAATCCGGCTGATGACCTAGAGGCGGAATCCTATTGGCAAATAAAAGGGGGAGTTCCGTTTCGGAGAGCTTTTCGTGTTTCCCCGCCCTACGGGCGGGGAAACACAGATGATTATCTCTGTAGTTGGGACATACCCCAAAAAAGGACCCGCCAGCTGGCGGGTCCTTTTTGCGTGGCCTTTGGAAGGGTCAATCGGTTTTTTGCATGTTTCGTTCGGCCCATTGGGCGTAGCTCATCAGCACCTGCCGGGACTTGGACCCCTCGTGGGGGCCTACAATGCCCAGCTGCTCCATCTCGTCAATCAGCCGCCCGGCCCGGGCATAGCCCAGCCGCAGCCGCCGCTGGAGCAGAGAGGTGCTGGCTTGTCCAGCCTCTACCACCACTTTAATGGCTTCCTCCATCATGGGGTCCGTCTCTCCGGCACCCCCCTCGCCGCCGGAGTCCCTGCCGCTGTCTCCGGCCACAGCGTTGCGCTCAATCTCCTCAATAACCCCCTCGTCATAGTCCATGGCCTTGGTCTTCTTCACAAACTCTACAATGGACTGAATCTCCTCGTCCTTCAAGAGGCAGCCCTGGACCCGGACGGGTTTGTTGGAGCCCACCGGGGCAAAAAGCATATCGCCATAGCCCAGCAGCTTTTCCGCGCCCACGGTGTCCAAAATGGTACGGGAGTCCACCGCGGTGGAGACGGTCAGGGCAATGCGGCTGGGAATGTTGGCCTTGATCAGGCCCGTGACCACATCCACCGAGGGCCGCTGGGTGGCGATGACCAGGTGCATGCCCGCCGCGCGGGCCAGCTGGGCCAGGCGGCAGATGGAGTCCTCCACCTCTTTGGGCGCGGCCATCATCAGGTCCGCCAGCTCGTCGATGAGAATGACAATTTGGGGCATGGCGGGCATGGGCTGGCCGTTTTCGTCCTGGTAGTTTTGAGAGGCCGCCAGGCTGTTGTACCCAGCCAAATTGCGCACATTGTGCTCGGAGAAAATTTTGTAGCGCTTCATCATCTCGTTTACCGCCCAGCCCAGAGCGCCCGCCGCCTTGTGGGGCTCGGTGACCACAGGCACCAGCATGTGGGGCAGGCCGTTGTATTGGGTGAACTCCACGGACTTGGGGTCGATCATCAAGAAGCGCACCTCATCGGGGCTTGCCTTGTAAAGCATGCTGACGATGAAGGAGTTGACGCACACCGACTTGCCGGAACCCGTGGTGCCGGCGATTAAGATATGGGGCATCCGGGCCAGGTCGGCCACCACGGGCTGGCCCGCGATGTCCCGGCCCAGGGCCACGGAAAGCTTGGACTTGGAGGCGGCAAAGGCGTTGGACTGAATGAGCTCCCGCATACAGACCTGGCTGCGGGACCGGTTGGGCACCTCAATGCCCACCGCCGCCTTGCCGGGAATGGGGGCCTCGATGCGCACGCCGGTAGCGGCCAGATTCAGCGCCAAGTCGTCTGAGAGGTTGGTAATCTTGCTGACCTTTACCCCCGCCGCCGGCTGAATCTCATAGCGGGTTACCGCCGGGCCCCGGCAGATGTCCAGAATCTTGGTGGAAACGCCGAAGCTGTTCAAGGTGTCCACCAAAATTTTGCCGTTGGCTTGCAGTTCCTCCGTCTCTTTGGCATGGTCCACCTGGGGGCTTTGGGCCAGCATGGTCAAGGGCGGGAAGCAGTAGGCCGCCCCCGGGTCGGCGGCCTGATACTGGAACTCCTGGGCCGGGGTGGCGCCGGGCGCCTGGGGCCGGGGCTCCGGCATGGAGATGGGCTCCATCATCCGGGGCTTGGGCATATCCAGGGGCTCCGGCTCAGGGTCCTCCGGTTCGGGTTCCGGCTCGGGCTCAACCAGCGGCGGGTTTTCCGAAACCACCGGAGACATGGGCAGCTGGGGCTCGGCGGGTTCCTCCGGCTCCGGTTCCGGCGCGGGCTGGGGCTCCGGCTGAGGCTGAGGCGGCTCCTCCGGCGCAATGCCGAAGACCTCCTGGAGCTTGTCCAGCTTTTCGTTGCGCTGAGGCTTCTTCTTTTTGGGCTCGGGCTTTGCAAACAGGGCTTCCAGGTCTCCGCTGGGGGCGGGGGCCGCAGGCGGGTCCCCGTCCAGGGGCACGTCGATGTTGGCGGCCCAATCCTGCTCCAGAATAACCCGTTCCTCTTCCCGGCGCTGGCGGGCGTTTTCAATGCCGCCGCTGACCATTTCCACCGGCTTTTTAATGGTGCGGAACAGGCCGATGAGGGTGGCCCCGGTCAAAATCATCACCGACACGAACAGCAGCAGGAGGATGATAATTTTCGCCCCCGTGGCCCCGGCGGCGCTGAGAAGCAGCTGTCCCAGCAGCCCGCCGGCCAGGCCCCCGCCCACGCCGGAGTTGTCCTGGTAGAGAAAGGCTATGTATGCGGGAAAGGTCAGCCCCTCCGCCGGACGGGCGCCGCCAAACACATAGCCGGTGGCGCAGCAGAGGACGATGATCACCGCCGTGAGCCAAATTTTCCCCGCAAGAGGTCCGGTAGGCCGGTCCATGGTGGTAATCACCGCCACATAGAGCATGAGCACGGGCCAAAGCACCGCCCAGCCCCCAAACAGGCCCAAAATAACGTTGTGGGCCCAGTTCCACAGGCTGTCTCCTGGAATAAGGGCCAGGCAGCCGAAGAAAATGGCGCAGGCGAAGAGCACCACGGCCCGCACTTGGTTGCGCTGGCGGATTTGGCTGGCCGTGGGCTTGGCCCTGCCATGGGCCGGGGGCTTTTTGCCCGCCGGAGGCCTCTTGGCTGGCGGCTTCCCGCTGGAGGTCCGGCTGGAAGCTGGTTTTTTTGTGGTTTTTCGTTGTTCTGCCAAGGTTTGACACTTCCTTTTTCATCTATCCTAGAGTCTGTCTTAAAACCCCGAAAAAGCGTCTTTTTGTCCAGAGACAAACGGTTTCTGTGTTAAAAATCCTCGAAATACGAAAGTATTTCTTGCGGTTTTCGCCTTGAAACCCTCCGCCCTGAACAAAAATACTGGCATTTCTCTGGTTTTAAAACAGACTCCAGCGCCCAGGGGCCCAGGCGCAAGCTTGCCGCTTTCTGCCAAGCGGCCGGGGCGCGGGCTTAAAGAGGCCTGCCCGTAAACAGGTTGACGCCTGTCATATGTTCAAAAATCGCGATGCCTGTTACAGCCAGCCCCGCCACCAGGGTGTAGGCCACAAAGACCCACAGCTTGTTGGTGGTCACAATCCACCTGAGCAGCTTGATGGCCAAAAAGCCTACCACCGCCGCCGTTGCCACCCCCACCAGCAGGGGAACCGCGCCGATGGCCTCCCCGGCGCTGCCCACGTCCTTGAGGGAGACCAGCGCCGCCGCCGCAATGGAGGGAATGCCCAGCACAAAGCTGTAATCCAGGGCCGTCTGCTGGTTGACCCCGCGCATAAGCCCCACCGACATGGTGGAGCCCGACCGGGACAGCCCCGGGAACACCGCCGCCAGGCACTGGGTAAGGCCAATGGCAATGGAGTCGGGAACCGTCAGGCTGGTGCGGCCGCCTTTTGGGGCCCGCTCTCCGTGGCGGCTGGCGGCATGGCGGAAGGACCCCGCGCGCTTATTGGCCAAAATGCCCAGCGTCAAAAGCAGGGCTGTGGCCAAAAGGGCGACGCCCTCTACCAGAATGCCCGAGTCCGAGGCCAGCATCTCCGAAACGTCTTTCACCTTCATGTCCGTGCCCGGAATGGGGCAGAATAACAGAAACAGCGGCAAAAGCCCAATCAACAGCATGAAAATCAGCCGCCGGTCCCCGCTCATTTCGCTCCACCGGAACCGGCCCCGGAACAGGTCTCCCAGCAGGGAGAAGAATTCCTTGATCAGCCGCCAGACCAGCTCCCGGTAAACGAACACCACCGCGATCAAGGTGCCCAGGTGGAGCATTACGTCAAAGAGAATGCCCGGCAGCTCGATGCCAAAGATATGCTGGGAGATGGACAGGTGTCCTGAACTGGACACAGGCAGAAATTCCGTGGCGCCCTGAATCACGCCCTGGAGAATGGCTTCTAAAATTGTCATAATTATGTTCCTTCGCTTTCGTTAGCATTGGAGTATGTATGCCGGAGAGCCGTTTGGCCTCCGGCGGCTTAAGAAACTTTTTGAAAAAAGTTTCTTAAGAATCTTCAAAAACCTTTACCCGTTTGGGTGGGGTGGAGGGAGGAAGCTGTGCGCCCGGTTTGGGGATTGGTTCTTTTTCCGGATACGGCCAGCCTTTCGGAAACCTTTCAGCCTGCGCGTGGTCCGCGCCAGCTCCTGGCTCTCCACCTGGCAGCTTAAAGAATCTTCAAAAACCTTTACCCGTTTGGGAAGGCTGGAAGGAGGAAGCTGTGCGCCCGGTTTGGGGATTGGTTCTTTTCCGCTGGTTGAGCGCATCCCTGCGCGGTATCCCTGCTTGCTCCTGCCGCTTCCATGAGGCGAAGCTTTGCCAGCCCCCGCAAAATGCCAGTGGGGCGCCCACCTAGCGCCTTCGCGGGCAGCTCAGCTTGCCCGTTTCCCAACGCCGGTACGCGCGTGTGGGTCAAGCGTCACGCTTGCGGCGCTTTTTCTTGTTCCGGCCAATCATATCAATCAGACAGTCCATGGCGTCGGACAGGGAGCCCAGAGAATCAATAAGCCCTTCCTCCACCGCGTCCGGACCGTCCAGCACGCTGCCAACGTCCATCACCAGCTCCTGGGTGTTCATGGCCAGGGTGGTAAAGCGCTCTTTGGTGATGTTGGAGTTCTGGGTGACAAAATTGGTAATCCGGTCCTGCATCCGCTGAAAATATTCCAGGGTCTGGGGGATGCCCAGCACCAGGCCGTTCATGCGCACCGGGTGAATGGTCATGGAGGCGGATTCGGCAATAAAGGACCGCTTTGCCGCCACCGCCAGGGGCACCCCGATGGAATGGCCTCCTCCCAGCACCAGGGAGACGGTAGGCTTCTTCATGCCAGCCACCAGCTCCGCCAGGGCCAGCCCCGCCTCCACGTCGCCGCCCACGGTGTTCAGCAGCATCAGAAGCCCGTCGGTTTCCGGGTCCTCCTCCACCGCCACAATCTGGGGGATGACATGCTCGTATTTGGTGGTTTTGTTCTGCGAGGGCAGAATATAATGCCCCTCAATCTGGCCAATCACCGTCAGGCAGTGGATGGTGTACCCATGGCTGCGGGTCACCACCGAGCCGCTTTCGGTAATCTGCTTCTGCTGCTGGGAGAGCTCCTCGTTTTCCTGCTCTTCCTGGTCCTCCCCGGCGTTTTTCATGGCTTTTATCTCACGCTTTTTGCTGACGTTTTTTTTCATGGTTCTGCACACTCCTTTTGCAAAAAGTGTGCCCCAATCCGCCTAAAAGATACCGGGAAGCCCCCAAAAAGGCGCGTTACCCAGAAGCGCCGCCCCGCAAAAGGCCGGGCAGCTCTTCTATGGTCTCAATCATCCAGTCCACCTTCGGCTGTGAAGGGACCGGCCGTTTTTTGCGGTTGTACCAGCAGGTGGACATGCCCAGCGCCCCGGCGCCGCTCATGTCGTTGGAAAGCGAGTCCCCAATCATCAGGCAGTCCTGGGGGCGGCAGTTCCCATCTTCCAGCAGCCTCTGATAAAACGCCTTTGCGGGCTTAATCCAGCCCACCTCTTCCGAGATGTACACCCCGGCGCTGGCCGGAAGAAAATCCCGCAGCCGCGCCCGCTGCACCCGCCCCACGCCATTGGTGGCAATCATCATTCCATAGGTTTGAGAAAGCTTCCGGTACACGGGCAAGGTGGCCTCCTCCATGGGCTTGCGGCAGGAAGCCAGGGCGCTGAAATAAGCCTCCAGCAAATCCTCCGCCTGGGCCTGGGAGCCGAAAGCCTGGGCCAGGGCGGTAAAGTGATGGTTTAAATACTTAAAATAATAGTCGTGATAATGCCTTTGCACATCCGGGTCCCCCGTGTTGTCAAGGCCAAACTCCGCCCAATATTTCCAGCCCAGGGCCTCGTCCGTCTCCGCGTACTCCGCCGAAAACGCCACGCCCAGCCGGGCCGCCACAGCCCGTTGGGCTTGGGAATAGGCGGCGTAAAAATCCAGCAGGGTGTCGTCCACATCGAAGATCAGGTACCGGTATTTCATGTAAGCTCGCTCCTTTCCGGAGAGGCGGTTGAGGTTTATTATACCACCTTTTCCTGTTTCGGGCAAGGGCCTAGGGCCAGGAAATCCATTGTTCCGGCAGCGCTTCCATTCCGCGCTGTCCCTTTTTTAAGTAATAGGGAGCCCGCGCCAGCGGGGGCAGAAGGGCCTCTGGAGGGAGTGTCCGTTTTGGAGAGCTTTTCGTGTTCCCCCCGCCCTACGGGCGGGGGGAACACGAACGATTCTCTCTGTGGTTGTGACACTCCCGCCTCCGGAATCGTCCTTGCCTTTCGCCCGGTTTCGTGCTTTTATGATCCCAACACAATTTCCATACGCCGCTGGGAGGCCCCGTTATGAAAGCCGCTGTCTACCCCTTTGCCAGTACCAACCGCATCTCGGACAATTTGGACAAGATCCGCGCCGGGGCCCGGCTGGCCGCCCGGCAGGGCGTCCGCCTGCTGGTTTTTCACGAGTGCGCCCTGTGCGGGTATCCCCCTTTGGAGACCACCGTGGACCAGCTGGACCCCGCCGCTCTTGCGGACGCCCTGGCGGAAACCGCCGCCCTGGCGAAAGCGGAAAGCCTCTACCTAGCCGTGGGGAGTGTGCGCTATGAAGCGGGAAAGCGGTACAATTCCATCGCCGTTTTCGCGCCCACCGGCGCCTGCCTGGGCTATTACGACAAATCCGCCCTCTGGGGCTGGGACCTGGAAACCTTTGCCCGGGGGACCCGGCCGGGTGTGTTTGATATAGAGGGCCTGCGGGTGGGCTTCCGCATCTGTTTTGACGTGCGCTTCCCCGAGCCCTTCCGGGCCCTCCGCCGCCAAAAGGCCCAGCTGTGCTTCGTCTGTTTTTCCGACGCCAAGCCGGAGCCCGCGCCCCAGCGCTATCAGATCCTCAAATCCCATCTGGTCACCCGGGCGGTGGAAAACGGGATGCCCATTGCCAGCGTCAATACCCTCTCCGCCTGCCAAACCGCCCCGGTGGCCATCTTCGACCAGTACGGCCGCACCCTGCTGGAAACCCAGCCCAATGAGGAACGCCTGCTGGCCTACGACTTCCAGCCGCCCGAGGACACCTTTGGGTCCCGGGGCATTGCGGCCAACAACCAGTATTTTCTGGAAAATTTTGGATAGGGGCAGGCTGTGCCAGCATCCCCCGCACTGCCCTCAACACGAAAGCCCGCGCCTCCATTTTACCGGAGGCGCGGGCTTTTCCCTTTGGGTCAGGCCGTACCGATGATCGTAATCTTCTCCGCCGAAAGGCCCGTTTGCTCCATTACCACCTCCTGCACAATGAGCCCATCGCTGTCCTGAATCTCGCCGGAGATTACCACCGTGCACTGGCCGTCCGCTATGTAGGCCACGCATTCCTCATAGCCCTTGGCCTTTAACAGGTTCTCCACATTGGTCTCCTTTAGGATGCTCTGGGCCACGGCCGAGGCCTGCTCCACCGCCACTTTTTTGGCGTCGCTGTCCGCGTTTACGTCTTCCAGCACCCCGTCCAGCAGCTCCAGGGCCTGGTCCCGGGAGTTCTGCCGGGTCAGCCGGGCTTCGGCGAAGGCGTCCACCGGCGCGTTGGCCTGCTGAGAGCCCTGCATATCATCGCCGACGGTCTCCATATAGGTGTTGTTCACCAGCTGGGCCGCTCCCAGCTGGCTGGAGGTTTCTCCGCCGCCAATGGGCAGCTTGTTGGCCCCGGTGAACTGCCAGTTCAAATACACCGCCGCCCCCAGCGCCAGCACCAGCGACGCCAATACCAACTGCTTGCGGCCTAGTTTTTTCATCATAATCGAACCACCTCTGCATCTTATTTTTTCGCAACTACTTTTTTGCTCCGGGGATGGGAAGCGGAGTCCTGCCCGCCCCCTTACTCTGGCGGCGGGGCCTGGGCGCGCCCCTCCACCACGCACACTCGGGAAGAGGGCACCCCCAAGGCGGTGCGGGCGGCGTTTATGAGCTTTTCCCGCAGGGCCGGGTCCCCCGCCCCCTGGCTGACGATCACGACCCCCTTTACTTCCGGCTGCAGCTGGGCCAGGGCCAAGCCTTGCTGGGCTCCCTTGCCATCCTCCAAAACCACATGGGAGGCCTGGCTTTCCTGGCCAGTTTCGCCGGTGCTCTGGCTGCTGTCCTGGGCGTAGACCGAGCGGCCCCCGTCCTCCAGGGTGATCATCACCTGGGGCGATTCCTCCCCTGTTACCGCCCGCACCACCCGGAGCAGGTCCTCCTCCAGGCGGCGCTGGCAGCTTTCCGGGGCGGCCGGTTCCGAAGGGGCGGCCTCTGCCTCCGGCCCGCCGCCCCAGTCCAGCGAGGACAGGTAGATCAGCACAATGCCTAAAATCCCCAGCAAAAACACCGCCCGGGGCAGCTTTTGGCTCTTTATGGCGGCTTTCAAGGCCTCGCCCGCTTTTTTAAGCTCCATCCCAGGTCACCTCAACAGCGGTCTCCGGGCCCAGCACGTTTTCCAGCAGCGCCCGGGCCCGCTGGGCGTCGCTTTCAAACCGAAACCGGACCCCGGCCTTTGTTAATACTATGCTGGACTCGCCGCCGATATCTACTTCCGCCAGGATTTTTTTCGCCTCCAGCCCCGCCGCCGCCAAAAGCCCCCGCAGATAGGCCTCCCACTGCTCTGCCGCCGCCTGTTCCATCTGGTCCTCCACATAGTGCTCCAGCGGGGAGTCCCCCTCTTGCTGGGCCTCCGGAAGAGGGGGAAGCTTCCACTCCGCCCCCAAAAGCGCCGCCGCCCCAGAGGCCAGCAGCGTCAAAACCACCAGCGACTTGGCAAAGCCCAGCATTTTATCCTTTGGGCACAGGCGGGCGGTCAGCTCCGCCGCCAGCATCACGCCGCAGATTACCGCGGCATTTTGCGTCATCGTTTCCATGGTTCACCTCAAAATCCTTTGTTTTCCCCTGCATCCGCCGCCGGGCGGGGGCCTGGGCAAAGGCCTACCCCCCGTTGTTTAGAGCCACCACCGCCGCCGCGCTGGCCACGCACACCGCGCACACGCTGGCCAGCACCGCCAGCACCATCTTCACCACGCTTCCGCAGGCCTCCAGCAGGCTTCCAATGGCCGGGGCCTCGAAAAGCTCCGCCGCGGCGTGCCCCAGGGCGCAGGCCCCGCTCCACAAAAGGCACTCCGCCGCGGCTGGCAGCACAATGCACACCGCCGCCAAAATGCCGAAGGCCCCCACCCCGGACTTCACAATCTGTACGCTGTTGCGAATGGCCCCCACCGCGTCCCCCAGGGCCCCGCCCACAATGGGCACCCCGCTGGACAAAGCCAGCTTGGCCGCTTTGGCGGCGGCCGCGTCCACCTGGCCGTTGACCACCGCCTGAAGGGACAGAATCGCCGTAAACACCGTTACCCCGGTTACCAGGGCCCACTTGCCAAAGCGGTACAGAGAGCTGGCCAGCCCTCCCAGCTTGGTCCCCGCCGCCGAAGAGCACAGGGACAAGGCCAGATAGACCCGCAGCAGGGGTAAAATCAGCCCTGCCGCCAGCAGCGGTATCCCGGCTCCCGCCGCCATGGCCACCACGCTGTAGCCAGCCCCCGCCGTTCCGCTGCCAGAGGCCATCAGCAGCCCCGTGTAAACAGGCACCGAGCCGGTCAAGAACGCGCAGGCGGTATTCGTCACCTGCTGGCAGAGAGTCAAAAGCCCCAGCACCGGCCCAGCCAGCACCAGCCCGCAGGCGGCGGCGCCGCACAGCTCCACGGTTCCCGAGAGCTCCCCCTGCTGGAAGCACCCGCTCAGGCGGCACAGAAGAATGGTCCCCAGCAGCGCCGCCAGGCCTTTGAGGGGCCCGGCCAGCTTTTCCCGCACCAGCCGGGAAACGGCCTGAAACAGCCCGTCTCCGTTTACCTCTCCCCCCAGGGCGGAATCCACTCCCGCCTGGCCCAGCAGGTCCTTGGTCTCCCGGTCCAGGCCTTCGTAGAGGCCCCCGGCCCCGCTGGCCTGGTACAGGCCCTCCTCCTGAGCCCGGGCGGGCAGAGGGCAGAGCATCAGCAGGGCAAAGCATACCGCGGCCCAGCACAACAGGTTTTTCGCTCTTTTTCCATTCATAGGTTTATAATTTCCCCCACAGTTTCCATCAGCGCGGCCAGCACCGGCAGGCAGACCGTAAGCACGGCTACCTTCACAGCCAGCTCCACCCCATAGGCCAAAGCCGCCTCCCCCGCGTCCTTGCACAGCTGGCCCGCCAGCTGGCCAATAAGGGTTAGGCCCACCGCCCGGAGCATGGCCTCCATGCACCGGCTGCCCAGGCTGTCCCCGCCAGCCAGCTCCCGCAGGCTCTCCACCAGGGGGACCGCTCCCCCCAGGGCCGCTGTCAAAATCAGCACCGCCGCCCCAGCGCTTAAAAGCAGGGCATATTCCTTGCTGCCCCGCTTGACCAGGGTTCCCAGCACCGCCGCCCCCAGGGCGCACAAGGCGGCCGCCAGCACCTCTCCCCCGCTCATAGCTGAAACACAGACTTAATGGTCTGAAACAGGGTGTCTATTTCTTGGATGATCATCATCAGCACCACAATGAGCCCCGCCAGGGTGGTCATCATGGCCTGCTCCTCCCGTCCGGAGCGGATGAGCAGTTGGTTCAGCACCGCTACGATGATTCCGATGGCGGCAATCCGAAAGATCAAGTCTACTTCCACTGGTTCAGCCACTGTCCTTTCCTTTGTTTTCCACCAGTCCCGGCTACACCGCCACCAGGCACACCGTCAGGCCCCCAAACAGGCCCAGGGCGATGTAAAGCCGCTGCTTTTCCCGGCAGGCCTCCCGGGCCTCCCCCAGCCGGGCCTCCGCCAAAGCGCCGCACAGCTCCAAATGCTCCAGCTGGCCCTGGGCTCCGCTGGCCCCCAGCCCGGCGGCAAAGTCCCGGAACATCGCCCGGTCCCCTGGGTCCCCCAGCAGCTCCTCCCCCGCCTCCCGCAAAGCGGCCCGGGGATCCGACTCAAAAGAGGGACGCTCCGCCGCCTTCTGGCAGAACCGGCTGGGGCTTCTTTGCAGCAGCTCCGGCAGCGGACGGGCCGAGTAGGCAATCTCCGTGGAGAGCAGCCGCACCAGCCGGAGCAAGTCCGTGAGAAGCTCCACCCGCCGGCGCAGCTCCGCCGAGCGGCTCAGGCCCCACAGCAGCCCGCTGAATATCAGCAGCGCCGCTCCCAGCAGCTTCACGTCCCGGCCCTCATGTGGCGGGGAAGGGCCTCCCAGCGGAAGGCCTCCACCGAGGCAATTTGGCAGGGGCTGGCCCGGCCGGACAGGGCCGCCAGGGTGGGGAAAGCCCCGGTCTCCAACAAAGCCCGGCACAGGGGGCGGTCCTGGGGAGAGGCGCCCCGGGCGTGCACGCTGGCGATGAGCCCCACCCCGGCGAACATGGCCCGCTCCACCGCGTCCAAATCTTCCGGGGCCAGCTCATCGCACAAAATAATCTCCGGAGAAAGCGTGCGCAGGGCTATATCCAAAGCCTGGGCCTTGGGGAAGCCCCGCAGCACATCGGCGCAGGGGCCCAGGTCCCAGCCCCCCAGCTCCCCCCGGCAGTCCAGCACAGCCACCCGGCGGCAGGGGCCGAAGCGTCCCAGAGACAGGGACCGGGCTATGTCCCGCAGCAAAGTGGTCTTGCCGCTGGAGGGCTCCCCGGCTACCAGCACCCCGGCGGCCAGGTCCGCGCCGGATTGAAAAAGCCTGTCCCCGCAGCCAGGAAAATCCCGAGGCACCCGGAACACCAGAGAGGTCACGTCCCGCAGGCCCCGCACGCCCCTTTCCCCCTCCACGGCGGTACCGCATACCCCGGCCCGGCAGGCTCCCAGGCTCACAAATCCCTGGCGCAGCTCCTCCTCGTGGCTGAATATGGAATAACCGCAGATGTGCAGCAAGAGCTCTTCCATCTGAGCGGCGTTTAAGCCGGGCAGCTCCCGGGAAAAGTGCCGGACCGCTCCCCCGCCGCTCAGAAAGAACACCCCCTCCCGCCCGAAAAGGGCCGGGGGCTGTCCCAGCTTAAAGCGGATATCAAAGGCCTGGCGCTTCACCGGCTCAGGCAGAGCCAGCAGGGCCTCCCGGTAAGGGCCCAGCTTCTGGGCCACGGCGTCAAAGGCATGGTCTGTCAATGGAAATCACTCCTTTCCCGGGAGGACGTCCCGCCTCCCAGCTAGTCCATACTTATGGGCTTGGCCGGTGAAATAGAACCGCCGGCTGTTGGAAGGAGGCCTGTGGCAAATGTTCCGCGTTTTTCATATTTGTACCCATTTACCTTCCGCAGCCTCTGGGTTTTTCAAAAACCTCTTGCACTTTTTTACGTTTCATAGTATAATATTTGTGCAAAATTTACTAGAGAGGATGCGATTCCTATGGCAAAACAATTCATCTGCACCTCGGACTACCCGGTGGTCCAAACCCAGGCGGGTAAGCTCCGAGGCTTCGTCACGGACGGCGTCTTTACCTTCCACGGCATTAAGTACGCCGATGCCAAGCGCTTTCAGCCCCCCACCCCGCCCCAGCCCTGGGAGGGCGTGAAGGACGCTCTCTCCTATGGCTATGTGTGCCCCATGCTGGACCGGGAAACCGCCATGGGCGAGATTATGGTCCCCCACCGCTACTGGCCCAAGGATGAGAACTGCCAATACCTGAACATCTGGACCCAGTCCATTGACCGGGAGGCCAAAAAGCCTGTGATGGTCTGGCTCCACGGAGGCGGCTACTCGGCGGGCTCCTCCATTGAGCAGATCGCCTATGACGGTGAGAACCTCTCCCGCTTTGGAGACGTGGTTGTGGTCACTTTGAACCACCGGCTCAACATCTTGGGCTATTTGGATCTGTCTCCCTTTAGCGAAAAATACCAGAACTCCGGCAACGCGGGCAACGCCGACCTGGTGGCCGCCTTGGAGTGGGTCCATGAGAACATCGCGGGCTTTGGCGGCGACCCGGACAATGTCACCATCTTCGGCCAGTCCGGCGGCGGAGCCAAGGTCTCGGACCTGCTGCAGACTCCCAAGGCCAACGGGCTCTTCCACAAGGGCATCGTGATGAGCGGCGTGCTGGATGGCCTGCTGGGCTCCCCCAGCACAGACAGCCGCCCGCTGGTTCTGGCCATGCTCCAGGAGCTGGGCCTGGAAGAAAGCCAGATTGAAGAGCTGGAGACCCTGGACTATGAGAAGCTGGCCGCCGCCTACAAGGCCGTGGTTCCGGAAATCGCCAAACAGGGCCTCTACACAGGCAACTGCCCCATTCCCAACGACTTTTTCCTGGGCGACCCCCGGCAGGTGGGCTTCTGCCAGCACGCCCAGACCATTCCGGTGATTGTGGGCAGCGTCTTCGGCGAGTTCGCCTTCGCCCCAGGGGTTCACGGCAAGTACCAGCTTACAGACCCAGAGCGCATGGCTCTGCTGGAGAAAAAATACGGCCAGCACGCCGGAGAGCTGGCGGAGCTGTTCCGCGCCTGCTACCCCGAAAAGGATCTGACCGACCTGCTGGCCCTGGATCCGGTGTGCCGGGAGCCCAGCAAGGACTTTGCCCGGAAAAAGTCCCAGCATCCCCAGGCGCCCACCTACTGCTACCTCTTCACCTTTGAGATGCCCTTTGACGACGGCAAGCCCGCCTGGCACTGCTCGGACATTCCCTTCTTCTTCCACACCACAGACAAGGTGGTTATCAGCGACGTACCCGGCGTCACCGACCAGCTGGAAGAGAAAATGGCTGGCGCTTTTGTGAACTTTGCCAAATACGGTGTGCCCAGCTACCCGTCTCTGCCCCAGTGGGACCCCTGCACCCCCGAGGACGCGGTCACCATGCTGTTTGACCGGAGCTGCGCGGTCAAGAGCCATTTTGACGACGCCCTTTACGCCGCTTTCCTGCCGGTAGCGCCCAATCCCTTTGCCCCGCCCAAGGCGGAAGAGGAGGAAGAGCAGCTCTTCCTGCACTGATCCCCTTGCTTTGACCGGAACATAAAAAAAGAGCAGAGCGCGGAAAACGCTCTGCCCTTTTTATTCTGAATCTTCCCACCTTCCCGGTCCCGCCGGAACCGGCCGCTACACCAGCTGAATCAGCCCTACCAGCACCAGCAGATGCACGGGGTAAAAGCCGTAGCAGAAGTACCGGGGCAGCCGCTGGCCCCGCTGGCCGTTGTACAAATACAGCGGAACCGCCGCAAACACCGCGTAGCTTTGGAACATGCTCCCTTGATACAGGCAGTACAGCGCCGTGCAGGCAGCCAGCACCAACATGCCAGCCCAGCGCCGCTGGCGGAACACATAGAAGCCCACGGCAATCAGCACCCCATAAGCTCCATACATAAAGCCGCCCGCCTCGGCCAGCAGGGCCAGCGCCGCCGCGCCTAACCGCCAAAGCTTCCCCCGCTGGACGCACCAGAGGGCTCCGAAGATCAGCAGCAGCTCAAAGAAAATGTTCTCCCAGGTGGGAAAACCCACCCGGGACCAGTTGCCCAACACCGTGAACAGCCGGTATGGGATCTCGGAAATCAAGGCAAAAATGGTCAGGCGCAGCACATATTTCTTCCGGCTGGAGGTATGTAAAAAACCTTCTACCAGCATAAACGCAAAAATGGGAAAGGACAGCCGGCCAATGGCCCGCAGCAGGTCTGTGGGCAGGCCGGGGAAAAACCGATAGCCAATCTCGTACCCAATGTGGTCAACGAGCATGGTGACCACAGCGATGCATTGCAGGGCGGCGGAAGTCATGGGCTGCACCTCTTTCTTTATTTATCTTGTTCATTATAGCGTTGGGAGAACCTCTTGTCAACTGGCGAAAACTGTTGTATCATAGGGGCGGGGCGGCAGCCAATGCCATGGCTGCGCGCTTTCCGGTTCCCCTTGCCCCTCCAAAAACTCGAAAAGGACTGACGCTTATGGAACGTACCCAACTGGCCCTTTTGGCCGTGGAGGCCCTTAAGGCCCAATACCCCGACGCCCTCTGCTCCCTGGACTACCAGGACCCCCTCCAGCTGCTCATCTCCACCCGGCTGGCCGCCCAATGCACCGACGCCCGGGTCAATCTGGTCACCCCCGCCCTCTTCGCCCGCTTCCCCACCCTGGAGGCTTTCTGCCAGGGCACCGAAGAGGAAATCGGAGAACTGATTCACTCCTGCGGCTTTTATAAGGCCAAGTCCAAGGATATTCTGGCCGCCTGCCGGAAGATCCGGGACGAATTCGGCGGACAGGTGCCGGACAACATGGAGGACCTGCTGAGCCTGCCCGGCGTGGGCCGCAAAACCGCCAACCTGATTTTGGGCGACATCTTCCACAAGCCCGCCGTGGTCACCGACACCCACTGCATCCGCATTACCGGGCGGCTGGGGCTGACCAAGAACACGGCCCCCCAGAAAGTGGAAAAGGATCTGTGGCAGGTGCTGCCGCCGGAAGAATCCAACAACTTCTGCCACCGGACGGTGCTTCACGGCCGGGCGGTGTGCACGGCCCGCAAGGCCATGTGCGATAACTGCTGCATGGCGGAGTTTTGTGAAAAGGCCGGGGTGAACTCCCAAAAACACAATTGTGTTTTGTAAATTTTGCACCATAAAAATATCTGTTTCTGACTTTCAGTTGCACACTATTCTGATATTCGCTTTTCGGTCATATCTTTTGTGAAAAAGGGCTTGCTTTTTTTCATCATGATATACTCTTATATTGTTCAAATTAGAAAATTTTGGGTAAGCTGGAGGTGAAATAACTCGCACATTCCGCAACAAAAAGTTAAAGGAGGAAAAAAATGAAAAAAATTATCTGTTCAATCCTTGCCTGTTGGGTTTTTGCAATTTTCTGTGTACCTGCAACTGCCCAATTCAACGAATCCACATCTTTACCTGAGCGCCTGACGATGGAGCAATTTATCTCTTGCCTTGAACAGCAGAAAGCCATTAATCGAGAGAAAGCCTCTTTGTCTCGGACAAGAGCATCAAAAAGCGAAGCCGATATTATTCGTCAGAGCTTTCTCGACATAGGCTTTTCCGAAATTTCTTCTACCAAGAACATCTGTCCACAAGGCAATGTCCCTGATTCTGTGATTGAACTAGCTTTTACCGATCTTAAAGACCAGAATCCTGAGGTGACAAAAGCTATCCTTGAAGCACGCCAAATTGTTC
>Ga0137309_100146_pt1 | contig 49649 bp, 47 predicted proteins | sample NAcewiD2O_June_FD_97179 | JGI IMG/M metagenome (GOLD analysis project Ga0137309, IMG submission 97179) | Mouse cecal microbial communities from Vienna, Austria - N-Acetylneuraminic amended D2O_June | ecosystem: Host-associated > Mammals > Digestive system > Large intestine > Cecum | place... | reverse complement strand
CAGCTTTGCCGCCGAGCGGATGAAGAGCGGGCTCACATTTCACAATATGCTTTCGCTGGAAACCAGGAAGCTCTATCCGCGGGAATATGCGGTTGGCCTTCACGGCCTGCAAATCATTCAGGAGAGCATGAGCGTTTCCCTTCCTGAAACGGAGGCCACCTCCATCGCTCTGCATATCATCAATGCCGAATATGACTGCGATATGGAGAAAACAGAGGGGATTCTTCAAATCGTACAAAGCTCCCTCAATATCGTGCGCTACAGGCTGTGTGCCAGCTTTGACGAAGAATCGCTGGACTACCAGAGATTTATGACCCACCTGCTCTTTTTCGCCCAGCGGGTCATGGAAAACAAAATGCTGCCGGACGAAGAGGATTTTCTCTATCAAAATATCAAACGGCAGCAGCCCCAGGCATTTGACTGTACACTCCGCATCCGGGATTTCATCAAAAAGGAATACCAGATAGACCTGTCCGCCGAGGAGCTTACTTATTTGTGCGTACACATCGCGCGGGTGGCAGGTGATCGGAAGCATCCCCAATAAGTGGCTGTAAGGCGGAGGCGCCCCGCCAGAAGCATAAAAATCAAAAAGGAGGAATCAGAAAAATGGCATTGGATTATGTCGAAACCTCAAAAAAGATCGTAGAGGCTGTCGGCGGTGCGGGGAATATCTCCAGCGCCACCAACTGCATGACCCGGCTTCGTCTGGTGCTGAAGGACGAGGGCAAGGCCAAGGATGATGCCGTTCAGGCGGTCAAGGGTGTCAAGGGTGTTATGCGTCAGGGCGGACAGTATCAAATTATTATCGGGAATGAGGTTTCCAACCTTTTTAAGGAGTTCCGGAAACTGGGGAATTGGGATGAGGGTAGCGCACCCGCTAAGGTGGAGGGGAACCCTGTCCAGAGACTGTTCGGCTTCGTTGCTGGCTGTATGACACCGATGCTGCCGGCCATGCTGGGCACCGGTATGTTGAAGGTGGTCCTGACCCTGCTTACCACTTTCGCTGGAATGAGCACCGAAAGCTCCACATACATCCTGCTCTACTCCTTCGCGGACTGCTTCTTCATGTTCCTGCCTGTTTTTATGGGCTTCACCATCGCAAAAAAATAGGCGGCAACCCAACGCTGTTTATGGTGGTGGGCGCGGCACTGTGCTACCCTAATCTTGCCAATCTGATGAGCGGCGCAACGCTGGAATTGGGAACCTTCCTTGGTATGCCTTGCACCTATCTTTTTGGTATCCCGGTGATCTGCTCGACCTATACTTCCTCCGTTCTGCCCATGCTGCTCATGGCTCCGGTGATGAAATGGGCGGAGAATTTTGCGGATAAAGTTTCCCCCAATGTGCTGAAATCCTTCTTCAAGCCCCTGCTGTTCATCATCATCTGTATCCCCTGCTCCCTTTATGTGCTGGGGCCCATCGGCAACGTCACCGGCAATCTGCTGGCGGTTGTGTTCTCCGCCCTGTACAACAAAGCGCCCTGGCTGACGGTCGGCATCCTGTCCGCCCTGATGCCGTTCATTGTTATGACCGGAATGCACTACGCGCTGGTGCCTTTTGCGATGAACAATCTTGCCACTCTGGGTTACGACGTGGTCGTTGCGGTCACCATGTTCTGCTCGAATATTGCCCAGGGCGGCGCGACCTTTGGCGTGGCGCTGAAAACAAAAGACCAGGATACCCGTTCGGAGGGAATCGCCTGCGGCATCTCCGCCACGGTTGCCGGCGTTACGGAACCTGCCCTTTATGGAATCAATATGCGATATGGAAAGCCTATGATAGGCGCGGTCACCGGCGCGGCTGTTTCTGGACTTTTCTGCGGACTCAGCGCAGTCCGGGGTTATACGGCCGGCGGTTCGCCTTCTTTCCTTTCTCTGATCTGCTTTATTGGCGGAGAAGGCAATCCTATGCATGGAGTGATTTTCGGCGCAATCGGAGGGATTCTGTCCCTGCTCATTTCCGGCGCAATCGCCTTTATTCTCTATAAAGACCCTGTAGAGACTGCTGCAGTTCATGTGGGTGTTTCCTCCTCTGCCACACCTGCCGTTCCTGCCCATGCAGGTAAAAAGATCTCCATCACCGCCCCCTGTCCCCGGCAAGGTGGTGTCTCTGGAAAGTATTCCTGACGAAATGTTCGCCACCGGCATCCTGGGGCATGGCATTGCTGTGGAACCCTCTGAGGGTAAGGTCTACGCTCCTTTTGACGGCACCTGTGAGAGCGTTTTCGATACCCACCATGCTCTGAACCTTCTCTCCGAGGACGGTGTGGAACTGCTGATCCATGTGGGCCTGGAGACAGTTTCCCTGAAAGGCGAGCCCTTCAAGGCCCACGTCAAGGACGGTGACAAGATTAAGAAGGGACAATTGCTCCTTGAATTTGACATGGAAATGATTCGAGCGAAAGGCTGCAAAACCGTGACGCCCGTGATCGTCACCAACGAGGACGATTTGGCAGGCGTGAGCGTTGAAAACAGCGAAATTATTGTAGGAGTGTGAGTTTATGAGCTTTCCGAAAAACTTCTTATGGGGCGGTGCGGTAGCCGCTAACCAGTGCGAGGGTGCGTGGGATGTAGACGGCAAAGGGCCTTCCACCTCCGATATGTGTACCAACGGCAGCCATACAACACCCAAGCGGGTGACTGCCAAGATTGAACCCGACACCCTCTATCCCTCTCACGAGGCCATTGACTTCTATCACCACTACGAAGAGGACATTGCCCTCTTTGCCGAGATGGGATTCAAGTGCTTCCGAACCTCCATCAACTGGACCCGCATCTTCCCCACCGGCATGGAAACCGACCCCAACGAGAAGGGCCTGGAGTTTTATGACAAGGTCTTTGACTGCTGCAAAAAGTACGGCATCGAGCCTCTGGTCACCATCTCCCACTACGAGATGCCCTATGCCCTGGTGGAAAAGTGCAACGGCTGGGAGGGCCGGGAGATCATCGGCTATTTCGAAACATACTGCAAAACTATTTTTGAGCGATATAAGGACAAGGTGAAATATTGGCTGACCTTTAACGAGATTAACACCGGCACCCGTCCTTTTGGTGCGGTGGCATCCACCGGTACGATCAAAGGTTTCTCAGGTCCTGTCACGGAGGCACCTAATGATATGCAGGCCCGGTATCAGGCCCTTCACCATCAGTTTGTGGCCTCTGCCAGAGTGGTAAAGTACGCCCATGAGCGCTATCCACAATTCAAGTTGGGCAATATGATCTGTCTGGTGTCCTCCTACCCCTGCACCTGCAGCCCTGACGATATGCTGGAGGCACAGCGTCAGATGCGGGATATGAACTGGTACTGTTCTGACGTTCAGGTCAAGGGCGAGTATCCCTACTATGCCAAGCCCTTCTGGAAACGAAACAACATTGAGATCAAGATGGAGCCCGGTGATCTGGAGGAACTGAAACAGGGGACGGTGGACTTCTACACGTTCTCCTATTATATGAGCAACTGTGTGGGCGTCAGTAGCGATTCGGCCACTGTGGAAGGCAATATCATACAAGGTTTGCAAAACCCATATCTGAAAACCAGTGAATGGGGCTGGCAGATTGACCCCAAGGGTTTGCGATGGACACTAAACGAAATCTATGACCGTTACCGCATTCCTATCATGATTGTGGAGAATGGGCTTGGGGCCAGGGACGAGCGGTCCGAGGACGGCAGGTTCCACGATGACTACCGTATTGATTATCTCCGCCAACACATCGAACAGATGAAACTGGCGGTAGAGGAAGACGGTGTGGACCTCATCGGTTACACGCCCTGGGGCTGCATCGATCTGGTTTCTCTTTCTACAGGCGAAATGGCCAAGCGTTATGGCTTGATCCATGTTAATAAGTTTGACGATGGTACCGGAGACCTCAGCCGGGAGCGGAAGGACTCCTTCTATTGGTACAAGAAAGTAATCGCCACCAACGGCGAAGACCTGAGCTGACAGCAAATCGGGGCGGACTCCAAAACGGGGCCGCCCCCGTTTTAAGCCCGCAGAAAAGGAGCGGACATGGAAAAGAATTAGTCGCCTATGTGGCAGAAGCAGTCCAACAGCGTCACGCAAAGTTCCTGGCGTTTTATCCGATGCGGGCTTCCTCCGGAGGAAACGCTTTATATAGGGAGGCCGGGGAATGGGTATTGAGGTTGTCGGTAACAAGGATAGATCGCTGTCAAGATCAAACGGGCAGTACCGCACAGCAGCCGGCCCCAATCATTACCGCGATAGACAGCGCAACCACGGTCAGAGGAAATAGCGCTTTACAGGCAGAAAAGTCAAGCACAAATTTTTTGAATTTTTTATGAATCCTCATGCGGGCGGAAATATGCTCTTGACAAAGAAGAGGTCCTGTGCTATTTTTAATCCGTAGTTAGTTTTATATAACTTGAGTGGCGGCCTGTTTTTCCCAAGATTTCCTTTTCTTATGGGGTCTATGAGCGCAAAGGTTAGATAAAGCTAACTACAGCCGAAAATATTTCATGAAGGAGTGTTTGACCATGAACAAGATCGCAATCGTATTCTGGAGCGGAACCGGCAACACGGCGGCTATGGCCAATTTTATCGCCGAGGGCGTCCGTGCCGCTGGCGGGGAGGCGGAACTGATGGGGCCTGGGGATTTTTCAGCCAGCCGGTTCTCCACTTACAGCGCCGTGGCCTTCGGATGCCCGGCTATGGGCAGCGAGGAGTTGGAGGAGAGCGAATTTGAGCCTATGTTTGCCGCATTGGAAAGAGATCTCGGCAGCAAACGGATTGCACTGTTTGGTTCTTATGGCTGGGGCGACGGGGAATGGATGCGGGAGTGGTGCAAACGGTGCGGCAGCGCCGGAGCCATTCTCCTGGACGAAAACGGCCTGATGGTCAATGAATCGCCGGACGGGTCGGGCGAGGAAGCTTGCAGGGAGCTGGGCCGAAAGCTGGCGGCGTGGTGAACAGGGTCATGTCACGGACGTTTGAGGCCGTGCTGGTCCGGCAATGCGCCCCCACACTGGCGGGGATGAAACCGGGAAGTATTTTCTGCTTCCATCATTCTTCCCTGGAAGTCTCCCGCCAGAAGGTTTGCCAATGGAACGAGCAGTTGACGCCCCTTGGGCTTACCGTTCAAATTCTTTTGGAACGCCCTGGCTCCGATTCGGTGATTGTCTTTGTGTACCGGCATGATCGCTTGGAACAAATGCTGGCTGATGATGCTTACCAGCGTTTTTTGACCCAGGCCGGATATGCGGGGACAGACTTGGCCGGTCTGCTGGAACAGCTTGCCTGCCGTCTGCGGACACAGCCGGAGTTTCCCCATGAGATCGGTGTATTCCTGGGCTACCCACTCCGGGATGTAATCGGCTTTATTGAAAACCACGGTCAAAACTTTACCTGCTGCGGCTTCTGGAAATCCTACGGCGATCCGGCGGAAATGCAGATATGTTTTGCTTGCTACCGCAAGTGCATTCAGACCTATGTGTCCATGTTTGAGCGGGGAATCCCTATTGAACAGATGGCCGTACCGGCATGAGAGGAGCGTGTTGAAATGGAACTACGAGCGTCAGGGGAAGACTATCTGGAAGCAGTTCTGATTTTGGGCCACCGCATGAGACAGGTACGGGCCATTGATGTTGCCCAATATCTGGGTTTTGCAAAGACCAGCGTCAGTCATGGACTTCGCCTTTTGCGCCAGGGCGGTTTCCTTACCAGGGACCCAAGCGGCTACTTGTATTTAACCGAGGTTGGCCGGGAAACAGCTGAAAAGATTTACGAAAAGCACCGCTTTTTTACACAGTGGCTGATTGAGGCGGGCGTTGCGCCGGGCGCCGCCGAAAAAGACGCCTGCCGCATGGAACACGCTATCAGTGAAGAGAGCTTTGGTAAACTGATGCAGGCGCTGAATCATTCGTTTTCCGCAGAGAGAAAAACTGAATAAAATGTTATAAAAAGCATCCGGTTCTGGGCCGCTGTCTTTTGCATGGCTATGGTAATGTTGACAGGGTACAAACATAAGTAAACGTAACAAAGATATCAGGAGGGAGTTATTATGGATTGTGATAAGTGCGTCAGGAATCTGTGGACGTGGAAGTTTGACCGTACATTACCGCTTTGTCATGGGATTCAACGGCGCCCTGATTGCCCTCGGAGCCTTGGGCATTCTGCCTCCGGCCACCTCCGCCATGCTGCATAACCTTTCCTCGTTGGGCGTCAGCCTGCGGAGCATGACCAATCTTCTGGAAAGCGGCTGAAACAGTTCCATCCCCGCAGGGCGCGCCCTGTGGGGATGGGTCCTGTCAGCTGCCAAAGTGTTCGATATGGGCTTTGATTTTCTCAGCGGATTCGTGGATATTCACAAAAATTCCTCCTTGTACAAATGGTTCTATGCGCAGGTTAGCAGATTCTAACCAAAATTGCAAGTTTTTTCTTTTGGGGGCTTGACATTTGGGGTTAGGCATGGTAAACTAACGCCAGTTTCGAGGCTAGACGCTGCTAACATCATATACGTGCAGGAGGCGAAAAAATGATGCCGCTGACAATGGCAAAGGCGGGAGAAACCGTCACGGTCCGCAGAATCTCCGGGAAGGATGAGGTGCGGTCACACCTGGCGGAGCTGGGCTTCGTAGTGGACAGCGATGTGACGGTCGTCAGCGAGATCGCGGGAAACCTGATTGTACAGGTGAAAGACAGCCGCATCGCGCTGGACAAATCTATGGCGAACCGTATTATGGTTTAAGACAATATGGAGGAGGAATGCAGAAATGAGAACACTGAAAGACGTAAAAGTGGGCGAAACGGCAACTGTGGCGAAACTCCACGGGGAAGGCCCGGTAAAGCGCCGGATCATGGACATGGGTATTACCAAGGGCGTGGAGATTTTCGTGCGCAAGGTGGCCCCTCTGGGCGACCCGATGGAACTGAACGTCCGGGGCTACGAGTTGTCCGTGCGCAAGGGCGATGCGGAGATGATTGAGGTAAACTAATTTTTTTGGCCGAAAGTTAGCCAAATCTAACATTTGAGAGGAGAGCAGAAACATGGACATGAAAATTGCCTTAGCGGGGAATCCCAACTGCGGCAAGACGACGTTGTTCAACGCCCTCACCGGCTCCAGCCAGTACGTGGGCAACTGGCCCGGCGTGACGGTGGAGAAGAAGGAGGGCCGTTTGAAGGGGCACAGGGACGTGGTCATCCAGGACCTGCCCGGCATCTACTCCCTGTCCCCCTACACTCTGGAGGAAGTGGTGGCCCGGAGCTATCTGGTCAAGGAGAAGCCGGACGCCATCCTCAACATCGTGGACGGCACCAACATTGAGCGCAACCTGTACTTAACCACGCAGCTCATCGAATTGGGCCTGCCCGTGGTAGTAGCCGTGAACATGATTGACTTGGTGCGGAAGAGCGGCGACACCATAAATCTTGCCAAGCTGGGCGGTGCGTTAAGCTGTGAAGTAGTGGAGATGAGCGCCCTCAAAGGGGAGGGAGGCATGGCCGCCGCAGAAAAGGCTGTGGCGCAGGCGCAGAAGAGGCAGACCGGGGAGCTTCCCCATGTGTTTACCGGCAGCGTGGAACACGCTATCGCCCACATTGAGGAATCCATCCAGGGCAAGGTGTCGGAGGGGTATCTCCGCTGGTACGCCATCAAGATTTTCGAGCGGGACGAGAAGGTCATGGAGGAACTGAATCTCTCCGCCGATCTGAAAGCCCATCTGGAACAGCACATTGCTGACTGCGAAAAGGAACTGGACGATGACGCTGAGAGCATCATCACCAACCAGCGCTACTCCTACATCAACAGCGTGGTGTCCAAAGCGGTGAAGAAAAAAGCCGCAAAGCACAGCCTGTCCGTCTCCGACAAGATTGACCAGATTGTCACGAATCGCATCCTGGCCCTGCCCATTTTTGCCCTTGTCATGTTCTGCATTTACGCCATTGCTATGGGCGGCTGGACCGTTTCCATTGGCACAATGGGTACCGACTGGGCCAACGACGTCTTCTTCGGCGAGTGGGTCCCCGGCCTGTTTGACACCATCCTGGGCGCTCTGGGCGTGGCCGAGGACGGCTGGCTCTACGGGCTGATTCAGGACGGCATCGTGGCGGGCGTCGGCGCGGTGCTGGGCTTTGTGCCGCAGATGCTGGTACTGTTTCTGCTGCTGGCCGTTCTGGAGGACGTGGGCTACATGGCCCGTGTCGCCTTCATCATGGACCGCCTCTTCCGCCGGTTCGGACTGTCCGGCAAGAGCTTCATCCCCATGCTGGTAGCCACCGGCTGCGGCGTCCCCGGCATCATGGCCTCCCGGACTATTGAACAGGACCGCGACCGGAAAATGACCATCATGACCACCGGCTTCATCCCTTGCGGGGCAAAAATGCCCATCATCGGCCTTTTTGCCGGGGCGGTGTTCGGCGGCGCGGCCTGGGTGGCGACCTCCGCGTTCTTCATCGGCATTGCCGCGGTTGTGATCTCCGGTATTATGCTGAAAAAGTTCAAAGCCTTTGCTGGGGAACCTGCCCCCTTTGTTATGGAACTGCCTGCCTACCACGCGCCGTCGGCGTCCAACGTCCTGCGGGCTACCTGGGAGCGGGGCTGGAGCTTTATCAAGCGGGCGGGAACCATCATCCTGCTCAGCTCCATCGTCCTCTGGCTCCTCCAGGGATACGGCTTTGTGGACGGCGCGTTCCAGGCCGTGGAGGACAACAACAGCTCCCTTCTTGCCTCCATCGGCAGCGGCATTGCCATCCTCTTCGCACCCCTGGGCTGGGTGGGCGACATGGCCTGGAAGGCCACCGTCGCCACGGTCACCGGTCTCATCGCGAAGGAGGAAGTGGTCAACACCTTCGGCGTGCTCTACCAGTACGCCGGTGAGGCGGATCTCATGGAGGACGCCAGCGGCATCTACGCCGCGATTGGGGCGGATTTCGGCGCTATGGCCGCGTACTCCTTCATGATCTTCAACCTTCTCTGCGCCCCCTGCTTCGCCGCTATGGGCGCCATCAAGCGGGAAATGAACAATGCCAAGTGGACGGCGGCGGCTATTGGCTATATGTGCGGCTTTGCCTATGTGGTGAGCCTGATCGTCTTCCAGCTGGGCGGACTTGTTACAGGGGAAGCGGCGTTTGGCATTGGAACCGTTGTGGCTCTTGTCCTGCTGGCGGGAATCCTCTACCTGCTGTTCCGCAAGGGTTATCAAGGCGAAGAGAGTAGCTGGCGGCTGACCTCCGTGGCCGCCGCCGCGAGATGACCGGCTTGGAAAGGAGCGTTTGATATGCCCCCTGTATTGGGAAACATCATCGTGATTGCCGTACTGATTGCCGTTGTGGTATTGGCCGTCCGGTCCCTGTGGAAGTCCCACAAATCCGGCGGAGGCTGTAACGGCGACTGCGGGAACTGCAGCGGCTGTCACTGACATTTCAAATCAGCAAAGCAGGGAGGCATGGGCGTTGGTTCATGCCTCCCCCTATTGAGGAGGAACGATTTCTATGGCAGATTTACGGGAAGCCCACCTGCGCTATCTCCTGGCAATCCATGAGTTGGGAAGGGTAAAACCGGACGTGGGTATGGTTTCCGTATCAACCGATACTTTATCGACCACCCAATGATTTTAGGCAGGCAGACGGCGGAAAGCGCTCAATACTCCAGTCAGGACTTTACTGTGGAGCCTATTCAATATTTCTCTTTTGCTTGAAATATGTGATTTTATTTTTCTGTTTTCGGGCTGCATCTCGATTATCTACACAAGCTTGAGGACAGCAACAAAAGCTGCTGTCCTCAAGCGTTTTGTCTTGTTCCGACCCGACGGGCGGTCATTTTTCCTCATAACACGCTACCCCCGCTGGGTCTGCTTCATGTACCGCGCATAGTCGCGCTTGGAGATCCGGCGGACTTTCTTTTTCCGGTGGTAGTAGTAGCCCATTCGCTTGATGGCGCGGCGCACGGTCTCGCCTCCGGCGTTGAGCTCCAGCGTCTCCACGATCTCCCGCAGGGTAATGCCTGGGTTCTCCTGAATCATGGCTTCGATGCGGATGAGGTCCTCTTCGCTGAGGACCCGCTTGCGGCCCCTCCTGCTGACCTGCAGTTTGACAGTTCCGGTGGTCGCCTTCTGTTTCGCCAGCCGGTATACGGTAGAGACGGAGACGCCATAGGTGGATGCAATTTTTTTAGCGTCGCGGGTCTTCTCGTATTCTCTCACCAGCAGCTCTCTTTTGTCGTCCTGAAGCATCTGTCATTCTTCTCCATTTCTTTCCAATTTATCCAGAAATTTGCCCTGTGCGCCCATATTATAGCATTCAAGAGTACGGTTGTCAATTATTTTGCAACTGTGAATTTTGGAAAATAAAATGGATTTTTTTGTTACCCGGCCTTTTCCATTGTCAACCCCGCCGGGCCGGGAATCCATCCCGCAGGACCTCCACCGTCTCCACGCCGTACCGCCGGAACAGCTCCGCCGCCGCTGGGCTCACCGTCTCGCCGGCGGACACAATGGGGACCGCCGGTGGACAGCCCACGGCAGGCGCGCCGCAGATCCGGCCCACCGCCTGCGGTACGGGCAGTGTCTCGTGGGGCAGGAACATGGCCTCCCGGACCGAGCATACCGCCTCCCCGCGGACCGCTGCAAAGGGGACGCGCTGCCGGGGCGGAGCGGCGTTCCGTCCCAGGGCGTCCAGCAGCCGCTGCCGGTCCGCCGCCCCGTTCTCCGGCGTCCACATCAGGACCAGGTCGTCCTGGTCGCAGTATTCGCACTCGATCCCCCGCCCCCGCAGCCGCCGGGCCAGAGCGCGTCCGTCCCAGCCGGAGGCGGCACAGTCCACCGTCACCTTCAGCGGATCTGTCTCCCATACCGCCCAGCCGTCCCGGCGCAGCTGCTCCCGCAGTTCCTCCAGGCGGGCCGCAGACGCCGCCAGACGGGCGGGAAAATCCCCGGCCAGATAGCGGTTGCACAGGTCGAGGGACTGCAAAATCAGATAGGACGGGCTGGTGGAGCCGAACAGGGCCAACGCCCGGCGTCCGTCCTCCCGGAAGGAGGCGGGCGCGGCAGGTCCCGCGTGGAGATACGCGCCGCCGGTGAGAACCGGCAGGGTCTTGTGGGCGGAATCGCAGCACAAATCAGCCCCCAGGTCCATGGGATGGCCTGACGGCTGTAAAAAACGGAGGTATGCGCCGTGGGCGTTGTCCACCAGCAGCGGAACCCCATGCCGGTGGGCAGTCTCCGCCAGCGCGGCAATATCGCACCGTCCCCCCAGATAGTCGGGGCTGGTCACGTACACCGCCGCCGGCTGGACCTGGGACAGCGCACTCTCCAGCTCCTCCGGCGGCACGATGCAGGAGCAGAGGGACGGCCTGACCTCCGGCCAGAGCCAGAAAATGTCAAAATCCAGCAGCGCGGCGGCATACAAAAACGACTTGTGGACATTCCGCGCCGCCGCGACGACCGGGCGTTCTCCCGGCTTCAGACCGGCATTCCACAGGGCCAGCGCCAGCATGGCGCGGATGCACTGGGAGGACCCCTCCGCGGCATAAAAGGTGCGGGCGGAGCCGAAGAGAGCCGCCGCATTGGCCTCGCTTCCGGCAATAATCCCGCCCGCCTCATAGAGAGAATCCGCCCCGGTAATCTCCGTGATATCCAGGGCCTCGCAGCCCAAAAACGATACGCCCTTATGCCCAGGCATATGCAGCCGCACGGGGTTGGCGGCGGCATACGCCCGGACGAAATCTGCAACCGGCGTGGTCATGCGTCCTCCGCCTGGGCGGCTTTCATCATAACAGCGCACTCAATCCGCTTGCGGAACAGCTCGCAGCCGTAGTCATACACGCCCTTGATGGAACCGGAGGCATGGTAGGCGTTGGCGGCGCAGCCGCCGGAACAGTAGAGCTTGGCCCAGCAGTCCGCGCAGGCAGGCCGGGCGTAGGCGTTGCAGGCTTTGAACTCGTCCCGGACCGCCGTGTTGGTCACGCCCTGCCAGATATCTCCCAGCTTGTATGCCTCCTCCCCCACGAACTGGTGGCAGGGGTACAGGTCTCCCCAGGGGGTGACGGCCATGTACTCCGTGCCGGAGCCGCAGCCGGAGATGCGCTTATAAATGCAGGGTCCGCCGGTGAGGTCCAGCATGTAGTGGTAAAATGTAATAGGCCTGCCCTCCTTCTCCCGCCGGAGCATCTCCTTTGCCAGAATCTCGTATTGCTCCAGGACGATGGGCAGGTCCTCCTCCGTCAGTGCGGCGGGATCGGACGGGGCGCAAACCACCGGCTCCATGCTCAGCTGGTCGAAGCCCAGGTCCGCCATATGGAACAGGTCCCTGGTAAAATCGGGGTTGGCGTGGGTAAAGGTACCCCGCATGTAGTATCCCTTGCCGCCCCGGCGCTCCACCAGCTCACGGAACTTGGGGACAATCCGGTCATAGCTGCCCTGTCCGGCGTAATCCACCCGGAGGCGGTTGTGAATCTCCTTCCGTCCGTCCAGGCTGAGGACCACGTTGTGCATCTCCCGGTTTGCAAAGTCAATGACATCATCGTCAATGAGCATACCGTTTGTGGTCAGGGTAAAACGGAATTTCTTGTTGTGAGGCTCCTCCTGGGTGCGGGCGTAGGCCACCAGCTCCTTGACCACATCCCAGTTCATCAGCGGCTCGCCGCCGAAAAAGTCAACCTCCAGGTTTACCCTGCTGCCGGAATTTTCAATCAGGAAGTCCAAGGCCCTCCGGCCCACCTCGAAGGACATCACGGCGCGGCCGCCGTGGTACTTGCCCTGGCTGGCAAAGCAATAGGAACAGTTCAGGTTGCAGGTGTGGGCCACGTGGAGGCACAGCGCCTTGACCACCGCGCTGCGGTTTTTGAAGTCAAAGGCCAGCGGCTGGAAGGTGTCGGGCGAAAAGAGCTTCCCGGCCTTCTCCAAGGCCCGCACGTCCTCCAGGCAGGCGCACAGCTCCTCCTCTGTCACATCGGGGCGGGAGCCGTATTTGTCCAGCAGCTGGGAGAGAATCTCCTCTTCGGAGCGGTCCCGGTAGAGGGCGATGAGATCATACGCCACATCGTCCACCACATGGATGGACCCGGAGCAGGTATCCAGGACGATATTGTAACCGTTCAGTTTGTATTGATGAACCATATTTTCCTCCAGTTAAAAAATTTCCGCCCAGCGCTCTGCCGGGCGGAAATTTTAGATGGCTTACTTGCCGGCGTTCTCACAGGGCTGGTTTGCCACGCCGCAGGAGGTCTTGCACGCGGACTGGCAGGAAGTCTGGCATTCGCCGCAGCCGCCTGTTTTGACGCTCCGGTTCAAATCGCGGGTCTCAAGGGTTTTAATGCGTTCCATAAAAATATTCTCCTATCCTGCCGCCGCGGTTCAGACTGCGGTGGCACATCTAAAGTGCCATAAGGATACCATACCCGGCGGAAATTGTCAAGCACGGCAGTCAACGGAAATACTTCGCCGCGCTGCGGAACAGTCCGATGTCATAGTTCCCCGGCACATTGCGGTACAGGCTCCCGCCCACCCGCTCGCTGTGGCCCATCTTCCCCAGCACGCGCCCGTCGGGGGAAGTAATGCCCTCCACAGCCCAGAGGGAGCCGTTGGGGTTGAATGCCGTGTCCATGACAGGCTTTCCGTCCAAATCCACATACTGGGTTGCAATCTGGCCCTTTTCCGCCAGCGTATGGAGCAGCGTTTCCGGGGCGATAAACCGTCCCTCGCCGTGGGAGATGGGGACGCTGTATATTTCACCCGGCGCGGCGTCCATCAGCCAGGGGGACAGGTTGGAGCACACCCGTGTGCGGACAATGGAGGACTGGTGGCGTCCGATGGTATTGTAGGTCAAGGTGGGGCAATCCGCGTCGGCGCCGGTAATCTTCCCAAAGGGGAGCAGGCCCAGCTTAATAAGGGCCTGGAAACCGTTGCAGATGCCCAGCATCAAGCCGTCCCGGTTCTGGAGCAGGTCGTGGATGGCGTCGGACAGTCTGAGATTGCGGAGGAAAGAGACGATAAATTTTGCGGACCCGTCCGGCTCGTCGCCGCCGGAGAAGCCGCCGGGCAGAAAGACGACCTGCGCGTTCCGGATAGCCGCCTCCAGCTCTGCGGCAGACTGCTGCAGACTGTCCGGCGTCAGGTTGCGGATGACCACCGTCTCGGCGAGCATCCCCTCTCTGAGACAGGCTCTTGCAGAATCATACTCACAGTTTGTTCCCGGAAACACCGGGATAACTACGCGGGGCCGGGCGATGCCCTTCCCCAGAACGGCGGGGGTACCCTTCTCCCAGGCCACTGGAGCCACCGCGCCGGTTTCTGCGGTGCGGGTGGGATAGACGTCCTCCAGAACCGCCTCGCTGAGAGCCAGCAGCTCGTCAATGGACGCGCTGTCCTGTCCGATGGCAACAACAGGTTCCGCGGCAGTAACGCCAATGCGTTTGGCACAGGGGAGGTCCACATCCTCTGTCAGCTCCGCCACAATGCCGGGACAGGGCGCGTACCAGTTCGCGCCGTCCCCGCTGCTCCGGAAGCCGGTGCGGTTGCCGAAGGACATCTTCATCACCGCGTCAGCCAGTCCGTTCTCCGCCGCCCAGGCTGCTTTTACTTTACCGGCCAGAGCCAAACCGTGGAACGACTCCCAGGCGTTCTTCTGCCCCTGGGCCGTGCCGTCTCCGGCAAAGAGGTACACCGGGTGTCCCGGCTCCTTGAACTCCGGCGTCAGCGTCTCGCCCGCCAGAAGGGGCGCAATGGCAAAGGAAATCAGGGTCGGCGGCACGTCCAAATCCAGGAATGAGCCGGACATGGAGTCCTTGCCGCCGATGGCGGCGCAGCCGTAGGCAATCTGGGCCTTCATCGCCCCCAGCAGAGCCTGGAAGGGCCTGCCCCAACGCAGGGGGTCTGCGCGCAGCTTTTCAAAGTATTCCTGCAGCGTCAGATACGCCTTTTTGTAGTCTGCGCCGGCGGCCACCAGCTTGGAGAGGGATACCGTCACCGCGTCAAAGGCTCCCCAATAGGGACTCGCGGACAGAGCCTCCGGGTCGCAGGCCCAGGCCATGACGCTGGCCTGCTCCGTCTCCTGCCCCGGCAGTACCGGCAGCAGCGCGGTCATTGACTGGGCGGGCGTCCGCTGGGTCCTGCCGCCGAAGGGCATGGTCACACTGCCTGCGCCGATGGTGCTGTCAAACCGCTCCACCAGCCCCCGCTGGGAGGCAAATTTCAGGCTGGAGGCCATCTCCCGCAGGGCGGCGGGCCGCTGCGCCTCATGTCCCGCATACGCCGGCACGGAAACCGCCGTATGCTTCACCGCGCCGTTGGTATTGAGGAATTCCCGGCTTAAACTGGCAATCGTCCCGCCCCGCCATTTCATCACCATCCGGGGATTCTCCGTCACCACAGCAGCCCGGTAAGCCTCCAGGTTTTCCGTCCCGGCCAGGCGGATAAATTCCTGCTCGTCCTCCGGCGCGACCACCACCGCCATGCGCTCCTGGCTCTCGGATATGGCAAGCTCGGTACCGTCCAGGCCGTCGTATTTTTTTCGCACCGCGTCCAGGTCGATCTCCAGGCCGTCCGCCAGCTCGCCGATGGCGACGCTGACGCCGCCCGCGCCGAAGTCGTTGCAGCGTTTAATCATCCGGGTCACAGCGGGATTGCGGAACAGCCGCTGGAGCTTCCGCTCCTCAGGCGCGTTGCCCTTCTGGACCTCGCTGGCCATGGTGGTCAGACTGGACAGATTGTGGCTCTTGGAGGACCCGGTGGCCCCGCCGATGCCGTCCCGTCCGGTCCGGCCCCCCAGCAGAATCACCACATCCCCCGGAGCCGGACGCTCCCGGCGCACATTAGCCGCCGGAGCCGCTGCCACCACTGCGCCGCACTCCAGATGCTTGGCAATATAGCCGGGGTGGTACATCTCCGCCACGTGGCCGGTGGCCAGACCGATCTGGTTGCCGTAGGAGCTGTACCCCGCCGCCGCCGTGACAGCCAGCTTCCGCTGGGGCAGTTTGCCGGGGAGTGTATCCGCGAAGGAGGCGCGGGGGTCGCCGCAGCCTGTGACCCGCATGGCCTGATGCACATAGGCCCGGCCTGACAGCGGGTCCCGGATGCACCCGCCGATGCAGGTGGCCGCGCCGCCGAAGGGTTCGATTTCCGTGGGGTGGTTGTGGGTCTCGTTCTTGAACATGAGCAGCCAATCCTGCTCCTGGCCGTCCACCACGGCGGGGACGTGGATGGAGCAGGCGTTGATCTCCTCGCTCTCGTCCAGCTCCGGCAGCAGCCCCCGCTTTTTCAGGGCCTTTGTGCCGATGGTGGCAATGTCCATCAGCGTCTGGGGACGGTCCGTCCCCTCCCCGTAGACCTCCCGCCGCAGGTCCAGATACGACTCATAGGCGGACTGCACCTCCCTGTCCGCAATCTCCACCCGGTCAATATGGGTGGAGAAGGTGGTGTGGCGGCAGTGGTCGGACCAGTAGGTGTCCACCACCCGCACCTCGGTGATGCTGGGGTCCCGGCGTTCCTGGTCCCGGAAATAGGCTTGCAGGAACCGCAGGTCGTCAATGTCCATCGCAAGGCCCAGCTTGTCCAGCAGCGTTTCCAGGCCGGTCTGGTCCAGGGCGGTGAAGCCGGCCAGCGTCTCCACCATAGGCGGCTGGGGGTGGCTGCGGACCAGGGTATCCGGCTTCTCCAGGGCGGCCTCCCGGCTCTCTACCGGGTTGATGAGGTATCCCTTGATCCTATCCAAATCCTCCTGGGACAGACGGCCCTCCAGAATATACACCTTCGCGTAGGCCACCAGGGGCCGCTCCACCCCCGCCATCAGCTGTATACACTGGGCGCAGGAGTCGGCCCTCTGGTCGAACTGCCCCGGCAGGGCCTCCACTGCCAGCAGGCTGTGGGCCTCCCTGGTCTCCGGGAACCTCTCGTCCCAGGCCACGTCTACCTGCGGCTCGGAAAACACAGTGTGCTTCGCTTTCTCATAGACCTCCGGGCTGACGTTCTCCACATCGTAGCGGTTGAGAATGCGAACCCCGGCAAGGGCCTCGATTCCCAGGAACCCCCGCAGGTCCGCCAACAAGCTGTCCGCCTCCGGGGACATCCGTTTTTCTGAAAAAATCCGATATACCATTACCCATTTCCTCCCAATGCCGCGAGGGCCCGCTGTCCAATATCGCGGCGGCAATAGGCGTTCTCAAACTGTATGCGGTCCGCCAGGGCATACGCGGCCCTGACCGCATCCGGCAGGGCGTCCGCCACCGCCGACGCGCCCAGCACGCGCCCGCCGTTTGTCACCAGCCGTCCGTCCTTCCAGGCGGCTCCCGCAATGTAAATACGCTCGTTTTCGCCGGTCTCCGGCAGGGTTATAAGGAACCCCTTTTCATATTTCTGGGGGTAGCCGTCGGAGGCCAGGATTACGCAGCAGGCGGATTTTTCGCTGAATTTTACCTCCGTCTCCGCCAGCGTCCCCTTTGCCGACGCCAGCATAATCTCCAGCAGACTGCTCTCCAGCAGCGGCAGCGCCACCTGTGTCTCCGGGTCGCCAAAACGGCAGTTGTACTCGATCACCTTCGGTCCGTCCGGGGTGAGCATAAGGCCGAAGTACAGACAGCCCTGGAAGGGGCGTCCCTCCTGCTTCATGGCCCGGATGGTGGGCAGGAAAATTTCCCGCATACACCGCTCCGCCACCTCCGCCGTATAAAACGGATTGGGAGCCACGCTCCCCATACCGCCGGTATTCAGCCCCTGGTCGCCGTCCAGAGCCCGCTTATGGTCCATGGAGGACACCATGGGGACGATCGCCTCGCCGTCGGTAAAAGTCAGCGCCGACACCTCCGGTCCGGTCAGAAACTCCTCAATGACCACATTTGCGCCGCTCTCGCCGAAGATGCGCCCCTCCATCATGGACCGCACCGCCTGACGGGCCTCCTCACGGGTCCCGCAGATCAGCACGCCCTTGCCCAGAGCCAGGCCGTCGGCCTTGACCACCGTGGGCAGCGGACAGGTCTCCACGTAGGCCAGGGCCTTGTCCATATCGCTGAAGGCCTCATAGGCGGCGGTGGGGATGCCGTACCGTTTCATCAGGTTCTTGGCAAACACCTTGCTGCCCTCAATGGCGGCGGCGTTCTTCCTGGGGCCGAAGCACAGGATGCCCTCCGCGCTGAGGGCGTCCACCGCGCCTAAAACCAGGGGATCGTCCGGCGCCACGACCGCAAAGTCAACCGCGTGGTCCTTGGCAAAGGAAACAATGGCGGGAAGATCGGTGGCGGCAATGGGGCAGCACACCGCGTCCGCGGCAATGCCGCCGTTTCCGGGCAGGGCATAGATTGTTTCCGCTCTGGGGTCCTCTTTCAGCTTTTGGATGATGGCGTGCTCACGGCCCCCGCCGCCGATGACCAGTATGTTCATATCTGTCCTCGCTTTCTCAAAGCATATAGCATTGTGATATCAGGGCGTACAGAGATATTGGATCAGCCTCTCGCTGTCCCAGCTGAGCGTCCTGTGGGGAAGATCCGTCCGGCTGTTCAGCGCGGCCATAACCCCATGGGCCTCTCCCTGTACAAACCGGGGCTTTTTCGCGCCCATCGCCGCAATCAGGCGTTCTATAAATTGCCGGTAGTCTATCACATCCTGGGTTCCCACATGGAACGTCCCGCTCTGATCCTCCAAAATGATCCACTCAATCAGTTCCGCCGCCTGGAGGTCGGAGGCGTGATTGCTCTGGATATCGTATACCTCCAGCTGTCCCGCGGCGCATCCCGCGCTGACCGCCTGCATTCTGGGCGAGTTCCTGCCCCAGACAAAGGGGAGCCTGAGTATGACGGCCTGACGGTTCAGACGCTCCCGCAGCAGGTCCTCGCACTGCATCTTAAAGCCTCCGTATCCGCTCGCCGGCTCTCTTGGGTCCTCCTCATAATGTGGCCGGTCCATGCTGCCGTCAAAGACATTGACGGTGGACAGGAAAATCATTTTTCCGCCGTGTTCCTTCAGGTAGTCCGCAGCTGTTTCGTGGGCGGACAGCTGCTCCCCGAAGTCTCCTCGCAGCGCGGAGACAATCACATCCGGACGGACCTGCCGCAGCAGAGGCAGGAGCTCCATTCCCAGGGCAAAGCGTCTCATAGACGGCGATTCCTGCCGTCCGGCGGAAAAGCAGGTTCCAAACACATGCAGCTCTTTCCGCCGGGACAGCATTTGGAATACGGCGGTCCCTACGGTTCCGCTTGCCCCTAAAATCAAAATATTCTTGACCATAATTTGTAGTATAACCGGCCTTTGCCGCCCCCGCAGGGACGGCAAAGAAATGAATCAGTGGTGGAACAGCCGCAGGCCGGTGAAGGCCATGACCATGTCGTAGTCGTTGCACTTGGAGATCACCAGGTCATCCCGGATAGAACCGCCCGGCTCTGCCACGTACCGCACGCCGCTGCGGCGGGCGCGCTCAATGTTGTCCGCAAAGGGGAAGAAGGCGTCGCTGGCCAGGGCGACCTCCTTCAGATTATCCAGCCACGCGCGGGCCTCGCCGCAGGTAAGGCGTTCGGGATGGTGCCAGAAATACTTGTGCCATACGCCGTCGGCGCACACGTCCTCCTCGTTGCCGTTGATGTAGCTGTCCACGACGTTGTCCCGCTCCGGACGGCTGAGGGTGGGGATAAAGGGCAGGGCCAGGGTCTTGGGATGCTGGCGCAGATGCCAGGTATCCGCCTTGCTGCCCGCCAGACGGGTGCAGTGGATGCGGCTCTGCTGGCCCGCGCCCACGCCGATGGCCTGGCCGTCCTTGGCGTAGCAGACAGAGTTGGACTGGGTATATTTCAGCGTCAGCAGCGCCACCACCAGGTCCCGGCGGGCGGTGTCTGGCATATAGTCGTTGTTGGTGACAATGTTGTCCAGCAGCTCCATGCTGATCCGGGAGGTGTTGCGGCCCTGCTCAAAGGTGATGCCGAACACATCCTTTGTCTCCTGGAGGGCCGGCTCGTAGTCCGGGTCCATCTGCACCACGGCATAACCGCCCTTGCGCTTGGCCTGGAGAATCTCCAGGGCCTCGGCGGTGTAGCCAGGGGCAATGACGCCGTCGGACACCTCGCGGGCAATAAGCTTAGCCGTGGTGGCGTCGCAGACGTCGCTGAGAGCCGCCCAGTCCCCGAAGGAGCACAGCCGGTCCGCGCCTCTGGCTCTGGCGTAGGCGCAGGCCAGGGGGCTGGCGTTCAGATCCGGGATGTCGTCCACAAAGCAAGCCTTTTGCAGCGTGCTGTTGAGGGGCAGGCCAATGGCCGCGCAGGTGGGAGAAACGTGCTTGAAAGACGCGGCGGCGGGCATCCCAAGCGCTTCCTTCAGCTCCTTGACCAGCTGCCAGGCGTTCAGCGCGTCCAGGAAATTGATATAGCCGGGCTTGCCGTTGAGCACAGTCACCGGAAGCTCGCTCCCGCCGCGCATAAAAATGCGGGCAGGCTTCTGATTGGGGTTGCAGCCGTATTTCAATTCCAATTCTTTCATAGGGATGGCTCCTTTCTTACACGTTCAGCTCCGCACGGATATTTTCATCGGGATACCGGGCCAGGATGGGGGCAATCACTTCCTCCAGGAACTCCGTGACCTGTCCGGGCGCGCGGCCAATGTACCGCGCCGGGTCCATCTGGGCCGCAATCTCCTGCCGGGAGAGGGGGAAAAGGGGATCGGCCAGGATGCGGTCAATGAGGTCGTTGGCCCCGCCCTCCAGCTTGACCTGACGGGCGGCGGCATGGGAGTGCTCCCGCAGGGCCTCGTGGAGCTCCTGCCGGTTGCCCCCCCGCTTCACCGCCTCCATCATGATGTCCTCAGTGGCCATAAAGGGCAGCTTTTCCATCACCCGGCGGCGGACCACACGTTCATAGACCACCAGACCGGCGGTGACGTTGATATAGATTTCCAGGATAGCGTCCACCGCCAGGAACGCCTCCGCCACGGCAATACGGCGGTTGGCGCTGTCGTCCAGCGTCCGCTCAAACCACTGGGTGGCCGCCGTCATGGCGGGGTTGACCGCGTTCTGAATCACATAGCGGCTCAGGGCGCAGATGCGCTCGGAGCGCATGGGGTTGCGCTTGTAGGGCATGGCGGAGGACCCGATCTGATTCTTTTCAAAGGGCTCCTCCATCTCCTCAAAGGACTGGAGCAGCCGCAGGTCGGTGGCAAACTTGCAGGCGGACTGGGCGATGCCGGACAGCGCCCCCAGGAAATAGGCGTCCACCTTCCGGGAATAGGTCTGGCCGGAGACCGGCGTCCACTTCTCAAAGCCCACCTGCTCCGCCACCAGCTTCTCCAGGGCCTTCACCTTCTCCTCATCGCCGTCAAACAGCTCCATAAAGCTGGCCTGGGTACCGGTGGTGCCCTTCACCCCCCGCAGACCCAAGGCGGAGACCTGATACTCCAGGTTCTCCATATCCATCACCAGCTCGTTCATCCACAGCGCGGCCCGCTTGCCCACGGTGGTCAGCTGGGCGGGCTGGAGATGGGTGTACCCCAGACAGGGCAGGTCCTTATACTTGTCCGCAAAGGCGGCGAGATTGCGCAGTACCTGGGCCGTCTTGCGCAACACCAGCCGGGCCGCGTCCCGGAGAATGATGACGTCTGTGTTGTCCCCCACGTAGCAGGAGGTGGCTCCCAGGTGGATAATGGCCTCGGCGTCCGGACACTGCTGTCCGTAGGCGTAGACGTGGCTCATGACGTCGTGGCGGACCTGCCGCTCCCGCGCCTCGGCCACATCGTAGTTGACGTCCTCCCTATGGGCCTCCAGCTGGGCGATCTGCTGCTCCGTGATGTCCAGGCCCAGCTGCTTTTCCGCCTTCGCCAGGGCGATCCACAGCTTCCGCCAGGTGCGGAATTTATGATTGTCAGAGAACAGATACTGCATTTCCTTGCTGGCGTAGCGGGTGGAGAGGGGGGAAATGTAGCCGTCTCGATTTCGTTCCATTGGTTCTTTACGCTCCTTTCAGCGCCAGAGCGGTTCTGTACCCTTCGTGTGGACGGTTCCGGTGTGCTTGTTGACAATCACCGTGTCGGCAAGACCGCTTCTCAAGTCGATATACTGCACAAAGAGGGAGACTTTATTCTCCTCATTCATGGCTGACCACAGCTCCTCCGCCAGCGCGGGGGCATTGGGGGCGGTCACGTCCACCTTCACCGGCTCCCCGGCAAAGGAGGGCAGCGGGTCGCCGTCGCCCTGGTAGGTGCTGATAAAGTGTCCCGCTCCGGCCCGCGCGGAGTATTCAAAAAACTGCCGGGCGCAGCCCTCCTCCTCCTGATGCTTCAGGATGGACAGGCAGTAGTCCCCGCTCCGCTTCAGAATGCCGGAGATCCGGGGGGTGAAATTGGGCCGGTCCGGCTCGTACTCCCTGGTGCGCAGGGCGCAGACGTAGCACTCGCCCTTCTTCAGATAGTCCCGGATGGTGTCGGTCTGGTCGCCGTTGGTGACAATAACCCCCTGCTTCACCACCCGCACCGGATGGTAAATAATCAGGGACGGGTCCGTCATCCTGCTCTCGTCGAAAGCCTTGGTGCGGATGCCGTCCGCCGTCTCCTCAAAGACGCGGTTGCGGCTGTTCTCACTGCGGCCCATGATAAAATAGGCGATGACGGCGGCATTCGCGCCGGGGCGGTACAGGCTGCCCAGCAGGATGCCCCGTCCGGGATAGGCGTTTCCGCGCAGCAGTGCGCTTAAATCCTGTGTCATGACAAATTCTCCTTTTCCTCCACGATCTCCGCGGCGGCGGTCTCCACCGCCTGGGGCAGCAATTTCCACTCCGCCTCCTCCATCACCCGCCGCTGCAAGGTTTCCGCCGTATCGCCGGGCCGGATGTCCACAGCCCTCTGGAGGAGGATTTTCCCGCCGTCCGGGACCTCGTTGACCAGATGGACCGTAGCCCCTGTCACCTTCACGCCATAATCCAGAGCCGCCTGATGGACCCGCAGTCCATAGAAGCCCTTTCCGCAGAAGGAGGGAATCAGGGAGGGATGGATATTCAGAATCGGTTTTCCAAATGTGCGGATAAACGCCGGGGACAGAATTCCCAGAAAGCCCGCCAGTACCGCCATATCAATCCGGTACTGGGCCAGCAGCTCCTGTACCTGGGCCTCGAAGCCCGCCTCCCTGCGCACGGCAACCGCACAGGCCACCCCCGCCGCCTGGGCGCGGGCAATGGCCCCGATGCCGGGCCGGTCGGCAATGACCAGACGGATCTCGCCGCTTTTCAGCTCTCCGCGGGCCTGGGCGTCCAGCAGGGCCTGGAGGTTGGTGCCGCCGCCGGAGGCCAGCACGGCGATGGACGCTTTCAGCACAGCGCCACCTTCTCCCCGCTCTGGACAATCTCACCCATAATATAGGCGTCCAGGCCCCGACCGCGCAGAATGTCCAACGCCTTGTCCGCGTCCGTTTTTGCCACGGTCACACTCATGCCTACGCCCATATTAAAGGTATTATACATGTCCCGTTCAGGGATATTCCCCTTTTTCGCAGTCAAAGCGAACAGGGGCGGAACGCGCAGGGCGGTTTTCTCCAGCTTTGCGCCCAGCCCGTCCGGGATACTGCGGGGGATGTTCTCATAGAGGCCGCCGCCGGTGATATGGGAGATGCCGTGGACCTCCGCCTGCTCCAGCAGGGCCAGAACCGGCTTGACATAGATGACCGTCGGCTCCAGCAGGGCGTCCCCCAGACTGCGGCCCTCCAGCTCCTCCAGGGGGGCGCGCAGGTCCGCGCGCTCCACGTCAAAGACCTTGCGGATCAGGGAAAAGCCGTTGGAGTGTACGCCGCTGGAGGGCAGGGCGATGACCGCGTCGCCAGGGACGGTCCGGTTCTTGTCGATCACCTGGTCCCGGTCCACCACGCCCACGGTAAAGCCCGCCAGGTCGTAGTCGTCCTCCGCCATCATGCCGGGGTGCTCGGCGGTCTCGCCGCCCACCAGGGCCGCGCCGGCGCGGACGCACCCCTCCGCCACGCCGCCCACGATGTCCGCAATTTTCTCCGGGATATTTTTGCCGCAGGCGATATAGTCCAGGAAAAACAGGGGCTTCGCGCCGCAGCAGATCACGTCGTTGACGCACATGGCTACGCAGTCGATGCCGATGGTGTCGTGGCGGTCCAGCAGCTGGGCCAGACGGATTTTCGTCCCCACGCCGTCGGTGCCGGAGACCAGGCATGGGTGGGCCATCCCGGCAGTGTCCAGCTGAAACAGCCCGCCGAAGCCGCCGATATTCTCCGCCATCCCGGCGGTCATGGTCCGGGCCACATGGGCCTTCATCAGTTCCACCGCTCTGTAACCGGCGGTGATATCTACGCCTGCCGCAGCGTAGGAATCGGAATAGCTCTCGTTCATCGTCTCTTTACTCCTTCCCCGTCCAGCAATAGGTGCAAATCTTTTCTTTATCAATGCCAATAGCCTCCAGCAGACCGTTCAGGGACTGGTACCCCAGGGAACTGAAGCCCATGTCCTCGCAGATGGTTTTCAGCAGGCACTGGCCCCGCTCGGTGGAGCCGTCGGCATACTCGTCCAGGTGCGCATGTCCCTCGTCCCCCTCCAGCTTCTGGATAGTAGCCCGCGCCAGCAGTTCCATATCGGAGTTGCTGCGGGAGAAGTTCAGATACTTGCACCCGTACATGATGGGCGGACAGGCGGAGCGCATATGGACCTCCTCCGCGCCGCAGCTGTACAGGAACTCAATGGTCTCCCGCAGCTGGGTGCCGCGGACGATGGAGTCGTCCACAAAAAGCAGCTTTTTGCCCTCAATCAGCTCAGGGACCGGGATCTGCTTCATCTTCGCCACCTGATTGCGGATTTTTTGGTTGGCGGGCATGAAAGAACGGGGCCAGGTAGGGGTATACTTTACAAAGGGGCGGGCAAAAAACTTGCCGCTGCGGTTGGCGTAGCCGATGGCGTGGGGCAGTCCGGAGTCCGGCACCCCCGCCACGTACTCCACCTTGGGCAGCTGGCCGCGGGCAATCTCGTCCCTGGCCATGATCTCCCCGTTGCGGTAGCGCATAACCTCCACGTTGACCCCCTCATAGTTGGAGTTGGGATACCCGTAGTAGGTCCAGAGGAAGGCGCAGATCCGCATCTGCTCTCCCGACGGCGACAGGGTCCGCCAGCCGTCCGCCGTCACCTCCACAATCTCCCGCGGACCCAGCTCATAGGCGTCGCTGTACCCCAGCTTGTGGTAGGCGAAGGACTCAAAGGACACGCAGTACCCGTCCTCGCTCTGCCCGATGAGCACCGGCAGGCGGCCCAGCCTGTCCCTGGCGGCGATGATGCCCTCCGGCGTCAGGACCAGGATGGTGGCGGAGCCGTCAATGATCTCCTGTGCATGGCGGATGCCGTCCACCAGGGTGTCCCCCTGGTTGATGAGGGCGGCAGTCAGCTCGGTGGCGTTGATCTGTCCGGAACTCATGGCCATAAACTGGTGGCCCTTGTCGGAGAAAAATTTCTCCACAACCTCGTCCGCATTGCTGATGATTCCCACGGTGGTGATGGCGAACAGGCCCAGGTGGGAGCGCACCAACAGGGGCTGGGGGTCGGTGTCGCTGATGCAGCCGATACCGCTGCTGCCGTGGAACTTGGCGATATCCTTCTCGAATTTCGTGCGGAAGGGAGTATTTTCAATATTGTGAATCTGCCGCTGGAAGCCGCTTTTCTGATCATAGACAATCATGCCGCCCCGGCGGGTACCCAGATGGGAGTGATAGTCCACGCCGAAAAAGATGTCGAGAACGCAGTCCCTCTTGGAGACCGCTCCAAAAAAACCGCCCAAAATATGATCCTCCTTATTTATTACGCCGTCCAAGGAACCATGCCCGCAGGCCGTCCGTTCCGCCGGTGACGCCCATTAAGCCTGCTCTCCGAACACCCGGCGCATCATCTCCTGATACGCCTCCTCAACGCCGCCCAGGTCGCGGCGGAAGCGGTCCTTGTCCAGTTTCTCGTTGGTCTTGGCGTCCCAGAACCGGCAGGTGTCGGGACTGATCTCGTCCGCCAGCACAATGGTCCCGTCCGGCAGGCGGCCAAACTCCAGCTTGAAGTCGATCAGCCGCACGCCGCACCCGGCGAAGAACGCCTTGAGCGCCTCGTTGACCTGCAGGGCCATGGTGCGGATGGTCTCGATCTCCTCCCTGGTGGCCAGCTTCAGGGCCAGGGCATGGGAGGTATTGAGGAGGGGGTCGTGGAGGTCGTCGTTTTTGTAGGAGAACTCAAACACCGGCTCGTCGAACACAATGCCCTCCTCCACACCGTAGCGGCTGGCAAAATGTCCGGCGGACACGTTGCGGATGATGACCTCCAGGGGTACGATCTCCACCTTCTTCACCACAGTCTCCCGGTCGCTCAGTTCCTCCACAAAGTGGGTGGGGATGCCCTGCTCTGCCAGCTTGCCCATGAGGAAATTGCTCATGCGGTTGTTCACGGCTCCCTTGCCGCGGATCTCCCCCTTCTTCGCCCCGTCAAAGGCGGTGGCGTCGTCCTTGTAGGAGACGATGACCAGATTGGGGTCCTGGGTGGCATAGACCTTCTTGGCCTTGCCTTCATAGAGCTGAACGGTCTTTTCCATTTTGATGTGTCCTCCGTATTCAGATTTTTGATATCGTGCCGTATGCGCCGCCCAGCTGGGCGGCGATCTCCCTGTCGGCGGCCAGGACCTTCTCCCCGTCCCTGCGCCGCTTCTCCTCTAGTTTCTCCGCCAGAGCCCCGTCTTCAACCGCCAAAATTTGGATGGAAAGCAGGGCGGCATTGACGGCGCCGTCCACGGCCACTGCCGCCACCGGGATGCCGGAGGGCATTTGTACCGTGGACAACAGCGCGTCAACGCCGTCCAAGGTATTGGACTTGATGGGGATGCCGATCACAGGCAGGGTGGTGCCTGCGGCCATGGCTCCGGCCAGGTGGGCGGCCATTCCGGCGGCGGCAATAATGACGCCGAAGCCGTTTTGCCGGGCGTTGGCCGCAAAGGACCGGGCCTCGCCGGGGGTACGGTGCGCGGAATAGACGTGGACCTCGCAGGGGACGCCGAAAGCGTCCAGCGTCTCCACAGCCTTGCGGACCACGCCCAGGTCGCTGGTGCTGCCCATGATGACAGCTACTTTCTTCATGACAGAACACGCTCCTCTCTGAACACGCTCAAATTTCCATTCCAGCTGCGGGAAAGCTCCCCGGCAGTCGGAGATATCACATAGAAATACTATTCTAGGCTACCATTTTCCGCGGAAAAGTGCAAGATGAAATAATGTATGAATTCTCTTGCGCCCTTTTGCGGCCTTCCTATGAATTTTACATAAATCCGTAAATTTCCACGCTTAGACCTTGACTTCCTGGGCAATCTGTGAGATAGTTTTTTATGTAAAAATATAAGATAAATATTCATCCCGCACAAGGAGCATACATACGCGGCGGCGGGGCGGCCCTGCATTCTTATACATCCGCCGCCATGAAAGGGAGGAGAGCGCTTATGATCCGGACTTATGACTGCAAGATCGTATTGGACGACGGCAGCGAATATCCCGGCTACCGCTTCGGCGCAAAGGTAGACCGGGTCTGCGAAATCGTCTTTAACACCTCGATAGTGGGCTACCAGGAGATCGTTTCCGACCCCTCGTATACGGCCCAGATGGTGGTGATGACCTACCCTATCATCGGCAACTACGGCATTACGGACGAGGATTTTGAGACGAAAATCCCCACCCTGGGCGCGCTGGCCGTCCGGGAGTATAACGACATCCCCAGCAACTTCCGCTACACCAAGACCCTCTCGGAGATTCTGGAGGACCACACTATCCCCGCCATCGAGGGCATCGACACCCGGAAGCTGGCCCGCAGCATCCGGGATTCCGGGAGCCGCCCGGCAATCCTGACCGGCATTGACGTGAGCACGGAGGAGGCTCTCCGGCGTCTGGCGGAGGCCCGGCCTCCCCACGACCAGGTACGGCAGGTCAGCTGCAAAAAACGCTGGTACGCCCGCACCTCCAACCACCGCTTCAACGTGGTGGCGGTGGACTGCGGCATCAAGCTGAACATTGTCCGCTCCCTCAACGGGCGGGGCTGCAATGTGACGGTGGTCCCCTACGACACCGCCGCCGCCGACATCCTGCGCATGGAGCCGGACGGCGTGTTCCTCTCCAACGGCCCCGGCGACCCGGAGGATGTGACCCCGGTGATCGAGCTGGTGCGGCAGCTGCGGGGCAAGGTCCCTATCTTCGGCATCTGCCTGGGCCACCAGATGATCGCGCTGGCCTACGGCGGCAGGACGTTCAAGCTGAAATTCGGACACCGCGGGGGCAACCATCCGGTGAAAAACCTGACGACCGGCAAACTGGAGATTACCAGCCAGAACCACAGCTATGCCGTGGACGCGGCCTCCCTGGAGGGAACCGGGCTGGAGGCCACCCACATCAATCTGCTGGACAACACCGTGGAGGGCCTGCGCAGCCGGACGGACCGGGTCTTTTCCGTCCAGTACCACCCGGAGAGCGCGCCCGGCCCCCAGGACAGCGGGTACCTGTTTGACCAGTTTATCGCTATGATGGAGGAGGCGAAGCGCAATGCCTAAGAGAACGGATCTGCACAAGATTTTGGTCATCGGTTCCGGTCCGATTGTTATTGGACAAGCCGCGGAATTTGACTACGCCGGAACCCAGGCCTGTCTCGCACTGCGGGAGGAGGGATATGAGGTTGTTCTGGCCAACTCCAACCCCGCTACCATTATGACGGACACCACCATTGCGGACAAAGTGTATATGGAACCGCTGACTGTTGAATATTTAGCCAAAATCCTCCGCTTTGAGCGTCCGGACGCCATCGTCCCCGGCATCGGCGGCCAGACCGGCCTGAACCTGGCTATGGAGCTGCAGAAGCAGGGCGTACTGGAGGAGTGCGGCGTGGAGCTGCTGGGGACCAAGTACGAGAGTATCCGCCGTGCCGAGGACCGGGAGCTGTTCAAAGAACTGTGCCTGCGCCTGGGCGAGCCGGTGGTGCCGTCGGAAATCGCCACCGACATTGACGGCGCGGTGCAGGCGGCGGCGGCCATCGGCTACCCGGTGATTCTGCGCCCGGCGTTTACCTTGGGCGGCACCGGCGGCGGCTTTGCCGGAAATGTGGACGAGCTGCGGACCTTGATGCGCACCGCCCTGGAGCTGTCCCCGGTGGGGCAGGTCCTCATTGAGAAGAGCATCAAGGGATATAAGGAGATCGAATACGAGGTGATGCGGGATGCCAATGACACCGCTATCACCGTCTGTAATATGGAGAACATCGACCCTGTGGGCATCCACACCGGCGACTCCATTGTGGTGGCCCCCAGCCAGACCCTGACCAACAAGGAGTACCACCTCCTGCGGGACAGCGCCCTGCGGCTGATCCGCGCCTTGGAGATTGAGGGCGGGTGCAACGTGCAGTTTGCCCTGGACCCACAGTCCTTCCAATACTATGTCATTGAGGTCAACCCCCGCGTGTCCCGGTCCTCCGCCCTGGCCAGCAAGGCCAGCGGCTACCCCATCGCCCGCGTATCCGCGAAAATCTCTGTGGGAATGCATCTGGACGAAATCATGCTGGCCAACACGCCCGCCTGCTTTGAACCGGCCCTGGACTACGTGGTGACAAAAATGCCCCGTTTCCCCTTCGACAAATTCGGCAGCGCCAGCAACGTGCTGAGCACCCAGATGAAGGCCACCGGCGAGGTCATGGCCGTGGGCCGGACGCTCCAGGAAAGTATTCTGAAGGCCGTGCGGTCCCTGGAGGCCGGGGTGGGCCATATCTACATGGAGAAGTTCAACGACTACTCCGCCAAGGAGCTGCTGGACTATATCAAAATCGGCACAGACGACCGCATCTTTGCCATCGCTGAACTGATGAGCCGCAGTCCCGACCTGGGCCAGATTGCCAGCGCCACCCAGATCGACATGCTGTTTCTGGACAAAATCAGCTATATTGTCCGCTGCGAGGAGGAGATCAAGGCCCATCCCTGGGACCCCGCCATGCTCCGCAAGGCCAAACGGAAGGGGTTTTCCGACAAGGCTCTGGCGTGGCTGTGGAACTGCAGCGAGCAGGAGGTCTTCGACCGGCGGCAGGAGCTGGGCGTCTTCCCCGTCTATAAGATGATTGACACCTGTGCCAGCGAGTTTGAGAGCTATGTCCCCTATTTCTACTCCACCTATGAGGATGAGAATGAGTCCATTGTCTCGCCCCACAAAAAAATCATCGTCCTGGGTTCCGGGCCCATCCGCATCGGCCAGGGCGTGGAGTTCGACTACTCCACCGTCCACGCGGTACAGACCATTAAACAGAGCGGCTACGACGCTATTATCATCAACAATAACCCTGAGACGGTCTCCACCGACTATACGTGCAGCGACAAGCTCTACTTCGAGCCGCTGACCGTGGAGGACGTCATGAACATCATCCAGCTGGAAAAGCCAGAGGGCGTCATCGTCTCCCTGGGCGGTCAGACCGCCATCAATCTGGCCCAGCCCCTGCGGGACCGGGGCGTGAAGATTATCGGCACCGGCTGCGACGCCATTGAGCGGGCGGAGGACCGCAAAATCTTTGAGCGCGTCCTCCGGGAGCTGGAAATCCCCCAGCCCAAGGGCCACGCGGTCACTAACATTGAGGACGGCGTCCGGGCGGCGGCGGAGGTAGGATATCCGGTGCTGGTGCGGCCCAGCTTTGTGCTGGGCGGACGGGCGATGGAGATTGTCACCAACGAGGAGATGCTGCGCCACTATCTCCAGAGCGCGGTGGAGGTGGACGCCACAAAGCCGGTGCTGGTGGACAAGTATATCATCGGCAAAGAGGTGGAAGTGGACGCCATCTGCGACGGTACCGATGTGTTTATTCCCGGCATCATGGAGCTGGTGGAGCGCACAGGCGTCCACTCCGGCGACTCCGTAAGCGTATATCCCACCTTCTCTGTCTCCCAGGCGGTCAAGGACACCATCATCGACTACACCCGGAAGCTGGGGCTGGGGATTGGCATTATCGGCCTGTACAATATCCAGTTCATTGTGGACAAGCAGGACAAGGTATACACCATCGAGGTCAACCCCCGGTCCTCCCGGACGGTCCCCTTCCTGTCCAAGTCCACCGGCTGGTCCCTGGCGGATATCGCCACGAAGGTCATTCTCGGCGAGAGCCTGCGGGAGCAGGGTATTACGGATATGTACCCGAAGGAGAAGCAGCGGTGGTACTGCAAGGTGCCTGTGTTCTCTTTCAGCAAGCTCAGCGGGCTGGACGCCTACCTGTCCCCAGAGATGAAATCCACCGGCGAGGCCATCGGTTACGACGACCGCCTGCCCTACGCCCTGTATAAAGCTATGGAGGCGGCAGGCACCCGGCTCCAGGACCACGGGACGGTGCTGCTGTCGGTCTGCCCGGAGGACCTGGAGGAAGCCCTGCCGCTGGTAAAACGGTTCTACCGTCTGGGCTTCAATATTGAGGCCACCACTGGTACGGCCCAGTATCTGAAGAACAACGGCGTGCGGACGAAAAAGCGGGCGGACTACACCGAGGACCCCTCCGACATCACCAAGGCCATCCGCAGCGGAAAGACCGCCTATCTCATCAACACCCGCGATTTGAATTCCGCCGCCCATGTGAGCGCAGGGGTGGCGATGCGGCGGCTGGCTATTGAGAACGGGTTGACTACGTTTACCTCTTTGGATACGGTGCGTGCGCTGCTGGATGTGCTGGAGGCTATTTCCAGCCGTATTTCCACTATTGACGCATAAGAACAGAGCTGCTCAGGCGGCTCTCCGGCCCCTCAGTCAGACGCTTTGCGTTTGACTGAGGGGTTTCCCATCCCTGCCTGCTCCATCACGGGCGAGGACAATGTAATCCATCCGGATATTCTGCCGGCAGATGTTCCAGAAAGATATAGTACTCTATTGGGTACCCAAGAAGCGATGGCAGGTCTGTTCCTTCAGCCGGTAGAGCTGCTGGAGCAAGCTGCAGAAATCGATTTGGGCACGGTGTTTATAGACGGATCAAAGATATAAAGTCTTGTTACTGCCCGGATAAACTGCTAGTCCGCATCAGGCTGTTTCATATCCCGCCATACGGTACGCATCATGGTAATAAAGCACGCCGCTCCGCCAATAACATCGCTGACCGGCTCCGCAGCAAAGACGCCGTAAGTTCCCAGACCCCAGATCTGGGGCAGGAGCAGCATCAGCGGTATAACCAACGCTACTTTGCGCAGCAAAGAAAAGAACACCGCATTTTTCGCCCGGCCCAACGCCACAAACGTATTCTGACCAATAAACTGAAAACTCATCATCAGATACGCCGCATAATAAATGCGCATAGTTTTCACGCCCACATCCAACAGGTCCGCATTGTCATTGAACAGCAAAATAAACGCCCTTGGGAACGCCAGCAGCAATACCCAAACGAAAAAATTGTAAGCCAGGCAAGCCACGGTAATAAAGCGGATGCTCTCCCGCACGCGGCTGTACTTACCGGCGCCGTAGTTGTAGCCTATCACAGGCTGGGCGCCCTGGGTCACACCCCGCACGGGCTGAACCACAATCTCCCGAATAGAGACAATAGCCGTCATAGCCGCCACATAGAGATCTCCGGAAGCGGCGCCGTAAGCTTGCAGCTGCGCGTTTCCCAGAGCCTGGACCAAGCTGTTTGTTACAGAAAAGGTGAATCCGGTCAACCCCAGCCCGCAGACCCGCCAAAGAATTGTCCGGTCCAGACCAAGGCTTTCCCGTTCCAGACGCACCACGGCCTTTTGGCCTGTCAGGAATAGCAGTACCCAAACCGCTGAACAGGTTTGGGCCGCAACCGTTGCCAATGCCGCGCCCTGCACCCCCAGTCCCAGGCCGAATATAAACACAGGGTCAAGGATCAGGTTGATCACCGCGCCTAGCAGCGTTGTCATCATACCGGTTTTTCCGAACCCCTGGGCGTTGATAAAAGGATTCATGCCCAGGCTGATCATAACGGGAATCACACCAATGAGATAAATTTGCAGATAATTCCGCGCATGGACCACAGTGCCGTCGCTGCCCCCTACCCAGTAGAGAAAGGGGGTCCGAAACAGGTAAAACACTGCCGTCAGCACAGCCCCCAGCAGCAGCAAGAGCGTAAAGCTGACGCCCATAATCCGGGCGGCTTGCCGGTCCCTGCCCTTCCCCCGCGCTATGGAAAACAGCGGCGCACCGCCTGTCCCACAGAGATTTGCAAAGGCGGTGATAATGTAGGCGGCGGGCATGACCAGCCCGATGCCGGTGAAGGCCTCCCGCCCGATGGCATCAATATGCCCGATAAAGGCCCGGTCTACCACATTATAAAGCGCCACGGTCAGCTGTGCTACCGTGAGCGGAATTGCAAGCGACAGGATATTTTTTGCAATACTCCCCTGTGAAAAATCATTCTTACGCTGCAGCATAGGCGTCTTATCTCCCCTAATTCTATTTTGGGATATTATAGCATAAACGCGCAGAATTGTCACCGGGTTATTGGCCCCCTTTAACCGTCTCTGCCGCCCTCTTTTTCCATCCCCTGCATAATTTGCCTGGATTTGCGCATAAACTAAGGGGAACAAAAGGAGGGATCGACTTTGAACAGTTCCAGCAACGTACGCCGCCGTGCTCAGCAGCTCCGGCGGGAACGGGCCAGAGCGCAGGGACAGACCAACGCAGGGGTCCTGCGCCTGACTGTCTGCGGCATAATTTTTGTGCTTTTGGTAGCGGTAAAGCTGCTGTTTCCGGAGGCCGTCAGCAATATAGCCCAGTCTGCCGGGCGGCTCATCGGCAGGGATGCGGATTTCAAAGCGGCCTTTGCAGCGGTAGGCCGGGCCATCAGCGGAGAGGAGCCCGCCGCCGCTTCCCTCCAGGACGCCTATACCGCCGTCTTCAATCCGTCCCAGCCGGATGCCAGGCCGAAACCGGCGGAGGAACCTTTGGACACACCCGCTCCGCCCACCCAAGTCCAGCCGTCCGCCCCACAGCCGGCGGTGCAGACGGTCCTGCCGGAGTTGGATGGAAATCCCGCGGTCCAGACATCGCTGCCCCCACCCCCGGCGGAGGCGCTGGACGCCATGACGGAAACGGTGGTAGAGCCGCCGTCCGAGCCGGATGACACCACCGCCAGCGAGGCGCTCTCCTATGTCTACACCATGCCCGCCCTGCCGGAAAACGCCAGTCTGGAGCAGCGGAACCTGGGCTTTGCCTACAGCACTCCCATCCGCGGCGTTCTCAGCTCCTCCTTCGGCTGGCGGGAGCATCCGGTGGAGGGCGGCAGCAAATTCCACTACGGCGTGGACCTGGCGGCAGACGAGGGGGCGGCAATCGCCGCCTTTGCCGACGGCACGGTCTACGCCACTGGCGAGAGCAGTTCCCTGGGCCGTTATATCATGCTCCAGCACGAGGGGGGCTATATCACCCTATACGCCCACTGCAGCAAGGTCACGGCCACCGGCGGGCAGGTATCCATGGGGGATAAAATCGCGGAGGTAGGCTCCACCGGTCTGGCCACCGGTCCCCACCTGCACTTTGAACTCCACGACGGCAGTCTGTATCTCAATCCGATTTTCTATGTGGAATTGGGGTAAGCTGACCGTCACCTGGGGCTTTGGAGCCATGCTGCTGGTGGCGTATCTGGCGGGTGCGGGCAGCGTGCTGCCCCTGGTGATGCTGTCGGCGGTGTGCCACGAGCTGGGGCACCTGGGCGGACTGCGGCTGGCAGGGGCGGCGGTGGAGCGCGTCCGGCTCACCGCCTTCGGCGCGGAGATCCGGGCGGATACCCGCTATCTCCCCTATGGCCGGGAAATTCTGTGTACCCTGGCGGGACCGGCGGTCAACCTGGCGTTGGCCTTGTTGTTCTCCCGTGTGTCGGGGGAATACGTGCTGGCCGGGGCAAATCTGCTGCTGGGGTGCTTCAACCTTCTGCCCATGCCCTCTCTGGACGGCGGTCGGGTCCTGTATCTGCTGGCGAGCTGGCTGGCGGACCCCATGCTGGCGGACCGCGTGTGCCGTCCGGTGGGTTTGGGCTGCTCCGTCCTCCTCACCGCCGCCGCCTTGGCGCTGACGCTCCGGCACGGCGCGGGACTGTTTCTTCTCCTGGGCGCGGCGGGTACGCTGCTCCCCCAGACGGTCCTCGCCGGCCGGGGACAATACACTTATGATACTGTATGACGAGGTAACTGCGTATGGAATCCATTTGGCATCAAACGGCAAAATTCACCCCCTGTCCCCCCTTGTCCGGGGACCTGAAAGCAGAGGCGGCGGTAATTGGCGGCGGTCTGGCGGGAATCCTGACCGCCGCGTTTCTGACGGAGGCAGGGGTGTCCACAGTGGTTCTGGAGGCTAACCGGACAGGGTTCGGTCAGACCGGCAATACCACCGCAAAGGTGACAGCCCAGCACGGGGCCATATACCGGCAGCTGGAATCCGCCCACGGCGCAGAGACGGCCCGCCTGTACGCCCAGGCCCAGCAGGAGGCGGTGGAGGACTACCAGCGGCTGATTGCGGACCGGCGCATCTCCTGCGGCTGGGAGCGTCTGCCCGCCTATCTCTACTCCATGGAGGAGGAGAACGTCCTGGATGATGAATACGCCGCGGAAAAACGGGCCGGGCTGCCGGTTGAGCTGACAGTGGAAACCGGCCTGCCGTTCCCGGTGAAAAAGGCGGTGCGGTGCGACCGGCAGGCCCAGTTCCACCCGCTGCGGCTGCTCTACTACCTGGCGGACGGCCTGACCATCTATGAGAAAACCCGTGTGCTGGAGGCGGAGGGCGACACCCTGCGCACGGAGCATGGAACAGTTCGGGCGCAGCACATTGTGTTTGCCTGCCACTTCCCTTTTGTCAACGTGCCGGGGTACTATTTCATGCGTATGCACCAGGAGCGCAGCTATGTGGCGGCGGCAGGCGCGGCAAAGCTGCCGGGGATGTATTACAGCGTAGACGAGGGTGGACTGTCCCTGCGCAGCGCAGGGGAGCTGCTGCTGGCTGGCGGCGGCGCCCACCGTACCGGAGAAAACCGCGGCGGCGGGAAGTACGAGGCCCTGACCCGCTCTGCCGCCCTGCTCCTGCCGGGCCTGCAGCCTCTCCTGCACTGGTCCGCGCAGGACTGCATGACCTTGGACGGAATCCCCTATATCGGGCAATTTTCCGCCAATACCCCCCACTGGTACGCTGTTACCGGCTTCGGCAAATGGGGGATGACGTCCGCCATGGCCGGCGCGAAGCTGCTCTGCGGCCTGATTCTGGGCAGGGAAACCGCCTTTGCCGGTCTGTTCTCCCCCCAGAGGTTTACGCCTGCCGCATCTGCCGCCGCGCTGGCGGAAAACAGCGTCCATGCGGTGCGGGACCTGAGCCGGAAGCTGCTGGCTCCAGCCCGCGGCGCAGCTGTGTCGCTGCCGCCGGACCACGGCGGCGTGGTGGAGCTGGGCGGGGAAAAGGTGGGCGTATATAAAGCCCTGGACGGTACGCTGTATGCGGTGGATGTGCGCTGTCCCCATATGGGGTGTCAGCTGGAGTGGAACCCGGATGAAAAAAGCTGGGACTGCCCCTGCCACGGCTCCCGGTTTGACCGGTATGGGAAGCTCCTGGACGGTCCCGCACAGATGGGGCTGGACGCGGCCCGGCAGGAGGAAAAGAGGGGCTGACCGGTTGGTCAGCCCCTCCAGTGATTCCCTTGTCTATGGCTGCGCCGCCCGCCAGGCGGACACGCTCCAGGAGGTCCAGCTTTCGCAGTCCGCCGCCGCGTCCTCCTGCACCCACGGGAGGATATCCGGGTCCGTCAGATGCTCTGCCAGTATGGTCAGACCGTCGTACCCGCTGCGGTGGTAAAGCAAATCCTCTACCGCACTGTAGGCCAGCCGGCCTCCCTCCACCTGCCGGACGTTATACCGGCTGACAAGCGCGTCTGCATTACAGTAGTTCAGCAGCAGCCACCAAGCCAGAGCGGCAGGCGCGGCAGTCCGGAAAAACATAAAGTCCTTCTTCCAGATTTTCCGCACCGTCAGGCCCAGGAAAACGGCCAGAATCACCATTCCCCAATAGGTCAGCAGACGCTTAAAAGACAGCCCGTAAGCGGACACATACAGCGTCATCCTCCATGCGGCGGACAGCAACAGCACCCCCGTCAGCATGACCAGAGCTGTGGACAGGACCTGCAGCCGCTTATCCCTCCTGCAGAGCCAGATCACCGCCAAAATCAGCGCAATATTCACGCCCGCCAGGCCCACCAGCTGGAAGAAACCGCTGCGGGCGTACTCCGCAAAGCTGATGCCTGCCCGCTGTAAATAGGTCTGATCTCCAAACAGGGCCACCCCCTGTACAGTCAGGAAGAAGAGATACAGCGTATCCAACGCACCCAGCAGAATCACGGCGGGCAGGACTTCCAGCTCCTTCATGCCTTTTTTCTCCTGGGACTTTGCCTCGGTATGCGCGGCAAAATACAGCAGGGAAAACAGGAACGGCATTCCGCACGCCGCCAGAATCAGCCGCAGGACCACCTGTCCGAATTGGCGTTCCAGCCAGGCAATCGCGTCCCCGGCCACCAGGGCAAACAGCGCGTCCGCGTCCATCAGCACGATTGTCACCACCCACAGCAGGGGCAACGTCACGCCCACCCCGGCCAACGCCGGGAACCAGCGGCTGAACCCCTGTCTGGATTTCAAAGACCGCACGGTATCCGCAATTGCGCCGCAGCGGACAAACGGGCCGCACACCAGCAGGAGCAGCCGCTCCAGCAGCATCCCCGCCCTGTGCCACGGCAGGCGGGTCCCGCCGCACAGCTCCCAGGTGTGGACGGCTATCAGCAGGAGCAACACCCACCGGTTCCACAGGCGGAACCACTGATTGGAAAAAATCGTGAAGGTCAACGCCAGCAGGACCACCGCGCCCATGAGAACACGGTTTACGCTCCGCTGCATTCCACCGGTCCCCCGGTAGCAAAACAACACCCCATACCACCCGGCGGCCAACACCGTGACGCCGAACCCCTGGCACCGGATTCCCCGCCGGTCCAGACAGAAGCTGACAAACAAATAGGCCAGCAGTAAGGACAGCGGCAGCAGACGCCGCTCCCGCCGGTCCGCCGCCCAGGGCTTCCGGGCCGGACGCGCAGGCTGCTGAACCTCAGATGCCGGATTCACCGGTTGTTCCATCTCTTCATTCTCCTTTCACTGCTTTTCATCCTGTCTCCCCCTGTTCCAACAAATCATCCAGCAACTCCGTATCAACTCTGTAAATTCCTTGATACGGCTGCTCCAGGAGTGTCTTCCCCCTCTCCTGGTACAGAAACACAACGCTTGTGCCGCCCTGTGAAAATTCAAAATCTATTTGCAGGACATCCTCTGCCAGCGGCCTGTCATGGATACTCATACCGCCGGTATCCCGCGCCCTGCCCATCCTTTGCAGCAGCTCCGTGATCTCCCCCGCGTCCTCTACCGCCAGGGATATCCCGCCGCCAGTAACGGTGACTTTCTCCACATCGACTGCATCCGGCAGGACAATCCTGTTTCGCACCGCGCCGCAGGCGGCCAGCAGGCAAACCGAAACCAGCGATATGCAAAAAATCCACTTCAGCTTACTCATGACCCCTCTTCCTCCACATACTCCAGGATATCTCCCGGCTGGCAGTCCAGGGCCTTGCAAATGGCCTCCAGTGTGGAGAACCGCACCGCCTTCGCCTTGTTTGTCTTCAGAACCGACAGATTGGCAATGGTCACATCCACCTGCTCCGAGAGCTGGCTGAGGGACATTTTCCGTCTGGCGAGCATCACGTCCAAATTCACAATAATCGGCATACAGCTCCCCTCCTCAAATGGTCAGGTCGTTTTCCGCCTTCAGGTCAGCGGCCTTGAGTACCAGGTGGGACAGGAGGAACGCCGCCAGCGCGATCCCCAGGCCTGCCACGCACACGACAGTCCCCAGCAGCCAGATAGGCGAACCGGCGATAATCTCCAGCGTCACCGTACCTACCGCACAGTAAGCGGTGTCCACCAGCGCACAGACGCCGATCCCGCTGAGCCAGCGGGCGTTTTGGTAACAGAAAGAGTTATCCCGCCCGATCTCCGTGCAGATTCTCCAGAACAACGCCAACGCTATGGCAATCGGGACTGCGCTGAGGCTGATGGCGATAATTCCCGGCGTCACCAGCCAGCTCAGCTCCGGCATCTCCATTCCAATCTCCCGTATCCGGCTGGGGAACAGCTTCCCATAGTACACAGCGGCCATCACCGCAAGAAATACGATCACGCCTTTCAGCGTCCGCACCAGTCCAACTCGTTTCATCACGATTCCCTCCTTGTTGATATGCCCACATCTTACCAGATGATTTTCTGTTTGTCAATATATTTTTATCGTTTATCAATAAAATTATTCTCTTTACCAAAAGCCTTCCCTGTGCTATAATAGGTGCGATAACATCGACAGGGGGATTACCTATGCAAATCGGACTTGCTTACGCCATGAGCGGTGAGATCGAAAGCATCCTGAAAAACACCAACGCCCAGCTGCTGGAAACCGTCAGCGGCGTACCGGTCTACGAGATCGAGCCGGGCATCCTTGCCTATGCCGGGGGCATCGGCAAGGTCAACGCCGCCATGAGCGCGCAGCTCTTTATTGACCGCTATCATCCCGATTGGATCGTCAACGCCGGGGTGGCGGGGAGCTTCCTGGACCTGCCCATCGGCACGGTGGTCCTGGCGGACAGCTTCGTACAGCACGACGTGGACACCTCCGCAATCGGCGACCCGGTGGGCCTGGTGTCCACGGTGAACCGGGTGGCGTTTCCCACCGACGGTCTGGAACAGGCGGAAGCAATCCTGAACCGGCTGGGCGCAGCCCATAGGACCGGGCGCGTCGCTACCGGCGAGGTCTTCATGACCAAGGGAGCGCGGGCGGACTGGATTGCAGAGACCTTCGGCGCAATGCTCTGCGAGATGGAGGGCGGCGCGGTTGCGCAGGTGTGCCTGCGCAGCGGGGTGAAGTTCACTGCGCTGAAGTCTGTGTCGGACCGGCTCTGCCAGGACAACAACGCCGGGGAATATTTCAATTTCGGCGAAGCCATGGCAAAATTGAATACCATCGTACTGCCCTTCGCCCAAGAGCTGCTGAAACAAACGACATAAAAGGAGAAAAGATATGGAACGTATTGCCAGTTTCCAGGTGGACCACAATACCCTCAGCCCCGGACTCTACCTCTCCCGCCGGGACGGCGGCGTTGTCACCTTTGACCTGCGCTTTAAGAAGCCCAACACCGGCGACCTGCTGACCAATGCGGAGATGCACTCTGTGGAGCACATCATCGCCACCCTTCTGCGCAATGGCCGCGCCAAGGACGCCGTCATCTATTTTGGCCCCATGGGCTGTCAGACCGGATTCTATCTGCTGTTTGACGGCGGGCAGCTCAGTTTGTCCGACGGCGTGGAGCTGGTGAAGGAGACCTTTGCCGCCGGGGCCGCGTTTGATGGGCCGATGCCCGGCAAGAGCGCGGCTGAGTGCGGGAATTACATCAATCTGGACGTCGCGCTGGCAAAGAAGCAGTGCGCTTATTACGCGGAAGTCATCCGGGATTGGAACGAGGAGCGGCTGGCGTATCAGTAACGGCATACAAAATATCCCGGAAGCGCAGACGCCGCTTCCGGGATATTTTTCGTCTTTATGAACTTTTTGCAGCAGCAATATTGCGCATCACCCCAAAATAGCTGGGAATCAGGATTACGTCCGCACCGGCCCAGGCCAGGATTTCCGCGTACAGGATGCCGTCCTCTCCCAGCAAGGCCGGTAAAAGCAGCGCCGCGCCGGTCCGCATGACAAATTCCGCCAGACCGGACACCATGGGCAGCGCCGTGTTTCCCATGCCCTGGATACAGCTTCTGGTCAGATGCAGGACGTACAGCACCGGCAGGCAGATTGCCATAATAGTAAGATAGCGGTACCCAACCGCCAACGCCCTTACCGTCTCCCCTGTGTCTTCGGGCAGGAACCACGCCAGCATCCACTGTCCAAAAGCCAGCATAGCCGCCGCAATGACCACCGATGTAATCAGAGCGATGACCAGACCGGCCCGGATTCCCTCCGAGATGCGGCGCAGCTTACCCGCCCCCAGGTTCTGCCCGGTGTATGTGGTCATGGCGTAGCCGTAGGAGGTCGCCGCCACCTCCAGTACGCCATAGAGTTTGTTGGTTGCGGTAAAACCGGCGATAAACGGGACGTCAAAGCCATTGACAATGGTCTGTGTAATCATGCCGCCAATGGCGATGACCGTATTCTGAAACGCCATAGGGGACCCCAGCATCATCAGCCGCCCGCACAGCGCAGCCCGGATTTCCCAGTCCTCCCGGCGGATGCGCAGCGCATCAATATGGCAGATATGCCAGATGCAGTAAGCCGCCGAGAGGCACTGGGCAATTATGGTCGCCGCCGCCGCGCCCCGCACCCCCCAGCCGAATCCTATCACAAACAGCAGGTCCAGCGCAACGTTGGTCAGCGACGCAATCACCATTGCAAGCAGCGGCGTACGGCTGTTGCCCAGGGAGCGCAGGATGGACGCCGCCAGATTGTAGGCCATCACCACCGGCAGGCCCCCGAACATAATCCGCAGATAGGCCATGGAAATGGGGCGGATTTCCTCCGGGACCTTCAGCAGCGTCACCGCAGGCCCGGCAAGGACCTCGCTGGCGGCGGTCAAAGCCGCGCCGCACAGAACCGCCAGAAAAATGGCGTTGGTCATGGTGCGGCGCAGTTTTTCATACTGCCCCGCACCAAAATTCTGGGCCATCAGGATAGAAAAGCCCTGGGTAAAGCCCTGAACCGCACCCAGGGTCATCCAGTTCAGCCAGTCCACCGCACCCAGCGCAGCCAGTGCGCCGATGCCCAGTGCCTTCCCTACAACCGCCGTATCGACTACGGTATACATCTGCTGGAAGATGTTTCCGGCCATCAGGGGCAGGGAGAAAAAGAGCAGCAGTGTCCATGGATTCCCGGTGGTGTGGTCGCTGGTGTGCACCCATTTTTTCAGTCCGGACTGTACCTTCATTGATCTGTCTCCATCTCTCAGGGGATAGAGGGCGTCCACCAGCGCTGATTGTAGAGATCCGTAAACCGGTAGGTGGCCCGCAGGACACCGCCCTCCAGCGGCACGTTGCTGATTGCCAGCTCTTCGCCGGTCACAGTAATGGGTTCGCCAATCAAATAGCTGTCCTGATAATCGCCGTCATAGCTGTAGTCGTCGCACAAAAACTCCAGGGTGTCGCCGGGCTGCAGCTCTATATCGCTCTTTGCCACTGTGCTGGTTTCCCCCTCTGGGTACACGGCGCGGACGCCGGATACATAGCCGTAGGGCTGCTCGTTGTCAAAGGCGAGAAGCAGCTCGGCACGCTGGCCGTTATACAACACCGGTACCCGGCCTGTAATGGCGTAGTTCGTCCCGTCGTCCACCGTCGCCGTGTGGTAGTAGGCCACCGGCTGGCCGTCGATTGCCAGCCAGGTCCCGTCACAGACGCCGAGAAGTCCGCCGTTTTCGTCAAACTCGAACACGTTGTCCAAGCCCATATCGAGATAGCCCTCGCCGTCGTCGCAAAACAGGTTCAGCTCCAGGTCCTGCACCAGACCCCACTGCTCCTCGCTCAACGTAATCACCGGCGTGCCGTCCTCCCCGGCAGTCCACGCCAGCGCACCGGGATTGAAGCTGTTTTCCGTCAGATACTGGACTGTTTCCTCCATGTCCAACGCCCGGTCGCTGAGGAAGGCGGTATTATCGCCGGTCAGACCGGAGACACGCCCAAAGCTGCCGCCCAGGAACGCCTCCAGCAGCTGCGACACCGCCGCCGCATCCACGGCTCCTCCGCCGCCCAGCGTCCCCAGCAGGGACGGCAGGGGCGAGGCTGTGCCGCCGGATGCCGCCTGTCCGCTCACCTCCAGACTGGCAAACTGCTGGATGCAGCGGGCGTAGGCCGCGTCCATACCGATCTGCCGGTAGGACGCCACCGCCCGGTCCACGTTGGATAGCTTCCGGTATGGGAAATAGATGGAAATGCCGTAGGCATTGGTCATATTGGAGGAGGTGCGGTTGTACTTGACCGCGCTGAGCAGCGTATCCGCCAACGCCTTGCCCTCTGCGGTACCCAGGTTCTGCGCCAAATGGACCAGGTCAATCTGGTCGATACGGCTGGACTGGGCAAATTCCCTGGTATGACTGCGTGCGTTGGCGACAGTCTGGTACTCCTTAGCCTGAATGAGCCGGCTGGCGGACTGTGAGAATTGGGTCAGCTTGGCGGGGAGCGTCTTCTCCAGCTCAGCCAGGTCGATAACGGACAGAGTGGTCAGCTGCCCCCGGCATTTCTGGGCGCACACATCCACAAAGTCGTCCACGATTTTCTGTCCGATCTCAACAGTGGGCTTCGAGGGATTTTTGCCGAACTCCGTGAGCCAGTTGGCGTAGTACCAGCCCACGCCCGGCTCCGTCTCCTCGGAGGCAATCAGGTAATCGGCGTAAGGGGCCAGCAGCAGGGCCGTCTCCGCCGTGGCCATCAGACAAGCGTCAAAACCGATAAAATCAAAGGTCACACCGGCATTTTTCAACGCCGTGTTGATGCCGGACAGTCCCATGGAGCCGCTGGAGGCAAATTTCTCATCGTAGCCGTAGCCGCTGATGGAGCCGCCGCCGTGGTCCCAAAAAATCAGCTCATAGCGGTCCGCCGGGTAATTTTTCGCGCACCACTGGATGTAGCCCGTCAGCGTGTCTGGGTTGGTCATGGACACGCTGCCCAGGTCCTTTTGCAGACAGACCATACCGCCGTCCCTGATCTGCCAAATCTGGTTGACAGAGCTGCTGACCAGATTGTTTTTCCAGCCCTTGCAGCCCCCCGTATAGACCAGCAGATTGATATTCTGCCCCAAATCGGCGGCCAGCATCTCCTGCAAATCAGACGTCCCCATCCCGCTGCGGGATTCCAGGTCCGTGCCGCACATATAGACCATAATGGTGGCGGTATCCCTGCCATTGCCCAGCAGCTTTGTACGCTTCTCACGGGCCTCCGGCGCGACCGAGGTATTCAGCCGTCCGGTGTTCGCGCCGCCCTGCCAGCCGCTGGAGACGCTGCCGCCGTTCAGTCCGCCCAGCAGCGCGGATAAATCCCCGCCTGCAAGCTGGCCGGCCTGCTGCTGTTGTGCCGGTCCGGTCTGCCCGGTTGACTGTCCGCTCAGCAGCGTACCGATCCCGCCTCCGCCGCCCAGCAGCAGCACGGCCAGCAGAATCAGCAGCTTCATACCGCCGCCGGAGCGTGTGCCGCCGCTGCGCTGGCCGGAACCGCCGGACGGTTCTTTCCGGTCCGCATAGCCGCCGGCATCTCCAACGGGGCCGGTGTGCAGGCCCTCGCCCCGCTTGTTGACGCTCTTTCCGGGACCGGTCACATGTTTCTCCCGTCCCCGCGGTCTCTGATGATCCATCTCTTTCCTCCTTTGTCCGCCGCTTTGGCGGATGCTTTTTAGCTTTTTATATTCTACATAGGTCTTCTGGAAAATGCAACACAAAAGTTTTGAAAATCCCGGTTATGGGCGGTATGTATCCCTGATAAACGGCTCCGCAATTCCAGTATCCACCAGAAGCCCATATTTTCCGGGGTGTCTGTACGCATTTCCCTGTACCTCTGCGGCGCGGTATCTGCGAAGCTGCTCCACATCCAGTACGGCAAGAAAGACGCCCTCCTCCCCGCCTGCCTGCAAAATACAGGTATCCCGTGATCCCTCTCTGTCCGGCAGGTAGGCCACGCCGTCAAAAACGCTGGACCCGCCGTTGCAGTCCGGAACCGTTTCCGGATAGTTGCAGGTGGCGACCGCCAGCATATTTTCGTACGCCCTGGCGCGAAGCTGCGACAGGCGGTTGATCTCCATGGGGCAGGCGTTGGGGACGAGAATCAGCTCCGCGCCCTTCAGCATCAGAATCCGTGCGCTTTCCGGGAACTCCCTGTCGTAACAGATCATCGCGCCAACCTGGATTGCACCGCAGGCCGTATCCAGACGGACAGTATAAAAATCCTCGCCGGGCGTTAGGTTCCGCTCCGTATCAAAATCGCAGGTATGCACCTTCGCGTATACCAATTTCCGTTGGCCGAACCGGTCAAAGAGAACCAGCGTGTTGCGCGGGGCCGGTTCATACGCCTCCAGCAGCGTGATGCCAATAGCCATGTCCAGCTCCTGCGCCAATTCCCCGAAGGCCGTGACAAAACCGCCGTCTATAGAAATGGCTTCCGCCATCCACTGGGCGGCGGGCCGGTCATAGATTCGATAGCCGCTGCTCCACATTTCGGGAAAAAGCGCGACGTCCGCCTCCAGCTCCTTTGCCTTCCGGCAGCAGGCAATCCCCTTTTCCAGATTTTCCGCCAACGTGCCGCAGGGGGCTATTTGCAGCAGGGCTATTTTTAATTGGTTCATTGTTTTGCGTCCTTTCCGTTGTCCGCCTGTTACCTGAATATGGTGGCGGGATTTAATGAATTTTCAGCTTCTTTTCCATGATTTCATAAACCAGTTTGACATCATTTTGCAGCTCATAAATTCCATGCCCTACCGTTTTATACCCCCTGTGTTCATACAAACACACTGCCGGAAGCGAAGCATCCAGCAGAACTGTATCATGTTTTTTGGAGATTTCCACTTCCAGACAATCCATAATCTTTGAACCACAACCTTGTTTCTGATAATCTGGCAGCACGTATACTCCTGTGATATGATTGCCGTCATAACAGCCTGTACCGATAATACCAGAGCCGTCCATCAATACGCCCATATTGCCAGATGCTATTCCTTCTAAAATATGTTCTCTGCTATGATGCCGGCAAAAGAAATCTGCCACCTCTTCAGGATAATACTTTGGATATATCGTTCGTATTGTTGTATGCAAAATATTATGTATTGCATCTGCCATTTCCACTGTTGCTGTTAAATACTCCATACTGTTCCTCCCAAAACTTTTGACTTACAACGCGGATTATCTCCAGTTCTTCCGTGTTGAAACTTTGTTGGCGCAGCCCGGCTTTTCTGCACTGCAAACCGGAGGCCGTCTGGTTTTTCCTTTTCCAAAATCAAGGAAGCTCAGGATTGGCGGTATTTTGCCGCCATTTCCTTACAGCTCTCTGCAAAAAGCGACTGGGCAGTTGTCTGCACCGTCTCAACAGGAAGTTCGGCCAGTCTGCCGCGGTCTCTTTTTTGACATATCTCGAATTCTCTTACAATGCGTTCAGCGGACAATCCATGCCCGTTGTCTGCTCTTGTTGTGTCGGCCTGACTCACGAAACGTTCCAGCATCCTCCGTTCTCTGGAATAAATCAGCTCCACCAGCTTGGCCCGGTATTCCAACTCCTCGTTTGTGATACCCTTATAATGGGCCTGGTCCATGGAATGCTGGGCTTCGTGCTTCAGGAGGGACACTTGGAAATTCTCTGATTCCAAATCATAGGCAGTTCTGACACAGTGAATCAAACCGTCGCCGTTGGACCATCCGCCAGTACCCGTTTCACCAAAGGAAATGTAGTCCAGCCAGCTTTTCATGATGAACCCGTCCAGAAATTTAACAGCATAGTCCTGCGTGCCTTCCGGCAGTTCCACCTTGTAATGCCTCAGTTCCTCGTCCTTCCATATGTAAGGACCGTAATACCCGCTGGTTCGTCCCATCAGGGCGTGGAGCGACTTCTGACGGAATGCGTCCCCGGCCATTTCCTCCAATTTGTCCAGCGAAAAATCGGACGTAGTCTGGAACAGTTCTGCCAACCGTTCCCGCAACCGCTGCGCGGCCTCTTCAGCAGAGAGCTCCAGATAAAAGGCATCCCGGTAATACTTCTGATAGATCAAGAGAATCTCGTTCAGTTCCGCATCTACATCATAAGTCAGGTAGTGTTCTTTTTGATACAAAGCCACGCCCTTTTGATATAGCGCTGTCGTTTCCTGGAACTGCCCCAAATATGTCATTGCTGCCTGGAGATTCCCCTTTACAAGCATCCCACGCAGGGTATCCTTCTCAAATTTCTTCATAGTACAAATTCTCCAAATCCACATTATACATTATATCTATACATTACATCTCACCATTGATTTCCGTGCGCTTGATATTCTTCGCCCCAGTTCCGCATAGCGTCTAATACAGGCTTCAGGCTATGTCCCAACTCTGTCAAAGTATACTCTACCCGCGGCGGAACCTCCGGATAGACTGTCCGGGTCAGCAGGCCGCTCTCCTCCATCTGCCGGAGCTGAGAGGTCAGTACCTTGGGACTCACACTGCCAATAGATTTCTTCAATTCCCCAAACCGCTTTGTACCCGGCAGCAAATCGCGAATAATGAGTACCTTCCACTTGTCGCTGATGAGCGACAGCGTTGTCTCCACCGGGCAGGCGGGCAAAGCTTTTGCCTCCATTACGGCATCCTCCTGTCTGTCAGTTTCCAAAATTCTGTACAGCCCTATTTTACTGTATCTTCCACGGCGGCGTCAAGACGCCAGAAAAATTTTTACGCCGCCCCCACGTCCATCCGCTCAGGTAGCAAAATTTTTCCTCCCGGCAAAAACCGGAATCCCTTGAAAACACACGGCAGTTTCCTACTGGTAACTGTCCAATCGTTACGCTCAGGTAACTATAGCTAAGATTTGCTACCTGGAGGGGCTGAAAACCATTGCCTCCTCCTGCGCCAACGGAACGTCGTTCAAAGCCGCAGTCCGGGAGCGGTATCCGGCTTACAGCGGGGAAAATTATCTGGATATGACCGCAGGATTTTTCTTTAATTGATTGTATACAGGTCCTCCCTCCGGAAAAGTCCGGGGGGAGGATTGCCGTGAGCGGGCATAAAATCCTTGAAATTTTTGTTTCAATCTGCCTCTTGACAAATTCCTCCAAATGTATCATGATAGAATTTCCCCTATTACATATACGCAGCTGGAGGTAACCCATGTTTATACAGGCGCTGTCCAACGCACTTTTTCAAGTTGTTCTATTTTCATTGATCCCTCTTGTCTGGTGGGCCTTCACCGCGAGGAAAAAAGAAAACTTTTTCATCTGGCTGGGCATTAAGAAGCCCGTCGTACAGGACCGTAAAAAATGGCTGTTCGCTCTATTGGCAGTCACTGCGGCCTGTTGGTTACTTGCCCAACTGGCTATCTGGGTACGCGGTCCGCTGGCCGCAGCGGATTCCCAGTATAAAGGGATGGGAGCCGCCGCCATTCCAAGCGTTCTTGTCTATGCGGTCATCCAGACTGCCATGTCTGAAGAAATTCTGTTCCGCGGCTTTCTGATGAAACGGCTCATCTCTAAATTTGGCTTCCGAAGGGGAAACATACTGCAAGCCGTTATCTTTGGCCTGGTACATCTTCTGATGGTCTGGGGACACGCCAACCTGCTTGCAGGTCTGATGATTGTCCTTTATCCTATGGCTGCAGCCGTTTCCCTCGCCTATATGAATGAAAAAGCGTCGGGCGGTTCCATCCTTCCCAGCTGGCTGATTCACTCCATTCTCAACGCGGTTTCAGGTATATCCGCGGCAATGTAATGCAGGCGGCGGTTGACAAACCTCTCTCCATATACTAAAATAAACTGCCTATTTTATATTCGCAAAACAAAAGACAGACGATGGAGGCGATTGCCATAGACAGCAACAGGACCTGTTTTCAGAGGGGGCTGCGGGACGGAATGCCCATCGCCCTCGGTTACTTTGCGGTATCGTTCACCCTGGGCCTTGCGGCGAAAAACGCCGGTTTCTCGGCGTTCCAGGCCATGATTGAAAGCCTCACCAACAATGCGTCCGCAGGAGAATACGCTGTTTTCTCCCTGGCGGCTGTTGGCGCAAGCTATTGGGAGGTTGCCATCATGACCCTCGTCACCAACGCCCGTTATCTGCTCATGGCCTGTTCCCTCAGCCAGAAGCTGGCTCCGGACACTCCCCTGCGCCACCGAATGCTGATTGCCTACGACATAACGGACGAGGTCTTCGGCATCTCCATCGCAGTTCCCGGACGGCTGAACCCCTGGTACACCTACGGCGCCATGTCTGCCGCCATTCCTGGCTGGGGCGTAGGCACCTTTCTGGGGGTTGCGGTGGGCAGCATTCTGCCGCTGCGGCTGGTCAGCGCCCTCAGCGTGGGGCTGTACGGCATGTTCCTGGCCATCATTGTCCCGCCTGCGCGGGATAACCGCGTGATCCTGGGAGCGGCGCTGCTGAGCTTCGCCGCCAGCTTTGCCGCCAGCCGGTGGCAGCTGCTGGCCGGAATCTCCTCCGGCGTAAAGACGATTATTCTGACCGTCGTGATTGCTCTGGCTGCGGCAATTCTGTTTCCCGTTAAGGATGAGGAAGGAGCGTCGAAATCGTGAATATCTGGATGTACATACTGGTTTCCGCCGCAGTCTCCTATCTCATCCGGGTCACGCCGCTGGTTCTCATCCGGCGTGAGATTACCAACCGCACCCTGCGGTCCTTCCTCTACTATGTTCCCTACGTCACGCTGGCGGTCATGACCTTCCCTGCCATCGTAGAGGCCACCCAGCATCCCATTGCCGGACTGCTGGCCCTCATCGCCGGTATTGTCCTGGCGTGGAAAGGCGGCAGTCTTTTTCTGGTTGCGGTCATCTGCTGTCTGGTAGTCTTTGTGTCGGAATGGTTCCTTATTTAATACTTTTTCTTGGTTCTCAATGCTTACGGATTCCCCGGCTCGCTCGTCGTCATGGGAGAGCCTTTCGTATAGGGCGGTGGGTTTGTCTTTCTCTGTCTGCTTCTTCATGGTGTGTAACCTCCTTTCTTTGAGG
>Ga0137309_100145_pt1 | contig 49650 bp, 56 predicted proteins | sample NAcewiD2O_June_FD_97179 | JGI IMG/M metagenome (GOLD analysis project Ga0137309, IMG submission 97179) | Mouse cecal microbial communities from Vienna, Austria - N-Acetylneuraminic amended D2O_June | ecosystem: Host-associated > Mammals > Digestive system > Large intestine > Cecum | place... | reverse complement strand
ACGCGTTTGTTTTTCAAATGAAGTCCTCCTCACGATTTCGATGCAATGCCGCAGCTCTTCGGCATCGCGAAAGGCAAGATGCAGCACATCTATGAGAATCCGGCCGTCACTGGTGATAAAATAGTCAGCTACTCTATTCCAACGCCGGTCACAACCAGATCCCCATGCTCCAGGCCTGGCATGAACAAGCGCCAGCACTCTTCCTGGGAGGAAGCGTTGACAAAGCTCTCCAAGCACAACCCGTTGGAAAATGTGATGGTCAAATCGCAGTTGCCGCTCAGCCCGACAGCGGTGACTGTGATTTGTGAACCTTCTGGGAATAAAAGTTTTGCCTTCTCGTCAAACAGGTTGTTCCCTTGCACATCCCAATTAAAATCTTCATCTAAGACATGCCTGCTGGCTGGAACAAACATATCCGCTGACCCCAGCTCTATGCCGCCGCTGCTGTTTCTGATTCTCCACGGGCAGTCCAGGTCCAAAGCAAACTCGCCCAGTACGCGTTTCCGGCCCAGCAGCTCTATCTCCATCGGCCACCCAAAGTGAATCCAGCACATGGCGGCGGCCCGGCCGATCTTGCAGACACTCTTGCCGACCAATTCTTCTGGCTGGATCATTTGCCCACCAGCCCTTCCGAACCGCCCTCCCGCCGCTCCTTAACGGCAATTGAGCGGATGACGGCCTGATATTCGGCCCGCATGGCCTTTCGGGCCTCCAGCGGAAGGGCTTGCTCTATGAGGCATAGGACCTCCATGGTTCCCTCCCCATCCCGGTAGACTTGGGACGCGATCTCGGCCTTCGCAGTCTTTCCCTGCATGGACGCCAGCATCGGCGGCTTCCTGCGGCGCTGGAAACGGAACTCGGAGAGCGGCCCGTACTGCTCCTGCCATTTCTCCAGAACCGCCGCCTTACTCAGCTCCTGATAACCGCTGTCGATCAGAAATACGAGGTGGCTTCTAGGAGCGTCCTCCAAAGCAAAAACCTGATAGGCGTCCGTGTGGCCGTCACCGCAGTCTGCGAAGGCATCCGAGGGCCTTCGATAAGAGACTATGCCGCCATGGATAGTCTCAAAAGACAGCGTTTCATTGGCGGGGATCTCCAGGCCGGGGGAGAACAGGGACAGGATTTCCGCCCCCATCTGAGCCGCAGAAGTATCTGCGGGAATCTCCAGAGGAGGCTGGTTCTCGGGCCAGACATACCCGCCGTCCGATTCCCGAATCAATTTGAAGGCCTCCAGAATGGGGCCTCTCTCCCGGAGATCGACGCATTGGAACTGACCGCTGAAAGCGCCGAAGCCACGGATGCCGGTGACCTGCCAGAAGCGGCCCGCGCCCTTATCCACCTTGGGAACAGGCGGGGCGGTTCTGGAGCGCTCCAGGGCGGCTAATATGGCCTCACCCAGAGCAGTCTCGGTGAAACCCTTCCTCAACACGGCGACCGGCTCAATGACCACCCGCATGGGCGTGTTCCCTACCGTGGTCTGCGGACAGACGATGCAGCCAAAATCGGCGTTGTAGTAGACGTCCATAGCAAGCCCTCCCTGATTCAGACAATGCCGGAGCCGGAGTTCGGTTTGGACACCCTTCCCGCCGTCTGGGCGATAAAGGCGATATGCTCTCGGAGCTTGTATTTCCGCAGGTGTCGGACCTCTCTGCTTCCGCCCAGGGCCGGCAAGGGCGCGTAACCGAAGCATTCATCAAAGCCAAGTGGGCCTAAAGTCTGGACAGCCTCCCGATACTGCGCCAGCTCCAGGAATCTGTCGTTGAAAACGCCGTCCGCCAGATCGCCCCAGAAGAATTTCAGCCCGGCGCAGACGCCCTCAAAGGTGCCGCTTTGGTAGTTGACAAAGCGGAGGTAGCGGCCCTTCTCCCAGGTCAGGAGCCCGGCAAAGGCGGTGGCGAACACGGGGATGGCGGAATCACCGAGGGCATAGGTATCCCGGAGCAGGTCCTGATACTCGTCCGGGTTGATGATTTTTAGACAGCCGTCCAGCAGGGTGCCGAAGCCATAGTCCCGCCAGACGTTCAGCAGTTCCGGCGGGAGGGCGGAGGCATATTTCTCGCACAGCGCGGCTGGAGCCGGACACTCTCTTTGAAAACTCTGAAACAGATCCATCACACCCTCCGGCAGTATTCTTCCACCAATTCACCGAAGCTCTTTCCGTTGATGATAATGGCGGGAATCATTTTCTTTCACTCGTTTCTGCGTCTATGCCATTCGTTCCAAAACGCTATATAACCATTCTTGGAAAACTCGTTTTCTGGGAGAACCTTGGGCTGACAGGACTTGTAATATGCCTCCACTTTATCCGCAAAGCGGAATACCTCCGCCTTATAATCAGCAAAATCCACCTGTTCTTCCACACCAGATGGCAGAATGATTTTAATTCCTCCATCGCTATGAATGACAGACCAGTCCGTCCCGGTATCGCAGCCGCTGATCGTTACCTCGGATCGATCCGCATTCGCTATCAGAAAATGGCCGCAGCATGGTATCATCTGAATGTCGCAGCGGTTCATTATTTTATCTTCTTTCAGTGACTTCAGGAGGTACAACGCTGTTGCGCTGACGGTTCCATCGTCATCAAAAGAATTTGTGCCAACCTGCACCATTACATGGCCGTGCAGACAGAGGTCATTTGGGTCATCTTCCGGCCCGTTGATCCATTGAAATTGGTCTGCATCGATCTTGAAGGTTCCCATCGTCAAACCGCTCCGTTCCATCAGAAATTTGTACCCGGTCTTTTTGCAAAGAAGTATAGCACAACGACCTGACCAAATCAACCGGCCGGAGCCTCTTCCGCTATGTCTGGCGGCAGTTCTCCGGATGCTAAAAAACGGGATTGTCGAAAGCCAGTTGGCAGACTATTCAGAATGAATAAATTCCCTCTTTCAAAATGATTGCTAAGAAGTAAAGTGCGAAAAAAGCGCTGATACCACCCAAAAACAGCGGGATAATTGCCAAAATTTTGAACCGCGCCTTTTTCAGGATTCCCCACGCCGCTTTTAGCAAAACAACTGCTATCCCTGCCAGCCCCAATATCACGATAAAAATGGAAAAATAAGCTGAGGAACCGTTGAATAAAGCGCCAGTCAAATGCACAAGCAATGGAAAATGAAGGGAAAAGCCAAAGTATAGGCCCATATTGGAGGGAAAAAAGCCCCTTCTCCCTCTCCCATCCGGCCTAAAGAGCGCAAGAAGCCCAGGCGGGGTGTAGTGAACCGCCCGCCCTGGCAAGCATATACAGATTCGCGCTGGCAAAGAGCACGTGTAATCGGTTCAGGTTTTTTCGCAGTCCACGGTAAACCGTCTTTCGGAAGCCGAAAATATTCTTCACTATTCGGTAGGGATGCTCCACCTTGCAGCGTACGGCGGATTTGCGATTTTCGATGTACCGCTTCCAGTCAATGGCATTGTCGGAAACCTTGGGCAGTCTGTCCAGCCGGCGGTTGATGCGGTATGTGATGGCAGAAAACTGGGAGCTGTTTCTGATCTCATCCCGCTTCTCTATCCCGAGATAGGCGCTGTCTCCGTAGACGACCTCGTCATCCTCCCGCAGCAGCTTTGCTGCCACGGTAATATCGTGGACATTGGCGGCGGTGGCCTCCACCGTATGCACAATATCACTGCCTGCATCCACCCCAGTGTGGCATTTCATGCCGAAATGCCATTGGTTCCCCTTTTTCGTCTGGTGCATCTCGGGGTCTCTTTTCTTCTCAGCATTCTTGGTTGAGCTGGGTGCACCGATGAGTGTGGCGTCCAGGATGCTGCCTCCCCGCATCATCCGGCCTGCCTGTTCCAGACAGCGGTTGATTGCATCGAAAAACAACTTGTCAATCCCCTTTTCCTCCAGCAGATGCCGGAAGTGCAGCAGCGTGGTGGCATCCGGAACGTCCTGTTCAAAAAAGTTGATCCCCATGAATTTACGCATGGCATAACTGTCATAAATGGCGTCTTTTACGCCCTCGTCGGACAGGCTGAACCAGCATTGCAGCAAGTACATCCGCAGCATAGTTTCGATTCCGATGGGCGGACGCCTGCGCTTCCCGCTGGGGTAGTGGGGGACTATCAGCGATACCCATTCGTCCCACGGGATAATCTCATCCATGATTTCCAGAAATTCTTCCCTTTTTGTTTTCTTCTTTCGACACCTATATTCCATATCGCTGAAACTTTCCTGTTTCATTTCCTGACCCCCTTTTTCTTATTTTATCACATCTTCTGCCTTTGGGGGGATTAAATCAGTAGTTCCCTAAACTATTTGCCTGGCTTGTCGATAATTGATATGAGGGATATTGTTTTCCCAAGCAATGTCACCGGCTTTGCGCTTGGGTGCATCGGAAACATAAGAGCCGGTTGGTTATTCAAAAAAGAGAGGGTCTTTTTGATAGAATGGAGGAAAACGCGGAAGAACGCCATGAACCCGTTTTAAAATCTTCCAGGCCACAACCGTTTTCACGAACGCAAAGGAGAGATACTCATGAAATATTTGCACATTTCAGACATCCATTTCAATCCATCTGACGATGGTAGGGCTACCCGTGATTTACGGCTCAAATTCAAAGACTACCTGGCGGAAAAAAGGTTGAATGACAGGAGCGATGTTTTCTTTACAGGGGATTTTCGTCACGCCCGAAAGCAAGCTGATCAGGACCTGTCGGAAGTCGCATGGAACGCGGTCAACTTTTTACGGGATCTCGCGGAGTGTGCGGGTGTAACGGATCCAGAGCATATACACATTGTCCCAGGCAATCACGACCTGGCACGGGAGAAAAATGACAGCGAAAACAGCACTCTTCTACAGGAAATTTATAAGCAGTATGACCCAGATGAAGGCCGATTTACCGGCTGTGTCCGGGATCATACTGCGTCCCTGGATTACCTGCGTGGCCGGTTCGGATTCTTCGATGAATGCGCAGCTCTTTTGGAAAATAAAGTTTGGTCGGAGTTTCAAACCGGATGGATACACCGGTATCGTATTTTCGAAGATTATGGCATTTTATACTTGAATACCGCCATCGCAAGCGGGCGAGACAGTGACCGGCATAACCTGCTGATTGGCACTGATGATTTTGAAAAGGCCCTGCGGTGTATCCAGGGTATGCCCTTGATCATCCTGGCCCACAATCCTTTGTCGCACCTTGAATACAACGAACAGACAATCGTCAAGAATCTTTTGAAAGATAGCGGAAACCCTGTTCTCTGGCTGTGCGGCGATGTTCATGACTCAACGTATGATAGGAGCTACGATATTTCCTGCCTCTCCGCCGGCTGCATGATTAAGCAGAATGAAACGGAGGCCAGCTTTTATGCCGGAGAATTTGTGAAGCACAGAGGGGTTTCTATCAGCGCACACTGCTATGCTGCAAGGCATGGTTACTGGCAATACGAGGAGGCCCTGACGAAACGGGTAAACGAATCGCTTCCCGATGCTTTAAAGCCCCCTCCCATTGGCCCCATGCCGGCAATAAACAATCTTCCTGAGCGAAACAGCTATTTTACCGGACGTGAGGAACCGCTCCGTGCCATTGCAGAGGCGTTCAGAAAAAGCCGCACGGTTGTGGTGAAGCAAACGATCTCCGGACTGGGAGGCGTCGGGAAAACACAGCTTGCCCGGGAGTTTGCCTACCGATACGGGGTCAACTATGAAACTGGTATTTGGGAAATCAACGCCGACAGCGCGGCTGCCGTCTACGCAGGGTTCGTGGAGTTTGCCCGGATTTTTCAGATTGACCTGCCCGCGGATTTTACGGAAGACGACCTGCGTCAGGCTGTCGGCGCATGGATGCGGGAAAAAGACCGGTGGCTCATCCTATTTGACAATCTGGATAATGAGGATGTGATTTCTTCCTACATACCCAATAACGGCGCCCAAGGGCATATTTTGGTTACGACAAGAAGCTTGGACATGGACTTTGGCGGGCACATTGACTTGTCTGTCTTCGATTTGGGTGAAGCGCTGTGCTTTTTGGACAACCGCCTTGCGGGTTGCGCTCATTTGGAAAAGGACGCGGATGCTTTAAAAAAGGATCTCTGCCTCCGGCTCGGCTGTTTGCCGCTGGCACTGGAACAGGCGGCGGCTTATATAAAAGTGACTCGCACCAGCTTTTCCAGGTATCTCATGCTGCTGAATGAATCCGGATTAGAAGCCTTTGAAATAGAACCGGACAGCTTCAGCATGCCGGAGCACTATGCGAAATCTGTCACGACCACTTGGGAGATTTCTTTCAACACCATTGCTCTGGAAGGCGCCAAGCAGCTCTTTTATCTATGCGCCTACCTCGCGCCGGACCGGATCCCCGTGAAGCTGTTTGCGGAGAAGCGTGAAATCCTGCCAGAGCCTGCCCGCAGCAATCTGTCCGCAATATTAGAAACGAATCGAATTGTTACGGAGCTCCGAAAGTATTCCCTGACTAGCGGAAACTCCGAATATATCTATATTCACCGATTGGTACAGGAAGTCGTTCGAAACAAGCTCAAGTCTGACAAGCAGTGGGCAAAATACGATTTACAGCTTCTTTATGAGATCTTTTCGTTTGAATATGGTGATTTAGCTTCCCATGAAGCATTCTTAATGTATATCCCCCATGTGGAGGCTCTCGCCGTTGAGGGAAATCCTCTTTTGACGGAGGCGGAAGATCAGGAGCTTCTGGCGCTGCTGTTGAGCGTCGGTGGCCAGGGGTACGATTACCTGGGAGAGTATAAAAAATCCATCCAGTGGAATCAGAAAGCATTAAATATCCGAAAGAATCTGCTGGGCGAAAACCACTATATGACAGCGGTCTCTTATAACAACCTTGCCTCCGCGTATCAGGCGGCAGGCGAGTATGAAAGAGCAAAGCAGTTATATCAATCCGCACTTACGATCTTCCAAAAGGAACTGGGACCAGATCACGGTACAGTCGCATCTGCGTACAGTAATCTAGCTGGGGTATATGATTGTCAGGGAGAATACGACAGGGCCCTGGAGTACTATCAAAAGGCATTGGGTATCCGCTTGGAGATTTTCGGAGAAAACCACAACGAAACTGCCGATATCTATAATAATATCGCGTTTGTGTATAATCGTCTGGCTCGCTACCAGGAAGCTCTGGAGACTCACAAAAAGGTTCTGGAAATCCGAATAGCTACATTGGGAGAGCAACACCTGCGGACTGCCATCAGTTACGGAAACGTCGCGTACTCGTATGCCGGTATGGGAGACTTTACTAAAGCGCTGGAACTGCAAAGGAAAGTGTTGGAAATCCGCATGACAGCTCTGGGACCAGATCACCCGGAAACACTGACTGCTTGCATAAACCTTGCGTCCACCTATGTAGAAATCGCAGAGTTTGAGAAGGCTTTGGAGATTTATGAATCTATCATACCCATTTACGAGGCTACTCGCGGGAGCGACCATTTGGATACTGCCTACGCCTATAACAGCTTTGCCGGCGTTTACTACAGCAAAGGGGACTATGCTTCTGCGCTCCGCTATTTTGATCGTGCTTTGACCATCCGTGAAAAAAAGCTGGGGGCGAGTCATCCAGATACGGCAACGGTTTATGGCAACATTGCATCTGTGTATGAGGATCTCGGCTCCTATGATCAGGCGCTGGAATTCTATGAAAAGGCGGCTGCTGCATGGGAAAAGCGGTTTGGAAGGGAGCACCCCAGCACAGCAGAGGCGATCAACAGCATTGCGACCATTTACGATGCAAAAGGTGATCATGACAAGGCTCTGGAGTTGTACAAACAGGCTTTGGATATCCGCGAAAAGGTTTTAGGAAAGGACCATCCTGATACTGCCCTTTCCTATAACAACATCGCGGCGGCTTTGGATGCTCATGGAGATCATGCGTATGCGCTGGAGCTGTACCAACGTGTATTGGGAATACGGGAACGTGTTTTTGGAAAGGAGCACCCTGAAACAGCTGCCGTCTATAACAATATTGCCGCAGTATACGGAGAATTGGGTAGACATGAGGAAGCCTTGGATATGTATCAAAAGGCACTGAGAATCTATCAAAATGTACTGGGAGAGGAACACCCATGCACAGCGAGTGTCTACAATAATATAGGGACGATTTACGACAGTCTGGGAAATTATCCTACCGCTCTTGAGTTGCTGCAGCATGGGCTGGATATCCATCTGAAAATACTGGGAGAGCATCATCTCGATACAGCGGACTCCTATATTAACGTTGCCGCTGTTCTGGAAAGACTAGGCAGACCGAAAGAAGCACTCGCACTCTTTAAGAAGGCGCTTTCCGTTTTTCGGGATGAACTTGGAGACGACAGTATATATACCATTTACGTCCAGAAATGCATAGAAGATTTGAGTAATACCCTGTAATTCATGTGCATCCCCTGTGTAGTATTCATATCGGTGCATTCACTTTTTCGGCCGCTCTCACTGCTGGTGGGTGTGTTCCTGGAAATGTGTTGTCGTTTTTAGGCATTGGCGGCGAGCCGATCAATGTGGCGCTGATTATCTTCCTCCTCTCCTGCCCCGCAAAATACGGCGACGGTGCGTTCCCCGGTGACGGCTCTCTTTGCCCAGATTTCAAAGATCGCCATTACCGCACTGGGGACGGGGTTCGCGGGCTATGCCTCAGCATTGCCCCAGCTATGGCAGTGGAGGCCATCGCGGGCGGCTTTATTTGTGCGGGACTGAATAAGCGCTTCAGCGAAAAGGCTGTGGAACGGGCGTTCAACGGCGTCCAGCTCCTGGTGCTTGCAATCACGGGGTATAATATTGTACGGAATCTACAATGGTAAGTTGGGCTTGTTCCAAGAGACCGGCGACAGATAGCTGGCGAGCAGTCTGGACTAATTGAGTGTATATTGAGGAACCGCTGATGAAATCCAAGCCGCGTGTGGGGATTTTATCAGCGGTTCCCTAATCCCACAGTTCATACCTACTTTCTTTGTTGAGTTGATTTTATTTATCTACGTTCATCCAAAGCAACTGAAATTGTTTCGTTCCATCCGGCTCCATTTGCAACAGATAGCGTCACTGCATCCCCTTGCCAAACGAGCGAGTATTTCCCGGCGCAGACTGGCCTATATCCATCATCGGTGATAATGCGTCCTTTTGGATCAAGATCAATCAAAAATGGATTGACCCGCTCATATAGAGTTACCTGTCCAGAGATTAAGCTGACATTTTCCATGATAACGATGGTATGTATTCCGTCTGGTGAAGTGAAGCCGTGGTATTCCTCAAATCCATCAAAAAAGATGCAAACGTTCCTTTTCTCTTTCGTGTTGAAAAACGCTTATACATTTTTACAATCGTCGAAATGACGGAATAGGCAGTGAGCCGGATAGCCCACTGCCTGATAAACTGGAAGTTGGATAATTACTGCAAAATCCATATTTGACCATTAGGCATTCGTGTCCAGCTTCCCGGGATTATTTCTGTAATTTCCCCTGTGGGATATTTTCGGACAACAATTTCTTCCCGATACTCCGGCTCTTCGTGCCACTTGGAAAAATATAGCTGGTCGCCTTTTCTATCGAAAAAAGTCTCTGGTTCTTCAATCTCAATTTCCACTGTCTCCGGCCAGACAATCTGAAACTTTCCATCATTTGCGTGCCGGGTTAGCATGAGAGGATAGCGTCTCAGCAGCAGATTATAGCAGTTTTCCACTGCGGCCACAGGTAGCGTAGCAATTTCGATAGTCTGATTTGCGGCGTCGTTATATTGGAAAATGCGGATAGTTGATTGTGGAAAATCAACTAATAATATTTGTATTTTTTCATCGCATGAAATTGGCCGTCCAAAATATTGCCCAGGTTTTCCTTTGATTGGTTCAACAACACGGCCATCAGGATAATGGACGAATATGAGGCAATTACTATTTACGGGGTGATGGGCCCGATACAGTTCCTCAGCCTCATACAAGTCCCCGTGTATATAATCGGTTCCCCAGTACCATTCGCAGCTTCCATCAAGCGGTTCAATATAAGTAATACCATGTGCGGCAATTGTTATCATTGCAAACCTCTAAACTAAAATTTATTGTGCCGATTATATCACGACCCTTTTTCCATTTCAAGCGGCTGTTAGTGGAATCGCCAGTGGTCAGAGCCAGCAACACGAAAGAGAAAAGGAACAAAAAAACGGGATTGCCGGAAGATCCCCGGAGGGACTATAATGTAGCCAGATTTTCAAAGGAGGATCACCCCATGAGCACCTGGCAGGAAAAGAACGCCGCGCTGCTGGCGGAGCTGGCCGAAACGCCGAACCCCAGCGTCCGCGGCAATGCGATTGGATACTATCTGCGGGACGCCCGCAAAGACCATAAGCTCACATTGTATGAGCAGTATGTCCTGGAGACCGAAAAGCTCTCTTATGAACGGCTGGCCTGGACACAGCCGGGTTGGTCCCGCCGGACAGGCATCTCTGATCTGATCAAAGTGCTGAATGTAAAGATGATGGCGCTGCTGTTCCAAGAGAAAGAAGCGGCGGAGATGTGGGACGCCTGGGGCCTGGAGGCGTACCAGCTGAACCAGGAAAAACGGCCCCATTACATTCTGGATGACTACCTCACTTACCTCCGCGCCGAGCGGACCCCCGATGCCCTGGAAAAGCTGCTGGCGGCGCGCCGGAGCCGCCGGAGGCCCTTCGACAAGGGCCCGTACCACGACGAGTATTATCCCGGCGAGCAGTGCGCCTATGAGGAGCTGCTGCTCCAGGGCCGGTTTTTCCAAGCGGAGGACAAGCAGATACGCGGCGAGATCGAGGAGCTGCTTGTGGAGCTGTACCTGCTCCAGGAGTAAACAGGCAGTCCGGCGTTACACAAAAGAGGAGGATGGAAATGGCAATCATCGGCATCGACTTAGGCACCACCAACTCCCTGGCCTGCGTCTACCGTGACGGCAGGGCGGAGCTGATCCCCAACGAGCTGGGAGACCACAAGACCCCCAGCGCCGTCAGCGTGCTGGAGGACGGGACCGTTCTGGTGGGCGCGGCGGCCAAGGAGCGGTTAATTTCCCACCCGGAGGCCACCGCCGCCTCCTTCAAAATCTGGATGGGCATGGAGAAGGCCCTGACCCTGGCGGGCCGGCGGTTCAAGCCGGAGGAGCTTTCCGCCCTGGTCCTCCGCCAGCTGCTGGAGGACGCGAAGCGGTATCTGGGCGAGCCGGTAGAGGAGGCCGTCATCAGCGTCCCGGCCTACTTCAACGACGACCAGCGCTGCGCCACCAAGCTGGCCGCCCAGCTGGCGGGGCTGACGGTGAAGCGGCTCATCAACGAGCCCTCTGCCGCCGCGCTGTACCACCGTTACAGCGCCCAGACCGGGGACTGCCAGCTGATGATTGTGGACTTCGGCGGCGGGACCCTGGATGTGAGCATCGTGGAGTGCTTCGAGAACATCATCGAAATCACGGCCATCGCCGGGGACAACCGCCTGGGCGGGGACGACGTCGACCGGGCCATCGCCGCCCACTTCTGCCAGGAGAACGGTCTTGCGGAGGAGCGCTTGTCCCCCTCCCTCCGGGCCTCCCTCTACCGGCAGGCGGAGACAGCCAAGATCGCCCTCTCCAGCGCCCCGGCGGCATCCATCTCCCTCCAGCAGGGGGAGACTCGGTACAGCCTTCTCCTGACCAACGACCTTCTGCGCCAGCTCTGCGGCCCGGTGTTCCAGAAGGTCCGGGCGGTCATCACCCGGGCCATGAAGGACCGCGGCCGGGGCGGCAGGCTGAATGACGTCATCCTGGTGGGCGGCTCCGCCCAGCTGACGGTGTTCGGGGACTTTCTGGAAGAGCTCTTCGGACGGAGACCCCATGTGGCTGCGTCGCCGGATGAGATCGTGGCCTTGGGCGTGGGCCTGTGCGCGGGCATCAAGGAGCGGGCGGAGGATTTGCAGGACCTGGTGATGACGGACGTGTGCCCCTTCTCCCTGGGGGTCTCCACCTACAGCCGCCGGGACGACAAGACGCCCCACATGGCGGTGCTGATTCCAAGGAGCAGTATGCTTCCCGCCAGCCACCAGGAGCGGTTCTATACGCTGAACGACAACCAAACGGGCCTGCGGTTCGAGATTTACCAGGGGGAGGGATACTTCGCCTCGGAGAATTTGAAGCTGGGAGAGGTGGAGGTCCAGGTGCCCCCGGGCCCGGCGGGGGAACAGTCCGCCGTGGTGACCTTTACATACGACATCGACGGCATCCTCCACGTCAGCGCCCAGAGCAGCGGCGGGGACTTCCGGGAACGGCTGATTCTGAACCCCAATTTGCACCTGACGGAGGAGGGCAAGGAGCGTGCCATGGAGCGCATCCGCCAGATTCAGCTGGCTGCCCAGGGAGACCAGAGAGACCAGCTCCTGCTGGAGCGGGCCCTGCGGCTTTACACCCAGACCATCGGACAGGGGCGGGAGATGGTTGCCAGTCTGATTGGCTATTGGAAGAACCTTATGGACTGCGGCGACCGTATCCAGCGGCGGCGGGACTACGACCGGATCAAGGAACAGCTGGATATGCTGGAGGCCGCTGTGGAGGCGGACCCCCTGGAGGGCGGCATTTGGTTCGGGGAATCGGAGGAAGAGGATTTCGGCCAGTATTTTGACGGAGATTTGGAGGAGTGAGGGATGGACACCATTTGGACCACTCTTGGAATAGAGCCTACAAAAGACGTTTCCGTCATCAAGCGGGCCTACGCGGAGAAGGCCAAGACCTGCCACCCGGAAGAAGACACAGAGGGCTTCATGAAGCTGCGGCAGGCGTATCAGGCGGCCTTGGACTATGCCGAAGGGACGCGGGAGGAATCGGGCTTCTCCCTGGCCGGGCCGGGACCGGACGAAATCCCGATCCCGGAGAACGGGAAAGTAACGGAGGACCCGGGCTGGTATCTACAGGAGCGGGAGGATGAGGGCCCCAACCCCTTTGAGGGCGGCGAGGCCATCACGAAGTTCCTGGAGCTTTACACCGGGAAGCAGAGGAAGAACCCGGCCATGTGGATGGACTATGTTACCTCCGCCGCCTTTCTGGACGCCGCCTGGAACCCCCGGTTCACGTCTTTGCTTCTGCAAAAGGTCCGGGAGCTTCGAGGGGACTTTCCCCCCAACAAGGAATTTTTGACCTGGCTGAACGTTGCCTACCAATTCTCCGGCGGGGAGGCCCGGAGCTTTGACGGCATGAAAGACATCCTCCAGATTGCCGCCCTGGGGCCCGCGCCAAAGCGGCCCAAAGGGAACGAGTTCGCCGTCCTCCAGAGCTTCCTGGACTATAGGCGTTTGAACGGTCTGGCTGCGGCGGGGCGCTGGGATCAGGAGGCCATCGAGGCGTTCCGGCAGGTGCTGAACAGCTACGCCCCCGCCTACATCCGGGAGCGCTGTGAGCAGCGGGTCACCCCGGACTGTGAGCGCCACCCCGCCGGGCTTCGGGTCTTCATCCACTTTTTGAGGCGGGAGGACCTGCCGGAGGAGGTCTACCGTTCCGCGTGGCAGAGGCTGGACCTCAAGAGCGCCGTGCTGGGCCGGGCCAAGGTCCTCTACGGACCCATCCGGGAGCTGGCGGTCCAGCGGGTGCCGGGAATCGGCGGAGAGGTTCCGGTGAACTTCCTCCAGCTGAACCGGAACCTGGACGCCTACCAGAAACGCATCCGAATGGCCCCGGAGACAGAACCGGCGGAGTCCGAGGCGTTTTTCCAGACGCAGGAGATGCAAAAGGCCCTGCCGGTGCCCCGGTTCCTGGAGGAGCAGCTTTTGACCTACTCCCCCTGGCGGCGGGAGAATATGGGGGAGACCCTGGTCCGCCGGATGCTGGAATACTATCAGGAGCACGCCGACATCCCCCGAGCAGAAGAGGTGATCTCCGGGCTGAAAGAGGACCTCCGGCTCTGCGAGGCAAAGCGCTGGAGCCGGGAGGACGACGCGGCGGACCCGGAGGGAGTTCCCCCTTACTACGAGCGGCTGACGCTTCGCCACCGGCCCTTCTTCCGCTGGTGGCTGAACACCGCCTTTTACACCGCCCGGGACCCGGATTCTGGGGCGCCCCTGCTGAAATACCTGGAGAAATACCTGCCCTATCAGGAGGGATGGAGCCGCCGCTTTACGGTGCGGGCGGACGGAACGCCCAGGACCATTGCGGCGGCCATGGGCACGGTGGAGATCGACTGCTATCCCCTGCATCTGGAGTATCGAGTAAACGGGAAGCCGGTGTATCGTCCCTGCCTCACCTGGGAACAGACGGCCCAGGAGAGCGGCGATTGGTTTGCCCTGCTCCTGCCTATCACGACAGCGCCCTACAAGGACTTTGACAGGGTGGCGGAAGAGATTTTCTGCCGCCTGGATTACCTGCCTGTGCCGGAGGAGGACCGGGCCTTCATTGTCTGGTGCCTTGCGAACCATGTGTGCCGTCTGCCCCTGGACCAGGAGACCGGAGAGCCAATGCCGCTGGATGAGGCATTTCACCTGGAGATGTCCATGGAGGGCGGTGGGAAGCTCTACACCGCTGAATGGTTTGAGGACGCGGGCGGCGTGACCATCTGCCGGCAGACCTTCTCCGGGCGGCGGGTGCAGGAACAGCTGTTGCCGGACCCCGACGGGAGCTGGACGGCGGCGCCCGGCTCTGTGAAGAGGACACCGAACCATGAAAAGGACTTTCCCCCAATCCGCTTCACCGCGGACAGCGGCTTTGAGGCGGCGCGGCGGCGGCTGGCGGAGCTGACGGACCCCCGGTTCTTCGACCTCTCCCGCCTCCGGGAGCTGCCCTGGAAGATTTTCTATACACCTGTCGGCGGCGTGGAGGAGAGCCTGTCCCACATCGACGTCCTCCGGGAGCCGCCCAAGGTCAACGCCGAGGCGTTCCTGGCGGAGTGGGAAGAGGCCGAGGAAATCCCCCCGGACATGGAGCCCATCATCGCCAAAGTGCGGCAGGCCGTGGAGGAGCAGCCGAAGGAGGAAGAACCCATTCCGCCGGAAATCCTGGTGACCGGGGAGGCCCTTTCCGCCCTGCTGTATCGCTTCTCTCAGGACGAACTGGAACGGCTGGAGATGGAGTGGATGGAGGGCCGTCTGGTACTCCGCCGGGATGGGGACAAATACGCCTGCCTCTATTTCGAGAACAGCTTTGGCCGGGGGGAGAACTGGTATGCCCTGCTGGCCGATGCGGAAACCTACAAGACTGTAGACTGCGGAGACGTCGCCTACGTGCCCTTCGGCATGGGGAAGCTGGCGGAATACTCCATCTTCCACAGCGCCCTGGACCTTCTCCGGGACATGGATCTGGTCCTGGGCCAGATGGGCTGGGGACAGCTCCAGGCCGGAGGACCGGGGGGCTGGCTCTGGAGCTGCGACGTGAGCCGCCACGACCCCAAGCACAAGGTCCGCATGACTCAACAGAAGCTGGGCGGCGTCCCGGCCATGCGGGGGAGGAACTACAACCTGGCAAAATTCGTCCTCAGCCGCCCCGCCTCGGAGCTGGAGACTGTAGACCTGGGCGGCGAGCGGACGGTCACGGCGCTGAGAAGCGGCAGCTACGGCCTTGCGGCGGAGGGGCTGATCCACTTCATGATGGGCAAGCTGGCCAGCGTCCGCGTCAGCTGGACGTTCCGCCCGGCGGAGGGGGAAACAGAGCTGCGGCATCTGGTGCTTTTACAGGACCAAGGAAACTACATGATGCTCTGGCTGGAGGACGGCGCCCGCCGGGCCCTGGCCTACGCATCGGACGAACCCCGTCGGTTTATGGGCCGTGTCCTTCCGGCGTGTTTGGTCCATGAGGACCTCAAGCGGCTGCGGAACGGCGTTGACCTATTGCTGGACGACATCGACAACACAGGTCCCGTTTTGGGCCAGCCGGGCCAGTTCGCGGAGGTGCGTATGCCCTATGAGGAGCTGCGGGCGGCGCTGGTACATGAGACATAAAGGAGGCAGGACCGTATGGATGAACTTTGGACCACATTGGGCCTGGACCCAACGAAAGACGTTTCCGCCATCAAGCGGGCCTACGCCGAGAGGGCCAAGACCTGCCACCCGGAGGAGGACTCCGACGGGTTCATGAAGCTGCGGCAGGCCTATCAGGCGGCGCTGGCCTATGCCGAGGGCCGGGAAGAAGCTGCGTCCCCGCCCACTGCACCGGAGGCGGCGGAACCGGAAGATGAAGGCTGGACCCTGACAGACGGGCCCTACCTTATTGACAAGGGCCCCAACCCCTTCGCGGACCACCCGGCGGCGAAGGCCTTCCTGGACCTCTACACCGGGAAGCGGCGGAAGGACCCCCAGGCGTGGATGGACTACTTCACCTCCGGGGACTTCCTGGACGTTGGCTGGGAACGCCGCTTTGCGGGCTTTCTTCTGGAGCAAGCCGTCCGGCTGGAGGAGGAGTATCCCATCCCCCGGGAGTTTTTGACCTGGCTGTGCGCCGTCTACCAGTTTGCCGTGGACCGGGCGGTGTACCGGAACCCGGATGGCAGTGAGCGGACGGAGTTCAGTTTCCGAATCGAACAGGACGCCCAATTCGAGGGACAGGAGTTCTTGTTCCAACTGGCCGCCCGCGGCCCTGCGGTGAAGCCCCTCAAGGGCGCGGAGCGGGCGGTTTCCCGGAGCGTCGCGGACTACCGGGCCCTTGTCCTCTTGGCGAAAGCAGGCCGTTGGAGCGAGGAGGACCTAAAAAAAGCGGGGAACATCCTGGACTGCTATATGATCGGGAACTTCCAGGACAAAAACCCCGCGCCGTCGGAGCGCCACCCGGCGGGGATGCGGCTCATCAACCACTTCTTCCGGCGGGAGAAGCTGCCGAAAGAGCTCTATCAAATGGCCTGGCAGAAGCTGGAGCTGAAAACCGCCCTCATGGGCCGGGCCAAGCTGCTCTATGGGGACCTTCGGGCCCGGGTGCTGGAGCAAGTCCCCGACATCGCCGAGGGAGAGCTGGACATCCGAACGCTGAACAAGGAATTTGAGGTCTTTCGCCAAAAGGCGCGTGCTCTGGAGGAGACCGGGAAGCCGGAGGATTGGGAACAGGCCGGGGCGGAGGTCAGGGCCTTTTTCAGCCGCCCGGACTTCCAGAAGGCTTTGCGAAACCGCAAGTTCGCGGAAGAGCACATGAAATACCATGTCCAGTGGAGCGGGGAACACTTCGCCCAGGAGGTCCTGGACTACTACGCGCAAAACCCGGACGCCCCCTGCGCCGCCCAGCTGACACAGCTGATCAAGGACTCCCGCCGCCGCCGGAGAATCGACCTGCGGAACCGCCAGGACAACGAGGCGGAGATGCCGGAGACCTTGACCCTTGCCTGCCGGCCCCTCTTCCGCCACTGGCTGAACACCGCCTTTTACCACTCCATGGAGCGGGAGACAAAGCAGCCCCTGCTGGGGTATCTCAACCAGGAGTTTCCCTACCTGCCGGAGTGGAGCCGGAAGTTCCTGTGCGTAGAGGGGGAGGGGACCCCGGAGCCTGTTTCCGTGACCTTGAAACTTGGGAAGGACATGTTCACCGTCCAATTCCACCTTCGGTACATGAGCTTTTTGCGAAACGGAGAGCCGGTACGCCGCCCCTGCCTCATCTGGGGCCAGCTGATGGAGTGGGCCCCGAACTCGGACACGTTCCTCCGGCTCCTGCCCGTCACCGCCGCCGACTACAATCAGTACGAAACCGTGAAAGCGGAAATCCTCCGCCGCCTGGAGGACACCGCCGCCCCGAAGGAGGGGCGGGCCTTCATCGCCGCCTGCCTTGCCGATCAGGTCTGCGGGCTTCCCATCCCCGACGCGGTAGGCATGGAGGACGCGGAGGAACCGGAGTGGGCCCGGTCCCTGCCTCCGGTCAGCTTCCTGCCCTATCAGATCTTCGCCGAGAACACGGAAGTGCTGTACGTCTGCATCTGGTTCCAGCGGGACCGGGTGCTGGCTCTGTTCCAGCAGACGCCCTTCGGGCAGAAGCTGATGGAGCAATTCGAGGACGTCCGGGACGCCCAGGCCGCCGAGGCCCTGGCAAAGCAGCTCCTGGAGGACCAGCTCCACCCCAAGGGCTTCCCCATGGAGGCTTTGAAGGTCCTGCCGGAAGCGGTCTATGTCCAGTGGGACCACAGCGTGGTCTGCCACGATGAGGACCCCCGTCCCCTCTGGAACATCCCCAGGGAACTCCACGGCGAACAGGTGACGGCGGAACGGCTGGAGGAGTATCTGGAGTTCTTCGACGCGGGCCGGGTGGAGCGGCTGGAGTGGTCCTGGACGTGCGCCTTCCCGGTGGACGAGCCGCCCATGGACTACGAGCCCCGGCGGTCCCTGGTGCTGATGAAAAGCGGCGGACGATATGTTTGCCTCTACTTCGACGACTTCTGCGCCGAGAGCTATGCCCTCCTGGAAAAGCCGGAGGTCTACGGGCAGGACAAAGACGTCCCCCAGGCCGTCCCCTTCCGGCAGAGCAAGCTGTTCCCGAACGTACTCCACCGGAACTTCTTCACCATCCGGCGGCATCTGGAGAAGATCTTCTCCCAAGTCAGCTGGCCTAACAACGTGAAGCCCATGGCGGGCCGCATCTGGAACTATGCCGTCAATGTGGATCATGGGCGGGTGAAGTACAATCTGGATAAGCAGCTCCTGGGCGGCTTCCCCATGGAGCGGGCCCACAACCGGCCCGACGCGCTCTTCTACTTTTACGAGTATCCCAGTTCCGCCGCCCTGGTGGACGACGGGGGGAGCGTGGAGACCCTAGAGGTAACGGAGGGGAACCGCCCCAAGGTCCAAAAGCTCCTGGCGGACTTCCTCCTGGGCGGCGGCCAAAAGCTCCGGCTCACCTGGGGGAAGACGGCGGGGAAACGGTGGCACATCGTCCTCCGGCAGGACGGCGGGCGCTTCCTCCTGGCCTGGGTCCGGGAGGACAAGAAGACGGCGGAGTACCACGCGGCGGACCGCTGGACCTATATGGACGTGGAGGGGAAGAAATACCCCAAGGACAACTTCCTGGGCAAGGTCACCCCCGCCTATCTCATCCACGACCTGCCCGCCCTGCGAAACGCCCTGGACCTGCTGCTTGCCAACCTGGACCACCCGGAACGGGTCACCAGCCCCATAGGCGAATACGCCTGGGAGAAGCCCGGGAAGCCCCGGCCCTTTGAAACACAGTGGGCGGAGCTGGTGGGGGACACGCTGGAATAGGCCTCCCGCCGGACGACAGGCGCTGTTCCACCCTCCCGGCAACCCAAAGTTGCGGAATAGTTGGTAGCCGCAACCGCCCTTGTCGGGATAAAATCGAAGCGAAAAGGAGGTGGCTTCATGGCCGCAGGATTCAAGGTTATTCTATTTTCGCTACTGATTTTGATTCCCCTGGCTGCTCTTTTCGTGTACCTGATTCTTCTCGTGGTGAGGGCATTGCGCAAGTACATCAAGGGCAGCCCGGCGAGAGCGGAGGCCAAGGAAGTCCGGGGGACCCTTGGGGAGAGGCTCCGGGAGAACCGGGCCCGCTGCAAGATGTCCCAGGAGTTCGTGGCAGAGGCGGTGGGTGTCAGCCGGCAGGCGGTCAGCAAATGGGAGAACGGCACGTCCGACCCCTCAACGGCGAATCTGATCGCCCTGGCAAAGCTGTATGGCGTATCTGCGGAGGAACTTCTAAAAGAGCTGTAAAGGCGTAAGAGAAGGACGGAGGCCCTGAGATGCAGGGTCTCCGTCTTTTTCAGCCGGTCTTTGCTTAAAAGAGCAGGGCTTGACCATGCTCCGGTCCGTTAGTATGATAGTGTCAGGAGATGACAGCGGTGCATACCCCCTGAATATTCAACCGGGATCAGATGCAAAAGGGATTGCAGATTTGAAAAAATGTGTAAGGTTTTCATATGCGTTTCTGTCCTATAGGATGAAGGGACCTTCAAACGATAGAGAGGTGACGACACATGGAGGATTGCCGAATCATAGAGCTGTACTGGCAGAAGAACGCGGACGCCATATCTGAGACATCCAGTAAATACGGGGCCTACTGCTTCACCATAGCGGATCACATTCTGAAAAATGCGGAGGACTCCGAGGAGTGCGTCAATGATACCTGGCTCCACGCCTGGAACGCAATGCCGCCCCAGAGGCCCAATGTGCTTCGGATGTTCCTGGCAAAGATCACCCGCAACCTGTCCATCAACCGCTTCAACGCCCGCAGCGCAGAAAAGCGCGGCGGCGGGGAGATCATCCTTGTCCTGGATGAACTGGCGGACTGTCTGGCCGGTGGAACGGACGCAGAGGCGGCATACGAGGTCAAGGAGCTGGAGGAGTGTATCCGGCGCTTCGTCCGGGGCCTGCCGGAGCGGGACGGGAATGTGTTCGTGCGTCGGTACTTCTTCACGGAGCCGGTGTCTTCTATCGCCGGGCGGTACGGCCTGACGGAGAACAATGTGGCGGTGATCCTCAGCCGAACGCGGAAAAAACTCAAAGATAAACTTGCGAACGAGGGGTACTTATGAGAAGCATAGACCTATACACCGCTGTCCGAGCGGTGGACGACGATATTCTGGAGCGCAGCGAAACTGCCGCCTATAACCATAAAAATCGTGAGTCCAAAACAATAAAATTTGGGAAACGGCGTTCCCCTGCCGCATTGATTGCTGCCATCATAGTGCTATTGGCGCTTTGTGGTTTTACAGCATATGAGTTGGGACTGTTTGACCCGTGGCTGCAAAAGCCGTCTGCTGATCCACTCAAAACTGTTCAGAGTGCGATTGAAGGTCAAGCTGGCAAGGACTATACAATTACTGTGCGTGTTGATGAAATCAGGATAGATGAAGCTGAAACAGCGCGTGTTAAGGCGAGATATATTGGCAGTGAACTGGCAGAAGCATGGGGCTGGACGGAAGAATACCTTGAAGAACACTTTATTGTTGTATGGGCGAAATATTATGTGGAGTACGATCATACTAAGACCTTTTTAGATGATGGCTCCACAGAACAATATTTCTACTTGACCGAAGATGTAAAAACCGGGGGATGGATAATCGTTGAGAATGATTCGCCCAGGACAACCACTGAATCATAAATGTACCAGGTTACCCGGCAGGCCATCACCTGCCGGGTGGTCGTGTGGCCTTCTGAAATTTCCTCAAAAAACTTGACGCAGCGCAAGGAGGGGTATTTATGAGAAGCATAGACCTATACACCGCTGTCCGAGCACTGGATGACGATATTCTGGAGCGCAGCGAAACCGCCTTCTATGGGCAGAAAGAGACTGGATGGTTGAAATGGGGGGCTATGGCGGCGTGTGTTGGCCTGATTCTCACAGTGGCCTTAACGACGCTGCCGGGCATTTTGAGGGGGCCGGGTGGCGTTCTGCCACCTCCCAATCCTGCTCCTGGGCCTACGGTCAGTGAGGATGATCAACAGAACAACGGCGAACCGCTGCAGCCACCCGGCGAGAGAGAAATCACCATTAACTGGGACAATGTGGCGGTGAACGAGTCGGCGGGGCTGGCCCCGAACGCCGCTCCGCTTTACCGGGACCCCGCTCTCTATAACGAGGAAATTTTGGATACGCAGGGTGTCAGGACCTACTATGGCTGGGAGTTAGCTCCCGCCTATATCCCTGATGACCTCACCGGGGGCGGCAAAGCTGTGTCAGGCCGCATCGTCCGGGAGAAAGCTACCGGGAATGTTGTTGAGGATCAGGCGGGCCGGAGTTTCTGGGTGGACTTTGGGGAGGACGGAAGCCCTAAATCTAATGACGATGTTGAGATTCCCAAGGGATTTACCATCAGAGCTTCTAGACTGCGTATCCTACACTGCTGCCTTCTTCCGGTAGACGAGGAGCGTACTACCGACTTTGGCGGAGTGCCCGTTACCCTCAGTCACTGCTCTATGAAGCATGGCCCCTTTGACCCCACAAAAAAGGCCCCTGACGGTCTTTCCAATATGCCCGCGGGGTATTACGACATCTATACAGCTACATTCACGCTGGATGGGGTGGAGTATGAGGTATCGGCACAGCGGTTGGAGTTGGAGGAAGTCATCAAAATCGTGGCGTCCATCATCAATCCATACAGTGAGAATTTTGTTATGGGGCGTTCGCAGGGCATTCCCAACAAGGGCAGCGCCCCCGCTGAATACCCCGACACCACCATCGTCTCAGGCTTCGACCTGGATGAACCCAGCGAACCATAAAGAACCATAAATAAACATAGCCCTCCCACCCGGCAGACCATCACCTGCCGGGTGGCTGCGCTGTCCATGGTGAGTGTCGATACGGTGGAAAAATTTTTTAATGCCCTGCAACAAAATGCCTCCCTCGATAATTTAGTAAATAGAGCCAGGGAACAGGAGGTAATGGAGATGTACTCCCAAGAGGAAATCGCCGGTATTTATCAGCGGCAGTATAAGATGGTGTACCAAATCTGCTTTATGCTGATGAAGAACACCCCTGATGCCGAGGACGCTGCCCAAACAGTCTTCCGCAAAGTGATCGAGCGGGACACGCCTTTTCGTGATCCGGAGCATGAGAAAGCATGGCTGATCGTCACAGCGCGGAATGAGTGCCGCGGGCAGCTGAAGCACTGGTGGCGCACCCGCCGGGAAGACGCCGCCGCACTGGACACCTTGACCTGGAACCAGCCCGAATCTGGTCTGGTCTGGGAGCAGGTGGCCGCTTTGCCGGAAAAATACCGGCTGGTGCTGTATCTCCACTACTACCAAGGCTATGCCACCGGCGAGATTGCCCAAATACTTAGGGAGAATCCCTCCACAGTACGCTCCTGGCTTCTTCGTGCAAGAAAAAAACTAAAATTACGATTGGAGGCGGAAGGCTATGGACCCCAGAGAACTTAACCAGATGTTTGAGCAGCTGGCACCTACTCCAGAGCAAATGCAGCGTGAGCTGACCCGCCTTCTCCAAGAAGAAAGGAAGGGTTATCCCATGAGACGTCTGAAAAAGATGGTTGTAATCGGCGTTGCGGCTGCATTGATGCTCGTCACCTGTGCGGCAGCGGTGGTGATCGGCATTGATCAAAGACTGATCGACTTTTTGGGCGGCGGTGAGCAGGCCCAGGAGCTGCTTACCCCCGGCGCCCAGCCCGTAGACGTTACCACGGAGGACAACGGTGCTTCCCTCCATGTCACCCAGGTATTGATGGACCGTTACACCATCCTGATTCTGTCCGACTTCACCGCACCCGAGGGGACGGTGTTGGATATGGCCGAGGATGTCAATGAAGACCTTCTCCGTGGATTCAGCGGAATGGACGGGTCTCTGCCCTCCCTGCTTGATTCGGCTGGAGAGCCGATTGATCTGGGTCAGGGCTGGAGCTATTATGTAAATGTGCTGGATGATGGGGCCCCCCTGGACAACCATCTGACCCTGCTGTCCCGCATGGAGCTGAGCGAAGGCATTCAGCCGGATTGGGACATTCAGGAGCTGTCCATGCCCGCCGTGGACTTGATTCGGTTTGACCCGGAGGCGGAGGACATCGTTACGGTCTACTCCGGCGACTGGTCCTGCCAATTCCCTGTGTCCTGGCAGGACATGGGCCGGAGTATGGAGATGAATCAGGTGGTCGGGCAGGTGGACGATGTGAATATCGCGGTGACAAACATCTACCTGTCCCCCATGACGATGCAGCTCCAGCTGGAGCGGGAGACTCCCGTCCCGCTTCATTCGCCCGAGGCTGTTGGCGGGGTCTATGCCCGCTGGATCTCCTCACTCAATGTTGACGGCGTAACGCTGACCACAAAGGACGGGCAGACGGTACCTCTGACGGACATGGGCAATACGGGGAGTAACCAGGAGCTGAATTGCAGCTTCCTGCTAAACGAGATTACAGACTTGGCGCAGCTCCAGACCCTTACCTTACGCATTGGAGAAGGCAGCGTTGATATTCCTCTGGATGGATTTGCGGATGAATCAGTCGAGCCGTAAGTTGACACAGCTCCCCTCTATCTCCTGGAAAATTTAATATCTAAAGCAGCAATTTCCTCACCTGGCAGGCTATCATCTGCTGGGTGGGGAAATTGTCCTCTGAAAATTTCCTCAAAAAAATTTGCCGCAGCGTGTAGTATTTTCCGAAAAATCCATAGTAGATAGTTGAGGGACAGAGAGGAGGGATGCCCAGATGGATGACAACGCCATCATAGAACTGTTCTTCGCCCGGTCGGAGCAGGCGATCCGGGAGCTGGACGGCAAATACGGCAAGGTCTGCCACAGCCTGTCCTACAACATCCTGCACAGCCGCCAGGACGCGGAGGAGTGCGTGAACGACGCCTATCTGGGCACCTGGGACGCCATCCCGCCGGCCCGGCCCAATCCGCTGCTGGCGTTCCTGTGCCGGATCGTCCGCAATCTCTCCCTTATGCGGCATCACGCGGACAGAGCGGCCAAGCGCGGCGGCGGCAGCTACACCGTGGCGCTGGAGGAGCTGGAGGACTGTCTGGCCTCGCCCCGCACAGTGGAGGGGGACATGGAGGAGCAGGAACTTGTCCGGCTGATCGAGGACTTCCTGGAAACCCTGTCCCTGGAGAATCGGGTCATCCTCATGCGCCGGTACTGGTTCTCCGACAGCTGCGGGGAGATCGCGGAGCGGGCCGGCCTGTCAGAGAAGAACGTGTCCGTCCGGCTGACCCGTATCCGAAAGCAGCTGCGGCACTATTTTGAGGAAAGAGGGGTCATGTGATGAATGCGGCACAGTTTTCCCATGCGCTGGGAAAAGTCAACGACAAGTACATCATGGAAGCGATCACCTACGAGCGCAAAAAGAAAAGCGGCTGGCTGAAATGGGGCGCTGTGGCGGCGTGCCTGTGCCTTGTTGCCGGGATTGCAGTTACGGGTATACTCCGGTCACATCTTCTATCCCCAAATGATGTACTCCATGAACCGGAGCAGTATAGGGCGATTATGTGGGAAGATGTTCCATCCACCGAGCCATTTGGATCACTGTTTCCTACCGAAATCATAGAAGGATATGTGCTCGAAAATGATGTTGCCTTGTATGGTGAGGGAAATGAAAGTGTTTTGCAAGCCCGATTTTTCAATGAGCAGCTTGGTGACGAATTGGTGGTAACGGTTTATGTAAAAGGCCATTATGGAGATGAACCTTTAGATGAAGTCATCTATGGCGGCCACGCTTTCAAAGGCAGTATGATTGCGATTGACGGAGGGGATTATGTGATACGTTACCTCACTAGACGGGACATTATTGCAATCTCTGGATTTGAGGATATGGTAAAGTCGGCGCGGCAACTTTCCTCGTGGAGTATGGCGTAGGAACTTCCTGACAAGGGCAGCGCCCCAACCGAATGCCCCGACACCACCATCGTCCCAGGCTTCGACCTGGACAAACCCGCTGTATCGTAGGAACGGTTCGCCGCCGCTTTTTACAAACCTTGACTTTTTGACCAATTACCGATATGATAGAGACAGCATTCCGGCATATCCTTCTGCTTGGTTTCGTCCGGCAGTGAAAAGGATGAAGCTCAAAAGGCCCCTTAAAGTTCTAGCTTTTTGAGGATATTTGCCCAAAACCTTATTTTTTAATGGAATTTGCCGATATGCAAGTGGGAAGGTATGTTTTCGGGCTCCAAACGCCTGTCAGGAGGTAGCGCCTATGCTGATGCTCTATCTGCAAATGCTGGATACACCGGAGGAAAAGGTCCGGTTTGAGGAAATCTACCTGAAATATCGTGAGAAAATGTTCCATGTGGCGGACAGTATCCTGCATAACGATCAGGATGCGGAAGACGCGGTTCACAATGCCTTCCTGCGGATCATCAAGAAGTTTTCCAGGTTTCAGAACATACCGGCCAAGGATTTGGCTCCGCAGGTCATTGTGATTGCCAGGAACGAAGCGATTTCTCTCCAGCGCAAGAAGAAGGACGCCGCTCCGCTGGAGGATTGGGACGGCTTTACGGAAACGGCGGAGTCCGTCAGCGATTATCACACCCTGGTGGAGACCTTTGCCCGTCTGCCCCTGTCGTACCGTGCGGCCCTGGAGATGAAGATGGCGGGCTACTCCGATGGGGAAATCGCCTCCAAGCTGTGTTTGACGAAAACGGCGGTCAGCACCCGGATCAGCCGGGGCCGCCGGTTCCTGCGGAATATCGTGGAGCAGGAAGGCTTTTTGATGGATGCGTAATGACCTTCCGTCATGGCTCTGAAAAAGTTTTTCAGGTTTTTTTAGAAAATCATGTGAGAATCCGCTTCCTCGCTGCGTTAACATAGTGAGGGAGCGGATTTTCTGTTGCCTGGACAGACGAAACGAGTGGTTGGGAGGGACAAATATTGAATATATGCTTTGCAATGCTTGCGATTTTCCTTTGTGCCGTGATGTATTTCCTATACGGCCGGGGGATTGCCGTATCAAAGAATATCCGGGCGGTTCTGTTCATGTCCCGTCCCGGGAAAAGCGCTGACAAGGTAGACCTGGATTCCTGCACCGGCTGGGTTCAGCGTGTGGGCAGATTTCATGAGAGCAGCACATATGAGCTGATACTGAATACGCAATTGTCAAAGGGGGAGGCGGAGTTTTCCTTGCTTGACAGAAAGAAGCGGCCCTTATTAAAGCTGAACCGCCGCTGTCCTTCCAGCAGGGCGGAATTGTATGCGGACAGCAGGTATTATCTGCGCTGGCAGTTTATAAATGCCACCGGGGAATGCGAACTGCGATGGAAGCCCTGTCCGCTCATCATGGAAGGGGAGAAATGCAAATGAAAACGATAACCATACTGGTCTCGGCTCTGATCTGCGTGTTTGGCCTGACGGGCTGTGTGCCTGCTCCTGGGGCGAGCGGTCCGGGCCGTCCCATAGCGGCTTACATCGCAGATGATGTAACGAAAGCGGAGATCACACACCGGGCCGGGGGAACGGTGACGGAGTGGACGGCGGAGGGCGACGAACTTGACGCGCTGAGAGATTGGGTTTCCGGGCTGAAATACGAGCTTCTGGATTCGGAGGAGAATCCGGGAAACCGTGACGGCGGCGAGGTCTATGAGGTTGTGCTGACCGAAGGGTATTACCCGGGCTTTTCGTATGTGATTTGTGGACCGGATGATTGCTATTTGCTGATAGAGGGATACTGGTACTCCGTGACAAATCCCTCAGACCCGCCTACAGCCTCCCCGGCGGACCGTGGAGCAGGGACGCTCGATGTCTCGAAGTATGTGGTAAAGGGAGCGGATGGAGAGGCGGCCGAGCTGTCGGAGGAGGACGCGGAGATTTTGACACAGGTACTTTCGGGCGGCGCCTGGGCAGAAGGAACGACAGATTGCGCCAGCGACTGCACCGTGGGCTTGGACGGCAGATGGTTCCGCTATCATTCCGAATGCGGCACATTCAACGAAATCACCATTCCCGGGCAGCCGCAGTTGTCTTCCGCTCCGCCTCCGCCGGCCGAAGGGAAGAGCCTTCCGCTGGCCGATTCGGAACGGGCCGCTGTCAATGCGGTTCTTGAAAAGTACATTACCCTGGGACCTGGCATTGTAGAGAATGTCGGATAATAGCGTTTCCAAAGGAGGAAATCTGCTTGAAACGGAAAAACATGCGCTGTTTATGTATTGCCCTGTTGCTGATTGTCATAGCTGTCACGTATAAACAGACAATTGACGCGCCGGAGCGGCGGACTCCGCTGGGGAAATCCATAGATTATCCATAGATTTAGGAGGAATAACCGTGGATGAACGGATGGTTGCGGCAGTGATCGTGATGGTTATCTTCTTTTTGGGCATCCCGGTTCTGCTGGGGGTGCTTGTGTACCGTGCAGCGCAAAAGAGCAAAAAGCGGGGAATCTATTTTCTGGTGGGGGTTCTTCTTATCAGCGCGATCATGCCGGCTTACGCTATATACTTGGGCACGATTCTGGGGATTGTGTTTCAGATTTCGCTCCACAAGGCGGCGAACAAGAAAGCACCCATAAAGGACAAGTGACTGGAAGTGCAGGAGGGAACAGACATGACAGGGCAAGCGCTGGACCAGCTGGCCCGGCGGGTCATACTGGACACGGCCCGGCTGGAATATGGAGCGCTGTTGAAAGAAGCGCCGGAGCATAGCTTCTCCCCCTCCTTTGAGCGGAAGATGAAAAGGCTTCTTCGCCGGGGCAGGCATCCGGTCTGGTATAAGGCCCTCCACGTGGCGGCGTGCCTCCTGCTGGCGCTGCTGCTCAGCGGGTGCGCGGTGCTGGCGGTCAGTCCGGCGGCCCGGGAGGCCTTCGCCGGATGGGTGAGGGAAGTCCATGATACCTATTTTAGTTATCAGTATGTCGGACCGGATCAGGACGTTCAAGAGGACTTGACAAAGATTGCATTTCTTCCAACATGGCTCCCAGAGGGCTACCAGGAAGCGGAGCGGCCACAGCTGTATGGAATGGTGAATATTTCCTATGAAGCAGACGGCAAAGAGACCGCGGTTTTCGGGTACGCGCCAGAGCTTTCCATGACGGTATACACGGAAAACGCTGAGGCGCATGAGGCGCAGGTCCACGGACGCAGAGCGGACCTGTATCTGGACGGCCAGGAGGGTAACCGGAATGTGCTTGTTTGGACAGACGAAGATACGGGCTTCTTCCTCTGGATCTCCGCGCCGTTCTCTGGCGAGGAATTAGTCAAGATGGCCGAGAGTGTGGAGACTTTGCCCCTTGCCTACTGCCCCGCTTGGGTGCCGGAGGGCTATACGCTGCTCTCCGGCGGCGCCAAGCTGCCGGTAATACTGAATTATCAGGGCCAGGACGGAAACTACTTCACTCTCCTGGTGATGGAGAATGCGAAGAGCACCGAAATGGAGATCGAGCTGGAGAAGGGAGACAGTTACCAGCCGGCCTCGGTTTTGGGAAAGCCGGCGGACATGTACCTGGGCGCGGAGGGACATATATCTGTCCTGATTTGGATGGATAATAAAGAACAGTTGACGTTCAACCTGTGCGGCACGCTTACGGAACAGGAACTGATGAAAGTCGCAGAGAGCATTGGAAAAGCGCAGTAAGAAGCGGTCCCAACGGGAGAAGGAGAGAAAGCTGTTATGACAGAGCAGGCGTTGGATCGGCTGATTCATGGAGTCATATTGGACACGGCCCGGCTGGAATACGGAGTGCTGTTGGAAGAAGCACCGGAGCGTACCTTCTCCCCTGCCTTTGAGCGGAGGATGAAAAAGCTGCTGCGCCGGGGCAGGCATCCGGTCTGGTATAAGTCCCTCCATGCGGCGGCATGCGTACTGCTGGCGCTGCTGCTCAGCGGGTGCGCGGTGCTGGCGGTTAGCCCGGAGGCCCGGGAGGTCTTTGCGGGCTGGGTGCGGGAAATTCATGACAACTATTTCCTCTACAAGTTTTTTGGGAACGAGGAAAGAGAAGCCGTTTCAAAGGAGGAGGTTCTCTATCAGCCCACCTATGTGCCGGCCGGGTATCGGATCGAGCACCGGTTTGTGCTTTCTGCCGGTATTGTGTCTGTCAGTTATATAGACGACCAAACCGGCAATATCGCAGTGTTCACCTATTTTTCGGACATGTCGTCGCCGGTCCTCCAGATTGCGGGAGAGAATGAGATCATCTATCAAAAGGTCCAGGTCAACGGGCTCCCCGCCGATCTGTATCTGGATTCGGAAGAGGGAGAAGCCAACGCTATCGTATGGGTGGACGAGAGGAATGGGGCTGCGTTTCGAATTGGCGGCATCATAAGCGGGGAAGAGCTGGTTTGCATGGCGGAGAGCGTGGAAGCCGTCCCCCGGAATGTGCGCTTTCGTCCGTCCTGGCTGCCGGAGGGGTACGATGAAACCTCCGCCCAGGACTGCCCGGCGAAGGGGGATAACGTCCCCAAGGGCCTGGACGCCGGAAAGAGCGTCCTGACCTATGAGGACGGGAAGGGCGGACGTTTGACCATCACCTATGCCCAGGAATTTGATATAACCGGCCTGCGCCCGGACAAATGCGAGGCGGACGCGGTTTCCGTGCTGGTTGGAGGAGACCAGGCGTTTTTGTTCCTGGGTCAGGAGGACCACCATCTGGTCTGGGTGGACGGAGAGAGCGGCGTCTTCTTCTGGATTTCCGGCCCCTTTACCGGAGAGGAATTGATTCAGATCGGGGAGGGTATGCGCACCGCGCCGCAAGAAATGATGTTCTACCCATCCTGGCTGCCGGAGGGATACTATGAGACCACTACCGATGATTTGCGGAGACAACGTATCCTCCGCTATGAGGACGGAAAGGGAGGACTTCTGACCATTCTCCATCCCGAAGATTTTGATCCCGGAACACTGATGCTGGTTGGGAAAGCGGAGATCGTTTCCGTATTTGTCGGAGAGAATCCGGCGGATCTGTACCTGGATCGGGTACCGGGCAATGCCAACAACTTGGTTTGGGTGGATCGGGACACGGGGATTCTCTACTGGATTTCCGGCCCTCTTACCGGGGAGGAACTGGTTCGGGTTGCGGAGAGCATGGAGAAACGAGAGGAGCCGCCGCCCCTGGAGGAGTACTGGCTGACCTGGACGCCTTACGGGTATCAGGAGGCAGAACGCTCCCTGCGGGAAAATCGAGGCCATGTGCTTTACCGGGATGAAAAGGGCCGTCAGATTACCCTGGCCTACCGGCGGGGCTCAGAAACCGCCAGCCTACAGATCTCCTCCACTCTGGGCGGGACGATGGAGGTCCGGCCCGTCACAGTGGACGGCGCTGCTGCGGACCTCTATCTGGAGGAAACGCAGGAGGCAGGGAACGCTCTGGTTTGGGCCCGGGACGGGCTGCTGTTCTGGATGATCGCCCCCTGTTCCCAGGAGGAGCTGACCGCCATGGCGGAGAGCGTGGAGGTTCTGCCGGTGGAATACAGGCTCACCTGGGTGCCGGAGGGCTATGAGCTGTATTTGCAGAATGATACCTTCGGCAATTCGTTCTCGTTCCTCTACAAAAACCCGGAGGGTCGATTGCTGCATTTCATGGTTCAGCTGGACCTTGAGGGGGCCAGGGCGTATCTTTACCCCAACGAAAACGCTGAGGAAAAACAGGTGCTTGTAGGCAGGAATCCGGCCGATCTGTATTTGGTGGACACAGGAGGCGCAAATAGCGAGCTGGTTTGGCAGGACCCGGAGGCAGGGGCACTCTTTTACATCAGCGCGTTTTTGCCGGAGGAGGACATTCTCAAAATGGCGGAGAGCATCGAGGGGGCAGCGCCTTCTCCAAAAGTCCGGCAGCCCAACTGGCTTCCTATGGGGTATCGCTGTACGGGAGGCTCTGCCGGTTCCAGCTCCAAGGAACGCCAGTATGAAGACGAAAACGGCGATGAAATCCAATTTGCGTTCCTGGGTCCTCCAGAGACAGAGGAGAAGGAAAAACTCCAGGAGGCCATGAAGGGCCTGGAGTCTCAAAGCGTCCTGGTAAACGGACAGGCGGCGGAGCTGTACTCCGCGGCCGATAGCGTTCTCTATCTGGTCTGGGACGGCCGGGAGCCGGGGGAGGTTTTCTGGCTTTCTGCGGCGCTGGACGCCGGAACACTGATTCAGATCGCTGAAAGTGTGTTCTATCCACCGTAAGGCAGAGGAATTGCCTGCTCTGCCGGCAGCGTTCAAACGAAATTCTAAAATCAATCATTCAATGATTTAACGCCTTTTACAGCCGCTGTTCCTGCGGAGTTGGATTTTTGATTATAGGGTAGTATAAGAGGCGTTATGTACTGTACAGCAAGGTCACAGTACAAAGCGCCTTCCTTTTTTTGGAATATAATTGGGGGGAATCTGTTTGGGTCATTACTCGTTAATCCTGGAAAAGCGTTATCAGGAATTTTGCGATGTATACCGGGAAAAGGGGCATCTGTGCAAAACGGACCCGGGAGAGTATGGAGACTTACAGCCGGGCAGTCAGGTACGGGCGCTGCTGGCTCTTGGAGAGTATGCGGAGGCCGCTCGGGTCTGCCGGGAGATGATGCGTCAGGAGGCGGAGGAGTCGGCCCGAAGGGGCTATGACGCCCGTTCTTCCATATGGCTGATTGATCTTGCCATCGCATGTATGAAGCAGGGGCACTACGCGGAGGCGGTCCAGGCCATCCGGGAGGCGCCGCATACGAATTACCAGCCGAACCGCATCCAGGCTCCATGCCTGATGTACTACATGGCCGTTGTCATGGAGGACGAAAACCTCAAGCGGGAGAGCATAAAGGTACTCAACGCGCGGCTTCGGACAAAGGCGGGCACGGAACCGGCCTTCGCGCCGGTCCGGTTCCTCCGGGACAAAATCGGCGAGGCACAGCTGTTGTCGGAGACAGCGGAGGAAACCAACCCAAAGCTCTATCTGCGGGCACTGGTTCCGGCAAAGTTTCTGATAGCGGTGAAGAGGTATGAAAAGGGTGAGCTGGAGGGCTGCCGGCAAGCCTTGAAGGAGACTTGCGGCCTTTATGAGCAGGATCGGATTGCCGTTATGCCGGTTGAATATTTTTTGGCGGAGTCCTGGCTGGTGGAGCTGAATGACAATACAGATCCATCTTTGCCAGTCTCTTAAATAATGAAAGTAAGATGAACACAAGGAGGAACGCAGCATGAAACGCTTACACAAAATCAAGGTCCTTTTCGTTTTAGCCCTGTGCCTGACGCTCACCGCCTGCGGCGGCGGTGGACCTAAGCAGGAGGCGGCGGATTCGGCGGAGGAGGCCACCGTCCATTTTCTCACAAACCTGCAGAACGGGGAGTTCGAGCAGGCGAGGACCTACCTGGAGGAAGAAAACCCCCTGCTGACCGTTTTCCCCGTGGCCGAGGGCGAAGCCGCCCCGGAGCTGGACGCCGTGTACCGGCAGTTCCGGGAGAAGATGACCGGCCTGACCTTCCGCGTGGGGGACGAGGGAGCCGTGGGAAACAGCATGGTGTACATCACCGCCGCCCAGTATGATTTCCGCTCTGCCATCAACGAGGCGATGCTGGCGGCCATGGAGACCCAATGCCGGGAGGGCGGAACCGCCTTCGCGGACTACGCCGGATGGATGAGCCAGGGCATTGCCAACGCGGCCATGGGCGGGGAGGAGACCGTCCGGGCCATGGCGACGGATAAAAACGGCGGCTATATCATCGACCACCGGGGGTACACGGACCACGACTTTATGAACCTCTTCACCGGCGGCTTCTATGACTACGCGGATTTCCAGATGGCGGTCTGCACCAATACCATAGACAATGTGGAGCATACCTACTACTTTGCCGCGTTAGGCGATGAGATGATCGCCTGCGTTGAGGAAGTGTCGGAGGCCAATAACGGAGAACTGGACGACGAAACGATAGCCGGGCTGAATGAGTTCTATGCCCAGGCGGCACAGCAGACGCCCGGCATGTATATGGGCGTTACCAAGGACGGAGACCGGGTGGTCACCCATATGGGCATCGACTTCCAGACGGCGGACCAAAACGCCCTGGTAAACTCCGGCATGGTCAGCGGCAGCTATCAGGGCAACATGGCCGACGGTAAACTCAGCCTCTCGGCTACCATCAGCGAGTTTGAAGAATCGGGCATGACCAGCTCCGTCACGCCGGTCTACAAGGCCGAAAAATGAGAAAAGCGCCGCCCCTTCCGGGACGGCGCCATGGGAGAGCTGGTTTTAAGGGGCTTGCCCCTGGCCGTCGTCGATGTATTCCACAATATCGGGAAGATCGCACCGGAGAATCCGGCACAGGGCGTTCAGCGTGTTGGTGGACACGGATTCCCCGGCCTTCAGCCGCCGGATGGTGGAACTGCTGATCTCGCCCTTGAACTGGAGCGTGTAGGTGGTGGCGTGCTTTTTTTCCATGGTGGCCCACAGCGGCGCGTAGGAAATCATTCTCTCCACTCCCCTCTTGCAATTATCTTCATTATTGCCTATAATGAGAGAAAACCGTTATAGGCAATAATGCCTATACTAGGGGGAGCGCAGAACCAAGCACCAAACAACAGGAGGAACGACTGGTATGAAAAAGAAGCATCCGATTCTGGGAGTCATTTGTCTTGCAATTCTGATCTGCGGCGGAATTTTTACCTTTCGGGCCGGAGGGGCCAAAGCGGAGATCACCATTGGCGAAAAAACCTATGAGATGCGGACCATGACCGTGCGGGAGTTCATGGAGGACGGCTATATCCTTGCCATCATGTCCACGGAGGGAAATTCTGTTTATACATATAACTACAGCGGCGCGGTGATGGAGGCCAAGTCCTATTACAATACGGCGGTGCCCTTCAAGCCCAAGGACGGGGCGGGGGCGCCGCTCTCCTGCTGGCTCTACAATCCCACCTCCGAGCAGCTGGAGATTCGGGAGGGGAAGATCTGCGCCATCTCCTGCAAGGTAACGCAGATGCGGGAATGCGGGCTTCCGGTCTCCATCGCCGGGCTGGAGCTGAACCGGCAGAGCAAGGAAGAGATAAAAGACTATATGGACGGGGCGCTGAAAGGCTATCAGTTCAGCGAAAATGAGGATGTCAACGCTATCTCCTACACCAAGGGGCAAGTGTCCTACACCTTCTCCTTCACCGAGGAAGATGTCCTGAAAAACGCCGTCGCCCGGAACAACGTGTGACGGCCATGGACAGAAACGAATTTTTCAGGCCCCTGGCGGAGCTGGCGGACCAGGGGCAGTGGGACGACGCCTACGTCTGGTTCCGGGAGCATCAGGAGCAGTTTTCCCGCCGGGAGCGGCGGCTGGTCCGGGAGGCCCTGGCGGCCCGGCTGTCGGTTTCCCGGCTCTGGCGGGCCCCGGCCCTGCTGGCGGCGGTGACGCTGCTGTTCCAGTTGGCCTCCGGCGGCATCTTTGAAAACCAGCTCCAGGACCTGTTCTCCTTTTTGGGAGGGTCCTTTCGGCCCTATATGTACATCGCCTCTGTGGTCCCCCTGCTGTTCAACCTGTTGCTGGACGGGCTGCTGGCCGTCCAGTGCTATGAGCGGCTGGTGCTGACCTACCGCCTGTTCGGCCGCCGTCCGCCCTGGGTGCGGGCCTGGGGGGCCTGGGCCCTGGCTCTGGCGCTGGCCCTCTGGTCGGCGTGTTCCCTGGTTCCCTATGCCCAGGACCTGCCTCTGGTTCTGGAGGGGAAGTGGAGTACCGGCATTGTCACCCTGGAGATGGAGGAAGACACCGCCTGGAACAACGCCATGGCCCAGCTGGGCCGGGAGACCCGGGAGGGCTACGACCCCATCCCCTGGTACTCCAATCCCCGCTGGTCCAGACTACTCATGCCCATCATGCCGGGGATTTACAACCGCTGGGTCCTCAACATCCACGTAGACGGCGTGGACTGCCGCATGGGCCAGATTCAATTTGACCTGACGGACTACGAGATGTACGCCTATCCGGTACGCATCGACTATCTGCCCCACAGCCGTCTGGTGCTGTGGATTTCCTGCGGGGAGGAGAGACTGCGATGAAACGAAAATGGCTGCTGCTGGCCTTCCTGCTGACCTTCACCCTGCCCGCCGCCGCCCTGCTTTCGCCAGATGTGATGAAGGCGCTGTGGTGGCAGTTCGGCTCCGACCCGGCGGTGTCGGTCCTCCGGGGCGAGCATTGGGGCAGAATCATCTGCGGCGTCCTGCTGACGGCGATGGCCTTTACACCCCTGGCCTGCTTCCTGCTGGAGCGGGCGGCCCTGAGCCGGGCCCGGCGGCGGCGGGAGAGCGTTAAGCCCCCGGAGTTCGCCACGGCGGAGGAGCGGCGGGCCTTCTACCTCCGGCAGCTGGAGGAGGAGCGCCGGGAGCCGCCCAAAACGCCATGGATTGCCTACGCCGCCCTGTGCGGCCTGGGGGTGCTGGTGTTTGGCTTCGGGGTCCTGGGAATCCGCCTGAACGGGAAGATTGAGAAGACCGGGCGGGACCTGGAGCTGTACCGGGCCGGGACCCCCGCCCTCTACGTGGGCCCCCTGCTGCTGGTGGACCGGCCCGTGCGGGACGGGGCCAAGCAGATCCCGGACGAACGGTACGTGTACTACCATTCCGCCACGGAGGGGGACCTCCAGTGCGCCGTGACGCTGATCGCGGAGACCCAGCTGATGCAGCCGTCCTACCGGGTGGAGTATCTGCCGGAGACAGGGACGATTCTGTCCATCACCGACATGGCCGGAGTCCTGCGCACGGGTGGGAAGGAGATGGAGCTTCCCACGCCGGTGGGGTGCTGGCTGTACGGAGATCTGGCGGTGCCCATCTGCGATGAGGTGGAGGGCTACGACGCGCTCACCCGGGAACAGAAGGCGCTGTTTGACCTGCTCTATTCCCAGGTCCTCAGCGGCGACGTGGCGGCGGGGAACCTGCCCACCCGGAGCTTTGATTTGCCCTACGAGCTGAAAAAAGCGGAGTTCAATCAGGTGCTGGAGCTGTATGAGGCGTCTGTTAGAAAGGACGATTACCCGAATCACGGCTATCGCACGGACGACGGGCGGATTGTCCGCCGGGCCTATTGCTACGGCATCATCCATTCGCGGTGAGATCATGGAGACAGGAGTGATAAAAATGGAAAAGAAACAAGACTGGACGCGGGGCCTGACGCTGGCGCTCTGTGTGGTCCTGCTGATATTGAGCTTTGGGCAGCGTCGGCGGATTTCCGATTTGGAACAGGACGTGTGGAACGCCCAGAACAGTATTATGGACAACGTGAGCCGCCTGGAAGCACAGGTCGCTTCCCTGCGCTCCGATTTGGAAAATGCGGATAATCTGGTCCTGGATTGGAGTTACACGCCTGCGCTGAACCGGGAAAGGCAGGGCTTGGACGTGGAAATGACCGTCAAGCTGAAGGAGTGGACGGAGGACACCGCTCTGGAACTGCTTTGGACCTCTATGGGAAGCACGAACAGCAAGGGCAGCTTGCCGATGGTTTACGACGGCACAGGGAGCTTTACCGGGAAGGTGGAGATTCCCTTAAACGGCTCCGGGACCGTCAGCCTGGACGCCGCCATCCAAAACGGCGAGACCCGGCGTCAGGAGAGCCTGGGGGAGCTGAGAGACACTGCCATGCTGCTGCCGGTCCAATGCGACCTTTATGGTGTCAGCGGACCAGAGTATGAGCAAAGCAAAGACGGCGGCGGGGTGGTTACGATTTCAAATTTGCATACCGGCGTGTACGGCTATTTCGAGAAGGTCCCCAAGACGACGGACCACACATTCCGCCTCCTGCGTAACGGGGAGCTTGTGGCGGAGCTGGCCGCAAATCCGGGGGGTGAGGAGAGCAATTATACTGACGGGGCACTCTCGGCGGAGCCGGCTGCGAGGCCGGAGTGGCCGCAGGGTGACTATTTTGGCAATGGAGAACTCACAACGGAATGCCAAGAGGGGGATGTGCTGACCTGGACCTTCTTCTGCCGGGATGAGTCCGGCGTTGGATATGAGTTTTTCTTGGAGGAATGGACAGTTGAACAAGATAGGCTTTCTCCGAACGCGCAGGGGGTGGAGTGGCCGAAGCTGACTTGGGACTGAGCCGAATAAGCCGATGAACGATTCTTAATAGGAGGGTTTTGTCATGACAATCACGGAAATGGTGAAGAATCAACAGCAGCAGAGAATTGGAGAACTGAACCAGCGGCAGCAGGGAAAGCCGCACGTCAATCCCTACGGCACACCCGGCATGAGCCTGAACGATGCCGGCGACTATCGGAAGATCGTCCCCGTGGACGAGGGCGTGGTGCAGCAGATCAAGCAGATCGCGTTGGACCACATGAAAAAAGGCTATGGAGTCAGCGATGGTGAGGACATCAGCAAGGCCATCCGAGACTACACCATGACCCTGGCGCCGGAGAAGCGGCTCAGTGCGTCCTGGACGCTGAATGAGATCTTCAATAGCGAGGCCGCCCGGCTGGGCGAGTACGTCCACCAGCATGTCCCCGGCTGGGACTGGGGCAAGCCCTTTGACACCAGCATCCTGGACGGCTACCGGCAGGGCGTGGATATGCAGGCATAACGCCAGAGGTACGTTGTGAAAAAAGCGATATGCAGGATTTTGAGCTTCATCATGCTTACAGTCACAGCCTTTTTGATTTGGTGCGCCGCAACGGTGACTGGCGGTGGTTTTCTGGACCTGAGTAATATTGTCCGCTATGTATTGACTGGCATGGCGGTCCTATCCGGCGTAATCGCTCTGATTCTTGCAAAGATAGGGTGGAAAAAATGAAAAACCAGCTTCGAGGAATTGCCTTGATCTTAATTGGAATACAGCTTGCAATCTTCACCATCATTGACCCCTGGCTTCCGATACTCGGCGGGGATTTTGGAAGAATCATGATTCCCGTGATGTCTGTTGTTTTCAGCATTGCTGGCCTTGTTTTGTGCTTTAGGAAAGAGGAGAAGAAGTAGGCAAAGCAAATTAGGAGGACGTTGATTTGAAAAAAATCACTGTTTTTATCCTTGCGTTATCTCTGGCACTGAGCCTCTGTGCGTGTTCCAAGGCAAGCCGGATACCATCTCTCGCAGAGATCGCAGAGAACGGTGCGGAGTGGGGCGGTGAGAAGATCCGACAGGTGCAGGGCTGTACGTTAGCAGACCTGGAAAAAGCGTGGGGCGAGGCCAACGGCGAGTTACCCGGAGAGTACGCTTACTTCTGGAAGGTGGACGATACCACATCGGTCAATGTGTATTACCACAGAAATGCGGAGATCGAGCATATCACTGTCACCAGCGCAGATGATCAACAGGAGCCTGTTCCAGTTACTCCGGACTTCCAGCCCGCACAGATGTCTCTGGCACAGGTGGGCGGCAGCAGCTTTGATCTGTCAGAAGAGAACGCAAGAGCGATCCAGCAAATCCTTGACGCCGGCAGTTGGGTACCCGATGCAACGGACTGTGCCAGCGACTATATGCTGACCTTTGATGACAGAACGATCTACTACCATTCCGACTGCGGCACATTCAATGAGCAGCTGGAACAGTCCGATCAGAGCCTCCGCCTATCTGATGCAGAGCGGGAAACTGTGAACCGCATCATCCAGGCAGTCATTCCTCACGATTTAATTCCCAATGCTCCCATAGAAATATCCGATGTCTTCCAAATGGAACACAAAATGGGAAGCTGCAGAGGTGAGTCAATGAACACAGTTTATGAAGAGTATAGGGCATCGCCTATAGACAAGGGACTTTTGTGCCTGGAGCATGGAGAAATCACAACTCCGTACTTTTGTTATCCTGTCAATGCAGAGCCGATAGGATTTGAAGGGTGCATTATGTATTGCTTTTTGCCGGAGTATGGAGAGATGGTATTTGCCTGTAACCCGGAGAGCTGCGCAGACCAGAATGTATATCCATTAGCGGCAAACTTTGAGGATTTTATCCGTTTGATCTTAGCGTGTGGCACCGCAAATCCAGTTGAGCAAATCGTTTGGATGGATAAGAGCAAATTTGAAGAACACATGGCAAACGAAGAAAAAGTTTTGACAGATGAACAGAAAGCAGCGGTGCAGCAGCTTCAGCGTGAATTGGATTTGCTGCCAATGGAAGATCCTTTTGAATATGTTAAGGCAATTCAAAAGGACTTTGATGGCAGTAAAGTGCAGTACAGCGATGACTATTTTGAAGTGACTGGTATAGAGAACCCCAAAGGAACAGCCACGCCCGATCAACCTCTGTTTGAATTTGAACCTGTTACGATTGAAGTTCACAAAAATTCGGGAGCAGAGAAGCCGTAAGGAGGACCGCCATGAGCCAGCTTGAGGAGGCCTATTTCACCCGCTTTCGGAAGTTCCGAGACACATGCCAAGCGAGGGACCCAGACCTGGAGAAGTGGCGCCGGGTCCAGATCAAATGGGCCAGCATTACCTCCCAGGGCCTGGACAAAATCTGGGAAGCCGCCATCCCGGAAGCGTTGAAGGGGGGCGACATGGAGACCCTTCACGCCGTTTTCTTCCAGTCCACCCGCACTCTGCTTCTCCCTGGCAATGTCGGCGGCTGCGACCACTGCACAAACTGCTGGCGTCTGCTGGACGCCGCCGTCACTGAGGGGACTGCGGAGCTTCGCCGGGTTCTCCCCGCCTCCCTGGGCAAAGCCTCCAATGGCCACCCCATGCTGGTGAACGGCGTAAACCTCCTTCTCTGTCTGCTCCACGGATCGGAAGCTCCCTTTGATCAGGAAGCGGCGATGAACAAAGCGGAGAAGTTTACCCAGACTAAGCATCCACTTTGGGAGCGGTCTGTGGTGGCCTGCCTCCTGGCCCTGCTGCAACGAGATATAGAGAGGTTTTCTCAGAGCCTGGAGGATGTCCGGCGCTCCTTCGGACGGGAGCGATGCGCGAAATACATGCGCCTCCAGTGCCTCAATGGCTACGGCCTGGCGGTGCTGGCTCATGACCTCCTGTCGGAAGAGGATTTTCGGCGGGTCCGCTTGCCGGAGGGTCCCAGCTTCTCCCCCGCTTATCTCCAGTGGCGGCTGGCGCTGGAGGAGCTGCCGAAACACCTTTACTTCACTTACCCGGAAGATCTGGATATGATGAATCGGGCCTTGGCCCACCCCTTGGCAGTTCAGCGGATTCATCAGCCCTATGCCGGAAGTGAAAACCCCCTGCTCTCCTCCAAACGTCAGGAGTGGTATCTGGACGAAGAAGGGATGTTGGAGGAACTTCTTGCGGAGCTATGAGGGAGAACTGACTGAACAAACTGAAAATGGGAGGCAGGACATGAGCCGCGCGCTGAGAGTGACATTGATCGGTATTGTACTTATTTTAGCCAGCCTGTTTGTTTTGGGAATCTGCGTGATAGATATTCAAACAGGCGGCCCGGCCCCGGATGGTCTGGCTCTGGGCCTGTTCGTTTTGGGGATCATCGTCAGCATGATTGGCATTTTCTTTGTGAAAGAATAGCCTGTCCAACAGGGTGCTGAATCGAAATTTATGGAGGCATCGTAATGATTGCTGCTGCAGTAATTTGTACAGTTTTAGGTGGGGCTCTTGGAGCATTTCTTGAACCTGTTTCTTTTTCTGTTTCAATCCCGATTGCGATAATGGGAGGTTTTATCCTGAAAGCAATTAAGGACAAAAACGACTGACCGCATCCAGTTTAACGAGGTTTTTGGAAAAATGAAAAAGGGGTTAGGGATTATTGCCGTAGGAGTTCTTGCAATCGCCATCCTGTGGGGGACTGAGGTTATCCCCAAGGGCATAGGGCGGCATGTCGCAACAGAATATGTTCAAGAAAATTATGAGGAAATGGGCCTGGAATTTGAGAACATCGAGTTTTCAACGGCCTATGGGGATTATATCGTCAGTTTTGCAGGCGAAGACGGCACGGTATATAATTTTAGACTTTTCTCGGGGCGGTTTCCGTTCTCCGTGGTATATGACAGCATAAAGCGAAGCGTTGTGTGACGCACGAATCGGGATTTAGCGGGAGGAAACTGAATGAACACATCCACGATGATTACATTACTTCAACTTTTAGCATTGGTTGCGGGCATTAAAGAACTATGGACCGCAAAGGAATATTATAAACAGCAGAAAAAGAGGTGGGCCATAGCCTCTTTGTGTATGGGCATTTTTGCTTGTGCCTGTGCAATTATTTCATTTACTGGTATATTGTAAGTCCGGTTTATCTGCAAACCCATTTTAATGGAGGAACCTCCATGAACGTATCCAATTTATCCAACCTCTTTCAGCAGAACAGCATTTTTCATCAGGGCCGGCCGCTGGGCCAAAAGCTCGGCCAGCCACCGATCAGCGACACGCTCCACCGGCTGTCCCAGAACTTCCTGACGGCCCAGGAGCAGGGGCAGGACTTGCGGAAGCGGTTCGACACGCTGGAGCTGTCGGCGGAGGCCGTGGGCAGCAAGGCGGACTCCGCCCTCAGCGAGATGCCCAAGGAGCTGCTGGAGGTCTACTTGAACCAGTACAAGGTCGCCGCCAACCTGAGCCACCAGAACGAGGCGGCGCTGATGGAGTACCGGGATCAGCTCTCCGCCTTTGACCAGACCATCCAGGAGTACCAGGATATGCTGGACGGCAAGGCGGCGTTGCCCCAGCAGATGAAGATGGAGGATGTCTCCATGCTGCTGGAGCGGACCAGGGCGGCGCGGGAGCAGTTCTTGCAGGAGGGCGCGAAGGAGCTGAACCGCAGGGGAAGCGAGGGGCCGGATCTGACAGATAGAGCCCGTCAGACAGTCCTGGGCGATCTGGACGACGGCCACGACCTCCGGTGGAGCATCGACGCCTCCGCCAAGGACATCTATGGGGAGATCGACCGCGCCTTGGCCTTCACCCAAAAGGTGACCTCCATGTGCCGGGAGGGGGCCTCCCGCATCGTGGCCGAGCTGAAGCGGCGGGGACAGGCGGATCAGCCCTACCACCAGCTCCGCTTTGACGAGCAGGACAGCACCGTGGAGCGCACTTCCATGTTCCAGGACATCTATGAGGACATCTGGAATACGCTCCGGTAGAGTATCAACGAGGAATAGGCGATTATACCGATTACTGAATCGGAAGCTGACAAGGGAGTGTGATTGTGTGAGCACCTTTCTATGTATCGTTTTATTCGTTGCTTCTGCAGCAGCTCAGTTGCTATGCACCAAAAAGGCAACGCATAAAGTCATTCGGTATATTCCAATGCTTATATCCGCCGTGGGCTGCGTGTTTGCTATCGGGCTGCACATCTATGCGCTAATTACTTACAGCATGGGTATCGCATCCGAGAGTGTACTTGCAGAAAATCAGTATTTTGCCACATTCATTTTAATTCCTGCGGGAATATGTTTGATTGGTGCGGTTGTCGGTTTTTTGATCGGCAAGAAACTTAGCATGAATAAAAAAGCATTATTTGTTTTCGCAATAATCTTGGTTGCTTTACTATGTGTGCCTGCTTGGTTTTACGGATATTACAACCGAAAAAGCAATGACAACATTCCATCAAAGGAATTGATGGTTTCCTATTGCCAAAACCAAGGTGTAGATTATGCAACAGAACGATTACAAGGTTACAAGTACACACAGTTAATAGAAGTATGGGGGGAACCAGATAGCAGTCTGTCAGGAATGTGGGGCGACATTTGGGAAACCAATAACACGTATTGCCTCATTGTTTATTATGACAGCAACGGTGTTGTGGAACACGTTACAGTCAGAAATGATTGACGAATCGGAGGTTGTTGGAGGAAAAAGTATGGAAAAAATATCTGTGCTGTTAATTTCTGTGCCGCTAATGATAGCAGCTATCGTGTGTACTTTATTTGCTGATAGGATAGATACGGCTGTTAAAGGAGATAAAAAGGTTAGAAAAGTGATAGTCGTATTTAGCGTGGGAGTATTTTTCATTTGTGCGTTTGCTATTGCTGTAAGTATCTTAGCATAAACATCCAAATCTGACGTTCCAGTTTACCGGCCTGATGAAAAAATAGGAGGAATAGAAAGTGGAAATTGTTGCGGCTATTATCACCCTTGTGGTGGGCGTCCTGGCAGACGCGACCATCGGCATCAGCTGGAATATGCGCGGTATTGGGACGCTGCTGGGCGTTGCGATCATGGGGGCGTTCATCTTGTGGGCAGTCCGGCATCCAAAGGACAAATAGAATTGTACGAAGGAGATATTGAGATATTATGACAGATTGTAAAGTGATGCTGAAAAGTTCGCTTGACAAAGTGAGAGCTCGATTCCAGGACTATGCGGATCTGGAGTTTTCAAATCGTGGGGATTGGATCTTAGTAGAGGACTTTTCCGGAACCCAGCTTTTTGGCTGGGAGGTTTCCTCTTGGATAGAACTGGCGGCAGGCGATGAATTGATTTACGCCTACTATGACGAGAACATGAATGCGGAATTTATTCATATCAAAGATGGAGTTTGCCTCCGGGCCTACCAGGAGTATAACGGCGAGATAGACACTGATGCAGGCAAAGATCCAGATACCTCTGTTTCTGGATGGGCTGATGTGGCTGACTACATTGATGAACACATGCTTTAGATGATAAAAGTTTTTGCTGCGTATATGGATAATTCTGAAATATTTATGACCCGCTTATAAGGAGGAACCACCATGAACATCTCAAATTTAGGAAACGTCCCCAATATCACCAACCAGATCACCACCGGCGCGCCTCAGACGGGTTTTCGCTGTGACCCCAGCGCCGCAATGCGCTCCGCTGGCAAGAGTGTGGCCCCTGGTACGGACATCAGCGGCATCGGGACTTTGAAAAACATTGATGAGGCCGCCCGGCAAGGCTACCGGGAGGACTTTTCCATCCGTGACGCGGCGGAGAGCCTGTGGCGGAAGGAAACGCAGACCTTCAATCTGAAAGACCTGGACGACCCGGAAAAATCGAAGGAGTTTCTGGAAAATTGGCGGCTGCAGGCCCGGTGGGATCTGGGGATTCAGGGCGGCCCCACAAAGGACGAGGTGATCTCCGCCTACATAGATACCCTGCGGCAGAACGGTCTGGACGGCACTGTGGACTGGAACGGCCTGGCCCATGAGTTGAAGTCATTCCAGGCCACCTCCCCGGAGGAGCTGGAGGACGGGCTGAACTATATGGCTTCCCGCTATGTGGCGGCACTGGATAAGCTGGAGCGCAATTACAGCGGCGAGGAGCTGACCGCCCAGCGTGCCAAGCTGGAGGAGGTCTATCAGGCCGGGAAGTCCGGGATGATCGACGGCTACACCCGGCTTTTGCAGGACAATCTGGGTATCTCCGACAGCGATGCCCAGGCAGTCCGGGACAGCTTCTCCTCCATCCTTACGGAGAAAGAGAACGCCTACCGGGGCGCGCTGAAGCAGGTGAATGAGGCCGTGGAGCAGACCGGCCCGGACAGCGTGTGGCTGAAAAACCACGATGCCTATATCGCCTCCCAGCTCCGGACTGCGTGCAAAGCCGGCGAGAGTACAGCCCGGTACTCGGTGCAGGATCTCACTGCCGCCGGGCAGATCGCCCAGGATTACCGGGCGGAGATCGACGGTGCATCCTCCTGCGGACGGAACGAGGTAACGCTGGGCCTCAACCTTGCCATGGCGGACATGAAGGCGGAGACAATGATCTCCAAGGGGCTGGTGAGTGGCAGTATGGCCGCTCTGCTCCGGGGCAGCCGCGCCCAGGGACATGAGAACGTCCTTGCCGCTCTGAATCGCGCCCTCGCCCAGCGGGAGAGTCACCGGGCCACCGGCGAACCCAAAGGAACCTTTGCCCCGGTGGACAGCGCGGTGTTCCGGGGGATCTACGATGCCGTCATGAGCGCCTACCATCAAAACGGCGGAGACGCCGCCAAGGCCATCCAGGCCGGGGCCTCCGCCGGGGAGAAGCTGACCGCCCAGGCCGCCGTCAGGGCTCCAAAGGCCGCCCGCTGGGGCATCAGCATGAAACACTATTTGCAGGAGTTCTATAAGGCCCCGGAGGAGCAAGAGGTCACGCTCTTGGGCTTGCAGATCAAGTATCTGACAAATCAGGAACCCAGAACCTCCACCTACCAGAAGTACGTCAACAGCTGGCAGGACTTCCTCTCCTCTATTGGCGGTGGAGTGGATATCCGGGCATGATCGGCAGGCCCTGAATGAATGGGCAGAGCAACTGCAAATTTATGGAGGAATGGATAATACCATGAAGAAATCAGTTAGAAATGTGCTGGTCGGCTTGATAATTGTTTTCGGTTTAATAATTGTTCTCAGTTTGTCCGCCTGCAGCAATAAAGGCAATGCGGAAGCAAAATCCTTATATGAGCAGGGCCTGGAGATTGTCCGGCTTATGTCGGAAATGACCCAAACTGAGGGATATGTGGATGTCTACACTGGAAACGGTGAGGTCAAGGCGGTTATCCAGAGTATCAGCGCAGGCGATTATTCTTCCCCTAAAGCTGTGTATGCCATTTCCGTAGCTGATGATGACCTTGCTGCTATGGTGGAATTGAATCGTCTGGATAATGTCTCTGACGAATTAAAGAAATTCCTATTGCAGAGATCGCGCAGCGCCCTGATGACACAGATCAACAGCATGAGTGGTGTAGAGAATTTAGCTGCAACCAGCGTTTGTACTGCTGGAAAGTCATTTGTAAGTGAGAACGCCGCCGAGGATGTGATTTATCTTTATACCTACGAAAATGCCCGTCCCATTGCCGTAACCTTCACTATTGGCGAAAATCAGGCGGTATCTGCAACTGGTATGTTTGTCATGTACGATGGGTTCACTTGCGGCTCTGTTGCTGAAATTGAATCCTTTTTCAGCGATATTACCGTCAATGTGTCAGAGGTTCTGCCGGAAAAATAACAGTTTGACAATCTTCGATTTATTGGCCTGATGATTTTGCCTCAATAAACAGACCACTACGAAATCGAAATCTAAGGGGGTGTGTACACATGAGAACCATAATCTCACTCGTAATCATCATTATTGCGTCTGTCATTGGCTTTGCAATGGGAGCAGGGATGAACGAAGCTATGGGCGGCGCAACGCTGTTTGCGATGATCGCAGGCTTTGGATGTACGATTCAGGCGATTGAGAGCAAGAAAAAGCAGTAACGCCCATACAGGCTGGGTGCCTGGGCGTAAGACGAACATATGAAAAGGAGTGCAATAACGTAGTGATGGATTTTCTGAATCAGCCGCTGAGCGGCACCTCTTCCCTGATCCTGGTGGCAGTCCTTGCCGTTGTGATCTTCGTGGCAATCAAGCTGGGACATAAGAAGGCCAGGGACATTTCCAAGCAGTTCCTGACGGAGCATCCCAATGCGGCAACTCTATACCTATACGGCGAGGACCTGCCCTCCAACAGCGCCGAACTGGACTGTATCCAGGGCACGGTTTCCAAGGTCTACGATCCCCGGACGGTTCCCGGTGCCAAGGTGCAAAAGGGCGTGGCCTGCCATGTGCTGCCCGGAAAGGTGGAGCTTAACGTTATGATTACTTGGTCAAAGAGCTACTATGTTGCCAGGAAGCACGGCAGTATGCAGGCCCACTTTACCTTTGAGGCCATGCCGGGGCGTTCCTATGCCGCTGTGTTCAATGTGGCGGAGTCCAAAGCCCATATCATCTCCCTGGATGCAAAGTAATTGTTTGGAGGAGCTGTGAAACGATGAAACAGGGATGGCATTCGATTCTGCGGCCCGGCGTACAGGGCGGCAGTACATCATTCATCGGCGGGAAGCCCTGTTTGCCGCCGTCGGTCCCACTGCCGGTGTGCAAGATCTGCGGAGAGCCGCTGACGTTCTTTTTCCAGGCGGCGTTCCCGGAGGGGCACATGTGGGCGGGGAAATCACTTGCGTTTTTCTTCTGTTCCGCCGCTTATCACAGGCACAAAGATAAGGAGCAGCTGCCCTGCCCTGTACATGCGGACGCCAAGAATGATTTTGACATTCCCGCCGGCGAGCTGGCCTCGGGCTCCTATCAGACCATGTTCCGGGCCATCGTCTTTGATACGGCGGAGGGTGTGCTGCGTGAGGATTACCAGGAGCGTGTCGCCTATCAGGAAATCGAGTGGGAGCCCCGCAAAGCGAAGGACAAGAAGACGCCCATCATCCTTGGCGGCGAACCGATTTGGACAGGCATCAAAAAGTACGGCAAGGAACGGCCCGCCTCATACGGCGGGAAGCCCATGGGGCTGCTTTTGCAGGTAGCGGAGAATTTTAACGAGGAGCCGAACTACACACTTTTCTTCGAGTTCAACCGCGTATACCTCTGGGGGCCCGAGGACCCTTCGGACCCGGTTGTATATATTAACGTGCAAAACGACGTTTGACAGGAGGACAACACCATGGCTAAACTGAACCTGAACCCCGGCGAGACGATGATCGGCAGCGGTCAGATGTCCCTGTACCTCAAACAGGGCCTGGGCAAGAAGCCCTTCCAGGGCAATGTCTTTGTCACCAACCAGCGGGCGTGCTTCAAGATCAGCATGATGCCCGGCGAACCGGACATGAACCTCCCTCTGGAGGAAATCAAGGGCTTTTCCGTGGGCAAGATCGCGCTGTTCACCGCCGTGACCATCCACAGCAAGTCCGGCGAGACCTATCCGCTCACCGGCTTCCCGGCCAAGAAGCTCCAGGACTGGCTGCGGCAGGCGGGCGTACAGGAACTGTAAGACAGGAGGACGGCGTTCATGAAACACTGGATACATAGCGTTTCCCGCAAGCTCGTGGGCGCCGTCCTTGCCCTTGCGGTGATGGCCGCGCTCCCCACCGGCTGGCTCTACGACCTTTGGGCCGGTACGGGGACGGAGCAGGGGCAGGAGTCCGGCGCAGGCGTGGAACTGATTCGGCGTCAGGAAGATATAGAGGCCTTCTTCCTCTCCCAGGCCCCGGTCACCGTGCCGGGCGGAGAGCTGAGAGCCTGTCCCCTGGCCCGTCTGCGGGATGTGGGGCAGGAAGGAGTTCATGCCCGCAGCCGGCATGGAGTCAGGCGGAGCGTATATGTCTCCGAGTATGTTACTGCGGATTACCCGTTTCCGACATGGCAGCGGCTGTTGCAGGGAGCCATAGGCGGCTTTTATAACCGCTACTATTTGATGGAGCTGGGGGACAACTCCTGGCTCTGTGTCTACTTTGATGACTACCTGACGCTGACGGGGACAGAGGAATACCCTGTTGGCTATGTCCGCTATACCACCACGGAGGAACGCCGGATGCTGAACCAGATGGCGGAGGACACAGACGTCAGTTCCGCCTATGTGCTGGATATGTACCGGCATGGGAAAGTTAGCTGGATGCTGGACGCGGCGCTGCGGTTCAGTGTGCTGGTCGTTGGCATCGTCTTGGTGACAACGGTACAAAGAAATTGGAAAGGCGAACGGGACGCTGAATGATTGGAGAAAGCGAAGGGATGCAGATGAATGAACAGAATGCAGTTATGGAAGAAGAGATCATTCTCAAAAAGAAAGGCGTAGCCCTGGTAAAAAAGCGCCTGAAAGAACTTCTGACCCCTCTGGGCTTCCAATCCTATCCCCGCTCCACCACCCGGCTGGTGCGGGTGCGGGACGCGTTCATTGACGTACTACGGCTGGACACCGCCGGATACCATTTGAATATTGACTATTACATCTACTTCCGCTTTGCGCCGTTTGCCGGGCTTCACTGTGAAGCGGGACGGCTCTGGCGGACAGCGCAGGATCACATTGGCACCCATCTGTTCTGGAGCTGTGAGATCCCGCCCAGCGGCGGCCCTTATTACTACAAGCCGAAATATTTCGAGGCGGTGTGGCGGGATGTGGCGCTGGTTCTGAAACAGTACATCCTGCCGCAGATGGAGGCGATGACGGAGGAAAAATTTCTCTCTCGCCTGCAAAAAAGGAATCAAAATGACAGGGATTTCTTTTGCGCATATCAGACTGTGAGCTTAACAAGCCCTTACTATCCAGGTACCGGCGAGGCCGCAGCCTATGGGGTGGGAATGTGGCGGCTAAGAAAATACAAGGAGGGCGCTCCCTATCTGGCCCTAGCGCAGAGGAAGTATTATGAATGGCTGATGCGGTTCAAACAGGAGGCAAATCATCCTGTTCGCTGCCATGCCGCATCGCTGGCCCTGCTGGATGAACTGCTGATTCTCTGGGAGAACAAAGAAACCGGCTGGGAAGCGGCCATCCAGGAACGGATTGAACAAGTTTCCGTGAATTGGCTGGATTATATGCTGTGATTCCAGCAGATTGATACTTTGTAAGGAGGCATCCATGAAACGCCTGAAAACCATCATCCTCGTAGCCGGGATTTTGTTGCTGATTCTCTCGGCGGCATCCCTATACACAGCAATGCAGGGCATTTCAAAGGTCCGCCCGGCAGAGGACTACGAGGACCAGGGTGTCCGCTCTTTTGAACCCTATGCGGTCTATCCGGTCCAGGTGGAAAACACCGGAGCCGTTGGCCGGGACCGCCGAATGCACCCTACTAAGGAAACGCTGATTTAATCCCCCCAAATGATAAAAGATGTGATAAAATAAGGGAAAGGGG
>Ga0137309_100143_pt1 | contig 49872 bp, 53 predicted proteins | sample NAcewiD2O_June_FD_97179 | JGI IMG/M metagenome (GOLD analysis project Ga0137309, IMG submission 97179) | Mouse cecal microbial communities from Vienna, Austria - N-Acetylneuraminic amended D2O_June | ecosystem: Host-associated > Mammals > Digestive system > Large intestine > Cecum | place... | reverse complement strand
TTTTTCTTTCCTTTTTTCAGGATCACGCAGTCATCTGCATACATGTCATCTGCGCCTACAATGTGCATGGGATCTGTGACCTTGACGCCGTTGATAGCAATGGAATTGCCTTTGGTCCATTCCCTGGCTTCGCGCTTTGACTTGGCAATGCCTGTCTGCACCAGCACATCTTCCAGGGGGAGATTCGCAGCAATCTCCATTTTTTCCATGGGTGCCACTGCCTGATGACGCTGTTTGGGTGTCAGTTCCTGAAGTCTGCCCCGGAACAGAGCTTCCGTGATGGCCAGCGCGGTATCCAGCGCCTCCTGGCCGTGCAGATCGCGTACCACTTCCGCTGCCAGGGCTTTCTGTGCCGGACGCAAATGCGGAGCCTCGGCCTGCTGTTTTTCCAGATCGTCGATTTCTTCCGGGGTCAGGAAGGTGAGTTTCTTCAGATACTCGCCCACTTTGGCATCCTCTGTATTGAACAGGAACTGGTACAGATCATAGGGACTGGTCTTTTCGGGATCCAGCCAGACTGTTCCGGACTCGGATTTTCCGAACTTGGTTCCGTCTGCTTTGGTGATCAGCGGCATGGTGAGGCCGTAAGCTTTTACATCAGCACCTTTTTTCTTCCGGATCAGCTCCAGGCCGGAGGTGATGTTGCCCCACTGGTCCTGTCCGCCGATCTGCATCTGGCAGTTGTATTCCTCCAGCAGGTGCAGGAAGTCCAGTGACTGCAGGATCATGTAGGAAAACTCCGTGTAGGAGATGCCGGACTCCAGTCTCTTTTTGACGGTTTCCTTGTTCAGCATATAGGTTACATTGAAGAATTTCCCGTAGTCCCGGAGGAAATCAATGATGGACAGGTCTTTGGTCCAGTCCAGGTTGTTGACCATCTGGAAACCGAACAGATCGCTGATCTGCCGGTGCAGGGCTTCGTAGTTGTGTGCAAGGACCTCCGGTGTCAGCATGCTTCGCTCACCGGTGGCTTTGGGATCCCCGATGAACCCGGTGGCACCACCCACCAGCATGATGGGGTGATGTCCGTGTTTCTGCAGCCGCCTGGCCATGAGCAGACTGGAGTAATGACCGATGTGCAGGGAATCCGCTGTGGGGTCGGTTCCAATGTAGAAGGTGAGTTCCCCGTTGTTGATTTCATTTTCGAGATCGGGGCTGGTCACGTCGTTGACGAGACCGCGCCATTGCAGTTCTTCAAATAATTCCATATGATTTCTCCTCCTGATTCTGACGGGATCTTTAGACAGCTGCACCGGGTACAAAAAAAGCGTCCTGTCAAAGGACGCTTGCGCGCGGTACCACCTTCGTTCATGGAGTCTGTCCATGCCCTCTGCCTGTAACGCCGGCCAGGCGTCCCTCGGGGATGCTCCCGGGTGTATTCGCCGGTGGAATCCGCAGCGTTGCACCAAACCGCCGCTCTCTTCAGGTATTCCGCTCCGGGTACTGATCCCGTTCTTCGCTATGCAACGATAGTACCGTCTGGCTCTTTCTGTTGTCAACCACTAAAATGGGATCATGAATGATGACGAAATCAGAGAAGTGGAACGCGAAGCAGACAGGCTGCATTTTGAATCAGCACTGCAACTATTGCAGAAAACCAGGAGAACGGAGACGGATGATACAGATTGGCACCGTCTGATGGCCAGGATACTGCGCGGGCTGTCAGACAGCCGGGCTGCACTGGATCATGCCCGAAACGCCGGTACTGCACCCAGGGCGCAACTGGAATTGGCGAAATGTCTGTTTGCCGCCGGACAGGCCGAGGAAGCTGGGCAACGACTGACAGCTATTTGTACTGATTCCAGTGATCTGGCTGCCTGTCTGGCGCTGGCTGCCTGGTGCGCAGAAATGGGAGAAGTGACCAGAGCCCGGAACATCCTGCAGTCTTCTTCTCTTCATCAGCTTCCTCCTGGAGGACTGCGGATGGACTGGCTGATCCTGACTGCCGATCTGGCTTCGTTTGAAGAGAATATGGATACAGCTTTCAGGTTTTACAGGCAGGCGCTGCATGAAACAGAGTCCTGTATCCCTTCAAACTGGCAGCCGCTGCGTCGAATGCTGATCCTTCATAATATGGCAGATTCGCTGGAGCAGATGGAGAGGCCGGATCAGGCCATGGACCTTTACAGACAGGCGCTGTGTGAAATGAAGCAGCAGCACAGAACAGATGGAACCGTGACCGATCTGTCAGGATACGAAGCAGAGCTTTTACTGTCCGTTGCCAACTGTCTTGGCAATATGGAAGAGTACGAAACTGCACATGAGTTTCTGAACAAGGCGGATCGCCTGCTGGCTGGTGATCTGCCCAGACAGAAATCCTACTTTCACGCGAGAAGACTGTACATTGGTGGCCTGCTCGCCCTGAATGAAAGCAGAAACACCGAGGCTGCGCACCTGTTTGAACAGGCCCTGACAGTTCAGAAAAAACTGTGTCTTTCCGGTCAGGACAAACCGGAACATGCAGCACGGACCGCGTATTATCTTGCTTCAGTCCTTCCGGATACAGAAACCGGGAGAAAACTCGCATTATACGAGGAAGCCTGGCCTGTTTTCGAACAGATGCAGGAGAAGGAACCTGCCTTCTATCTGTCTGCAAGGGCAGAGATTGAAAACGAACGCGGCCGGCTGAGCAGTGACAGATCCCTGGGAACCCGTCATTACAGATACTCTGTGGCTCTTTACAATCAGGTACTCGCCCTGCACCCGGAAGATTCCCTGGCACGAGAGTCCAGGCTGGCCGCCAGAGTCAATCTGTATCTGCTGTCTCCGTGTCAGGACCTTGAAAACTGCATCCGGAAGGAGCTGACTGCTCTGCAAAAACAATCCGGTTCTCTGTTTCTGGATACGGTTTCGGCGTATCTCCTGCACAGCGGAGAATGTTCACCGGCATTCCATGAGTGGCTCACACAATTCCGCCAGACACTTCCTTCACCCTACGACGCTTAGGAACACGGTATCGGAATTCGCTGTAAACAAACAGTCATGCGCAGTATGACTGGATCATGCACCAAAGCAGGCGATCCATAATGACACTGCAGCTGCTGCCACAGCAAGCCAGGGGGCGGTCAGATCGAAGATCCGGCCTGCTTTCGCAGAAGATACAAGATGTTGAGGCTGTGAGCAGCCTGCAGCTGCCGGATATGTTCTAAATTCCTGTACTTTCAGTCCATCGTTCATTATGTGGTACCTGCCTTTCCTGATGAAAACAGAGCGTGATTGTATTACTTATTTTGATACTTCATATGTTGATTTTGTATCTATCCATTCACGGACTGTTTACGACGTCAGTATAAACTCTAAATCTCAGATTGTAAACAGAAAGTTGTCCTGATATAATTCAGTCATGGAAAACAAACAGCTGAAGGACAACATCGTCGGGGAAAGAATCCAGTCGCTGCGCAAAGAACGCGGCATGTCACTGGACTCCCTGGGAAAGGAACTGGGGGTCTCGAAGGCCTACATTTCCTATATCGAACGCGGTGAACGGCAGCCCGGGCGCAATATTCTCGTACGGCTTGCTGATTTCTTCAACACCGACATTGACTGGATGATGGGACGCTCGGATATTCGCAGCAGTTCAGAAGAATTTGCGATTCCCAGGCTGCAGCCGATCCCTGTGTATTCCTGCATCTCCTGCGGAACCGGCCTCTGGGTGAATGAGCAACCGGAAGCCTATACAGGCGCTCCCGACTGGATGCTCCGCCCATCCAAGGATTACTTCGCCAATCCTGCCGAAGGAAACTCCATGTACCCGACCATTGAAAATGGAGACTGCATCATCTTTGAACAGACGGAAAATGTACGCTATGGCCAGATTGGCGCCTTCAGTCTGAACGGTTCATATTACTGCAAACGACTCGAAAAGAAACCTGACGGCTCATTCTGGCTTATGTCAGACAATGAAGACTATGACCCCATCCCCATTACCGGAGATGATGAATTCCGCATCCTTGGCGCCTACAGGCTTCGGATCACCCGCAAAGGATCCTGATTGATTTCCCCTGCCGACCGGCTTTGGCCGGTCTTTTTCAATGCCGATCATGAAGCAATCTTATCTCACTTACTGGCACGATTGTTGCCATATATCAGCAGTTTTCCTGACTATCTCAGAGAGCCCCGGCAGCCGAGTCCTGATTTCAGGCAGTTTGCGATTCCCTGTGCCTGACTCGCAGACTTGTCCATTGCTCTGAGAATAAAAAAAACGGTCTGCAGGCGGGTACAGCATTCTGTCCCCGGTCGGCAAACCGTTCAACATTCAGATATTTTCTCTACTTCGCAACAATATTCACAACTCTGCCCTTGATGACAATGACTTTTTTGACATCCTTGCCCTCAAGGTGTTTCTGTACAGAACCCAGAGAAAGGGCTGTTTCCTCCAGTACCTTGTCATCCGTGCCTGCTGCAGCTTCAAATTTGCCGCGGACTTTTCCGTTGACCTGCACAACGATGGTGTTGACTGCCTCCACCAGTTTAGATTCATCCCATTCAGGCCAGGACGTGTAGGCGATGGACTCGCTGTTGTGGAACACTTCTTCCCAGAGCTCTTCTCCCAGGTGTGGTGCAAAGGGGTACAGAAGTTTGACGAATCCTTCTGCATACTCAGCCGGCATGGATTTGTGTTTGTAGACTTCGTTCATGAAAATCTGCATGGCGCTGACAGCCGTGTTGAAGTTCAGAGTATCAATGTCCTTTGTCACTTTCTTCACCGTCTGGTTGTAGACTTTGTCCAGTGCATGGTCATTGGTTTCCGTGATTTCCACTGCACCATGATAGGCACGCCATACCCGCTCCAGCCATTTTCTGGTTCCGTCGAGGCCTCTGGCACTCCATGGCAGACCCGCTTCCAAAGGACCCATGAACATTTCATATACCCGCAGTGCATCCGCACCATGGGACTCAATGATCTCATCCGGATTTACCACATTTCCACGGGACTTGGACATTTTTTCACCGTTCTCCCCCAGGATCATGCCCTGGTGGAACAGCTTCTGGAAGGGTTCCTTCGTGGGAACAACGCCACGGTCATACAGGACCTTGTGCCAGAACCGGCTGTAAAGCAGATGCAGAACGGCATGTTCCGCTCCACCGACATACAGATCCACAGGAAGCCAGTGTTCCAGCAGCTTTTTGTCAGCCAGGTTGTCCTGGTTTTTAGGATCGATATACCGCAGGTAATACCAGCAGGATCCGGCCCACTGGGGCATGGTGTTCGTTTCTCTAGTTCCTTTGACACCGTCAATTTCCACATTCAGGAAATCCGGCACATTGGCCAGAGGGGACTCGCCATTGTCCGCCGGCTGGAAATTGTCTGTCGCCGGCAGTTCCAGCGGCAGGTCTTTTATATCCACGGTACGGGTGGTCCCATCTTCCATGTGGATGATGGGAATCGGTTCCCCCCAGTACCGCTGCCGGGAAAACAGCCAGTCACGGAGTTTGTAGGTGGTTTTGGCTTCGCCAACGCCTTTTTCCTCCAGCCAGGCAATCATTTTTGCAATGGCTTCCTCTTTGCCCAGACCATTGAGCCATTCGGAGTTGATGTGAACCCCGTCTTCTGTCCAGGCTTCTTCTTCAATGTTTCCGCCTTCCAGCACCGGTATGATTTCCAGGCCGAACTTCCTGGCAAATTCATAGTCCCGAGTGTCATGGGCCGGAACAGCCATGATTGCACCTGTGCCATAACTTGCGAGAACATAATCAGAGATCCAGATGGGGATTTTTTTCCCGTTGACCGGATTTACGGCATAGGCGCCGGTGAAGACACCTGTCTTTTCCTTGTTCAGTTCCGTGCGTTCCAGATCGGATTTGGTTGCGCAGGCTTTCTTGTAGGCTTCCACCGCTTCTTTCTGCTCCGGTGTGGTGATTTCATCCACAAAGGGATGTTCAGGGGCCAGAACACAATAGGTTGCGCCAAACAGTGTGTCACAGCGGGTGGTGAATACTGTGAACTCCCTGTCATGACCATCGATTCCAAAGACCACATTGGCACCATTTGACTTGCCGATCCAGTTGCGCTGCATCTCCTTGGTGGACTCAGGCCAGTCGACATCATCCAGATCCTTCAGCAGCCGCTCTGCATACTCTGTGATTTTCAGCACCCACTGCCGCATGGGCTTCCGGACAACGGGGTATCCGCCACGTTCCGATTTGCCGTCAATGACTTCTTCATTGGCGAGCACGCACTTCAGTTCGGGACACCAGTTAACCGGGATTTCATCGATGTAGGCAAGTCCCTGTTCGTACAGCTGAAGGAAGATCCACTGCGTCCATTTGTAGTAGTCAGGATCGCTGGTCGCTATTTCTCTGTCCCAGTCGTAGCTGAACCCAAGAGCCTGAATCTGATCTCTGAAATGGTCAATGTTTTTCTTTGTGAACTCTGAGGGGTGATTCCCTGTCTGGATGGCATACTGTTCAGCAGGCAGTCCGAAGGAATCAAAGCCCATGGGATGCAGCACGTTGTATCCGTCCATGCGCTTTTTGCGGGCGATAATGTCTGTTGCCGTATATCCCTCGGGGTGGCCAACATGCAGGCCATTGCCGCTTGGGTATGGGAACATGTCCAGGACATAGTATTTGGGTTTGGAGAAGTCGGAGGTATCTGTGGCAAAGGTTTTTTCCTTCAGCCACCGGTCCTGCCACTTCTTTTCAATGCTTTTGTGATCGTACATCTGATCGTTCTCCTTCCATGCCGGATCCGGGCTCAGCCGGTTTGAAACGATGCCGCATCAACGGTGCAGACAAAGAAAAAGCGCCCTGTCAAAGGACGCTTGAATGCGCGGTGCCACCTTCGTTCCCTGCCTTGTCTGCAGGACGCTTGTCCGTAACGCTGAACTGCGGGTCCATGACCAGCTCCGCGGCCAGTTCACGGTCCGAACCTGCCAGGCTCGCACCAGCCGCCTGTTCTCTCCATCTGTCGGGATCCGTTACTATTCCGTTTCAATGCTTTTTCAACATATCAGACAACCGGCAGGAAATCAATCCTGTTTTTTCAGATTGCGGATCTGTCGACTGCGTTCAACTGCCTGTCCACTGGTTTCCATCAATGCCAGTCAGGTTCTTCTGTATTCAGTCCCAGTGGACTGCAGATATTCCGGTAAAATCCATGAACAGAACCATCGTCCCGTATTTACCTGTACACCGTATGGCTGTATCCTGATATTCCAGCGCAACGGTATCCTCCTGTATCTGAACCTGGCGCAGGGATTCCGGCTGTTTTCGATCGCAGAGCTTCATCGTCTGACCTTCATGCCAGAACGCCTTGGCCTGATCAATCACAGAGAGTTCCCAGACACTTCGGTCCTGTGCACGTTTGAGCCAGATCCAGGCATCCATACGGGCAGTGCAGGCCGCACAGACAGCGGCAGTGAACATCAGACACAGAAGTGCAGGCACGAGCGAGAACCCGTTAGCGGATCTGTGTCCGCCCTTTTTCTGTTTCCAGCCACACTGTATCCTGTTCACAGGCAAACCTCCCTTCGTCGAGTGATTCCAGCAGGATTTCATACCCAGGTGTCTGGACAAGCCTGTCCCCGCTGAATATCAGGGAATATTCCTGATTGTTTCGTATCATGACCAGTGCCGTCTCAGAACAGGAAGATATCCTGCTGACAGCCGCTCTCTGGCGAATCTGCAGGAATCCCAGGTTTCTCTGGATATCAGGATCATACCGGAAAAGTCTGCCTCCTGACTCCATGAGGGAAGACAAAAGCGCTGCACAAATCCCGGCCGCAAGCAATCCAAGCAGCGCTTCAGTCATGGTGAAACCATTTGGTTTCGATTGTCTGACTGACAGTTTCCCGGCTGTGGGATGCGGCCATCTCCACTGCCTGTGAGAGCAGCATGGCGCAGATTGCAAGAGCCACAAGGGTGAGAAGCGCTTCCTGCAGGAAAAACCCGTTGATGACCTGCCTGTTTTCACGTATTTCATCTCCGCCTTTCATCGGATCGTGACCCGGCCTGCTCCGATTCGGAAAACCAGGGAACGGTCTTCCTCTCCGTTGGTGCAATTGACAGTCCCTCCCTGGGAAATTGTGCCGTTGCCGGTATAGTGCCAGCTGAAAGGCGAACAGACAATTCCGGCGGGGAATCCGGAATTTCCGTCTTTGGTCCTGAGGGAGGTACCGGTGATTTCCAGATGGCGTTCCTCATTCATTGCGTAGGCCTTGACCTGCTGCTCCAGAATGGAACTCTCCAGAGTCTTCATGAACACTACCAGCGGCACTGGCTTGACTGAGGCAGTGAACAGCGCAAGAACTGACACCATAAGCAGCACCAGCATCATTTCCACGATGGTGAATCCATTGGGTCTGCACGCAGCTGAACCCGCCTTCCTGTTCATCGGGACACAGCCTGGCCATTTTCAATCACCGGAGTGGTTCCGTCCGGACAGGCCATCTGGGCTTCCTTCAAATAGCCCTCACTGAGCAGCTCATGCAGATCCACCGGCTTCCGGTCATGTTCGATTTCAAACAGCAGGATCTGGCTGTCAATCACGTCCAACATCGCCTGACAACCCGTTTTTCTGATGATCGTATTCTTGGCGGCGATATTGGGAAGCGTGATCATCAGCAGCACAGCAACGACCAGCATCACGATCATCATCTCCAGAATCGTAAACCCGTTGGGTCTGGACCTAAGGTCTCCCTTTTTCTTTCTCAGTTTCATCAAATCCTCTTTCTTCGTTCTGTCTCTCCCATGAATTTCAATCAACAGGACAACACAGTCATTTACATCGTGGACAGCATATTCATAGGCGCCAGCAGCACCTGGTATACAATCACTGCAAGTACACCCACAGAACCATAGGAAATCCCCGTCAGCGTCCGGACAACCTGACGGACTTTTTCTGTCTGCAGCCGTTTTGTGCGGTTTTCATAAATCTTCAGCAGGCTGCATACTTTGCCTGTTTCCACACCGGTTTCTGCGTGCCTGACCAAGTCCGGATCGATCCATGGAACCGAGGCAAGAATCTGAACCCAGCTCCCTCCCTGGAGGGCTGTGCTTTTCATGGCTTTGACCTGTTGGACAAACACCTTTGGTCCGGGCAGTTTCTCAAGAGCAGTCAGCAGTGCGGCTGTGGACAGTTCCTGTTCCAGCAGGGAACGTATGCATGCCGCAAGATACAGACTGTGCCGCTGGCGGACAAACGCAGACTCAAGAAAGGCTGAATGAAGCATCTGTCCCTGCATGCCGGTCCAGAGAACCAGGCCTGCAGCCGTCAGCAGGCATAACAGCACAAAGTACCCTGTCCTCACTGTTTTCATCCACAGTGGCAGCAAGTCACCTTCCAGGAAATCGGACATCATAGGCAGTACGGATCCATCGAAGAATATGAGCATGGCGAATACTCCAGCGAGAATGGTAAATGGATACACGATCTGCATAACGGTTTTCCGGTCATTGAATCCCCGGATATCCCCCAGGGTGTAGATTGCTTCTGTGGCTGTCTGAAGATCCATGACTTCCAGGAAAACTCCCAGCATATTCCACCCTGGCAGGGAACCCAGAACAGTGTGAAAGGGTTTTCCCTTCTTCAGGCCATGCATGACCTGACTGGCGGTTTCAGGTGCAAATGCGAGCTTCGCCGCTGTCTCTGCACCAATGCCAAGATGCTGGAGGGACAGAAAGGTATCGAATTCCAGCCGCTGCTGTTCATCGGGGAAAGTCGCGTGCTGCGTCTTCTGCGCGGATAGATCCGTCTGAAGCAGCCTGATGAACGATATCTTCCAGCCGCCTGAATCCCGGGGGATACACCCCTTTATCCAGCAAATGCAGGATTTCCGGTTTTTTGATGATTTCATGAAGACATACCTCCTTTTTGTTTTCAGACACACCCCGCTCTTCTGCTGCCGGATAGAGTCTCTGGGAAATCACTGCATCCAGCTGTTCACGAATCAGTTCCTCACCGATTCCCAGATCCCTGAGCCGCCAGAGACACTCCCGTCCGCTTCCCGCATGGATTGTCGCAAGTACGAAATGACCGGTGAACGCTGCCGTAAACAGCCTGGCTGCTGCAGATGGTGTCCGCACTTCCTGGATACAGATCACATCCGGATCATGACGCATGAGTTCTTCGATTCCCCGCTCATACGTCAATCCGTTGTCTTCATCAATGCTGATCTGCACATAACTCGGATCGGGAATTTCAATCGGATCTTCGAGACTCACGCACTTCAAGTCATGCACCAGACTCGCTTCGCGAAGAATGGCATGAAGGGTCGTGGTTTTTCCGGACCCCGTCGGTCCCACAAACAGCACGAGGCCTTTTGTCTGACCTGCAAGTTTATAGAAGAACTCCGTCACAGCTGGATCGGATGACAGATCCTGAATGTGAAGGGCAGCATCGGCCTGCATCAGCCGCAGCACCCCGGTTTCCATATCCTGAGCCGGCAGGAATGCAAACCTGCAGTCAGTCCCGGCCAAAGCCCCGGATCCTGATTGAGGACTGTGAAGTCTGGTAAGATCCAGGCCCATGCGGTACTTCAGGTATTCCAGAAGAGAAGCATCGAATATATCCTGTTGAAGCTGAACCAGGCCATCCGGCTGTCGCAGAGAAATCTCCAGACTGTTACCCCGGCGTATGAAGTGAATATCCGACGCCCGTCGATTTCTTGCCAGACGAATCAGTGCCAACAGTTTTTCTTCCATAGAATTCCCTCCTGTGCTTTCCACTCAGAGCCTGTACTTATATATTCGCCGGCAAGCCTGATTTTTGAGAAAACTTTCTGGAGGATGGAGACCGGTTAGTTTTCCGTTTGCCTCTGCAATGTTCACAATTCATTCATGTCAATACAGGCAGACCCGTTGCGGGCCCATATCTGTCTGGAAAACCGGTCCTCTGGCCAGTCACAAACCTGTCACTTCAGAAACCTGCCGTCTTTTCAGAAAGTGACAGATGTAAAATATGAAGACTATGAAAAACCTGCAGGATTTCCCGCAGGCTGTGTATAAGACAACGATGTTCAACTCCGAATTTGACTGTTCCGGCAACAGATTATCTAAAATATGGATTCCAGGATTTTTCCTGGCCGATGGTGGTTGCCGGGCCATGTCCTGGATAGACAATCAGATCATCCGGCAGTGTCTTCAGGACCGCAATGCTTTCCTGCATTTCCTGCCAGCTGCCCGTTGGCAGGTCTGTCCTGCCGACAGATCCCTGGAACAGGACATCTCCTGTGAAAGCCGTATTGCCAATGATATAAACCGTGCTGCCCCTTGTATGCCCCGGAAGCGTCAGGGCTTTGACCATGAAGCCGCCAATCTCGTTTTCCCCCTCATGGACCGGAAGAGGGCTGGCTGTACTGGACAGGTATCCGCCGAACGCAGAGGAACCATTCAAGTCAGCGCTGGAGAGAAAGGAAAACTCGAGGGGATTCATATAGACATCTACATGGAATTCTTCCAGCAGCGTATCCAGGCCTCCAATATGATCAAAATGGGCATGGGTCAGCAGCACTGCTTCCAGCGTTGCATGGTTCCGGTCCAGGATATGTTTCAGGTCCTTGAACCTGTCACCGGGATCGATCAGCAGGGCTTTTCCGTCCTGGATGATGACATAACAATTCGCCTGGACTGGTCCAAGCGGTACACAGATGACTTTCATGTTGATTTACTCCGTTAAACAGAAAAAAGACCGCAATAGTCCGGTCTTCTTACTTCTTCTCCTTGTGCTCAGTCTGGGCATTGCATTTTTTGCAATACTTTTTCACTGTCATCCGTTCCGGATGTTTCTTTTTATTTCTGGTGCCGATGTAGTTTTCTTCACCGCAGACGGCGCACTTGAAAGTGATACGATCTCTCACGCTTCAGACCTCCCTCTTTGTTCCATACGTATTGATAATATCATAGTCCGTCAAGACCGTGCAACCTCAGACCTGGCAGCAGGACAGTCTCCCTGCAGACGGATTTGTTTTCTATTCTGTCAGTACATACGGAAGCTGCGACAGATCATCGATTCCATCTGGTGTCACCACATTGCCAAATCCATATCTGCACCAGATAAATGGTATTACGGATTTCTCGGTACAGAGTCTGTCACCTGATGTATCTCCAACGTACACAGCCGAGCAAAGTCCGTTTCTTTTCATCAAAATCCGAATGTTCTGATCCTTGTCCAGTCTGGTTTCTCCATTGGAAATGAAGCTGTCGACAACATCCTGGAGCTTCGAGACCTCAAGAAAGGTTTCAATATATCATATCCTTCCTGGAAGTTGGAGGCGATTCCAATCCAGTGATCGTGACTGAGTTTTCGGATCAGATCCGCAGTTGCTGGATACAGGCAGTCCTGGCCTTCCTCTAAAAGGCGTCTGTTCTCCTGCTGCTCTGCCTGACCAGCCCGTCTCTCTGGTCAGGATCAAGCTGCGGGAAGATTGCCTCGCCAAATGCACTCATTGGTTTGCCCATCAGAGAGGTCAGGAGTTCAAACGTCAAAGGGCGTCCATGGCCTTTTTCTTTAAATACATCATTCCAGATCCTGACGACCGGTTTTCGGGTATCCCAGAGAGTGCCATCCAGATCAAATATCAGCGCTTTGTCTTTTCTGTCCCGGATTTCATTGTATCGGTCGTTTTGAAACCCTGTCTGTCTGGATCCATATCTTTCGGATTTCAATGCTCCATGGAAACCATCTGTTTTTCACAAGGTTTGCAATTGCTTTAAATCAGCGGGTTCTGCCAGATTTCGACAAGCAAAAAGGCACCTGTTTCGGAATCCCAGTCCAGTTCAGCCACACTGCAGTTGTTGAATCTGGGAGGATTCAAACCACACGCTGTCAGGAATGCCCGTATGGCACAGCCATGGCTGACAGCCAGTACAGAACCTGTGTCAGGACGCTTCATTACTTCCGACAATGTGTCCATCATACGGATTCCTGCATCACTGAACAGTTCGCCACCATACTGGGGCAGAGACACTTCCCAGTCTTTGGGAATCATTTTGTTCAGCCAGCCTTCATAGAGGCCAAAGCTCATCTCCTTGATTCCTTTCAGCCGGTCATATGGCTGCTCTGTGACCAGTTCCAACGTGTCACTGGCGCGTTCCTGTGTGGAGGATATTGCAAGACTGGCTTGAATATCCCGGTCTCTGAAAAAGTGGTCTCGTGTATACAGAGCCTGTTCTTTCCCTTTTTCCGTCAAAGGAGAATCACAGACACCCTGTACCCGGTCCTGTTCGTTGAACATAGTCTGTCCATGGCGCATTAGATATAACTTTTTCTTCATGTCCACATTCTATCAGCAAATGTATCTGGATTCAGGAGTATCCGTCAGGAAGCGATCACAAAAACACTTTCATCCATATACACTTTTTAACTCAGTTGCCTTTTTAACTGAATCACTTTCTCTTCAATCTGGCGGATGGTATCCAGGAACACTTCATCCGGTTGGCCACTTGGATCTTCCAGCCCCCAATTCTCTGTGGACTGGCCTGCAAGGTTTGGACAGCTCACATTGCATCCCATCAAAACGACTACATCCGGCGCAGGAATATCGGAAATCAGCTTGCTGCGCTGAGTCTGTTCAATATCAATGCCATAAACCTGCTTCATCAGACGCACGGCATCAGGGTTGATATGGTCTTTCAGTTCCGTACCGGCAGAATAACTTTCAAACACATCCGATGCCAGTTCTCTGCCCAGCGCTTCCGCGATCTGGCTGCGGCAGGAATTGTGGACACATACAAAAGCCACTTTCGGTTTTCCGGCACATTGGATTTCCGTCCGGCCGCCAGCAGAATTAACAGCCGGATACATCTTCTTACTCATACTTGCGGAGCAGCTTCTCCACTTCCGCAGCCTTCAGCACCTTGCCCATGGAAGCCACTTTCTCATTGACCACGAGGACAGGCATACTCATTACGCCATACTTTGTAATCTCCTCCATATCTGTCACATACCCGACTTCTATATCCAGTCCCATTGCCTTGACTGCCTCCTTCGTGCTTTCCAGCAAAGCATGGCAGTTTTTACAGCCGGAGCCAAGAACCTTGATACAGCAGATACCACCGCTCTCCCCGGAACAGCACTCATTTTCTTCTGCCGCACCAGCAGGACACCCGCAGGAACACCCGCAATCGGAAGGATGTTCCTCTTTTGTCCCCACACCATTTTCCTCAACAATTTCCATGTTGCAGCAGCCGCCGGATTTCTTTCTGCCAAACAGCCCCGATAAAAAACCTTTTTTCTCGCTCATGTTGATTACCTCCAAAACTAAATTGACTTATGAAAAGCGGCAGAATATGCCTGACTCTTCCAAGGTTATAAAATAAAGTTAAATACATAGCCCGTAATTACCACAATTGCAAAAATACATTGGACAAACTCAATCTGTCCAGCCAGCTCATCACTTGGCACGAATGGCGTCACGTCTGCATTTACAATCACCTGCGTCGGGATTACCTGCACCGGCACGCTATTTGCCACTTCCGTATATTTCCACACATCCACAAACTTAATGAATGCCACATTTTCCATTTCTTTATTCATCGTTTCCAGCACAGGAGCCATCGGCTTGCACGGGATGCAGGAATCTGATCCATAATCGATAATCATGGGCAGACCATAAGAGGACATCGTTTCAAAGTCAATCGCACCCGTAGTAGCCAGGGAAAAATCCGCCCCTCCTTCCGGCATTGCCACCTCCTACATGCCATCACTCTCCTGTTTGGGTACCGGGGGATTCTTTATCAGATAAATCCCCGCGATAACCGTCAAAATGACACAAGGTACCAGTATTTGAAGAATCCTTTTTCTTTTCGTAGCACCCTCCTACATCAGCAAATACTGGAATACATTAAACAGATACCCGACAATGATAATCCCAAGGAAACAGATTCCAATGAAAAGCCATAACAGCTTCGGCTTAACCGCTTTGCGGAGCATGATAATGGAAGGCAGGCTCAGTGTAGTAACAGCCATCATAAAGCTGAGAACCGTACCAAGCTGTGCGCCTTTTGCCAGCAGTGCTTCCGCAACAGGGATCGTGCCAAAAATGTCAGCATACATAGGTGCTCCTACCAGAACCGCCAGAATCACACCAAATGGATTATTGCTGCCAAGAACCGCCTGTATCCAGCTTTCAGGAATCCAGTTGTGGATGACCGCCCCAATTCCTACACCAATCAAAATGTATGGAAACACCTTTTTAAATGTTTCAGCCACCTGCTCCCTGGCATATACCAGCCGATCCTTTACGTTCAAATCTTCCGATTCGATGTCCACACTGCTTGCTTTGCGAATAAATTCTTCCACATAGTTTTCCATGTGCATCTTTTCTATGATCGTGCCGCCAACCACGGCAATCACTAAGCCAATGACTACATACACGATTGCAATCTTCGCCCCGAATATGCTCATCAGCAATACCAGACTGCCGAGGTCAACCATCGGAGAGGAAATCAAAAAGGAAAATGTCACGCCAAGTGGCAGGCCGGCGCTCGTAAATCCAATGAACAACGGTATTGACGAGCAGGAACAGAACGGCGTTACCGTACCAAGCAGGGCGGCGATAATATTGGCCCCGATTCCATGAAACCGCCCCAGGATTTTCTTGCTTCTTTCCGGTGGGAAGTAGCTTTGGATATAGGAAATCATAAAAATCAGGAAACAGAGCAGCACTGTGATTTTTATAACATCATAAATGAAAAACTGGATACTCCCGCCCCACCGTGTTGATGTATCCAGCCCTAAAGCCGACAGACCGTTTTCTATAACTGCATTTAGCCATTCCATTCCAAGCACCTGGTCCTGAATGAAAAGCCAGATTGAACGTAATACTTCCATAAATCAATATCTCCTTTCAAATTGACATATTCAAAACTATCGAAGTTTTGTCCTAAAGATTAGCCATCATGAAAATGATGGTCTCTTTACCTATCGCAACAACTCCCATTTTCTCCGCTGAAGGCTTCCAACGACAACTGCTGCTCCAGTAATTTCTTTGCATAGCCTGCGCCCTCCGAACTAATGGAATAGTATACCCATTTTCCATCTTTACGCCCCTGCACAATGCCTGCATCGCACAGTATCTTCATATGATGGGAAAGGGTCGACTGCGTGATATGCAGATCATCCAATAGCTTACATGCACACTTTTCTCCTATGCGGAGCATCTCCAAAATCCGCAGCCTGTTTTCGTCACAGAATGCTTTAAACACTCGCACCGTATCATTATATGCAGATGCCAATTTTTTCACCTCACATTCATGTTTTTCAATCTATACTCTCATTATATTCACACATTCAAAATTATCAATATGTCTTTCGTAATTATTTCCACCTGCCCCTGGTACTTGTTCCCTCATCCTGCAAGGATTTTTATAAAACTGTAATATTGCTATCGTTAAAATTTGCACCCAAAGTAAGCCATGGGTGCATTGTATCAAATTGTGGTACGCAAGCCAGATTGGATATTCAAAAAAAGTGTATCGTACCCATTCAGGTTCGCAGTCTCTGCCAGTTCAGAGAGTACAGAAGAGCCACCCTTCATCTCAATCGTTGAACGGCTGTTGGGATTCGACCAGTCCAGATCTGCGGCTGTGTAAGCCTGCACAGGTCGGATTTCAAACAAATCGCCGTCAATATCGGCAGCGAGTTCCTTTGCCTTTCCCTCCGTTGTACCCGTAGGTGAAAAATATGCAACCAGTGCCTTCATGATGACTCTTCCTTTATCAAATCTATCGGATCTGGACCACTGCAACAGGGTCCTGATCCGCTGTTCCCTTCATACCATTGAAGTCAGCTTCAGGTTCAACCATCATGCTGTATATTCACGATCATTCAGCATTTGCACCCACCCTGGCATCGCCGCCACGATATTTCGCTGGCCCCTTGTTTCGAATCCGGCATTTCCGGATACTGTTACAGGTTACGATCGTCTTTCAAAACCTGCATCAGATGACCGGAACTGTCAAAGGGACAAATCCTGTCATAGATTTCGCAGACAGAGATCGCGGGGGCCGACTCAATTGCGGCTTATCTATATCCGGAAATCAACTTGCATCACCAAAATCCCCCAGAGAAAACTGAAAATGTCAAAAACCGTCTGCAGCCGGTTCATGATCGAATCCATGGATCTCATGCTGCAGACGGCTTTATTTTCTGTTGTTTCCTGCCCGGTTCATGCCGCAGATTCATCCCCGGAATCCGGCAGATCCTGCACTTCGTCTTTTGCAAAACGAATCAGCACCGCGGTTTTGTCATCGTGGCCCCGGGCCGCCGCAGCCAGCTTTTCCAGCTGCTCCTGATCTGCGTCCAGCCACTTACGGACCTGATCCAGATCCACTCTCAGCTCTCCTTCTTCCAGAGCCACAAGTTGATCGAACAGACCATCGCTCATCACCAGGACCTTCCGCGGCGCGGGAACCCTGGCAAACCGCCAGGCACTGGCCAGGATCACAGGATCCACCATAGAATCCGTTTTCGGCCGCGTAACCAGCACCTGTAGTTCACCCTCTGCATCTTCACAGATAATGCCACCATCCCCTGCCATTCCTGCAATCAGCATATCAGGTGTCACCAGAACACCGAGCATTGTGCACTGGCAGTCCATCCAGGGAATATTTCGCTGCTTCAGTTCCTGCAGCAGACCAGTGGCAGTGTGCTGAAATCCGCGAAACACCACATCCGTCGAAGGCTGCCGACCTGCTGTACAGCCGACAAAGGATTCTGCACAATACCCGGCAGCAATCTCGCTGCATGACCAGGTGCCGGCCGAATTCAGCGAAACACCGTCACATACAGCTGCCACCGCCGTTTCACTGTCACTGTATACAGCCACTGCATCCTGATTGGGAACCTGAAACATCAAATGACTCGTTCCCGTCAGCGAAACCTGCATGATTTTCATCATCTGCGATCCTCCCGGAGTTTTCCGTCTTCTGCCGTTGCTGCAGCACAATTCAGCCAGACGCAGAACATCTCCGTATACATCCTGACCATCGACGGATGTACAGCTTTACTTCGCCGGATACAGCTGGAAGTACTTTTCCAGAACCGGCGGCACAACCTCGTTTGAACAGATGTTCGGAGCCACATCCTTTGAGTTGACTGAAGACAGCGGTGCCGAACAGGCAAAGGCAACCTGCGGATCATCCACCGGACCATATCCCACAAGATTGGCAGTAGTCCAGTCGCCGACTTCCGCAGTGCCGGTCTTGGCAGCCATGGCCTGTTCCATGCCTTTCAGTTTGTCCCCGCAGTTGCCGTCCGTGACACAGGCCCGCATTCCTTCCTGCACGACCTTGACGTTCTCTTCTGTTCCTTCCGGGACAGCGTTTTTCAGCGTCGCAGTCTTCAGATCCACGACTTCCTCGCTGTTGACTTCCTGCGCATACCGGAAGAAATGAGGTTCATACATCCGGCCGTCTTCCGCAACGACAGAAATATACTGCAACAGCTGCACGGGAGAGTACATGTCGAACTGGCCGATGGCAAAGTTCAGCAGCAGACCGGGATTCGTCCCGGCGCCCAGATAACTGCTGACTTCGCCGGGTATATCCAGTCCTGTGGGATTTCCCAGGCCGAACATGGAATAATACTGTCGCATTTTCACGAAAGTCTCCTGGTCATTGGGCAGACTCAGCGGCTGTCCCTTGACGTACGATCCCCCGGCCAGACGAATGGCAATGTTGAACATATAGACATTCGACGAAACAGACAGCGCCCTGCGGGCATCCACCATTCCATAATTGTTGAAGGAACCGAATTCCTCTCCGCCGATATTCATCACTTCGTCAAGAATCAGTTCTCCGGGCTGCACCACGCCTTCCGAAAGCCCCATAAAGACCGTGGCCCCCTTGATGGAAGATCCGGGATTCACCAGAGAGGTATAGTTTCCGGAAGCAAAGTAGGTCATTTTACGGGTCTCCAGATCCATCTGATACCCCGAGAGTGCCAGCACATTCCCATTGGCCGGATTCATCATACACATGAACAGAGAGGAAAAATTCTCGCGCCTCCGTGTCCCCCCGTTGCTCTGGAGGGTTGTCTTGACCACATCATCCATGGTCTGCTGCAGGTCGATGTCTATGCTGATGACAATGTCATACCCGGTCTGTGCCTGCTGGATGACTTCCGTCTGTGCAAGACCGTTGGAGTTGTAAGTCACCAGGGAAATCTCTTCCCGGCCTGCCAGCAGGTCATTGTACTGCAGCTCGAGACCGGACTTGCCGACAGGTGCATTCAGCTGGTAACCCCGGGCTGTGTAATACTCCAGGTTTTCCGCTGGCAGCCCTTCTGTACTGCTGGAGACCGTGCCAATGACATCCGACAATGTCTCCCCATAGGGGTACTCCCGCTTCCATCCGCCAAAGTCCACATCAAACCCCGGAAACTCCGTTTTGTGTTCCACCAGATACGCCGCATCGTCATCGCTGACATCCTCCAGAATGACAGACTCCTGACCGGCGGAGATGTTGGACGTCATCCGCTGATAGACCACGGCTCTGGACAGATCCTCCTGGCTCATTTCCTTGATCTGCTCATCGCCGATTTTCTTCATGAGGGCTGCATATCGTTCGGTTTCCGTCATTTCTCCGGATGCCAGGGCCTCTTTCTGTGCGTCCGAGAGCAGGTGCCGTGCCTGATACCGGCTGTCTTCCGGATCCAGCCAGCCGGTCCATGTCAGGTAGGCTTCCTGTTTGTCCCGATAGGAAAAAGCGTCAGGGTCTATATCGAATACATTCACGATCCTGTCGGCATAAAACTCATACTTCTCATAGGTCATGCCCTGTGGGGAGGTATATACAAAATTGTGGGACACCACGGTTTTTGCCAGCACCTTCCCGTTGCAGTCATAAATCTGACCTCTGGGCGGCGAATTGTACTGTCTGACAGATGTGTAATCGTCCTTTTTCTCTGTATACTCCCGATAGGAAAACACCTGCAGCCAGATCAGACGTGCAAGAAGCACAGTGAACAGCCCCAGAATGATCAGGGACAGGGCCAGGATCCGCTTCGAGACTGTTTTCTGTGTTCGGCTGGTTCTTTTTTTCGCCATGACTTCCCTCCTTGCTGTCGGTCTCCGGTCTTCTGTCTGTGACAGCCGGACTGTTTCGGACTGTGTGTAATTATAACAGCCAACAGGAGATTCCCGCGGAAAAATTCTCCGCCTCCGCTGCTGCCGGGAGCCTGCCTGTCGCATCCTGTCACTTTTTTCAGGGATGCACCCTGCATGAGACGACCGTTTTCCTCACCTGGTCCGATCTCTGCAGCAAAGAAACCTCCGCCTGCTTCCGGATGTCCGGATACCGGGGCCTGGAGTGACAGGCATTGGAAACCTCCGGACTTCAGGCCGGTTGCTTACGGCGAATGTTTGCGCCACAATGAACTCATGAAACGAACAGAAACAAGAAGTGTGCGCGTTGGTGATCTCATCATCGGCGGCAACAACAACGTCATTATCCAGTCCATGTGCTCTCATCCCACCAAAAACGTGGAAGAAGTTGTGAAACAGATCCTGGAGCTGGAAGCCCAGGGATGTCAGCTGATCCGCGTCTCGTGCATGGACATGGAAGATGCGGCGGCCATCCGCGAAATCCGGAACCAGATCCATATTCCGCTGGTGGCGGATATCCACTTTGATTACAGACTGGCTCTGGCGGCCATTGAAAACGGGGCCGACAAAATCCGTCTGAATCCCGGCAACATCGGCGGCCGAAAAAACGTGGAGGCTGTAGTGGCTGCATGCCGCACACATGGAGTCCCGATCCGCATCGGCATCAACTCGGGGTCCCTTGAAAAGGACATCCATGAGAAATACGGGAAACCGACAGCCGAAGGGATGGTGGAGAGTGCCCGGCGTCATGTGCAGATCCTGGAGGACTGCGGTTTCTATGACACAGTGCTGTCGTTCAAGAGCAGCGACCCGCTGCTGTGCATCGATGCCTATCGCCTGGCTGCCAGAACCTTTGACTACCCGCTGCATCTGGGTGTCACGGAAGCAGGGACAGAACTGACAAGCGCCATCAAGTCTTCCCTGGCCCTGGGCACCCTCATGCTGGATGGCATCGGCAATACGATCCGGATTTCCGTGAACGGCGACGCTCAGAAAGAGATTCCCATCGCCAGGGAGCTCCTCAAGGACTGTGGACTGCTTCACAATGTCCCCAACCTCATAGCCTGCCCCTCCTGCGGGCGTACGCAGTGGAACATGGAACCAGTGGTCGATGAAATCGCAGAGTATCTGCAGACCGTGAACAAGGACGTCAATGTGGCCATCATGGGGTGTGCTGTAAACGGTCCGGGAGAAGCGAAACATGCAGATATCGCAATCGCAGGAGGCAGAGAGGAAGGGCTGCTGATCAAAAAAGGCCGCATCATCGAGAAAATCCCTGTGGATCAAATGACGCAGAGACTCAAGGAGGAAATCGACGCATTTGTCCCCGGCGCCAGTCAGGAACAGCTGTAATACAGTCAGTCAATACCCGTCAGCGTGGAACTTCCCGACGGTCAGACACGAAAAAGCATCAGGATCTCTGTGCTCGGGCTCTCCTGATGCTTTTTGTCTGCCTGGATGTACATGCCATCGATTTCAGGATTCAACCAGCCACACCTGACATCTGTTGCCCGTCACAGACAGCCGTCAGAGTGATGTCAGACTGCAGCAGCCGCCGGATTTTCTCCGGGTTCTGCTTCTTCGGCAGTTTTCTTCCTGGCTTCCACGGCTCGTGCTGCCGCCTCGATTGCTGCCGATGCCGGTTCCATTCGCAGCAGTTCAATCTCTTCCCTGTATGGAGGCCTGTCTTCGACCCATGGTGTTTCCAGGATCTTTGTCACATTCTCCAGCCGGGGATGATGGACGATGCCATACAGCGTCTCAAATCCGATATGGCCATGTCCGAGATTTTCATGGCGGTCTTTCCTGGCCCCTCTTGGGTTCTTTGAGTCATTGACATGAATGACCTTCAGGGAATCCAGACCCAGGATCCGGTCAAATTCGTCCAGGACCGTTTCAAATTCCGTGAGGTCATACCCGGCGTCATGAATGTGACACGTATCGAGACAGACACCGATTCTGTCCTTTTTGTTCACAAGCTCCCGGATGGCCTGCAGTTCTTCGAAATTCCTTCCGATTTCCGTTCCTTTTCCCGCCATGGTTTCCAGGGCGATCACCACATTCGAGTCATCCGCATCCAGCACCTGGTTGAGGCGGTCGGCAATCCAGCGGATCCCCACATCTGCCCCGGCTTTGATGTGACTTCCCGGGTGCAGAACGAGCGTCGAAGCACCGATCTGTGTCACCCGCCTGAGTTCCTCCTGCAGGAATTCTGCCCCGAAATCTGCTGTTTCCGGCTTCAGGGAGTTTGCCAGGTTGATGATATACGGTGCATGTACGATGATGCGTTCCGGATCGATCCCGGATTCCTGCATCAGCTGTGCCGCTTCCTCCAGTCGGAACCTGTCCACATCCACCCGGCGGGAATTCTGTGGCGGTCCGGTATAGATCATAAAGGCATTCGAACCATACCCGATAGATTCCTTCACCGCTCCCAGCAGATAGTCCGGCGCTTTCATGGACACATGCGATCCGATCCAGATCATTTGCTGCCCTGTCTTCTGGCTTTCTGCTTTTCTTTTGCGCGTTCTTTTTTCTGGCGCCGGATATCCTCCTGGATGATCTGCCGTTTGCGTTTCCTTCGCAGCTGTTCAATCTGCTGTTTCTGCTTCTTCTTGTAATTCGGCTTCACGCGTTCCTTCTTGCCGGCTTTTACAATCCGGGAAATTTCAGCCTGCAGGGGATCGGTCCCTTTCCTTCTGCGGCCTTCCAGCGGCTTCAGGTCCACCCACTGTCCCCGCTTGACGTCCTTGTGCTTCCACTGCACGCCTTTGTGCGCCAGGGAATCAATGGAACGGCGGTCGCTGTCCTGGTAGATCGTGATGGCCAGGCCGTCCCGACCGGCACGGCCTGTGCGTCCGATCCTGTGGAAGAAGAACTTCAGGTCCTTCGGGAATCCCAGAGAAATGACATGGGAAATGCCCTCCAGGTCAATGCCGCGGCTGGCAATGTCACTGGCCACGATATACGACTTTTTCTGGGACTGTATCTGTCGGATCGCCTGTGCCCTGGCCCGGCTCTCCATGCCGGAATGCAGCTCCACAAGGTCGTATCCTTCGCGGCGCATTCCCTCGGCCACCTGGGCGGCTTCTTCAGTCGTGTTGGCAAAAATCAGTGCAATGTACGGATTGATGGCCGGGAGGATCTGCAGCAGTTTCTCCTCGTAACTCATATGCCGGGCCGGAACCAGGTAGTTTGTCACATCACTCTGAAATTCCTCATTCGTGTCTATGGTGATGATTTCGGGATTGTGCAGATATTTCTTCAGAAACGGCTGCAGGTTTTCCGGAATCGTGGCGGAAAAGACCATCAGCTGAGTATCCTCTCCCATTTTGGACAGAATCTGGTCGACGTCTTCCAGGAAGCCGAACTCCATGGTCATGTCGGCTTCGTCGATGATCATTACCTTTGCGGTGTCAAGCCGCAGCGTTTTATCATCCAGGAACAGGTCTTTCATCCGCCCCGGTGTGCCGATCACCAGATGCGGTTTCTGTGTTCCCACCTTGTGGCGGTCCATGCCGCCGGTTACCAGCTTCACCCGGATGCCGAAGTGAGCGGCGAGGTTTTTGGCCCGCTCATACAGCTGGTAGGCCAGCTCTCGTGTGGGGACCGAAATCACAGCCTGTACCTGGTCTCTGGACGGATCGATTTTGTCAAAGACAGGCATGAAAAACGCATGGGATTTCCCGGATCCTGTGCTGGAAATGCCCACCAGGTCACGGTCCGGATCCTTTCGATGGACCACGGATTCCTGAATGGGTGTGAGCTTCTTGAAGCCCTCTATGTTCATGATTTCCTCTATGCGGGACATTGAACTCAACTCCTTTGTTTCCACCCTGAATTATCTCAGACTGCTGTCCGGGTTTCAAACCGCGTCCCCGAAGGACCTGCATAGCCGCGGGAATCCCTTGATCCATGCCGCCTGCAAAGGAAGCGCCATGATACAATGAACCGGACACGAGGAGGAACTGCCATGAAGTATCAGTCCATTGTCAGGGTAAAAATACAGGGGGCCTGCGGCGGGGTGAGAAAAGCCATTGAAACAGCCCGCCAGGTCCGTCGGGACCATCCGGAGGAGAAGGTGACAGTTCTGGGTGAGCTGGTCCACAACCGGTTTGTCATGGAGGATCTCGCTGCGGCCGGGATCCGCACCGTTGAGGGAAAAGGCCGCAGCCGGCTGGAGCTGCTGGATGAAATCCGCGACGGGATGGTTGTCTTTACTGCCCATGGCGTGAGTGACGATGTCCGCATGAAAGCGCAGCGGCTTGGTCTGACCACAGTCGATGCCAGCTGCCCGTTTGTACTCTCGACCCAGAAGCTGGTCCGCAAGAAACTGGCAGACGGGTATGCGGTTTTCTACATTGGCAAGCAGGGGCATCCGGAGGCCGAAGCAGTCTACACCAGTTCGGATCAGGTATATCTTGTGACGAAGGAAGAAGACATACCCGCCGGAATGGACCGGCCTGTCTTCGTGACGAATCAGACCACAATGTCGGTCCTGGACATACAGGATCTGTTCGAGGCGATCCGCTCGCAATACCCGAACGCGGAATTTCACGATGAAATCTGCAGTGCCACAAGACTGCGGCAGGAAGCGGTGCTGGCTTTGAAAGACACTGATGTCCTCATCGTGATCGGAGATCCGCTGTCCAACAATACCCGGCAGCTGGAAGCGGTGGGAAAAAAAGCCGGCATTCCGCAAGTGATCCGGGCGGAATCTGCCGAAGATCTTCACCCGGAAATCATCCCGGCCGACTCGAGAATTGCCGTCACATCCGGTGCCAGCACCCCCGGGCGCCTTGTGGATGAAGTGATCCGGCTGCTGGAAGCCCAGTAACATGGTACTGACCGCTGCACAGCTCCAGATACCGAAAAAGCCGGCTCGAACCGGCTTTTTGTCATTTTCCGCTGTGCTGCTTCCAGTACTCCAGAAACTCTGGAGTTCTGGCCCAGTATCGCAGTCCCCAGTGTTCCAGACTCCACTCCTCCATATAGGCATTGCATTCATAATCCACATAGAACAGTCTGTTTTCGAAAGGAATGAAATTTGTGGGAAACCAGTCCAGGTTCAGTCCTGCGTCCCGGGCGGCCTTCGACAGTGCCTGCACCTGCGTGACACACTCCTGTGGCAGAGAACCTTCGGCCACAAGGTCACAGACAGTCCTGCCCGGAATGTACTCTTTCAGGATCCTTTCCTGTATCCGGTCGATCTCCAGCAGCCCGGGAACCGGAATGCCTGCATTCCGGAGGCGCTGATAATCCCGCTCCTCTGCTTCGAGCTTGTCCCCGAAGACATAGTAGTCACAGGGTTCATGGTGGATCTGCTTGAGAACATACTCCCGCCCCTCACGGCTGACCAGCCAGGAGTACCCGCCTTTGCCATGTCCCAGAAGTGTGATCACCTGAAACTCCCACCCGTTGACGGTCATGGTCTGTTCCATCCGTTTCAGACCTCCTGCAGGGATTCCAGCAGCTGCAGTCTCATCAGCACATCCGCTCTTCTGGCAGGCGGCACTGCCATAAGCAGCCTGCACAGTTTCTCTTTCTCCTGCGCCAGATACAGCTGCCAGGTCTCATCCTGCACCGGGTGGACCCCGAACAGCCGCTCTTCCGGTCTAAGTCCACTCTGCCGGTCAGCATGACAGACGTCCATCACCGGATAAAACCGGCCGCGATCCTGGACAAACTGTTCCCGGCAGATCCTCCAGCCATTGTGATCAAGCCAGTCTCGCAGCACAGAGGCCTTTGTGTGAGGCGACAGCAGCAGTCTGGTGTCCGGATCCAGCCTGTCGGCACCGGATTCCAGAATCGATACAATGGTCTCTGCTCCCATGCCTGCAATGACGATCTGACTGCAGGCTTCCGGCAGCGCCTGCAGACCATCTGACAAAAGAGGGATGACAGACTCTGCCACCCCTTCTTTTTTTATCGTCGCCCGGGCTCTGTCCAGCGGACCCTGCGCCACGTCGCAGGCATATACCCGACAGGCTCTTCCGGTCCTGACTGCCTGGGCTGACAGCCAGGCATGATCGCACCCGATATCAGCCACCACAGGTCCTTTCACACGGGAAAGCAGAACCTCCAGGCGCCGGCTCATGACTTGACGAAATCCTTCAGGCGCTTGCTGCGGTTGGGGTGCTTCAGTTTTCTCAGCGCCTTGGCCTCGATCTGCCGGATCCGTTCCCTGGTCACATTGAATTCCTTGCCGACTTCCTCCAGGGTGCGGGTCCTGCCATCATACAGCCCGAACCGGAGGCGCAGCACCTTCTCCTCCCGCTCTGTCAGACCCTGGAGAACAGCATTGATCTCATCCTTGAGCAGCTGGTTGTTGGTATAGTCATCCGGGGAGAGTGTTTCCTTGTCCTCAATGAAATCTCCCAGATGCGAGTCATCTTCCTCGCCGATCGGAGTTTCCAGAGAAACCGGATCCAATGCGATTTTCTGGATATCGCGGACTTTTTCCGCACTGATGCCTTCCATTTTCTCGGCGATTTCCTCCGGAAGGGGATCCCGTCCAAGATCCTGCACCAGCTGGCGCTGGATACGCGTCAGCTTGTTGATGGTTTCCACCATGTGGACCGGGATCCGGATGGTACGGGCCTGATCCGCAATGGCACGGGTGATGGACTGACGGATCCACCATGTGGCATAGGTGGAAAACTTGAATCCTTTGGTGTAGTCAAACTTTTCCACTGCCTTGATCAGACCGCAGTTGCCCTCCTGGATCAGATCCAGAAAGAGCATGCCGCGTCCGACATATTTTTTGGCAATGGAGACCACCAGACGGAGGTTGGAGCTGATCAGCAGCTGTTTGGCCTGCTCGCCTTCCACCGAAATGCGGTTCAGTTCTTTCTTTTCCTCATCGGAAAGATCCGGTTCGGCTGCCAGTTTTGCCCGGGCATCTTCTCCATCCTGGATCGCTTTGGCAATCACGGGTTCCTGTTTCGGGTTCAGAAGCGGAATCTGTCCGATCTCCTTGAGATACATCTTGACTGGATCGTTGATCTTGGTGTGACTGGCATTGGCGAATGTCTGCTCCAGCTGGCTGATTTCATCTTCAACGGAATTTTCGTCCTCTTCATCCTCATCCAGATCATCGGCATCCTCCGACTCATAGTCTTCCTCATCGTTGTCCATCACAAAATTGATGCCGTTGTCTTCGCACCAGTTGAAGAGCTGGTCCGTGGCTTCGTCATCCAGATGCAGATTGGAGATGGATTCCATAAATTCATTCTGCAGGATATCCTGTCCGACATCCCGCATGGCTTCCAGATACAGCTTGGCATCCTCCACACTGGCAAATTTTTTATTTTTCAAAGCGTTTTGTTTCGCTGGCATGACTAACCTTCCTTTCGGTTCCTGGCCTGGTGCCTGGCAATGACAAGTGCCATCTTTTCCTGCGCCAGCCGGCTCTTTTCCTCCAGGTCATCTGTTTCCTGGATGCGTTTGTTGACAGAATCTATCTCCTGTCCAAGTACATGATCCTTGACAGCCCCCAGGCTGTCGTCAAAAAAAGCCTGGGCATTCTCCGGCAGCTGCCGGGCCATCAAATCAGCCAGCAGGCCCTGGGCCTCTTCTTCCTCGATCCGGTCAAACAGTGACTGGGGATCCAGACTCTCCTGACGGCGATATGCATCATAGATGTACAGTGACAGGATATGACATGCAGGGTCATCAAAGAAACCCACTTCTTCCCGGTATCTGCTGGCGGCCGATCTGCTTGACAGCATGACCTGCAGAACGGCTTCCTCTGCCCGTTTCCGTCCCTGTCGGACGGCAGGAAGGGGCGGCCGGGCTTTCTCTTTCCGTCTCTGCGATGGTCTGCTCCGGACAGTCGGGACCTGTTTGCGGACAGAGAAATCAAAGCCGGTTTTGTCCCTGAGCTTCTGAAAAAACGCAGGCTGCTCAAAATCCTTCAGCAGCTTCCATGCAGCCTCTGAGACTTCTTCCCCATACCGCAGTTTTTCTTCATAATTCTCCAGATTGCCGGTTTCCGCCAGATAGTCCAGCAGGAAATCCGGAAAGGAAATCGTCCGCTCCACTGTCTCCTGCAGAAATTCGGCACCTTTTTCCTGGAAAATCTCGTCCGGGTCCTTCAGGCCCCTGGCCGAGACCACAACAAAGGGAATGCCTGCAGCCATGGCTTTTTTGCCGAACTGATAGGCAGCTTTCCGTCCCGCCGCATCGCTGTCGTAAAACACATGCACCGGAACCTGCAGCTGGCGCAGAAGCTCAAGCTGCGTCTCGGTACAGGCTGTACCCAGATTGGCCACGGCTTCCCGGATGCCGGCTTTGGCAAGCCCGATCACATCCATGGCCCCTTCCACCAGGATCACCCGCCCGGCTTTCCGGGCAGCGGGTTTTGCCCGATGGTAATTGAATACCAGGTCCCCCTTGGTGTACAAGGGGGTTGCCGGGGTATTTACATATTTGGGAATGTCGGCACCGGCTGCCAGAGTCCGCGCCGTATAGCCCACGGGATGACCGGCACGGTCATGGATGGGAATCAGCAGCCGGTCTGTGAAGACCGGACGGCCGGTCTCCGCCTGCAGCAGCCCTGTTTTCACCAGCATGTCCCTGCCCCAGCCCTTTCCCTGAAAGAACCGGTCCTGTCTCTGGCTGCCGGGGGCCCAGCCGATTTCAAAGGTCTCCAGGATCTCATCGGACAGTTTCCGTTTCCTGCAATACTCCTTTGCGGCTTCTCCTTCCTGGCTGTCCAGAAAGTACCGGGCATAGTCTGTAAAGGACTGCAGACAGTTCCAGGCCTGCTGATTGGGACTGACCCCGGTGCTTTGCGGAAGCTTCAGGTCGATGCCCGCCATGGCCGCCGCCCGGGTCACAGCTTCTGGAAACGTGATCTGCTCGATTTTCTGCAGGAAGGAAAAGACATTGCCGCCGGCTCCGCAGACAAAGCATTTGAAGATCTGCTTGTTGGGGCTCACCGACATGGAAGGATCATGATCATCATGAAAGGGACAGATTCCCTTGAATTCCTTTCCGTGCTTTTCCAGACTCACATATTGTGAAATCACATCCACGATATCTGTGCGCGCCCGCACCTGGCGGATGGTGTCTTCAGAAAATACAGGCACAGAACTGTGGACTATTCAAACCGGCAGCGTTCGCCGATCCAGGAAGCGAGCTGCGTGACAGGCACCCGGACCTGTTCCATGCTGTCGCGCTCACGAATCGTGACACAACCGTCTTTTTCGGTGTCGAAATCCACCGTCACGCAGAAAGGTGTGCCAATTGCATCCTGCCGGCGGTACCGCTTTCCGATGGACTGTGCCTCATCATACGTTACAGGGAACTCCCTGCAGAGACCTTCGAAAATTTCATTGGCCTGAGCTGACAGCTTTTTGGACAGCGGCAGCACAGCTGCCTTGTATGGTGCCAGACACGGTTTGAGGCGCAGTACGAGCCGGGTGTCTGTATCCGAGATCTTCTCGTCTTCAAGCGCCTGGCTCATGACAGCGAGGATCAGACGTTCCACACCCACAGACGGTTCAATGACATACGGCAGGTATTTTTCGTTTGTTTCCGGATCAAAGTACTCCAGGCTCTGTTTCGAGTGATCCTGGTGCGCCTTCAGGTCAAAGTCGGTACGGTCGGCAATGCCCCAGAGTTCACCCCAGCCAATGGGATCTCCAAAATAAAACTCGATGTCGCTGGTTCCGTTGGAATAGTGGGCAAGTTCTTCCGGATCATGAGCCCGCAGGCGCAGCCGGTCGGATGTCAGCCCCAGATCCTCCAGGAACTTCACACAGGTTTTGCAGTAATAGTCAAACCACTCCAGGTCCGTTCCAGGCTTGCAGAAGAATTCCAGCTCCATCTGCTCGAATTCCCGTGTCCGGAAAATGAAGTTGCCCGGTGTGATCTCGTTCCGGAATGACTTGCCGATCTGACCGATGCCGAACGGCAGCTTCTTGCGCATGGCACGCTGGACATTGCGGAAATTCACGAAGATGCCCTGGGCAGTTTCCGGACGCAGATAGATCTCGTTTTTCGCATCTTCCGTTACGCCCTGGAATGTCTTGAACATCAGGTTGAACTGACGGATCGGGGTGAAATCCCTTGCTCCGCATCCCGGACAGGCAATTTCGTGCTCCCGGATATAGGTTTCCATTTCTTCATTGCTCCACCCGGCCGGGTTCACTTCGCCATGGCTGACCTCTTCGATCAGGTTGTCAGCCCGATACCGGGTCTTGCACTTCCGGCAGTCCATCAGAGGGTCGGAAAAACCGCCGACATGTCCGCTGGCCACCCAGACACTGGGGTTCATCAGAATGGCAGACTGGAGTCCGACGTTTTCTTTCTGCTCCGTGATGAACCGTTTCCACCAGGCATTTTTGATATTGTTCTTGAGCTCCACCCCCAGCGGCGCAAAATCCCAGGTGTTGGCCAGGCCGCCGTAAATTTCGCTTCCCTGGAAGACGAATCCGTAATTCTTCATGTGTGATACGACTTCGTTGAAGTTTTTCTGGCTCATATACTCTCCTCTTTCTCTATTCCCCTGCTGTCCATTTTCAAAAAAGCGCAAGGATAGACATAGACCATTGTACCACAAAAACAACGGTCTCCGAGAGGAGACCGTAAAGATGTCGGATTTTTGCATGAACCTTCGTGTCAGATACTGTCAGTGTCATCCGCATCCGGCACTTTCAACGGATCGGCCGTTCCAGACCCGTTCTCAGGATAGAGCCTGGCCACAGAATCCAGAAACCGTTCCCCGGCAAGACTGGTGTGACTGTACCGGGAAAACCAGTGAACGAGAAACCGGATATCCTCCAGGGTGAATCCCGTCAGAGAGACGGCTGCTTCCTGACCGGCCGGAACCTTCACCGCATGACGCATTCTCCGCAGCCGGTCAGCCGGCCAGCGGGATCTGCCTTTGCCATGGCGAACACACAGAAATCCGGCGTTGTCCACATCCATGGTACAGATATCCGATACCGAACCACAGATTGCACAGCCGTCCACCTGGGGAGAAATCCCCTCCTGGCGAAGAAGCATCGTCATCACCAGTGCAGCCCTTCCCATCCAGTCTGCGTCCCTTGCTTCACAGCTTTTCCATAACTGCTCCAGCCTTTCATACAGAGCAGGATGCATCTGGGCATGGAGGATGGCCTCATTGACCGCCAGGCAGACTGCCTGCATGCGCAGATCCTCCCCGATCCGGCTGTATTCCGCAACCAGGGATCCGTGAATCAGACGGAACATCCCGGTCCCGCTCTGCTCCGTTTCGATTTCCACCTCTTCAAACGGCAGACACAGCCGGCGGTTCTTCGATGTCTCCCGCTGCACCCCCCGGGCGAATACCCGGACCAGTTCCTCCCGAAGGGCAATCGTCACCACAGCATCCCTCTCTCCATGGTCTCTGGTTTCCAGGACCAGGCCCCTGAGCATCCGCCGGCTCATGACCGGTTACTCCCTGCCATTGCCAGCCGGGAGCACTCACTCATTCTGCAGATCGATCCCGAACTCCTTGATCTTGGCTTCCTTGTTCCGCCAGTTGGGTTCCACGCGGACATACAGTTCCAGATCCACCGGGCGGTTCAGCCGGTTCTTGATTTCGGTCTGGGCAGCCAGCCGGATCGACCGGATCATGTCTCCCCCTTTGCCGATCAGGATCCCCTTCTGCGAGTTGCGGTCCACAATGATCACAAATGACAGGATCAGCTTCCGACCGCGTTCCTCGCTTTTTTCCAGGACCACGGCGACCGAATGCGGGATTTCTTCATGGGTTCGCCACAGGATCTTTTCACGGACGATCTCACACAGCTGGAAAGCCAGGTCGTGATCCGAGATCATTTCCTCGGGATACAGCGACGGACCTTCCGGCAGATACTTGCGGAAAACCTCCTTGAGCTCCTCCAGGTTTTCACCGTCTTTGGCCGACACAGGCACGATGTCACTGAACTCGAACTTCTCCTGCCAGTCCAGCAGCTTCCGCAGGAGTTTTTCCTTCGGGACAAGGTCCACTTTGTTCACCAGGAGAATCACCGGTTTGTGCAGGTTCCTGATCCGGTCCAGGACAAATTCATCCCCCGGCCCAAAATTCTGTGTCACATCAACGATCCAGGCGACCGCATCTGCATCATCCATGGCGTTGTAGGCGTTTTTGTTCAGCACACGGCCGAGCTGCTGCTGCGGTTTGTGTATCCCCGGCGTATCCAGGAACACAAACTGTGTATCCGGCTCTGTCAGGATCCCGGCAATGTTGTTTCGCGTTGTATTGGGCTTATTGGAACTGATGGCGACCTTGGTCCCCAGCAGTGCGTTCAGCAATGTGGATTTCCCGGCATTCGGCCGGCCGATGATGGCTATAAAGCCTGACTTGTGAGTCATGATGCAAACACCTCCAGAATCTTGGGTACAAATATGAAGCAGCCGGTCAGGGCTGCAAACAGACAAAGCACGGAAACCCCGGCGGCAGCCAGATCCTTGATCAGTGCTGCGCGGGGATCGCGTTTCAAAGAAATATAGTCGATGGTCTTCTCGATGCAGGAATTGAAGATTTCGCCGCTGACCACCAGTGCAATGGACAGCAGGATCCACAGCCACTCCTGCCAGGAGCAGCCAAGCCACCAGGCCGCTGCACAGGCAGCCAGACCCAGCAGCAGCTGCAGGCGAATGCTTCGGTCCGTGAATGCACCGTTTCGAAATCCCCGGCCGGCGTACCGGAACCTACTGATCAGCCAGCCCATGCAGGATCTCCTTCTGCAGACCAAACATGACCGACTCATCCTCCGGCTTCATGTGATCATACCCCAGAAGATGCAGCAGACCATGACAGAACAGAAATCCTGCCTCGCGTTTCTCGCTGTGTCCATAGTCCCGGGCCTGGTTCTTCACGGCTTCCACATTGATGAAAATATCCCCCAGTTCAACAGGCTCTCCCGGGATCCGGAATCCATCAGGATCGTCCTGCAGAGCGAAACTGATCACATCCGTCGGACGGTCCACATTCCTGTAGTCCCGGTTGATCAGGTGGATCTGGTCCGGTGTCATGGCCACTACACCCAGCTGATACTCTTCAGCGAGCGCGAGAGTGGCGGCTGTCTTTTCCGCAATGGCTTCATACAGTGGCAGATACTGGTCCAGAAACCCCGTTTCGGACTGGTCTGTGTAAATCATTTCCATGGACACATTATAGTCGCCGTCTGCAGGCAGTGGCAAACCGGATGTCTGCCAGAGCGGTGGTACAGATTGCCGGCTACCGCGCTGTCCGGTCATCAGATGGCAGACACAAGCAAAAAGGAGCCGGGTATGCGGCTCCCTGCAGGCGGTCAGCTGACTGCCTCGAACGTCACTTTTTCCGTCTCGCCCTTTTTGTCCTTTTCCCGGATCATGGGCGAATATTCGATTTCGATTTCCCGGTCTTCCTGGACCGACGGATCGTTGACCAGCATCTTCGTCAGCAGACGCATGGCAATGGCTCCCATGTCATATTCCGGTAGAATGTAGGAGTTGATCGGCGGACGGACCATGGCAAGATACTTGGAATCCAGAATGGAAATGACTTCATAGTCTTCCATGGATATCCATCCGGCTTCGTTGGCCGCATTCCGAACGGCAATGGCCTGAGAATCCCGGAAGGTGATCACAAGCCGGCTCGGTTTTTTGTCCTTGTAATAATCCGTCAGGAAATTGTAGGAACTCTTGTAGGAATCATCATAGCCGATATACCCCTTGAATTCCTTTCCGTGCTCCTCATACGCCTTCTCGATTCCGCGGCGCAGCTGATTCATCATGCTGAGGTTGAGCTTGTCTTCCACCAGCGTGATGTCATCTATGCCCCGGTCAAAGCTTTCATTCACGAGATCGTAGGCTAGCTTTTCAAAGTTGACGTAGACGTTGCCTACCTTGCCCTCCGGCTTGCGGTCGAGCCGGGCACCCACGATCACCATGGGAATCTGGTACTCCTTGAGCACTTCCATTTCCTCGTCATTGAAGTTGTCGTTGAAGAGGATCACCCCGTCCACTCTGGATTTGATGATCGACTCAATGACATCCTGCATGCGGGAAATGCCCTTGGAAGTCGTATGAAACATGATGTTGTAATTGTAGATCTTTGCCACATCCATCAGGCCATTCAGGATCCTGGAATTGTAGGCAAACAGGTTTTCGCTCATGACGATGGAAATGGTCGTGGTCTTTGACAATGCCAGTCCCTGGGCGATGGCATTGGGCTTGTAGCCAAGCTTTTCAATTGCCTCCTGTACCCGCTGACGGGTGTCTTCCCGCACAACATTGCTGTCATTGATGACCCGGCTCACCGTTGCCAGGGATACATCCGCCTCCTTGGCCACATCGTATATCGTGATCCGTTTCATGAACGCCTGTTATTTCTTATCCGGCTGGTCCGTCACCGCCGGTCTCTGTTCCGTGCGCACAGCCGGAAGGTCCTTGTCTTCCGTCACAGCAGGCTCTTCTGTTTCAGCAGGTGCTGCAGCCTCTTCCGGTCGGGAACCGGTTTGCGGCTTGCTGAAAAAGCTGCGGATACCGTTGAAGATCGCTGCATTCAGCTTGTCCATGGCATCTTCTGCAGAGTTCACGACTTCCTTCAGGTTCTCGTTTTCACGAAGCGAATCCAGTTTGCTGTCCACATCCGTGACAACGCGGTTGATGGTCGGATTCTTCATCAGCTGATCTGCGCCATATTTGACACCATCGGCGATCATGCTGCCTGTGCCGACCACAAACTCTTTGCCGGCTTCCACCGTTTTTTTGAACTGCTCGGAATTTGCGAGTGCAATCACGCTGTCACGGGTTTCCGTCAGTACCTTCGCAATGTCCTGCCGTCCCTTTTCCAGGCGTTCCTTCACGACCTCCGGGTCTCCGTTTTCCCGGATCCAGCGCCGCATGTCCTCAAAAATCTTCTTCAGGGCCTGTTCGGCATCATTCACGGCATCATCGTTTGCTTCATTGTTGGCTTCGCGCAGAGACTGCAGCTCATACATGGATTCTTTTTCCATTTCATCCACCTGCTCCAGTTCCTCTTTCTGTGCTCCGGTTTCATCCGGCTGAACCGGCTTTTTGTCTTCCGGACGTTCATTCGGTTTTTCTGTCATGTCAATCCTCCATAGCTTTGTCAGCGGCTGCAGCAGCAGCGGTCATCATGTCATCCGCCTTCACCCGAATGGTGTCGGCAGTTTCCTGTGCTTCCTCTCTGGATCTGGAAAACCATTCACGGACATGCTCCATCCCCTCCTGTGCCGATCTGGCAGCAGAAGATGCCATCTGCTTCATGGCAGCGTGCACTTCGTCCACGGTTTTGGACAGGTCATCCAGTGTCTGCAGCGGTCCGTCCAGTTTCTCGATCTCATTCTGGGCTGTCAGAAGGGTCAGGGAAAGATCCTTCAGCGTTTCAATCAGAGTTTTGAGGAACAGGACCAGGTAGACCAGTACGGCTACACCTGCCACAGGCAGCAGCCAGGAAGCGAACTGTGAAACAGCCTGCATCAGTTGGTCCAGACTCATTGATATCACCTCAGAGCGATTATAGCATGATTCCCCTGTCACCCCTTACCGGTTTGAAACAATTTTCATGATTCTCACAGTGCTTACAAACTGTCTGAATTTATGGGATTTCCAAACTCTTTCGATTTACGGAACAGCCGGTCAGCTGCCTGGGCCGCTCTCTGCAAAGGTAGCCTCGCGGCACAGGACCACACAGGACCAGGTGACTGCAGAGGAGACTGACGGCAGTTTTTGCAGACAGGACTCCATAAAAAAGGCTGCAGTTCTGCAGCCCTCTTCCCGTCAGTGTTTACGCCTGTTCGATGCGGCGTTCCAGATCGTGTTTGATCTGCTCCAGCTTTTCATCGGCTTTTTCCCGGCTTTTCTTCACCAGTTTTGTCACCAGAACGATCAACGCAATCACAGCGGCAGCGGACAGACCTGCAGCCACTGCGAGAATCACGATATCCTTCACATCTTCTTCGTGGTTGCGTTCTTCATATTGCCGGTGATCGCCCTTCAGGGGAATCATCCGGTCATCGAGCCGGTCTGCGGCTTCCCGCAGTGCACGGCTGGCCGCTTCCAGCTTGATATCCGATACCAGGTTTCGGCGTTCATTGTTCAGTTCTCTCAGCATATCTGCACCTCATTCGTTTCTTTGCTCCTGTCTGTATTGTACATCCTGCATCCGGCAAAAGGATGCCTGACGCCGCAGGCAGGAGCAAAACCACGGAACCATCCGATTCCGCGGTTTGCAGAGCAGGAAATGTCCGGATTACCCGGGCTGTTTTTCCAGAAGATCGCGCACCATGTCCCGCAGCAGGTAAATATCCTTGCTGCTCATGAACAGGAACACCGCACCATCTTCCGCTGCCAGTTTCCCGGCTGTTGCCTGGTCGACCTCACCCTGGATACTTCCGGGCACCCGGTCGATCAGGTCCTGGATCGTCACAGTGATCGTATCGTCCTCCCGTACAGCGTTTTTCGGGAAATCCAGCAGGATGGCCTCATCCGCAAGAGACATGGACTCGGCAAACTCATCCAGGAAGAACTGCAGCCGGGAGTAACGATCCGGCTTGTACAGCGCAATGACCTTCCGTCCGGGGTACCGGCTCCTGGCTGCCTCGATCATATACCGGATCGCCGTTGGATGATGGGCGTAGTCGTCAATCAGAATGCTGTTTCCCGCTTCCTCAATGACGAGCCGCCGGTTGATCCCCTGGTAGTCATGCAGTCCTTCTTCAATGGTTTCCGGGTCCATGCCCAGCTCACTGGCCATGGCAAAGACACCCAGACTGTCAATCAGGAACGGATAGCCGGACTCTGGAAGCGCAGTATGGGCGATGATGTTTCCGTCCTTCCTTACATCGAAGGATATGCCATGTTCATCATCCTGGACATTCACCGCCTGGTAATCACAGCCATCCTTCAGGCCATACGTCACATACGGGCAGCTATAGTGAAGCCGGACGAGATGCTCGTCATCCCCGCAGACGACCACCAGCTTTTTGACCTGATCCGCAAAGGACTGGAACGCCGACACATAGTCTTCCATGTCCCGGTAGTAATCCACATGATCCAGTTCAATGTTGGTGATGATCGCATAATCAGGATGGTAAGCCAGGAAATGCCGCTTGAATTCGCAGGATTCCAGTATGAAATATCTGGCGTGTTTGGGCATGCTGCCATGGCCGTCCCCAATCAGAAATCCTGTAGGTGCCTGGAGTTTCAGCACGCTGGCGAGCAGACCGGTGGTCGTGGACTTGCCATGGGTTCCGGCGATGGAAATGGATTCATAACGCTCCAGCAGTTTCCCCAGGTATTCGTTGTACCAGTACACAGTCACCGTCGGATCCGCCAATGCCTTCTGAATCTCCGGATGTGTTTCATCAAAGGACAGACCGGCGATGACAGTGTCTCCCGCGTGAATGTTTGCCGGGTCAAAGGAGCTGACCGGAATCCCCCGCTTCTCGAGTTCATCCTGCGTGAAGATGTACTTGTCGATATCGGATCCCTTTACGTCGAATCCTTCATCCTTGAGAATGCCGGCCAGTGCAGCCATGCCGGTTCCCTTGATCCCCGTAAAGTGGACTGCCATTACTGCCTGTCTCCCGTCTTTGTCTCCGGCTTGTCTTCCTCCACGGGAAGCAGCGGATCGGGGTCGTATCCCTTCGGCTTGCCGGTATCCAGCAGGTCGGTGACCGGTGCCGGCTTCTTTGTTTCTTTTTTGCGATAGTCCGGAATCCGCTCGACGGGCTCCTGCTGCGGCAGCGAACTGCCGAACATGGGAGAAATGACAGTGGTCATGGAGAACCCTTCCTCCGGTTTGGGCAGCTCCACGGCGTTGTGGACCTTTTCGTATTCCTTGTCCTCATCTTCGATATTGCCGAAGATGGGAGAAATCACCGCCTGATACTCGTCTGTGGCGCTCACTTTGCTGAGTTTGGACCGGTCAAACTTATAGACCTGCCGGCTGGATGCCGCCGGCCTCTGTCCTGCAGGTCCTTTTTCGATTTCGGACATATCCAGACCGGCAAAAATGCTGGCCGGTCCCGTATCAGCTGCCGGTGCTGCAGCTGCGGCGGGTTCAGGAGCGGCAAACTGCTGCACCGGTTGCTCTCTGGGAGGCTGCGCAGCCTTGATCTCTTCGTATTCTGTTTCAGTCACCACCGTGGTGGGCGGTTCCGGTTCCCCCTGTTCGGGAGCTGCTGTCAGCTCTTCGGTTTCTTCGTCCACTTCTTCCTTGAAGAGGGCATGCATGAAATCTTTGATTGCCATTGTCTATCCTTTCTGAATGGTCTGCGTCAGAAATGCCTGTATCTCGGCTTCGGTCTTGGAAAACTTCGACACAAACCGGGAAATCTCCCTGCCGTGCTCAAAGCAGACAAAACTGGGGATACCCAGAATGTTCAGTTCCTGGCACAGGTCGATGAACTTGTCCCTGTCCGCTTTGTAGAATGTGATATTGCTGAATTCTTTCTCGATTTTTGGCATAAACGGCCGGATCGCAATGCAGTCCGGACACCAGTTGGCTGTAAACAGAATGCAGCTGATGCCGTCTGTATCCAGGACTTCCTGGAAGCTGGTCATATCTTTCATTTTCTTCTCCATACCGCCCGGTATATGGGCTTGCCTTCTGCTGCAAATTTGCTCTCATACTCTGTCATGGCATCCTCCGGGTGGTCTTCGCGCCGAAAATCGACGCTTGCATCCAGCAGAGGCCACCCGGCCTTTGAAAACTGCAGCAGAGAGTACTCAAACAGCCGGGCATTGTCGGTTTTCATGGCCAGTTCCCCATCAGGTTTCAGGATCTTTTCATACTGCCGGAGAAAAGAATCGGCAGAGAGCCGGCGCTTGGCGTTGCGGTTCTTGGGCCAGGGATCGGAGAAATTCAGATGTATGACATCCACTTCCTCCGGCGCAAACCAGCTGTCGATGAATCTGGCGTCATTCCAGATCAGAAGAAGGTTGTCTGTTCCTTCTTCATCATATTTTTTCGCAGCAATGCCCGCAGCGCTGTCGTTTTTTTCCACTGCCACAAACCGCTCTTCGGGATACAGCGCCGCCATCTGCAGACTGTACCCGCCTTTTCCTGTCCCCACTTCCACATGTAGTCGTCCCGGGACCTGCGGACACAGGGGAGAGTCTGTCCGGTTTCCGGTTTCTGCAGCCTGTTCATCCTCTGTGGACAGAGAGTCCGTCTGCGTATCACCGGTAAACAGGCTCTTCCACTGACCGGCATGGGCTTCCGGGTCCCGGACCAGTTTTTCCGCTTCGTCCAGGTACTCCACTGCCCAGCCCACTCGTCTCATTCTCATGCAGACTCAGGCCGCCAGCCGCAGGATCGCATCGGCATAGATGGCAATCGCATTGATCAGGTCACTCTCCCGGATTCCCTCATCCCGCTGATGAGGACCGCCCACAAACTGATTCGTGGTTTTCACGTCATTGGGCAGTTCCGGGCCAAAGGAGACGAAGTTTTCAAATTTCCGGGCATACGTACCGCCGCCAATGGTGATCGCAGGAGAATATACATCTCCGGTATGTGTTCGATAAACGTCCATCAGCGTTTTGACCAGTGTCGAATCCGGATCCACGAACAGCGGCCTGGAATCCGATTTCAGGACTGCATGAATGCCCGCTTCGGTTCCATCGGCAGCTTTCCGGATTTTTTCCAGGAGTTCCTGTCCGTTTGTTTCATTGGGATACCGGATATCCAGGAGAACGCTGGTCTTTCCGTTTTCAATATCCACAATGCCCGGGTTCTGCGTCAGCATACCCATATACAGGCCATCCTGCTGGATGCCCAGGTTTTTGCCGGTCCAGTCGGAGGTCAGCCAGCCCAGCGCGTGCGCGAGTTTGTCATTGAATGCCGCTCCGGCAAACCGCAGCAGCTGCACCGCGGCGTTCACCCCCTTATACGGCCAGGCCGCATGAGAGGGAGTTCCTTCCACATGCCAGGTCGTGGTCGCGTCTTCGTTGTCCTTCCAGGATCCTTCCAGGCTGTTGGCCTTCAGGAAGAATGCAAAGAGTTCTTTCTGAAGCTCCGTGGCTTTGTCGGTGGTCATGTCCGCCTTGCCGATAACGATATTGGGGCGGGTGCCTGCGTGCATGAACCGGATCGCGGTTGATGTTTCGCTCTCCAGGATGATATGGGCTCCACCTTTTTCCCCGTAAATCACCGGGAAATCTGCATCGGGCACGAATCCGGTTTTCGGGATTTCCGCATGAGACAGGTAATAGTTCATGCATTCCATGCCGGACTCTTCGTCGCAGCCCATGACCAGCATGACCCGCTTTTTCAGGGGGATCTTTGCCTCCCGGATCAGTTTCAGCGCGTAGTACGCTGCCATGGTGGGGCCTTTGTCATCCAGTACGCCGCGGCCAAACAGGTAGCCGTCATTCACTGTCAGTGCAAGCGGTTGTTTGGTCCATCCCTCACCCAGGGGTACGATGTCCAGGTGGCCAAGAATGCCCAGGGTATCCGGATTGTCAGGATCACCGTATTCCACAACACCGGCATATCCATCGATGTTTTTCACATCAAATCCGTCCCGTTTTCCCATGGAAAGCATGGCATCCAGGGCTTCCTTCGGTCCATTGCCAAAGGGTTTTCCGGGTCCTGCCGTTGCTTCGTCCCGAACCGAGTTGATGGAAATGATTGTATTCAGGTCCTTCAGAAAGGAAGGTTTCTGTTCTTCAGCGAGTTTTCTGAAATCCATATGTCTTTCACCTCACAACGATTTTAGCACAGAACCCGCGACATACAGGACAAGGGCAGACTACTTGGTTCTTTCAGATACAACTGCCTGTGCGCCATCACATACATACAGCCACTCAATGCAGGCAGGTGGCTGTCAGGAGTGCCTGAATGCCTGTTCCTGTCCCCGGGACAGTCATGACCGGGATTGAACGGTTGACAGCCGGATATAATGAAGTAATGGGAAGGCAGGAATATAATGGCATACCAATTCATATCAACACCTGATGAACATGCATTTGAAGCTTATATGAGTGAACATGGCGTGGCGCTTCAGTCCGTGCACTGGGCAGCTGTCAAGTCCAACTGGCAGCGTCGTCTGTTTGCGCTGGAGGACAGCCATCATTCCATCGTCGCCGCTGCCATGGTCCTGGTCAAACCTCTCCCCCTTGGCTATTCCATGTACTATATCCCCCGGGGACCCATTGCCGACGGTCAGGATCAGGACCTGATGATCGAACTGCTCAATCATATCAAAGACGCAAGCCGTCAGGACAAGTGCATCTTCATCAAATTCGATCCCTATATCCTGGACAACCGGTTCATGCTGAAGGACGGCAGACCTGAAGGACACAATCAGCAGGCCGTGGACCGCTTCGTCAATGAGGGAGGTGCCATCCACAAAGGCTATACCATGAGCATTGCCGAGACCGTGCAGCCGCGGACCAACATGGGTGTGAATGTCACAGATGACTTCACTGCCCGGTATGCCCGCAATACAAGGCGAGCCATTAAAAAAGCCGCAAAGGAAAACCTGGAAGCCGAAATTTACACGGCCAGTGATATCCGCAGGAATCCGGACCTGCTGGACGTGTTCAGCAGTCTGATGCACTGCACTGAAGACCGCAAAGGCGTGAAACTCCGGGATCATGACTATTTCCAGCGGATCGTGGATCAGTTCGACGGCGCCATCATCAGCCTGTGCCGTACAGCGGACGGCACCTACATCAGCGGGATCCTGAGCATCGGCTACAACGGCAAGCTGGAAATGCTGTATATGGGCAACAACAACGCCTACAGCAAAACCGGTGCCAGCGCGTTTCTGTACGATGCCACGTACCGCTATGCACAGGAGCACGGTATCCGCTATTGTGATATGAGCGGTGTGGAGGGGTCCCTGGAGGACGGCCTGTCAAACCACAAACACAGTCTGGGGGCAGATGTACGGGAATACATCGGAGAGTTCGACATTCCTGTCAAACCGCTCATGTACAAACTGGTGCTTCCTCTGTACGAAAAGAAAACTTCAGTCCAGTGACGGGTGATCATTCCTTCTGAATGAACACATCTCAGGAATGACTGCAGACTCCATATTTGAAACAGCCAGGTTCTGAATGCGAGCCTGGCTGTTTCATATCCGGAACGGACTGCAGGGATGCAGCATTCATGGATTGATTCTGTCTTCCGGAAACAGAGATCACTGGACAGAAAAGGCTGCAGCCCTGCATGATTTGATACATGATGCGGCTGCAGCCTTCTTCCACGTTGTCTGTGAGATGCGCCATCCGGCAGCTGGCTGTTGCTGCTGCCGCTTCGGATCTTATTCTGCTGTTTCTGTTTTTTCAGAAGCCTGGACCGGTCCGGTTTCAGCAGCCTGTTCCCTGGCTTCCTGAGGTCGGCGGTCTCTTCTGGGGCGGTCACCGCGATCCCTCCTGTCAGAACGGTTTCTTCCATCCCGGCGGCCATCACGGCTACCGCGGCGCTCCCGCTCCTCATGTTCCTGACCGGGTTCTCTGTGCGGTCGAGGCAGCAGAGCTTTCGCAGAAACATTCACACGGCCCTTGTTGTCGATTTCCATGACCTTGACATCGATCAGGTCTCCGATTTTCAGGACATCTTCGACTTTCTCCACTCGGTTGTGGGAAATATTGGAGATGTGCAGCAGACCGTCGGTGTGGCCGAACAGATTCACGAAGGCGCCGAAGCTCTCGATCCGCACAACTTTGCCTTCGTAGATTTCGCCGACTTTTGCCTCACGGACGATTTCGGCGATCCGTTCCTTCGCCTTGTCAATGGCAGCCTGATCCTGGTGATAGATCACGACCTGACCATCGTCATCGATGTCGATCTTCACATTGTCGCACTCGGCAATGATCTGGTTGATCATCTTGCCGCCGGGTCCGATAACGTCCTTGATCTTGTCCGGATCAATGTGCATGATGGCGATCTTCGGCGCATAGGGACTGAGCTCTTCACGCGGACACTCGATGGCAGTCTTCATGTTGTCCAGGATCTCCATGCGGGCTTTGCGGGCCTGAGCCAGCGCTTCCCGGAAGATATCCTCGGTGATGCCTGTGGTCTTGATGTCCATCTGCAGGGCAGTGACACCCTCTTCCGTTCCGGCCACCTTGAAGTCCATGTCCCCGAAGTGATCTTCCATTCCCTGGATATCTGTCAGCACTGTATAGGCACCCGTGTCATCGTTCATGATGAGGCCCATTGCAATGCCGGCCACAGGTGCCTTGATGGGCACACCGGCTGCCATCAGAGACATGGAACCGGCACAGATGGATGCCTGCGAGCTGGATCCGTTGGATTCCATGACATCTGCCACCGTACGAATGGTATAGGGGAACTCCTCGATGGAGGGGAGCACCTGCAGAAGCGCGCGCTCTCCCAGGGCACCATGGCCGATTTCCCGGCGTCCGGGCGATCCCATGCGGCCGGTCTCGCCGACGCAGTATGGCGGGAAGTTATAGTGGTGCATGAACCGCTTGGATTCCACATCGGTCAGATCGTCAATGATCTGGTTCTCATTCAGGGCACCCAGTGTTGTCGTGGAGAGAACCTGTGTCTCACCGCGGGTGAACAGCGCACTGCCATGCACCCTGGGCAGCAGGTCCACCTGGGAATCCAGGGGACGGATCTCGTCCACGGCCCGTCCGTCAGGGCGAATCTTGTCTTCGATGATCAGGCGGCGCACTTCATCGGCTTCGATTTCCCGCAGGATCTGGTTCACCTGCTTCAAAGCCTTTGCCTTGTCTGCCTCCGATACATAGTCCTTCGCTTCGTATTCAGCCACAGCCTGCTCGATCAGACTGTCGATGGTATTGTAGCGTTCCAGTTTCTCCTTGATGGAAACCGCATCACGCACAGGTTTTTCCCAGGCTGCCAGGACCGCAGCCTTCAGTTCGGGATCCGGCGCGTACAGTTTGATTTCCCGCTTCGGCTTCCCGATTGTTTCGATGATCCGATCCTGGAACCCGCACAGTTCCCTGACTTTGGAAGCACCGAACATCAAAGCCGCGAGCATGTCTTCCTCACTGACTTCCTTCGCGCCTGCTTCCACCATGTTCAGCGCAGTCGCTGTACCCGCAACTGTCAGTTCGATGTCGCTGTTTTCCCACTGCTCCTGGGTGGGATTGGCAATGAATTCGCCGTTTACCCGTCCGACCTTGACACCGGCGATCGGACCGCCGAAGGGAATGTCGGAAATGCAGAGAGCCAGGGATGCTCCGAACATCGCGGCCATTTCCGGTGCATAGTCCTGGTCCACGGAGAGAATGGTGTTGACCACCTGGACTTCATTGCGGAAGCCTTCCGCAAACAGCGGGCGGATCGGGCGGTCGATCATACGGGCCGACAGCGTGGCATGTTCACCGGGCCGGCCTTCCCTTCTCAGAAATCCGCCGGGAATTTTCCCTGCAGAGTAGAGTTTTTCTTCATACTGCACAGTCAGCGGAAAAAAATCGATTCCTTCCTTTGCCTGTTTGCTGGCAACCGCCGTGGACAGTGTCACGGTGTCACCATAGCGGACCAGCACTGCGCCATCCGCCTGTTTGGCAATTTCTCCGGTTTCCACAATCAGAGGTCTTCCCTCGAATTCAAACCGGAATTCCTGTTTCGCCATACTTCTTACCTCATCTTTATTTACATTCTAAGCGGTTCCATCTTACCATATTTGTTATAGGCATTTCGCTTGAATCTGGAAATTGGTCTGATCCCGTTTGTGCGGATGCTGAAAGGAGCACTATGCAAAACATTCTACTCAGAAATACTTTACCGGAAGCCGGGCAGATCATTGTCGGCTGCATGCGCATGGACAGCAGGACACCACAGGAACTGGCAAACATGATCGATGACCTGGCTGACAGAGGGATCAGGTTTTACGACCATGCTGATATCTATGGCCATGGAAAATGCGAAGAACTGTTCGGAGAGGCAATGCAGCTGGCGAACACCCCCCGCGAGGACCTGATCATCCAGTCCAAGTGCGGGATCCGGGATGGATGGTATGACCTGTCAAAAGACTATATCCTGGACTCAGTGGACGGAATCCTGAACAGGCTGCAGACCCCGTACCTGGACCTGCTGATTCTGCACCGGCCGGATGCGCTGATGGAACCGAAGGAAATCGCTGAAGCGTTTGACCAGCTGCAGAAATCCGGCAAAGTCCGACATTTCGGTGTTTCCAACTTTACGCCGGAACAGATCCGCCTGCTGCAGACCGAGGTGAAGCAGCCGCTGCTTGTCAATCAGCTCCAGCTGTCCATCCCCAACGCCTGGATGATTTCTCAGGGACTGGAAGCCAACATGCCGACACAAGGAGCCCTGGACCGAACTGGTCACGTGCTGGAGCAGATGCGGCAGATGGGCATCACGATCCAGACCTGGAGCCCCCTGCAGTACGGTGACTGGGAAGGAACCTTCCTGGACAACCCAATATTTGCAGAACTCAACGAAACACTGCAGAAACTGGCGGACAAATACAATGTCTCGAAATCGGCCATTGCAGCCGCCTGGATCCTGCGCCATCCTGCCGGTATGCAGGTGGTCACAGGTTCCAGCAGGACAGACCGGATCCTGGAAATGGCCAGAGCTCGCAAGGTGGACCTCACCCGGAAAGAGTGGTATGACCTGTACAGGGCAGCAGGGCATCGGATTCCCTGAGTGTGCAGCAGAAAACTGCGGACCCGTTCCGATGTGAGACGGAAGGTTCCGCAGTTTTTCAGTTCCATGCCGATGATGGCTGCAGTTGTCTGCGAACACAGTGCAAGCCTCTGTTTTTACGGAATCTAAAAAAACCGCCGAAGCGGTTTTTTTCTGTCTTACTTGCGCAGACCCAGACGGGCAATCAGAGTCTTGTAACGATCCAGATCTTCCTTCTTCAGGTAAGCCAGCAGGTGTTTCCGGCGGCCAACCTTCTTATACAGACCACGCATGGAGTGGTAGTCGTGCTTGTGATCCTTGAAGTGATCGGTCAGACGGTTGATTTCTTCAGTCAGTACGGCAATCTGCACTTCCGGTGAACCGGTGTCACCTTCGTGACGAGCATACTCTTTCATGATTGCCTGCTTTTCAGCTTTCAGCAGCATATTGCGTTCCTCCTTATATATTGTCCTTCTGGTCCGTGAAACAGGTCGGAGTGTCCTGCATCTCAGCCCAAAATCCTGTTTATTATCCCGTATCCGGAATCTTCTGTCAAGAAACAGACTGCCGATGACGGGCAACAGGGATAAATGAGAAGGATATCAGACAGTCATTTGCCTTCTGCATAACTGAATTTGCAGGCTGTACCGTTTTTATAATCCTTCAGCAACAGACTGAATCTGTGGATGTCGTCAACCGTCTTCTTATCTTTTCAGACTGAATACCTGCAGTTCTTACTGTTGGTATCCTGAGAGCTGTACAGTTTTGTATGACTCTTGTTTTGTGAATGACAGAGCCTGTATTCCAGTGGGTGAACTTCAAGTATCATCCCTTCTGCCGGTGAAACAGGACTGTTTTTTGCTTCATGGAAATATTCTGCACGGACCAGCCGTATGCGGACAGTTCTTTCTTATACTTCAGAAACGAATGATCAACGGGAAATCCCAGAACCTCTTCGATTTCTTCAAATGACAGCTGCAAACTGACTTCCTTTGACTTGCCGACCCGGCTCCACAGCGGGTTATATTTGCTCATGACAACAGCTCCATTCTTTTCACCCTCTTCTCTGCCAAAGTATAGACTTCGCAGGAGTGCGGCTGCAATTCTGCTGGTCCGTGCCTCACAGGACCGCAGTCTGTACAGAGCTTAGAGATCAGCACAGCTGCAAAGCATAGGATTCTTCCCTGAATGGATCAGTTCGTTACACCTGGAACACTATTCTGGATTTCTGTCTCCCGTTACTGCTTTCGGAGCGTTGTATGAGGAAACCACAGTTTCTCTCCACTTCCCACCTGTTTCGGCTGTCATCAATCTGGTCCACATGCATTTGGAGAGCTTCCGGCGGCAGCGCCAGACGTTTGTTGTCAGATCCTCGTTCACGTCTGTTTTTCAAAGGGTTCTGCTCTGCCACACTATACTGTTCGCAGATGAAAAATATCTGCGTATGATTTCCCTAAGACAGAATTCAGGTCCCTGTGACTCTGCAGGACAGTCAAGGATCATTCTCTCTGAGCTCTGTTCATTTTTTCTGGTCCCGGCAGTTTCCCTGAAGCTGTAATGAAAAGAAGATCACCTTTGCCTGGCAATCTTCTTTCTCCTTCTGACAAGGTTTGAAATATCTGACGGTAGGATGTTCTTCATATGGGAACATGACAGGCTACGAAGCTCAGTGAACTTAAGCAGTGGCCAGTTGTTTCTGAATCCCTTTAAAATGGCTGATCAGTCCCTCACGTCTCTGGTGAGTACCCTTGATCAGGGTTCTTCCCAGGGATGCAAGGATGCTCTTCTTCCACTTCCGTCTACTCAGTTTCCATCCGAAATCAGCCAGTTCGTTCTCCGGAAACTGCAGAGTGATACCATGCGTGGTCCCCTGGACCTTGCTCCTGAAACTGGAAATGACGTGATCCGGAGATGACAGGCGGTCTGTATCAACTTCGGATTTTTGAGCATCCACCAGCTTACCGGCGATATCCAGTGCCGGGCTGGCTGAACTCCGGTCACAGTGCACTGCACAGTCGCCGGGAACAGCCTTTTCCAGAAACTTCTTCAGCTCTGTTTTGTTCTCGCTGCCTGCTATTTTGAATTTGGCGGCATCTGCAGCCTCAAAGACTTCCTCGTCACCATTTGTAATTTCCCAGACATACTGCCTGATCACTGCAGCAGCTACATTGCCTTTGCCTTCTGCTCCCCAGCCCCGCTTTCCGTGTTTCTTTCCACCATTTTCGTGTTTCTTTCCACAATAGGAAAAGACATCCAGCCCGATCGCATCGCAATCGGTGGCTGCATGAGTTTCATTATCCTGTTTCTGAGCCTGCCTGATCTTTCGGAGCATGAAATTCGTGGTGTGATAACTGACGCCCGTGAGATCGCTGATGTACTTTGCAGAAGTCCCGGTTTTGGAAATTACAAAGACAAACATCACGAGGATCCATGAAAGCAGCGGTGCTTTAGTACCTTCCAGAGCGGTTCCGGCAATAACGGATTCCTGGTAACCACAGTGAGAGCACTGATACACAGTTCTGAGAGAGCCATTTTTCCGGATGACAGTCATGCAGTGGGTATGACCACATTTTGAACATACGAATCCGTCCTTCCACTTCAGATCGAAGAAGAAGCGTTCTGCTTCACGGGGATCTGAGTACAGGGTGTGGATATCAGTAAAGGTCAGGTCTTTGAACAGCAATTTCCTGAACATAGGGAGCCTCTCTTCCTGATTCAGGTATCGCATCATTACTGGCGTTATTTATGCCTTATCAGCTCTTCACTGAGCCTGGTAGCCTATCATGTCATAGAAACACTCTTCATAAGTCACCTTGAGTGCTTCGTTGTACTTCTTTCTGGCTCCAGTATGACTCACTGTCTTTACAGAATCATTACACCCTTCTCTGTATCTTTCCCTCCATAGTCCTGCAGGTGAGGTTCTCGTCATCTTCCTGCATCCGTTTCATGTGATCCATGGCTCTGTATCCTCTGCATTTGCTTTACTAGCTGCAGTATGAAAAGCTTCCAGAGCTGACAATTCATCGACTGGGGCTGTATCCGTCTCCGGCTTCTGCAAAACCCTGTGCTCATCCCAGGCCATATCCGCAGTTGCCATCCGGATTTCCATCATTCGCAGGACTCCTCCGGCAGCATATCCACCAGGATTGTGTTCAGGATCTCCCTTCCGTCTTCATCCAGAAACAGCCGGCCGTCCTGTTCGCAGAAATGAGGGGCGTAGCGTTTTATCACATCAGCATACCGCCTGCGGGGATCCCATCCGTATTTTTCCCGGAATGCAGACAGATCCACCCCAAACTGCGTCCGCAGGCCCATCATCAGCGCCTCAAAGGGCCCGTCCGTTTCCTCGAGAATTCTCTGTCCCCTGGAGTCGATGTGATATCGCTGACCCTGTTCCCGGCCGGAGGCACCGGGTCCGAAGCCGAAGAAATCCCGGTCCTGCCAGTACGCCAGGTTGTGTCGGGAATACCTGCCCGGTTTCGCAAAGCTGGAAATCTCGTAATGTTCATAACCCGATTCCTTCAAGGTCCGGATGATCCATTCAAACATATCCGCTTCCAGATCCTCGTCACAGGGGTGAACCCCCTGCTTTCCGAAGACACTGTCGGGTTCGATCTGCAGGCTGTATATGGACAGATGCGGCAGGTCCATCTGCAGAAACTCCATGACATCTCTCTTTACATCCTGCAGTGTCTGTCCCGGGAGCCCGAAGATCAGGTCGATGGACAGATTCTCGAATCCTGCCCTGCGAAGAATTTCCACCGCCTCCCTGGCTTTTTGAGCCGAATGCCTTCGGCCAATTGATTTCAGAAGCCGGTCATCAAACGTCTGCACTCCCATGGAGATCCGGTTCACGCTCCGGGATTTCCAGAAGGCTGCTTTTTCAGGAGTTATGTCTTCCGGGTTGCATTCCATGGTGAACTCATGAATCTGCTTTGGAAACAGGGACCGGATCCTGTCGAATTCATCCTCTGTCAGGATCGACGGAGTCCCGCCGCCGAAATAGAGCGTGTCCAGTTCCCGGATTTCCACTTTTCGAATCTCATCACAGACCAGATCCAGCCAGCCGGTGCGGTCCTGGCTTACCCGGCGGTAAAACGCACAGTAGCTGCAGATTCCATGACAGAAGGGCACATGCACATAGGCACTCCTGGCGGCGTTCAGCTGCACTTTCTGTTTCTTTTCCATCCCTGTCACCTTCCTTTTCTTTCTGTCTCTTTAAAAAACTTGATAGAC
>Ga0137309_100129_pt1 | contig 51596 bp, 55 predicted proteins | sample NAcewiD2O_June_FD_97179 | JGI IMG/M metagenome (GOLD analysis project Ga0137309, IMG submission 97179) | Mouse cecal microbial communities from Vienna, Austria - N-Acetylneuraminic amended D2O_June | ecosystem: Host-associated > Mammals > Digestive system > Large intestine > Cecum | place... | reverse complement strand
GGAGGCCAGACTGCGGGAACTGGCGGAGTGGCTGAAGCAGCAGAAGTCCGAATTTACCGAGTACGATGATACCATCACCCGCAGGTATGTGGAGAGGATCACCGTTGTGGATGCCGAAACCATCCGCATCAAGTTCCGATATACCGATGTTGAGATCGACAGGGCTGTCAGGACATAATCAGGAGAATACACCATGAAAATTTACATCACGGGAGACCTCCACGGAGATCTCCGGCGCTTCCAACCGGAAATCTTCTACGAGCAGGAGGGCCTTACAAAAGAGGACCTCGTACTGGTGGCAGGTGACTTCGGCTGTGTGTGGCACGGCGATGAGCGGGATGACGAGGGCCTGGACTGGCTGGAGGGACGGCCCTTCACCACGGCCTTTGTGACCGGGAACCACGAAAACTACGATGCCCTGCGGAAATATCCGCTGGCGGAGTGGCGAGGCGGAAGCATCCGGCGAATCCGTCCCTCGGTGATCCTGCTGGAACGGGGCCAAATATTTGACCTGGGCGGAAAACGATTCTTCACCATGGGCGGAGCCAGCAGCCATGACATTCAGGACGGCATCCTGGAGCCGGACGATCCTCTGTTTAAGAAGAAATGCAGGGAGTTGGACGCCAGGGGCGCGATGTACCGGGTGAACCACCTGTCCTGGTGGAAGAATGAGTTGCCCAGCGAGGATGAGTACCAGACCGCCAGAGCCAGTCTGGACAGAGCGGGCTGGGAGGTGGACTACATCCTCACCCACTGCTGTCCCACCAGTGTGCAGGACATATTCAGCGGCGGGCTTTATCAGAGGGACACCCTAACAGAGTTCTTTGATGAGGTACGCCAACGGTGCCGGTTCAAATACTGGTTTTTCGGCCACTACCATGAGGACATGGTCATAGAAAAGAAATATGTGATGCTCTACGAGCAGATCATCCGACTGAAGCTGTGAAAAGAGTCCGGCAGGGCAGGAACGCACTTGTTCCCGCCCTGCCGGACTCTTTTCCGTTAAAGCCACAATTCGCCGCAGGCTGGGCTGTATATACCTGAACCCCTTGAATTATAGTTTTTAGCCACTAAGTAGTCCTTTTTCCATATCGTTAGCTGTAGAGGGACCTGCTTCGCCTGTTGCTGGGTCAGGAAATCTGTTGAGTATTTGCTCTCTGGAAAGGTCAGGAAGCACTTCGCAGATGTGATTTATGTATGCTTCGTATGAACCGTAGCCATCGTAGGGGTCATAAACCCCTGAACTGGGTTCTTGGTTTTGAGATGTGTGCTGTTGACCTTGCTGTTGACCTTTATCAGATGGCTTGACTTGATGCTGAGTCTCACCAGATATTTCAGTCTCTGTGTCTGCCAAGTCCTCTTCAACTGGTCTCCATGCACGATATTGGTCTGCATAATCAGATGGAAGTAATTGTCCCTCGTTCTCAGCTCGAATACTCAATACTTCTATCTCAAAGTTTACCTTTTCTTCAAATGTCTTTAAATAGTAGATCCCCTCACTAGTACTCTACCAAGTTAGGAATTAGAAGATGATAGGGTATAGTTTTCTGAGTTTGCACCTGGCGTCATCAGCGGAAAATCTCCAACGGACAGTAGAGCAAACGGAGTTTCTGTACATCGCCCATGCGTTGACCTGGCGCTGCATAGTCTCGAAAGAAGATAAGGCTTGAGACAGGCACTGTCTGGAAAGGATACCAATTTCAATCTCTGCCATATTCAGCCAGGAGGCGTGAATGGGAGTGTAGTGAATTTCCAACCGCTGTATGATCCGTCTGGCCTGAGCAGGATCAAAAGCTTTATACAAGGACGCAATCGAGTGAATGTTCAAATTGTCCATGACCAGCACAATTTTTTCACAATGGCTGTAATGGACATCCACCAGTTCATGCAGAAAATGGGCAAAATCTACTGCAGTTCTAGTGTGTGTAAGTTTCACAACCCTTTTGCAGGCCAGCGGTTCAAAGGCAACAAACAAATCCACCACGCCACAGCGGCGGTACTCGTAATCTTCCCGTTCCACACTTCCTGGTTTTGCTGGGATGCGCTGTTTCTCAACCAGCTGCCGGTTTGTTTCATCCAGGCAGACTACCGGGCGCAAAGGGTCGTAAGGCTGCTGGTATACATCCAGAACATCCTCCATCCGCGCTACAAATTCCGCCCCCGGCTTGGGGATACACCATTCCTTCTTTTGCCAAGGCTTAAGTTCGTTTTTTTCAGTGTGTCCATCACGGCTGTGTCGGAAATACTCTCCACGACCCCCAGACGTACCAGCTCATCCGCAATCAGCTGCAATGTCCACCGTTCCCGTCCCTCCGGCGCTTCCGAGCAGGCGATGGCTATGATATGCGCCTCCACTCGCCCGTCTACCTTCTTGTGCCGGTTCACTTGCTCCTTCCGCCCCAGAGCCGCTTCTACGCCGTCAGTTACAAATCGTTTTGCTATCTGACAGATCGTGTGTGGCGTGGCATGATACGCTTCTCTTATTTTATCGTATGTCCACTCCCGGTTTTCTGGTATTTCATCCAATTTCAACAGTATCTGGGCATGCTTGATTCGATATCCCTGGGTTCGCCCTTTTGCAATTAGTTCCTGTAGCATCTCCCGTTCTTCATCCGTTAATGTTACAATGTATTTGTGGTTCATTCCTCATCACCCGAGAGTATTTTACCACATTTCTCACTTCTCCACTACTTCTATTTTCTATCTTGGTGAAGTACTAGTTCCATATGCTAATTGGAAATATCTGATTAGTTCATCACCTGATAGCTCTGTTTTCTCTTGATTGTCCTGGTTCTCAATCAAACCAATGTCCCCACCTGAATCACTGTCGCTTACTATCTGCTGGCCCCCAATATCTATTACTTGAGTTGCGTCTAAACTCTGCTTGTCTGGGTCAGGGATGGCATATTCTATCGAGACATCTGGGGATTCGTTCATGCTTTTTAGCATTTCATCACTGGTCATGGTTGCGCATCCTGCTAACTGGGATGTCATGACTACGAGAGTCATGAAGGGAATTACTACCCTTTTTATCTTCATAAATCGGCCCGCCATATTCAAAACCTCCCGTTCTTGGTTCAATTCTACCAGAGTTTACAAGGGGAATCAAGGTGTTTTTTCCTCCCCCCAAAAAATCTATTAAAATTTTATCATAAAAGTTGAAAAAACACATGACGCAAAAGGAATCGCATTGGCATATGGGGTATCGGTGCCGACAGTATACCGGCTGGCCGAACAAAAGGCCAAAACCGGAAGTGTGAATCTGCGGGTCAGCAAAAGAGGGCGCAAGCGTGTACTGGGGCAGGACGCTTCAGAACAGGAGCGTCCCCGATGTGCAGGCCAAGAGAGAACAATGGAGTGGGTTTGCGAAGACAACGCAGGCTTCCCGTCTGGTTTTCCTGGATGAAAGAGGTCCTTTATTTGCCTCCATACAGTCCGGATTTGAATCCGATTGAAAAGCTCTGGTCTAAAGTGAAGGCTATTTTGAGAAAGCTTCGCGTCCGTTCTCCCGATGCCCTTGATGATGCAAATCACTTTGCTTTTATGGTGTGGTAGGGGTGCGTCACTCCCCAAAGTACAGTCCATAGTACCCCACCAGAGCCATCGCCATCAGTCCGGCGGTGATAAGCTGGATGGGCACCCCTCGGAAGGCCCTGGGGCAGCGGTTCAGGTCCACTTCCTTTTGCAGGCTGGCAAAGCTGGCCAGGGCCAGGGTGGCCCCGATGCCGCCGCACAGGGCAAAGATCAGTGCGGAGCCCAGGCTGTAGCTGCGCTGGGCCACCAGCAGGGCGGAGCCCAGCGCGGCGCAGTTGGTGGAGATGGAGGCCAGGTTTTCGTCCGCCCGGCGGGACAGCTCCGGCACACAGGCCCGGAAGAAGCTCCGCAGCCCGGCCACCAGTCCGGGAATGAGCAGGGCGAAGGCCAGCACCTGGAAGTGGGTCAGGCCAAAGCGGAGGAGGACCAGGAAGTTGAGCAGCCAGCCCCCCAGCACCCCCAGCACCATCACCAGGGTGAGGCACAGGCCGGTGCGGATGGCCTCCCGGGGGTCCTGAAAGGACTCCCGATGGGTGCCGATGCCCATACAGGACACCAGCACCAGGTTTTCCGACAGCAGGGCGGCCAGGGCCACCCCGGTCAATTCAAGCGCGGTATTCACAGACTGTCCCTCCTCTCATTGGGTGTCCTCATAGTCGATATTCTCCGTGGTATCCAAATTGGCCACAATGTTCAGCGCCCGGTTGACCCCGGCGATGATGGCCTTGGAGGTGGCGGTGGCGCCGGTGACAACATCCACCGAGTTGCTGCCGGAGGAGCGGATGGTGCCCGACCGGCCCACATACCGGGTCAGGGCGGCGGGGGTCATGGCGGCGGTGCCCACCCGGTTGGTCTCGCTGTGGCTCTCAATGGCCACGCCGGTAACGGTACCGTTCAGGTCCACCCCCACCGTCATGGTGACAGGGCCGCCGAAGCCCTGGCTCTGCACCTCCACGCAGTAGCCCAGCAGATGGCCCTCCTCCCCGTAGCCGGCGGTGATGGACAGCGCGCCGGCGGCGTGGTAGGGGGTCTCGGCCCCCACCACGGCCTGGGGCATGGCCTGGGCCAGAATCTCCCGCTGAACCTGAATCTCTGCCCGGGCGGTGTTCAGGTCGGTAAAGCGGTGAACGCCGAAGATAACCCCGCAGGTAACGGCAAAGACGCCGGCGAAGGGTCCGACGGTTTTCAGGGCGGAGCGCAGCAGGTCCAGCCAGGCCTCGCCGGGGGCCTGGCCCTCCTTGGGCCGGTAGCGCTGAAGGTCCAGCCTGGGCATGACGAATTTGATCTCCGACAGGCTGGCCCAGGACTGGGCCAGAACGGCCCGGGTGGCGGCGAAGTTGCCGATGCCAAACCGCCGGGGCAGGCCCAGCCGGTCCAGCAGCCACACCATGCAGTTCATGGTGAGGATGGCCCAGCCCACCCCCTCGGGGTAGGGGCTGGAGGAGCGCAGCAACACAGTGAGCAGGCCGCAGCCCACACCGAACATGATGTGCCCCCGGGGGGTTACCGGCGAGGTGGCCGGGTCGGTGGCAAAGAAGATGGCGCCCATCAGCAGGCCGCCGCCCATAAGCTGGTAGGCGGTCCAGAGCAGGGGGGACACTTCGTTGGGAGAGGAGAGCAGGGCAATCACCGCCACCGTGCCCAGATAGGACAGGGGGATGCGGGGGGAGATAATCCGCCGCAGCAGCAGGTAGACCAGTCCCAGCAGCAGCATGAAGGCGGAGACCTCCCCCATGCACCCGCCCCGGTTGCCCAAAAACATCAGGTCCAGCCCCTGGGGGGGCAGCCCTCCCTCGTGGAGGTAGGCCATGGGGGTGGGGGCGGACACCGCGTCCACCGCGGTGAGGGACAGCTTCTGCATGGGCTGGGGCCAGGTGGTCATCAGCATGGGCAGGGTGCCGGCCAGCATCCGCCCGGCCAGGGCGGGATTCATAAAGTTCCGGCCCAGTCCGCCATAGAACTGCTTGACCACAATGATGCCGAAGGCGGCCCCCATCACCGGCACCCAGTAGGGGGTGCTGGCGGGCAGGCTGAGGGCCAGCAGCAGGCCGGTGACGCAGGCGGACAGGTCGCCCACCGACTGCCGCTGTCTGGTGAGCAGCCGGTACAGGACCTCAAACAGGACGCAGGAGCCCACCGACACGGCGGTGAGCGCCAGCGCCCGGAGCCCGAAGAAGAAAACGGCCATGCCCAAAGCAGGGGTGAGGGCCACCATCACGTCCAGCATCATGGCCCGGGTGGTGGAGGGCTGGCGCAGCTGGGGGGACAGGCGCTTGGGTGCAAAGCTGGCGCTCATTGGGCGCTCCCCCCTCTCTTAACAAGGTTGGCGGCCTGGGCCACCGTCTCCACCAGCGGAATCTGTGCGGGGCAGATAAAGGAGCAGCAGCCGCAGGCGTTGCAGTCCTCCAGGTGGAATTTCGCCAGTTTTTCCAGGTCCTGGTCCTCCAGGGCCCGGCGGATGATGGTGGGGGCCAGGTGCATGGGGCAGGCCCTCACGCACTTGCCGCAGCGGATGCACACCCCGGCGGGGGTGTCGGGTTTGTGCTCCCAGCCGGTGAGGCACACCAGACTGTTGGTGTCCTTCATCACCGGGGCGTCCAGGCTCTGGAGGGCCACCCCCATCATGGGCCCGCCGGTGAGGGTGAGGTCGGCCTCCTCCTTCAGCCCGCCGCAGGTCTCCAGCAGGTGGCGCAGGGGGGTGCCGATGGGCACCCACAGATTCCGGGGCCGGGTAACCGCCCCGCCGGTGACAGTCACCGCCCGGTGGGTGAGGGGGCGGCCCTGGAACAGGGCGTCCTGAATGGCGAAGACGGTGGCCACGTTGAATACGGCGCAGTTTACGTCGATGGGCCCCTTGCCCGGGGGCACCTCCCGGCCGGTCACGGTCTGAATAATCTGCTTCTCCGCCCCCAGGGGATAGCAGGTGCGCACCGGGATAATCTGCACCCGGCCGTTGCCCGACCGGCGCAGCCGGCGCTCCACCGCCTCCACAGCGTTGAGCTTGTCCCCCTCGGTAACAACCACCACCCGCTCGCTGCGCAGGCAGCGGGCGAGGGCCTGGGCTCCCCGGAGGATGTGCTCGCTGCGCTCCAGCAGCAGCCGGTAGTCGGCAGTGACGTAGGGCTCGCATTCGGCCACATTGACAATGAGAGTGTCCACCTTGCCGAAGGCGGCGGCGATCTTCTCCCAGGTGGGGAAGGCTCCTCCGCCCATGCCCACCACGCCGGCCCACTCCACCCGCTCCACCAGCTGCTCCAGGGTGAGCTGCCGGGGATCCAGGGGGGCGGGGCGGCCCTCGTAGTGCTCGTTGCGCTCGTCGTTCTGTATGACGATGGCGGGAGAGCGGCCGCCCCAGGGGTGGGGCCGGTCCTCAACGGCGGCCACCCGTCCGGAGACGCTGGCAAACGCGGCCGCCCCCGTCTGGCCCCGCCGGGCGATGGGCTGGCCGATGGTAACGGGGTCGCCGGGGCGTACCATGGGGGTGGAGGGGCCGTCGGCGCACATAATCAGGGGAATCACAATCTCCTTGGGCGTCCGGGACAGCCGGGACAGGGGCTTGCGCCGGGTCATGTCTTTCCGCGTGGCGGGGTACACCCCGCCGAAAAAGGAGTGGGTCATAGGGTAAAAACCTCCCAGCGGTCCGCGTTTGGACCGCGTTTCGACAGATTGGCAGAAATATCGCTGCATTTATACAGCATACATAATAATCCAACTCAGGCCGTCTGTCAATGTCATTGTACCCAAGGAAATATGGGAACAGCCGCCTAAAGGCGGCTGTTTTTCCTCATCTGCGCCCCTGCCGGGGCTCCGGCTTCCGCAGAATCCCGATCCTGGCGGCGTGGGGGGCGACCTCGGCCCAGGGGGCCAGAAAGGTGCGGATGCCCAGCTCCCGGGCCACCTCCACCTTGTGCCGCAGGGTGTCGCCGTCGTCAAAGAGGACGAAGTGGGCTCCGTTGTCCCGGCTCATGTAGGTAAAATACCGGGCGCACAGGTCGCCGGAGAAGAAGATGGAGGGAGCCAGCCGCTGTTTCAGCTGTTCCAGCTCCTCCTCGGTAAGGGGCTGGCCGCTGCCGGTGGGGGAGGGGAGGAAAAAGTCCTCCCGCCGCTTCTCCAGGGCCAGAACGGTGCGGCTCTCTCCGAACTGCTCCAGGGCCTCCTCCAGCCGCCGCCGGAGGGAGCCCCCGGACAGGGCGGAGGGGATCATCACCCGGGCGTGGGGGGCGTGGGGGCCGTACCGCTCGGTGACATACAGCATCCAGCCCTGGCGGGCAAAGGCTTCGTCCAGCGCGCCGGCGATCTGCTCCAGCGGGGGCAGGCGGTTTTCAAAGTCCAGAACGGCCCCGGAGAAGCCCCGGGCCTGGCACTCCCGTATTATCTCCTGGCACAGGGGGCCGGTGGCCCCCAGCCCGTCGAAATCGTGGTCGTCCACCACCATCAGCCCGCCCCTGGGGGCGGTGCTGCCCGCCCGGAACAGGTGGGGCCCCGGCCCCAGCCGGTAGGCCAGATGGGCGGGGGTGGCCTGCCAGCCCCGGAGGGCGGGCAGCTGCTGGGGCGGTAAAGTAATAATAAAGGCATCCTGCGGCATGGGAGTTCCCCCTTGTCCAAAATTTCAACCTGTGATATACTACGCTGTACACACTATGAAATTTGACAAGGGGTTAGAACCATGTCCTTATCACCCATACCCCGGGGCGTCTATCCCTCGGTGGCCCATATCTCCCCCCGGGCCCTGGCCGCCCGGGGTATCCGCCTGGTGCTGGCCGACCTGGACAACACCCTGGTTCCCTATAAGGTGGCGGAGCCTCCGGCCCATGTGGCGGCCTGGAAGGAGGCGCTGGCGGCGGAGGGAATATCCCTGTTCCTGCTGTCCAACAGCCGCAAGCCGGGCCGGGCGCAGAAATTCGCAGAACAGCTGGGCATCCCCTATCAGGGCCACTCCGGCAAGCCCCGGCGGGCAGGCTATCTCAAGGCCATGGAGCGCATGGGCTGTACGCCGGGGGAGACGGTGATGGTGGGCGACCAGATCTTCACCGACACCCTGGGGGCCAACAACGCCGGGGTGACCCCCCTGCTGGTGCAGCCCATCCGCCTGGCGGGCAACCCGGGCCGCTACATCCGTTACGCGGTGGAGACCCCCTTCCGCCTGCTGGGAAAAAGGAGGCCCTTTTTATGAGCGCGAAATTTGGCCCGGCGGGCAACTGCGACAGCTTTTCCAAGGTCCATAAATCCTCCCTTGCCGCTCCCCGGTGGATCGCCGACTTCGGCCTGGACTGCTACGAGTACCAGTGCGGCAAGGGGGTCCACGTGGGGAAGGAGACCGCCGTCAAAATCGGGGAAAACACCCGGGCGGCGGGGATTGTGATGTCCCTCCACGCCCCCTACTTTATCAACCTGGCCAACCCGGACCGGGACGCCCTCCAAAAGACCATCGGCTACATCACCGCCGGCTGTCAGGTGGCGGACTGGATGGGGGCGAGGCGGGTGGTCATCCACTCCGGGGCGCTGATGGGGCGCGAGCGCCGGGAGGCGCTGGACATTGCGAAAAAATCTCTGACCGAGGTCATTTCCGCCTGTGACGACCAGGGCTTTTCCCATATCACCCTGTGCCCCGAGACCATGGGCAAAATCAACCAGCTGGGCGATTTAGACGAGGTGCTGGAGCTGTGCACCCTGGACGGGCGCCTGGTCCCCTGCATCGACTTCGGCCATCTCTACGCCCGTTCGTTAGGCGCGGACGACGGGGAAGCGGCCTTTTCCCGGATGCTGGACCGGGTGGCGGAGGTCCTGGGCCCGGACCGGGCCAGCGCCTTTCACAGCCACTTCTCCCACATCGAGTTCACCCCCAAGGGTGGGGAAAAGTGCCACCGCACCTTCAACGACAACGGCGGCTACGGCCCCGACTGGCCCCCACTGGCGGCGGAAATCGCCCGCCGGGGCTGGTCCCCCACCTTCATCTGCGAATCCGCCGGCACCCAGGCGGAGGATGCCCTCACCATGAAGGAAACTTACCAGAGATTGTTGTGAGGCTGGAAGGCGAGGAGACCACTGTGAATATAGAAGGGATTTTGATTGGTCTGCTGTGCATCGGCGGCGGCATATATGTACTTGTCTGCCCGGAAAGGGTTTGGAAAATTGTGCTGTATCCGCGTCTGCACCAGTGGCCCGACAGGGAGCCATTTTCCTGGGAACTGCTTATGACAAGACTGGTTGGCGGGGCCTTGACCCTGTTTGGGCTGTTGGCCTGCTTTGGATATCTTTAGACGTCCAAATTACGCCGCAACGGCCGCCTGTAGGGCAAGGGCTCTGCCCTTGCCTGGGTTAGGTTACCGCCTCTGTCAGGGAGGCAAAGGCAGCGGCCCAGGCCGGCCTCTCTTGGCCCTCCGGGCCAATTCACCTTCAGCCCATGCCCTACACGACGGGAAGCATCTATTGAAAGAGGGAAATCATCCATGAACCACATAACAAAAATCGCCGCTCAGCTGCCGGAGTACGGCCTGGACGCCATGCTGATCACCAGCGAGTCCGGGGAGCGGTACGCCCTGGGCTTCCACGGGGAGGGCCTGCTGCTGGTGACCCGGGACGGGGCCCGATACTCCACCGACGGCCGCTACATCGAGGCCGCCCGGGAGCAGGTGGAGGGGGCGGAGGTCCTGCTTGCCGCCCCGGACAGGGGCCACATGGCCCTGGCCAAGGAGTATATAGAGGCCAAGGGCCTGCACAACATCGGCTTTGAGAGCGGCGCCATGACGGTGGACGCCCACCGGAAGTACGAGCAGGAGCTGCCCGGCATCCTCACCCCGGCCCAAAAGCTGCTGGACAGCCTCCGCGCCTCCAAGGACGAGGGGGAGCTGGTCCTCATGCGCCGGGCCCAGGCCATCACCGACGAGGCCTTCAAGGCCATTTTAAACTTCATCCGTCCCGGCATGACCGAGCGGGAGATTGCTGCCCGGCTGGTCTACGAGCTGATGAGCCGTGGGGGTGAGAAGGTGTCCTTCGACCCCATCGTGGCCGCCGGCCCCAACGGCTCCCGGCCCCACGCCGTCCCCGGCGACCAGGTGGTGGACGCGGGCATGTTCATCACCATGGACTTCGGCTGCAAGGTGGAGGGGTACTGCTCCGACATGACCCGCACCGTGGCCCTGGGCCACCCCACTGAGGAGATGGAGGCGGTGTACGCCGCCGTCCTGGCCGCCCAGAAGGCGGGGATCAACGCGGCCAGGGCAGGGGTCACCGGCCAGGAAATCGACGCCGCCGCCCGCCGTGTCCTCCAGGAGGCGGGGTATGGGGAATACTTCTCCCACAGCTTCGGGCACTCCCTGGGGGTGGATATCCATGAGTCCCCCAACGCCAGCTCCAAGGAAACCCGTCCCATGCCGGTGGGAGCTGTGATATCCGCTGAGCCGGGGGTCTATATCCCGGGAAAATTCGGCGTGCGCATCGAGGATGTGCTTATCCTCAACGAGACCGGCTGCGAAAACATCACCCGTTCCCCCAAGGACCTGATTGTGCTGTAAAAGGAAAAAGGCCCCCTTGCCAAAGGGGGCTGGCGCCGCCGAAGGCGGTGACTGGGGGATTCCGTTATTTGAAAACCTTCTGCTTGACGGAATCCCTCCACCGCCGGGCTTTGCCCGGCGGTCCCCCTCCCTTTGGCAAGGGAGACAATTGGGCGAAAGGAGGGCCGCCAACATGGACCGCGAAAAAACCTGCTGCTTCACCGGCCACCGGCCTGACAAGCTGCCCTGGGGGGAGGACGAGTCCGACCCGCGGTGCCAGAGGCTGAAAAGAAGCATTGCCCAGGCGGTGGAGGACGCCTATGTGGCTGGAATCCGCCATTTTATCACCGGCATGGCCCGGGGGTGCGACCTGTACTGTGCCGAGGCGGTGCTGGCCCTGCGGGAGGCGGAGGCAGTTATCACCCTGGAGTGCGCCCGCCCCTGCGAGACTCAGGCGGACAGCTGGCCGGAAAGGGAAAAGGTGCGATACCAGTCCATTTTGAACCGCTGCAACTACGAAACCCTGGTCCAACACCACTACGACCGCTTCTGCATGCTCCGCCGCAACCGCTACATGGTGGACCGCTCCGGCCTGCTCATTGCCATTTACAACGGCGTCCCCAAGGGGGGCACCTTCCAGACCCTGGCCTACGCCATGCAGAAGGGCCTGACGGTCCACACCATCGACCTGGAGGATTTTTACCAATGAACACCCTCATGCACATCTGCTGCGCCCCCTGCGCCAACCGCCCCATCGCCCGGCTGCGGGAGGAGGGCGTCTGCGTCACCGGCTTCTGGTTCAACCCCAACATCCACCCCTACACCGAGTACCAGGCCCGAAAGCGCACCCTGGAGGAGTACTCCAAGGAGATCGGCATGAAGCTGGTCATCGGTGGGAGCTACGACCTGCGCCCCTTTATCACCGCCGTGGCCGGGGATATCGACGGACGGTGCGCCTACTGCTACCGGGTGCGGATGGAGAAGACAGCCCAATACGCCGCGGAGAACGGGTATGACAGCTTCACCACCTCCCTGCTCATCTCCCCCTACCAGAACCACGAGGCCATTGCCGCCGCCGCCCGGGCGGCAGGGGAGCGGTACGGCGTGGCCTTCCTCTACCGGGACTTCCGCTCTCTGTTCCAGGAGGGCCAGCAGTTCGCCCGGGACCACGACTTTTACATGCAGAAATACTGCGGCTGCATCTTCAGCGAGGAGGACCGCTACATGGCCGCCAAGCGGAAGAAAAAGGCTCACACACAACAAAAGCACCCCTGATGGGGTGCTTTTGCGCAGCTTGTCGAAAAACTCTCTACCGTTCTAAGGCTCCCTCTTTGAGGGAGCTGTCGCCGCCGAAGGCGGTGACTGAGGGAGTTCATATTCAGGCCAGGGCCTTCTTGGCGGTGTCGGTAAGCTGGGTAAAGGCGGCCTTGTCATTAACGGCCAGCTCGGCCAGCATCTTGCGGTTGATGATGATGCCGGACTTCTTCAGGCCGTTCATAAAGGTGGAGTAATTCATGCCGTTCATCTTGCAGCCGGCGCTGATGCGGGTGATCCACAGCTGGCGGAAGTCACGCTTCTTCAGCTTGCGGCCGGTGTAGGCGTACACGCCGGACTTCATCACGGCCTGGTTGGCCATCTTGAAGTGCTTGGACTTGGAGCCCCAGTAGCCCTTGGCCATCTTGAGGATTTTATTTCTTCTCTTGCGCGTCATCATCGCGCCCTTCACTCTTGCCATTGTTCAGTTCCCTCCCTCTGTCTTACTTGTACAGGATCATGCGCTTGACGGCGGCCTCGTTGGTCTTGTCAGCGATGGTGGTGCCGCGCAGGGCCCGCTTCAGCTTGGTGGTCTTGCCGTGGCCGTTGAGCAGGTGACGCTTCTTGGTCATGCCCCGCTTGACCTTGCCGGTACCGGTCAGGGAGAAACGCTTTTTGGCGCCGCTGTGGGTCTTGATCTTGATTTTGTTCGCCATAACAGTTTGAACTCCTTTACTTACTTTTTGTCCTTAGCGGGTTTGGGGGACAGGAAGATGGACATATGACGGCCCTCAAGCTTGGGGGACTTGTCCATAACGGCGATCTCGCCGCACTCCTCCGCAAATTTGATCAGCAGATCCTGTCCGATATTGGTGTGGGCCATCTCCCGGCCGCGGAAGCGGACAGTGACCTTGCACCGGTTGCCCTCGGCCAGGAATTTTTGGGCGTTGCGCAGCTTCACATTGAAGTCGTTCACGTCAATGCTGGGAGACATACGGATCTCCTTAATCTCCACCACCCGCTGATTTTTGCGGGCTTCCTTCTCGCGCTTGGTCTGCTCGAACCGGTACTTGCCGTAGTCCATGAGCTTGCACACGGGGGGGACGGCATTGGGGGAGATTTTGACCAGATCCAGACTCCGTTCTTCGGCCAGGCGCAGCGCCTCCTGGGAGGACATGATGCCCAGCTGCTCGCCGGATTCAGAGATCAGGCGTACCTCTTTATCCCGGATATCTTCATTGGTTTGATGACCTGTGTTAGCGATGGGAAGCACCTCCAGACAAAATGAAATGTGGGTTGCCGATATGGCCCCCACATCACAGCAAAACAACGCCGGAACTTCCGGCACTGTTATCTCCATGTTGACCCTTTGGCTCAGGCCTGGGGTGAGGACGGGGGAACCGTACCTGCTTTCTTGTGCACTGCGCATTATAGCACCGGAAAACCAGCCTGTCAAGGGCAAAAGCGAGATTTTTTCCAAAAATAATTTCCCAACAGGCACCGATTGATTAACATAATCACGAACCATAAAAGGCCCCGCCGGAGGTTTTACACATTTTCCACAGGTTTGTCCACAACGCCCCGTGGAAAACCCCGCAATTACAGGGCGGGTGAAAGGGGAGTCCTCCAAAATGCAGGGGAAAAAACCATATTCACCGCGCATAGGGATGACATAACACCACAGGGGCGGCTACCGCCCGCTCCCGTCCCCGCAGGAATGGCTCCCCCCTTGTGGGGGAGCTGTCAGGCGCAAGCCTGACTGAGGGGGGCCGCCCCCTGCAAACGCCAATCACCCCGCCCCGATATCCCGAGTCGCGTAGGCGTTCAAATCCCACCCGGCGGTGTGTCCCGCCTGAAACTCGTAAAACCCTTGACAGCCAATCATAGCCGCGTTGTCGCCGCAGTACCGCAGCTCAGGCAGAAACAGCCGGTCCCCGCTCCGGGCGCAGGCGGCCTGCAAATCGGCCCGGATGCGGCTGTTGGCGGCCACCCCGCCCGCCACGGCAATTTTGCCGTAACCTGCCATTTTGGCGGCAGCCATCACCCGGGGCACCAGGGAATCGCTTACCGCCTTCCCAAAGCTGGCAGCAAAGCCGGGCAAATCCAGGACTTCCCCCTTCTGCTCACTGTTGTGAATCAGGTTGAGGCTGGCGGTCTTCAGCCCGGAGAAGGACATATCCAGCTCCGCCCCGGACACATGGGCCACAGGGAGGTCATATTTTTGGTCGTCCCCGCCCTGGGCCAGCCGGTCCATGGGACCGCCCCCGGGGTAGCCGATGCCCAGCACCCGGGCCACCTTGTCGAAGCACTCCCCGGCGGCGTCGTCCCGGGTGCCTCCCAGCACGGCCATCTCGGTGTAGGACCGCACGTCTACAATGGCGGTGGTCCCCCCGGAGACGCACAGGCACACAAAGGGCGGCTCCAAATCAGGGTGGGTGATGTAGTTGGCGGCGATGTGCCCCCGGACGTGGTGAACGGGAATCAGGGGCAGGTCCAGGGCCAGGGCCGCCCCCTTGGCGAAGTTGACCCCCACCAGCACCGCCCCGATAAGCCCGGGGGCGTAGGTGACGGCGACGGCGTCCAAATCGGCCCTGGTCAGCCCGGCGTCAGAGACCGCCTTGTCCGCCAAAGCGGAAATTGCCTCCACATGCTTCCGGGAGGCGATCTCGGGCACCACGCCGCCGTAAATTGTGTGCATCTCGATCTGGGAGGACACGCAGCTGGACAGCACCGTCCGCCCGTCCCGAACCACGGCGGCGGCGGTATCGTCACAGGAGGACTCAATGGCAAGGATATTCATACTTCTCCCTCCTTCGGGAATTCCCGGGTCATAATGACGGCGTCCTCCCGGGGGTGCTGATAGTAGCCCGGACGCAGTCCCACCTGCCGGAAACCGTGCTTCTCATACAGGGCGATGGCGGCGGTGTTGGACTTGCGCACCTCCAGGGTAAGGAAGGCCAGATTGACCGCCCCGAACCGGCAGAACACGTCCAGCAGAGCGGAGGCCACCCCGTGCCGCCGGGCATCGGGGGCCACGGCCACGTTGTCGATGTACCCCTCATCCAGCACGGCATGGAGGCCGGCATAGCCCAAAACGTTGCCCTCCTCCCCATCCTCGGCCACGATGAAGCAGGCCTGGGTGTCGAACAGGGCGTCCTCCAGCAGGCGCTCGCTCCAGGGGTCGGAGAAGCACTCCCGCTCCAATGCAGCAATCTGAGGGATATGGCTGCGGTCCATGGGGACAATCTCATAGTACATAGGAACACTCCTTTAATAAGCCTCCCTCTCAGAGGGAGGTGGCACGGCGAAGCCGTGACGGAGGGAGTTCATTGAGCGAAACCTTTTGATAGACGAACTCCCTCAGTCAGTCTTCGGCTGACAGCTCCCTCTCAGAGGGAGGTGGCACGGCGAAGCCGTGACGGAGGGAGTTCATTGAGCGAAACCTTTTGATAGACGAACTCCCTCAGTCAGTCTTCGGCTGACAGCTCCCTCTCAGAGGGAGGTGGCACGGCGAAGCCGTGGCGGAGGGAGTTCATTGAGCGAAACCTTTTGATAGACGAACTCCCTCAGTCAGCCTTCGGCTGACAGCTCCCTCAAAGAGGGAGCCCTTATAGGATACCGAACAGAATAAACCCCACTCCATTTGTGCCCAGGTTGGCCCCCACGTGGACCAGCCAGGAGGGGAGAACGCTCCCGTCCCGGTCCAGCCAGTTGAAGAACAGACCCGCAGCGGTCAGCCCGGCCACCATCAGGACAATCAGTCCCGGCGTCCCCCAGTTACTGGTAATGGACACGTGATACAGGGCGAAGGCCAGGGCGGAGAAGCCGTAGGCCAGCCTTGTGTACCCCAGGCGGTACAGGGCGAGGAAGGCGAACCCCCGGAAGAAAAATTCCTCCAGCAGGGAGTTGCAGAAGGTGATATAGAGGGCGGCCAGGGGGAAGGTTTCCCGGGTGATACCCTCCTTGGCGGCCAGGTTGGCCGGGATGGCAGACAGGTCCAGCCAGGGGGACAGCAGCAGGTAGCCTCCCAGCAGGAAAACCAGTACCCCCGCCGCCAGCAGGGCGGCGAGCTTGATCTGCCTGGGCCGCCGGAATATCCGGAAGGGCGCAAAGTCCCGGCTGAACAGGGCGTACAGCCCGGCGCAGCCCAGAAAAACGGCAATTTTCAGGGCGGATTTCACCGGATAGACGGGGCGGAGCACCCCCTCCACCCAGGCCATGGCCACACAGCCCGCCGCCGCCAGCACGATGGCCAGGGCGGCCCGCCTATTCTTGTCTACCATCAGGCCACCCCCGTCAGCACCCGCAGGGCCAGCCGGCCGAAGTGGCGGGCGGTGGTAAAAACGGCGTAGCGGGTGGTGGTCTGGGCCGGGTAGGTGTCCTCCCCCCAGTCCCCGGCAGCGGCAGGGGCAGGCCCTTCATAGATGACATAGGGGGCCAGCCGGCGCTCCAGCGCCCGGACGGTGGGGCTGTCGCTCTCCCGCGCCCCGGCCAGCCGGAAACGGACCAGCACCTCCTGCACAAAGGTGACGCAGGTATACGCCTTGGAGATGGCGGGCCGCAGGTGGACCAGAGAGGCCAGGGCGGCGGGGGTGTTGTAGATGTACTCCTCCCGCTCGTTCCAAAGCCGCTCCAGATAGTTGTGGAGGTAGGTAAGCTGTGGCTCAGGCGCTTCCACCCGGCAAATCTTCACCCGAGCCGCCCCGGCGAAGGACTGATACCGCAGGATGGACTCCACCACAAAGCCGCCGTACAGGGGAATGGCCCGGTGGAACCTGGCGAAGGTATACATTTTGCGGATGTCCCGGCTGAGGGAGAGAGACACATGGTTGTACCGGTTCCGGGTGGCCTTGCGGATAAGCCGCCCCATCCCGGTGGGGGTGGCGGAAAAGACGATATAGACGGCGTTATCCACAGGTGTCACCTCGCTTATAGAACTTATGTGCCGCCCATGCTAAGGTGCAGCCAATCACCGGGGCGGCCCACCACCACAGGACAAGAATCCAGCCCAGAATATGCCATTCGGCGATACGCAAAAAGGCCAGCCCGACCACGAGCATGGGCAGAAAGGGGAGCAACTTCCACCACCGGGGCTTGGACAGCCGGAACAGAAGCAGTTGAATCAGAAACATAGGAATCGCATGGAAGTGCAGGATTAGAAATTGGAGCAGAGGGGACGCGTCGATTGGAAACCGGGAAAAGCAGTCCACGAACATCACAAGGTACGCGGCCAGGGTCAGCACAAACGCAATCAGCAAAATTTGATTGGTACGGTCTTTCATGGGACGACCTCCTGTCCTGTGGGGCCCGACCACCCGGGCGGGCCAATTCTTTCCGGTCATCCCCAGTGTACCAGAGAAAATTCCTCCCCGCAAGGGATTTGGGACAGTCGGTCGCTTTCACCGGATAAGTGGTCAAAAAACCATCGTCTCCCCGCAGGGTAAGGCTTCCCCTTTAGGGGAAGCTGGCACGGCGAAGCCGTGACTGATGAGGCGTTTCGCGCAGCGAAACATGCGAAGCAGACAAGGGCTGCAATGCCTGTGTAGGGGCGGATATCATCCGTCCGTCCTAATCCGGCCGGCCGCGCCGACTTCCCGGAAGGGAGGGGACTTTTTACAACGGGGAAAATTTTGGTTAAAATAACCAACGTCGGACGCGTCAGGCATATTCCCCGCCAAAACTGTCCGCACCAGAAGGACGGTGCCGTTTTGGGACCTTAAAAGGCACGTTTTGGGAGCTTAAACGCCCGTTTTTGCTCGTTTTGAGGTGTATTATTTAAATAATATAATACACCAAGTATTTGACGTCCGTCTGAGACGGTCAGTGGGCCTCGGCCCAGGTCTTTCCCGCCTTCGTCTCAGCCAGCAGAGGGATGGACAGGGCGGCCACCCCTTCCATCTCCTCCTCCACCAGCCTGCACACGGCCTCAGCCTCGTTTTCGGGGCACTCCACAATCAGCTCGTCATGCACCTGTAAGACCAGTTTTCCCTGCAAATTTTCCTGTTTCAGCCGGTTTTGCACCCGAATCATGGCCAATTTGATAATATCGGCGGCAGTCCCCTGGATGGGGGCGTTGAGGGCCACCCGCTCCCCGAAGGACCGGGTGTTGAAGTTGGAGGATTTGATCTCAGGAATCCACCGCCTCCGTCCCCATAAAGTGGACACATACCCGGCCTGTCTGGCCTGCTCCACCACCCCGTCCATATAGGCCCGAACCCCGGCATAGTGGGCAAAATACCGGTCCATATACTCCTTGGCCTCCTGGACGGAAACCCCAATATCCTGGGACAGAGAGAAGGGAGAAATGCCGTAAACAATGCCAAAATTGACAGCTTTTGCGCTTCTTCGCATCTGGGGCGCGACCTCCTCCACGGGCACGCCAAAGACCTGGGAGGCGGTAATGGTGTGGATATCCTCGCCGCTTTTAAAGCCGTCAATCATGGCCTGATCCCCGGCCATATGGGCCAGCAGCCGCAGCTCAATCTGGGAGTAGTCGGCGTCCACCAGCACCTTTCCGGCGGGTGCGGCGAACATTTTCCGCAATTCCGCCCCCAATTCGGTGCGAACCGGGATATTTTGCAGATTTGGCTCGGTAGAACTGAGCCGCCCCGTGGCGGTGACGGTGTTCTGGAAGGAGGTGTGGATCCGTCCGTCCGGGCCGATCACCTTGCCCAGGCCGTCCACATAGGTGGATTTCAGCTTGGTCAGCTGGCGGTACTCCAGAATGCTGTCGATAATGGGGTGCTGGCCTTGCAGCTTTTCCAGCACGTCGGCCTTGGTGGAGTAGCCGGTTTTGGTCTTTTTTACCGGAGGAAGGCCCAATTTATCAAACAAAATCCCCCCTAACTGTTGGGTGGAGTTGATATTAAAAGTGTCCTCGCCGGCCAGGGCGTAGATGGTCTTCTGGACTTCGTCAATCCGCCCGGACAGCATCTCCCCGAACGCTGCCAGCGCCCCCCGGTCGATGAGGAAGCCCTCGGTCTCCATCCCGGCCAGCACCTGGCACAGGGGCAGGTCCACTTTTTCATACAGCTCCCACATGCCCAGCTCCTGGAGCCGGGCGGTGAGGGTGTCCCGCAGGGCGTCGATGAGGAGACAGTGGCGCATCATGGCTTCAGCGGGGGGCTCCGGGTCGGACAGGGGGCCGAATGCTCCCTCCTCCAGGTAGACAGACGCCTTGGGGAACTGCTGGCTGTAGCAGGTCAGGCCCAGCTTGTCCAGCTCATAGCTGCCGTCGCTGGGGGCCAGGAGGTAGGCGGCTACCTCGGTGTCGAAGACGAAGCCGGCGGGGGAAATGCCCTCGGCCAGCAGAGCCCGGCACAGGTTTTTTACTCCGTGGGCTGCCTTTTTGATGGCGGGGTCGGAGAAAAGGGTTTGGACGATTTCGTTGTAATTTTCCAGCTTGTCCGCCCGCAGCAGGCTGGCGTTCCAGGAGTCGTCGTTCAGGTGGCATTCTACGCAGACCGCGTCCAGAGAGGGGAGCGCGACAATGTGGACCGCCTCCTTGGTCCGCCACAGCTCCAGCAGACTTTGGGCGTGCTCCGGGGTGATGTCCGTCTCCAGGTAGCAGCCCCCCTCCAGCACGGCGGGGACGTCCGATTGGACCGCCTGCTCCCCCTGGGGGGCGGTGAGACCGTATTTGTCAATGAGCTTGGAAAATTCCAGGTTCAGGAAAAGCTGGTACAACCGGTTGTTGTCCGGCTTCTGGCGCAGGTTGTCCTCCGGCTTAAAGTCGATGGGGGCGTCGGTGCGGATGGTGGCCAGGTCGTAGGACAGGAAGGCGCTCTCCTTGCCCTCCTCCAGCTTCTTGACAAGGCCGGGCTTGGCATCCACGTTGGGGGCGGAGCAGATGTCGGGCATGTGGTCATAGAGGTGGGCGACGGTGTGATAGAGCTGGATGAGGGACATGGCCGTCTTCTCGCCCACACCCTTCACGCCGGGGTAGTTGTCGGAGGAGTCCCCCATGAGGGCCTTCAGGTCGATGATGTTTTTGGGGTCGAAGCCGTATTCCTTTCGGAAAAGCTCCGGAGTTACGTCTTTGGTGGTGGTGCGGCCCATTCGGGTGGACACCAGCTTGACGGTGGTCTGGTCCGTCACCAGCTGGAGGGCGTCCTTGTCTCCGGTGACAATGGCCGTCTCCCAGCCGGCGGCCTCGTCCAGCCGGGCGATGGTGCCCAGCAGGTCATCGGCCTCCCAGCCGTCCAGCTCGTACATGGGTACGTTCAGGGCGGACAGTACATCCTTTAAAAGGGGCATCTGGCTGGCCAGCTCGTCGGGCATCCCCTTGCGGTTGGCCTTGTAGCCCTCGTAGGCCTGGTGCCGGAAGGTGGGGGCGGAGCGGTCGAAGGTGACACACAGGGCGTCGGGGGCTGTCTCGTCCAGCAGCTTGTTTAAAATGTTCAGAAAGCCGAATATGGCGTTGGTGGGCTGGCCCTCCCGGGTGGTCAGGCTTTGGCTTACCCCGTAAAAGGCCCGGTTGACAATGGAATTGCCGTCGAGAACCATCAGTTTTTTCATGGCGGATGTCTCCCTCAGATGTTACAGAATTTCAAGGGTATAGTATAGCAGATTTTGCCCGGTTAAACAAGAAAAAAAGAAGGAATGGGGGTGTCTGTCAGCGCCAGTGATGAAATGCAAGAAGACGTCGAGAAAAAATGTAGTTTTGCGGCGGAGAGGAGGGAAAAAGATAGACAGGACCACTCATGCGGGAGTACATCATCGACAGGATCAACCTGAGACGGGTACAAAAAGACTGCATGAACGCAACATAACAGAAGGGACTGCCCGCAGGCAGTCCCTTTTTCGATGCTTAGAATCAACCTTCGGCTTCTCAGCTTCTGGGATGCGTGGAGGCGGGCTCCAGCTCCAGGGGGCCGAGCTCGGAGAAGGAGGCGTCTTCAGCTTCGGCCTCGTCTTCATCCTCGTCTATGTCGAAGTCCAGATTGATCTCCCGCTCGGGGCGGCGGCGGGCCTGGGCAATCAGGTTGCCCTCGTCGTCGATTATATCCTCCTGGCGGTACTGGGCCAGGCCGGAGCCGGCGGGAATCAGCTTGCCGATGATGACATTCTCCTTCAGGCCCTGGAGGTGGTCCACCTTGCCCTTGATGGCGGCCTCGGTAAGGACCTTGGTGGTCTCCTGGAAGGAGGCGGCGGACAGGAAGGACTCGGTAGCCAGCGAGGCCTTGGTGATACCCATGAGCAGCCGGGTGCAGGTGGGCAGGACCAGGTCCTCACCCATCTCGTCTTTCTCCCCGGCGTCAATCCGGGCCTGGATGGCGTCCTGGGCGTCCAGGAAGTCCACCAGATCCACGGTGGAACCGGACAGCAGCTCGGAGCTGCCGGCCTCCTCCACACGGACCTTGCGCATCATCTGGCTGACAATCACCTCGATGTGCTTGTCGTTGATGTCCACGCCCTGCTGGCGGTAGGGCTTCTGCACTTCGCAGATCAGGTAGTTGTGGCAGTCGGACAGGCCGCGGATACGCAGCACGTCGTGGGGGGAGAGCACACCGTCGGTGAGCTGATCGCCCTTGGCCACCACGTCGCCCTCCTTCACCCGGATGCCGGAGGAGTAGGGCAGGGCATAGGTGACCACTTCGCCGTCGTCGGCGGTGATGGTGACGCTGCACATCACGTTTCGCTTGGTCTCCTCCATGGATACCCGGCCGGAGATCTCCGCCAGCTGGGCCATCTTTTTGGGCTTGCGGGCCTCAAACAGCTCCTCCACGCGGGGCAGACCCTGGGTGATGTCGCCGCCGGCCACGCCGCCGGTGTGGAAGGTACGCATGGTCAGCTGGGTGCCCGGCTCACCGATGGACTGGGCGGCGATGATGCCCACCGCCTCGCCGGCTCCTACCGGCTCGCCGATGGCCAGGTTGATGCCGTAGCACTTGGCGCACACGCCGCTCCTGGCCCGGCAGGTGAGGACGGAACGAATCTTGATCTGGTGGATGCCGTGGTCCTCCAGGGTCTTGGCGTCGTCCTTCCGGAGCATAGTGTTTTGGGTAAAGAGCACCTCGCCGGAGGTGGGATCGACAATATCGTCGGTGGGATAACGGCCGTGGACACGCTCGGCGAAGGTTTCGATCACCTGGCCGTGCTCCTTAATCTCGCTGACCAGGATGCCCTCACGGGTGCCGCAATCCTCCTCCCGGATGATCACTTGCTGGGACACGTCCACCAGACGGCGGGTCAGATAGCCCGAGTCGGCGGTACGCAGGGCGGTGTCAGCCATGCCCTTCCGGGCACCTCTGGAGGAGATGAAGTACTCCAGCACCGACAGGCCCTCACGGAAGTTGGCCTTGATGGGAATTTCGATGGTACGGCCGGCGGTATCGGCCATCAGGCCGCGCATACCGGCCAGCTGACGGATCTGAGCCATAGATCCGCGGGCGCCGGAATCCGCCATCATGAAGATGGGGTTGTACTGGTCCATGGACTCCTGGAGGGCGTCGGTGACGTCCTTGGTGGTCTTCTCCCAGGCGGACACGGTGAGGCGGTAACGCTCCTCGTTGGTGATTAGACCCCGGCGGTACTGCTTGTCGATGCGGACGATCTCCTTCTCGGTTTCGCCGATCAGCTCATACTTTTTGGAGGGGACGGTCATGTCAGCGATAGCCACGGTAAGGGAGCCCACAGTGGAGTAGTGGTAGCCCAGGTCCTTGATGGCGTCCAGCATACCGGCGGAGGTGGTGAAGCCGTGGCGGGTGATACACTTGTCGATGATCTTGCCCAGCATCTTCTTGCCGACCACCTCGTTGACCTCCAGATCGAACATGGTCTCCGGGTTGGAGCGGTCCACAAAGCCCAGGTCCTGGGGGATGGCCTCGTTATAGATCATGCGGCCCACTGTGGTGGTGACCAGCTTGTGCCGCATCTCGCCGTCTACCTCCCGGAACATCCGCACCTGAATGGGGGTGTGGAGAGTGACCAGGCCGGCGTCGTAGGCCAGCATGGCCTCGTCCTTGTCGGCGAAAGCGTGGTTGACGTCGCCCTCGTCCCGGGCGTAGGTGAGGTAGTAGGCGCCCAGAATCATGTCCTGGGAGGGGATGGTCACCGGGCCGCCGTCCTGGGGACGGAGCAGGTTGTTGGCCGACAGCATCAGAACCCGGGCCTCGGTCTGGGCCTCGGCGGACAGGGGGACGTGGACGGCCATCTGATCGCCGTCGAAGTCGGCGTTGAAGGCGGTACACACCAGAGGGTGGAGCTTGATGGCCCGGCCCTCTACCAGCACCGGCTCGAAGGCCTGGATGCCCAGGCGGTGCAGAGTGGGGGCGCGGTTGAGCATCACGGGGTGGTCCTTGATGACGAACTCCAGAGCGTCCCACACGGCGGCCTCGCCCTTTTCCACCATCTTCTTGGCGGCCTTGATATTGTTGGCCAGGCCGTCGTCCACCAGCTTTTTCATGACGAAGGGGCGGAAGAGCTCAATGGCCATCTCCTTGGGCAGGCCGCACTGATAAATCTTCAGGGAGGGGCCCACCACGATGACCGAACGGCCGGAGTAGTCCACCCGCTTGCCGAGAAGGTTCTGGCGGAAGCGGCCCTGCTTGCCCTTCAGCATATCAGACAGGGACTTCAAAGCCCGGTTGTTGGCGCCGGTGACGGCACGGCCCCGGCGGCCGTTGTCGATGAGGGCGTCCACCGCCTCCTGGAGCATCCGCTTCTCATTGCGGACGATGATATCGGGGGCGTTGAGCTGGATCAGCCGCTTGAGGCGGTTGTTCCGGTTGATCACCCGGCGGTACAGGTCGTTTAAGTCGGAGGAGGCGTAGCGCCCACCGTCCAGGGGGACCATGGGCCGAATCTCGGGGGGAATCACCGGCAGCACGTCAATGATCATCCACTCGGGTTTGTTGCCCGAAATCCGGAAGGCGTCCACCACCTCCAGCCGCTTGATGATCTTTACCTTCTTCTGCCCGGAGGCGTCCTTCAGCTCCTTGCGCAGCTGCTCAGACAGCTCATCCAGGTTAATCTGCTGGAGCAGCTTCTTTACGGCCTCGGCGCCCATGCCGGCGTCAAAGTCGTCCTCATACTTCTCCCGCATGTCCCGATACTCTTTTTCAGAGAGGATCTGGTTCTTGCTCAGGGGGGAGAAGCCGGGATCAATCACGATATAGGCGGCAAAGTACAGCACCTTTTCCAGGATGCGGGGACTGATGTCCAGCAGCAGGCCCATCCGGGAGGGGATGCCCTTGAAGTACCAGATGTGGGATACGGGGGCGGCCAGCTCGATGTGGCCCATCCGCTCCCGGCGGACCTTGGCCTTGGTGATCTCCACGCCGCAGCGGTCGCACACCTTGCCCTTGTACCGGATTTTCTTATACTTGCCGCAGTTGCACTCCCAGTCCTTGGTGGGGCCAAAGATTTTTTCGCAGAACAGGCCCTCCTTCTCGGGCTTGAGGGTGCGGTAGTTGATGGTCTCCGGGCGCTTCACTTCGCCGAAGGACCATTCGCGGATCTGCTCGGGGGAGGCGATGCCAATTCGGATCGCGTCAAACTCAGCGTAGCTCATGCTTTGATCTCCTCCCTGTGTCAATTATAGTCGTCTTCGGCAAAGAGGGCGTCCTCAGAGCCCTCCTCAGCCGCTGCAAGGGCCAAATCGTCGTCGTCGCTGTCACCCTTGAAGGTGAAGCCGCCTGCGGAGGCAAAGTCGCTGTCGGCCTGATAGCTGCCGAAGTCGTCTTCCCGCTCGTAGTAGTTGTCCTGGACGGGCTGGTAGGTGTCCTCGTCCTCGTCCTTCAGCTCGATCTCAGCGCCGTCCTTGTCCAGCACCTTCATATCCAGACACAGGGACTGGAGCTCTTTAATAAGCACCTTGAAGGACTCGGGCACACCGGGCTTGGGCACGTTCAGGCCCTTGACGATGGCCTCGTAGGTCTTCACACGGCCGGTGACGTCGTCGGACTTCACTGTGAGAATCTCCTGGAGGGTGTAGGCCGCACCGTAGGCCTCCAGGGCCCACACCTCCATCTCGCCGAAGCGCTGGCCGCCGAACTGGGCCTTGCCGCCCAGAGGCTGCTGGGTGACCAGGGAGTAGGGGCCGGTGGCACGGGCGTGAATCTTGTCGTCCACCAGGTGGTGGAGCTTGAGGAAGTAGACATAGCCCACGGTGACGGGGTTATCAAACCGGCGGCCGGTGCGGCCGTCATAGAGCCAGTTCTTGCCGTCGATGATGCGCAGGCGGCGCTCCCGCTGCCACTGGGCCACCTGGGCGGTGTCGTCCATCTCCCCGGCGGTGAGGGGACGCATCTCCTGGCCCTCTTCGCCGGCCAGATAGAGGGGCTTGCCGATAAGGGGCTCGTCCACGCCCACCTCCCGGGCCAGACCGGCCAGCTTCAGGCAGTCCTGAATGTCGGCCTCGGTGGCGCCGTTGAAGATGGGGGTGGCTACCTTCCAGCCCAGGGTCTTGGCGGCGTAGCCCAGATGGACCTCCAGCACCTGGCCGATGTTCATACGGGAGGGCACGCCCAGGGGGTTCAGCACGATGTCCAGGGGGGTGCCGTCGGGAAGGAAGGGCATATCCTCCTGGGGCAGGATGCGGGAGACCACGCCCTTGTTGCCGTGGCGGCCGGCCATCTTGTCGCCCACGGAAATCTTCCGCTTCTGGGCGATGTAGACCCGGACCACCTGGTTGACGCCGGCGCCCAGCTCGTCGCCGTTTTCCCGGGTGTAGACCTTCACGTCCACCACAATGCCGCTCTCGCCGTGGGGCACCTTCAGGGAGGTGTCGCGGACCTCCCGGGCCTTCTCGCCAAAGATAGCCCGGAGCAGCTTCTCCTCGGCGGTGGCCTCGGCCTCGCCCTTGGGGGTGACCTTGCCCACCAGATAGTCGCCGGCGCGAATCTCGGCGCCCACCCGGATGATGCCGTGCTCGTCCAGGTCCTTCAGGGCGTCGTCACCCACGTTGGGGATATCCCGGGTGATGGTCTCGGGGCCCAGCTTGGTGTCCCGGGCCTCGGTCTCATACTCCTCAATGTGGATGGAGGTAAATACGTCGTCCTTTACCATCCGCTCGTTGAGGAGGATGGCATCCTCGTAGTTGTAGCCCTCCCAGGTCATAAAGCCCATGAGGATGTTCCGGCCCAGGGCCACCTCGCCCTGGTCGGTGGAGGGGCCGTCGGCCAGCACGTCCTGGAAGTCCACCCGCTGGCCGGCATCCACGATGGGCCGCTGGTTGATACAGGTGGTGTGGTTGGAGCGCAGGTATTTGGTCAGGCGGTAGTGTTTGGTGCCCAGCTTGGGGTCGTCATAGGCCACGGTAATCCGCCGGGCGTCCACCTTGGTAACGGTGCCCGGTCCCTCGGCCAGAATGGCCACCTCGGAGTCAGTGCAGTTCTTGTGCTCCTGGCCGGTGGCCACGATGGGGGCCTCGGGCCGGAGCAGGGGAACGGCCTGACGCTGCATGTTTGCGCCCATCAGGGCGCGGTTGGCGTCGTCGTTCTGGAGGAAGGGGATCATGGCGGTAGCCACCGATACCATCATCTTGGGGGACACGTCCACGTAGTCCACCCGGTGCTTATCCACGGAGATGGTCTCGTTGCGGTGGCGGCAGGTGACGCGCTCGTTGACCAGACAGCCGTTTTCGTCCACCGGCTCGGTGGCCTGGCCGATGATATACTCGTCCTCCACGTCGGCGGTCATATAGGTGATCTCGTCGGTGAGCCGGCCGGTCTCCTTGTCCACCTTGCGGTAGGGGGACTCGATAAAGCCGTACTTGTTGATGCGGGCGTAGGAGGCCAGGTAGGAGATCAGGCCGATGTTGGGACCTTCGGGGGTCTCGATGGGGCACAGGCGGCCGTAGTGGGAGTAGTGGACGTCACGCACGTCGAAGGAGGCCCGGTCCCGGCTCAGACCGCCGGGGCCCAGGGCGGACAGGCGGCGCTTGTGGGTCAGCTCGGCCAGGGGATTGGTCTGGTCCATGAACTGGGACAGGGGGGAGGAGCCGAAGAACTCCTTAATGGCGGCGGTGACCGGCCGGATGTTGATAAGGGACTGGGGGGTGACCACGTCCAGGTCCTGGGTGGTCATCCGCTCCCGGATGACGCGCTCCATGCGGGAAAAGCCGATGCGGAACTGGTTCTGGATCAGCTCGCCCACGCAGCGCAGCCGGCGGTTGCCCAGGTGGTCGATGTCATCGGGGGTGCCGATGTTGTTGGCCAGGCAGTTCAGGTAGTTGATGGAGGCCATAATGTCCTCCACGGTGATGTGGTTGGGGATCAGGTCCTCCTTGGAGCGGCGGATGGCGGCCTTCAGCTCCTCACCCTTGTACTGGTCCACCAGGGCGCACAGGGCGGGGAAGGAGACCATCTCGTCGATGCCCGCCTCGGCGGGGTCGAAGCCGGTGAGGGCAATAAAGCCCTTCTTGTCCACCATGTTGTTGGAAAACACCTTGACCATCCGGCCATCCACGTCCACCACAGCCCGGTTGACGCCCCGGGAGTCCAGCTCCTGGGCCCGCTCCCGGGTGAGGACCTCACCGGCCTCGGCGATGATCTCGCCGGTGCGGGGGTCGTCCACAGGCAGGGCCAGCCTGCAGCCGGCCAGCCGGGTCCACAGGGCCATCTTCTTGTTGAACTTGTAGCGGCCCACGGTGGACAGGTCGTACCGCCGGTGGTCGAAGAAGGTAGCATTGATAAGGGTCTCGGCGGAGTCCAGGGTGGGGGGCTCGCCGGGACGCAGCTTGCGGTAGATCTCCAGCATGGCCTCCTCATAGCTCTTGCAGGCATCCTTCTCCAGAGTGGCCAGGATGCGCTCGTCCTCGCCAAAGAGCTCCAGAATTTCCGCGTCGCTGCGGGGGCCCAGAGCCCGGATGAGACAGGTGACAGGGAGCTTGCGGTTCTTGTCGATGCGGACATAGAACACGTCGCTCAGGTCGGTCTCATACTCCAGCCAGGCGCCACGGCCGGGGATGACGGTGGTGGAATAGGTCTTGTTGTCCGCCTTGTCCACCTCGCGGGTGTAGTACATGCCGGGGGAGCGGACGATCTGGGAGACAATCACCCGCTCGGCCCCGTTGATGACAAAGGTGCCCGAGTTGGTCATGATGGGGAAGTCCCCCATGAAAATCTCCTGCTCATTGATCTGGTTGTTCTGGGTGTTGCGCAGCTGGACCTTCACCTTGATGGGGGCGGCGTAGGTGGCGTCCCGGGCCTTGCACTCCTCCACGTCGTACTTAGGTTGCTCGTCCATGGAGAAGTCTACAAAGGACAGCTCCAGGTTGCCGCCGTAGTCCACGATGGAGCCCACGTCCTTGAAGACCTCTTTCAGGCCGACATCCAGAAACCACTGGTAGGAGGTCTTTTGCACCTCCAGCAGGTTGGGCATCTCCAGGATCTCCTCGTACCGGGCGAAGCTCTTGCGGGGGGTCTTGCCGTACATTACGTCCTTGACGACCATGCTGAAATATCAACTCGCTTTCTTCAGAATTGACGGTTGGTTGACACTTTTTCCTGGCGGAATTTGGGGGGAACAGGGGAAATTGCCGTCAGTTTGCACAATTGAGGCGGGAGGAGGAGAAACGATACACACGGACATGTGGACTGTTTTGCGGGCTTTCCTCTTGCCAATCCCACCGGGGTGTGCTACACTGACATTGTGAATATGGAAGAGTGTCCGATTGAAGCAAAGGGACACAAAAGCATTTTATTCTACCATAACTGGGATAGGCTGTCAAGGCCTATTTCTTTTTTTATGGAAAAAACGCCCACCGTCTGGAACCAGACGGTGGGCGCGGGTTTTTATGTATGAAATCAGACGATCCGGCGGCCGCCAACGAAGCCAGTGGTGTAATAGGCGTCGCTCAGCTTGCTGATGATGACGCCCACCTTGGCGGTGGAGGCGTGGATGAACTGGTTGTTTCCGATGTAAAGCCCCACATGGGTGGCGCGGGTGTTGGCGTTGCCCTTCTTGAAGATGACGATGTCGCCGGGCTGGAGCTCGCTCATGGAGACGGGGGTGCCGTTGTCCAGCTGGCCGGAGCAGGTGCGGTTCAGGCTGTAGCCGAACTGCTTGTACACATAGCTGGTGAAGCCGGAACAGTCAAAGCCGCTGGGGGAGCTGCCGCCGTGGACATAGCGGTAACCCTTGAACTGGAGGGCGTAGTCGGCGATTTCCTGGCCCTTGCTGTAGGAGGCCTCGTAGGCGGCGGCGTCAATTTCGGTGACGTAGTCGGCGCTGACATAGCCGTTGCTGATGTGGTACCAGCCGTCCAGCTTCTCAACCACCTCGGCGGTCCGGCCGGTGGACAGGCTGCCCACCCGGTCATAGTCGGTGCTGGGACCGGAGCGGATGTTCAGAGGACCCTCGGTGACTTTTATGTAAACCTTGTCGGGGACGGACTCAGCGGCGGGAGCGGCGGTAGCCTGGGGAGCGGGAACGGCCGCACTGTCCTCGGTGACGGTGAGGTACTCGCCGGATACGTAGCCGGTGGTGCCCTTGTAGGAGACCTGATACCAGCCGTCCACCAGCCCGGAGAGGACATCTACCTGGGTGCCGTGGGACAGCTGCTTCAGCACGGAGCTGCTGGTGCTGGCTTCAGCACGGAGCCGGAGGCTGCTGCCCTCGGTGTTGACGGTGCCGGTGGCGGCAAAGGCGGGGGTAATCAGGGTGCTGGCCAGCAGCAGGCCGGCGGTGAGACGGGATACAGTGTGCTTGAAATTCATATTGACGTCCTCCTCTTTTTATGCAGACGGGTTATCAGCAGTTTAACGTAAATCTGTAACTATTTGTTACTTTCCGGCCAGCGCCCGGTCCAGCCAGACGGCGGCCACGTCCATTGCGGCATAAAGGCTGTCCTTTTCGCTCTTTTTGACCACCCGGTCCCGGCTTTTCAGGTCGGGGTCGGTGAGCTGGAGCTGAACGGATACCCGGTCTGCCACCGGCAGGCCGCCCTGGTCCTTGGAGGACAGAATTTGAAGCATAATGATGTATTTTTCAGCCATTGTTCCGTAATAAATCAGATTATCTTTCCGGCGGAGGGGGTGTCCCTTGTAGGAAAGAGGCAGGTTTTCGTTTGCCATGGTAGGCCTCCTCTAAAATTTGTCAGCTCAAAACTGTAACCGAATTGTAACATATTTGTTACCGTTTGTCAAACCTTTTCCGGAAAAAATCCCGGAGAATTTTTTGCACAAAAAATGAGGGCCGCCGGCGGGGGCGGTCCTCACGGTGTTTATATCTCGGGATGGTGTCCCTCGGTGGACAGATAGGCGGGGCCGAGGCTCTGGACCTTGGCAAAGGCCCGCCGGCGCACCACCAGCATAAGAAAAAGGAAGTGAAACAGGGAGGTGATAATCCAGGTGACGGGGTAGGAGAGATACAGGCAGGCGGGGGTGCGGTAGACGGGGAAGACGACGGCCACCCAGACCAGCCGCAGCCCACAGGCCCCTACAATGGAGGTGACCATGGGAATTACCGAGCTGCCCAGCCCCCGGAGCACCCCCACCAGGGCCTCCATCACGCCGCAGATAAAGTAGGGGCAGCAGATAAAGAGCATCCGAATCAGGGCCTGATGCACCACGTCAGGCTCGCCGGGGGCGTAGATGTTCACCAGCGGGGCGCCCAGGAGGTAAGCCAGGTTGCCGGCAACCAGGCCAAAGAGGACCGAGAAGACGGTACACTGCCAGGCCACCCGGTCCACCCGGTCGCACTTGGCAGCGCCGTAATTCTGGCCTACAAAGGAGATGGCCGCCTGGTGGAAGGCGTTCATGGTGACGTAGACAAAGTTCTCGATGTTGGCCCCGGCGGCGGAGCCGGCCACCAGAACCGGGTCGTCAAAGGAGTTGAGGGAGGACTGAATCACCACGTTGGACAGGGAAAACACCACCCCCTGAAAGCCGGCGGGCAGACCGACCTTTAAAATCTGGAGCACGCCCCGTTTTTCCAGCCCCAGCCGTTTCAATTCCAGTTGGAGGGGGCCCTGCTCCCGCATCATGCACCGCACAACCAGTGCGGCGGAGATGTACTGGGCGATGATGGTGGCCAGCGCCACCCCGGCCACGTCCATTTGCAGGGCGATTACAAAGACCAGATTCAGGAGCACGTTGACCACACCGGCGAAGGTGAGGAAATACAGTGGCCGCTGGGTGTCCCCCTGGGCCCGGAGGATGGCCGCGCCGAAGTTGTAAACCAGGTTGGCGGGCATACCCAGAAAATAGATGCGTAAGTACACGGTGGCCAGGTCGATCACATCGGTGGGGGAGGACATCCACTCCAGCAGCTGCCGGACCATCACCACACCGAAGATCATCATGCCGATGCCGCTGGCCAAGGCCAGGGTCATGGCGGTGTGGACGCTGCGGCCCACGTTGTCGTAGCGCCCGGCTCCCAGGTCCCGGGACACCACCACGTTGGTGCCCACCGACAGACCCACAAACAGGTTGATGGTCAGGTTGATGAGGGAGGTGTTGGAGCCCACCGCCGCCAGCGCCTCCTTGCCAGCAAAGCGGCCCACCACAACTACGTCCGCCGCGTTGAACAGCAGCTGGAGCAGGCTGGAGGCCATAAGCGGCAGGGCAAAGAGCAGAATCTTGTCCGCCAGAGACCCGTTGCACATGTCAATGCTGTGACTTTTTTTCACAATGCGCGATTCTCCTTTAAAAAGTCGTTCTTAACAGTCAGACTATCTTACTACAGGAAAACCGGGCGGTCTAGTACAAAAATGAACAAATTATAAGGTGGGATTTTGGTTTGGGTAGTGGTTACAGCAGCAGGGGCCTGTGCGCACTGTTTCACACCCCTGTGTGCCGTCCCCTACAAGATATCCCCGAATTCCCCACCAAAATTATGACCGCTTTCTCCCTGCCGGGCTCTTATAATAGGACGTGTTCCAGGGGCGGCCGGCGGCCGCCCGCCATGCCGTGCGGAGGGGATGAAGCCGTGACCGTTATCTATATAGACACGTTGTTTCTCCTCAACGCCCTGGTGGACTATCTCCTCCTGCTGGCGGCGGCCCGTCTGGCGGGGGAGCCCCTGCGCCGCTGGCGCTTTGCTTTGGGAGCGGGGCTGGGGGGTGTGTACGCGGTGGCCATTTTCCTGCCGGGACTGTCCTTTCTGGCCCATCCCCTGTGCCGCCTGGCCTCCGTTGCCCTGATGATGGTGGTCTCCTACGGGGGGAGCCGCCGCCTGCTCCGGCAGGGGCTGCTGTTCGTGGCCCTGACCTGCGCCTTCGGGGGCGGCGTGGTGGCCATCGGCCTGTTGGGCGGGACGGGGCTGTCCCTGGGTAATGGGGTGTTCTACTCCGCTTTGGATTTAAAGGTGGTGCTGCTGTCGGCGGCGGTGTGCTATGGGGTGCTCACCCTGGTGTTCCGGCGGCTGGCCCAGCACAGCGCCGCCAATGGGGAGCTGGTGCCCGTCAGGCTGCGGCTGGGGGAGCGTATGGTGGATCTCACCGCCCTGGTGGACACCGGAAACACACTCACCGACCCGGTGTCCGGCCGGCCGGTGGTGGTGGCGGAGGGGGAGCGGACCGCCCCCCTGTTTCCCAGGGAACACCGCCCCGGGCCGGGCGATCTGACGGACCCCGCCGCCGCCCTGACCCGCCTGGGGACCGGGGCCTGGCGGGGCCGGTTCCGTCTGCTGCCCTACCGCAGCGTGGGGGTGGACCGGGGCCTGCTGCTGGCCGTCCGGCTGGACGGCCTGGAGCTGGACGGGCAGGGGAGAGGCCCCGTGCTGGTGGCCCTGTCCCCCACGCCGGTGTCCGACGGCGGGGGGTATCAGGCGCTGGTTGGGGCCGGTCTGTAGGGGGCGGCCTCCGTGCCGCCCCGCTCTGACCCATTCCGGCCTGTGTGCCGCCCCGCGAATGTTGATGTAACGGCGGGGCGGCGCAGAGGCCGCCCCCTACAGGCAAATAATATTGAGGTGGTTATCTTGAAACAGATTTACATAAAATTAAAGGAGGGCCTTTCCGCCCTCCTCGCCCGGCTGGGGCTGGTGCTGCCCGGCAAAATTATGTACATCGGCGGCAGCGACACCCTGCCCGCCCCCCTGAAGCGGGAGGAGGAGTCCGCCCTCATTGCCCGGCTGGGGGAGGGGGACACAGCCGCCCGGAACCTGCTCATTGAGCACAACCTGCGGCTGGTGGCCTACATCGCCCGGCGGTTTGAAAACACCGGTATCTACATTGAGGACCTGATTTCCATTGGCACCATCGGGCTTATCAAGGCGGTGGGCACCTACCAGCCGGAGAAGGCCATCAAGCTGGCCACCTACGCCAGCCGGTGCATCGAGAACGAGATTCTCATGTACCTGCGCAAGACCGCCAACCAGAAGACCGAGCTGTCCTTCGACGAGCCGTTGAACACCGACTGGGACGGCAATGAGTTGCTGCTGTCCGATATCCTGGGCACCGACGAGGACACGGTGGTCCAGCCTCTGGAGGCCGACGTGGACCGGCAGCTCCTGCGCCAGGCCATGGACCGGCTGGACGACCGGGAGCGGCACATTATCACCCTGCGCTTCGGCCTGGACGGCCGGCGGGAGTGTACCCAGAAGGAGGTGGCTGACCAGCTGGGCATCTCTCAGTCCTACATCTCCCGGCTGGAAAAGCGGATTATTGCCCGGCTGAAAAAGGAGATTGTGAAAATGATGTAAAAAGGCCCCCTCTTGTGAGGGAGCCCTTGGAGACGCTACAGTTTTCGACATAGAAGCTCAAATTGGCTGCCATCCGCAGTGCTGACGGTGAACAGGTCGTGCCTGTCATCGGTAATAATGTCAGAGATGTCCATGGCATCGCTTTCATTCAGCAGATCGAAAAGCTGATCCTTAAAATAGTTGAGATCCATTTCCGTCACCTCCTTTTCTGTCTGTGTAAGTGTCGTAAGGAAATGATAACCCATAAAATGATTTGTGTCAATCACTTATAGGGATTTTCACAAGGTTTATTGCTTCTGTACATACCGCTACAATTTGTACAAGAGGTGATTGGGATGAAGAAGGAGTACAAAGCACTTTATGAAAAGTTTGGTCTGAACGTAGTCTATTACCGCAAAAGCCTGCGGGTGACGCAGCTGCAATTGGCGGAGCTGCTGGACATTGACCGAAGCCACATCAGCGCCATCGAGCTGGGAAACGTGGGGGTGTCCATGGACCTGATTTTTAAAATGTGCGAGGTGTTCAAGATTAAGCCCAAGGAGCTGTTTGACTTCCGGGACTGAGGGCGGAGAGGGCGGCCCTCTCCGTCACGGCTTCGCCGTGCTACCTCTTCCAAAGGGAGAGGTAAGCGCGTCCCCAAAGCACCCCGTGAAAGAACGCGCCCAAAGCCTTCCCCCTTGAAGGGGGAAGGTGGCACGGCCGAAGGCCGTGACGGATGAGGGTGCACGGCAGGTTATCGCCTCTTACCGTAAGAACTGCTTGCCCGCCCCGCCCCCTCATCCGCCCCCTGCGGGGGCACCTTCCCCCCGGAGGGTGGAAGGCTTTTCCCTGCGGGGGACGGAGGTTTGGCAGCGGCAGCCCGAAGGGCTGACTGAGAGGGCGTTTCCCGCAGCGCATATCGCTACCGGGAGCGCCCAGTCTTTTTTTACCTGCGGCTATGGATTGACCGAAGGGGGCGCGGATGGTATAATATAGGCAGGAAGCTATGGGCACAGCGGGAAAGGAGCGAGTGCTATGAACAGCAATCTGGCATATCAGGAGGAATTTCGGGAGGAGCTGATCGGCGGCGAGCCGGTGGCGATGGCCCCGCGGCCTGCCTTCAACCACAACCGGGTGGCGAGCAGAATATATTGGGTGTTTGAAACCTACCTGAAGGGCAAGCCCTGCACCGCTATCGCGGACGGCACCGACCTGTATTTGACGGAGGAGGACCGCTTTGTCCCCGATGTGATGGTGGTCTGCGACCGGGACAAGATCAGGCGGGACGGCGTTCACGGCACGCCCGACCTGGTGGTGGAGGTGCTCTCCCCCAGCACGATGCGCAACGACCGCATGGGCAAAAAGGAGGTCTACCAGACCTGCGGCGTCCGGGAGTACTGGCTGGTGGACCCAGAGAACCGGACCATCGAGCAGTACCTGCTGCAAGATGGGAAGCTGGAGCTGAACATGGTATACGCCTCCTGTCGGGACGACGAGCTGGAGCGCATGTCGGAGCAGGAGAAGGCTGAGCTGGAGACCCATTTTCAATGCAGCCTGTACAGCGACTTCGACATCGCCCTGGAGGATATTTTCAGCGGCCTGCTGCCGTAAAGGGGAAGCGGTCCGATGAAACGAAACGTGAAGGTCTCCACCGCCGTCATCCGCCGGCTGCCCCGGTACTACCGGCAGCTGTCCGAGCTTCAGGAGGGCGGCGTGGTGCGGATATCCTCCGGCGCCCTGGGCAAGTCCATGGGGCTTACGGCCTCTCAGATCCGGCAGGACCTGTGCTGCTTCGGCGGCTTCGGCCAACAGGGCTATGGCTATAAGGTGGACAGCCTGAAGGAGGAGATCGGCGAGATTCTGGGCATCAGCCGGGGCCACACCCTTATCGTGCTGGGCACGGGCAATCTGGGCCGGGCAATTATCCAGAATTTTCGATTTTCCGCCAACGGTTTCCAGCTTCTGGCAGCGTTCGACATTGACCCGGCGATGGTAGGGACCCGGATTGCCGGTGTGCCGGTCCGCCACGCCGACGAGCTGGAGGACTTTGTGGCGGCCAACCGGGTGGATGTGGGCCTGCTGACGGTGCCCATCGCCGCCGCCCAGCAAATGGGGGACAGGCTTATGGAGGCCGGCGTGAAGGGCATCTGGAATTTTACAAACTTTGAGCTGGCGTGCGGCAGGCCGGACGTGGTGGTGGAGTCGGTCCACTTCTCCGACAGCCTGCTCACCCTGAGCTATCTCATCTCCCAGCGGGAGAATATGGAGGAGAACCCATGAAAAACTTTTTGCGCCCACTGGGGCTGGCACTGGCCTTTATGATGCTGACGGCGGGGGCCTACGCCGTTGCCTCGGGGGACAGCGTGGTATCCCTCAGCTATCTGCAAAGCACCTTTTTCCCCAAGGCCGTTCAGGCGGGGGAGGAGGTGGGGAATCAGGCCCTCCAAAAGACCTACGACAGCGCCAAGGCCCAGCTGGACGCCGTCCACGGCGGAGCGGGGGAGGGGGGGAGCGGATCTTCCAGCGACACCCTCCAGCGCCGGACCTGGACTGACGGGCAGATCATCAGCCTGTCCACCGGCGCCGGCTTCCTCATGCTGGACGGCTCGGCCACCGTGGTCCACACCGGGGCGGTGATCGACGTTACCGCCGGGACGGAGGTGTCTTCCGGCTCTGCGCTGGCGCAGAATCACCGGTATGTGGTGGGGGAGAACACCGACGCCGCGGTGACTATCCGCTCCGGAGAGGCTGCCCTGGGGGTCCAGGGGGGCTACAGCCTGACGCCGGGGAAGGGCCAGCACACCCCCTTCTACGACGTGAGCCAGACCGACTGGTTTTACACCCCGGTGGGCTACGCTTATGAGAAGGGCCTGTTTTCCGGCATGGATGCCAACCACTTTTCCCCCGGCTCCCCTATGAACCGGGCCATGCTCATGTCGGTGCTCCACCGGCTGGCCGGGTCCCCCGGTGTGACTGCCCAGGTGAGCTTTACCGACGTGCCCGCAGGCAGCTGGTATGCCCAGGCTGTGGTGTGGGGGGCCGCCCAGGGAATCACCTCGGGCAAGGGGGGCGGGCTGTTTGACCCCGACGGCCTGGTGACCCGGGAGCAGGCGGTGGCTATGATGTATAACTACGCGGTTACCTACATGGGGCTGAGCGCGGGGACGGGGGCCGACCTGTCGGGCTACGCCGACCTGAGCTGCCTGAGCAGCTGGGCCCGGCCCGCCATGGCCTGGGCGGTGGAGCAGGGGGTTATCAGCGGGGTGACCAACGGCTCCGCCCTCACGCTGGAGCCCCAGCGCAGTGCCACCCGGGCGGAGATGGCCACTATGCTCCGGGCTTTTTGCGAGAATATTTTATAAAGGGGCGCTTTTTCCCATGCACCCATTTTCCTCCCGGGCCATATGATGGTATCGAGAGCGGCAGACAGCCCTCTTAATACTTTCATAATTCAGGAGGTACTCATCATGGGGTGCTGCAATAACAACAGTTGGGGCGGCAACAGCTGCCTGTGGATCATCATTCTTATCATCATCCTGTTCAGCTGCGGCGGCTGGGGCGGCAACAACTGCTGCTGCAATAACAACTGCGGCTGCAACAACGGCTGCGGCTGCTGAGGCGCCGATCCGGTGCGCGGAGGGAAGAAATTCCCCCCGCGCTTTTTTATACTCCCCTCCGGGAAAAAATTTTGCCGAAAAAGGGGACCTGCCGCCACAAAAAACTTGCATTCTCCCCCGGTCTGGTGTATCATTACTTTTACGCAGCAAGACCGACGGTTTCATCAAAAACAGAGGTGTGGAACCGGCGGGTTTTGTCGTGTGTCCGGCCCAGGCCGGACGCGGCAGCCGCGGCCCGGCGCTGGAGAGGGCGAAGCAGACCGCCTGGTCCGCGGTATCCCAGCAAGTTATAGGGAGGTCGAAAACTTACATGAGCAAATTTCTAACACGATCTGCGCATGGCGCGCAGGTCCCGCATGAAAAGCGGACGTCCAACCAGGAGACCGTGAAGATGCCGCTGCCCTCCAAGATCGTTCTGTCCATGGGCCAGCACATCGGCGCCCCCGCCGCGCCCCAGGTGGCCAAGGGCGACCAGGTCTGTGTGGGCACCGTGGTGGGAAAGGCGGGGGGCTTTGTCTCCTGCGACATCCACTCCGGTGTGTCCGGCACGGTGGACGGCATCATCACCATCACCGCTCCCAATGGCGCCCCCCAGACGGCGGTGGTGATCATCCCCGACGGCAAGCAGACGGTGGACCCGGCGGTCGCCCCCCCCACCGTCACCGATCTCAAATCCTTCCAGGATGCCGTCCGGGCCAGCGGCCTGGTGGGCCTGGGCGGCGCAGGCTTCCCCACGGCGGTGAAGCTTTCCCCCAAGAACCTGGACGAGATTGACACCCTCCTGATCAACGGCGCCGAGTGTGAGCCCTATATCACCTCGGACAACCGCTGCTTCCTGGAGGATACCCAGTACATCCTGGAGGGCATCCAGGCGGTGATGAAGTACCTGGAGATTCCCAGGTGCATCATCGGCATTGAGGGCAACAAGCCCGAGGCCATCGCCAAAATGAGAAGCGCGGCCACCGCCGGCATCGAGGTGAAGGAGCTGCCCTGCCGCTACCCCCAGGGCGCTGAGAAGGTTCTCATCGAGAACTGCACCGGCCGGGAGGTCCCCTTCCCCGGCCTGCCCTCCGACGTGGGGGTGGTGGTGATGAACGTCACCTCCGTGGCCTTTGTGGGCAAGTACCTGGCTACCGGCATGCCCCTGACCACCAAGCGCCTCACTGTGGACGGCGACATCATCAAGGAGCCCAAGAATGTGGAGGTCATCATCGGCACTCCGGTGCAGGAGCTGATGGACTTCTGCGGCGGCTTCACCGACGAGCCGGGCAAGGTGCTATACGGAGGCCCCATGATGGGCAACTGTATCGCTGACCTGAGCCAGCCCATCCTGAAGAACAACAACGCCGTTCTGGCTTTCTCCAAGAAGATGGCCCAGCTGCCCAAGGCCACCAACTGCATCCACTGCGGCCGGTGCACCAACGCCTGCCCCCTGGGCCTGTCCGCCAAGGAGATCGTTCAGGCCTACAACGACGGCAATGTGGAGCTGCTGGTGGAGCTCAACGCCGACCTGTGCATGAGCTGCGGCACCTGCTCCTTCGTCTGCCCGGCCAAGCGGCCCCTGGCCCCCTCCATCGCCCTGGCCAAGATTATGATGAAGAATGGAGGTAAGAAGTGATGGATAACAAGCTGATTGTCACCGCCGCGCCCCACATCACCGGCGCGGACAGCACCCAAAAGATTATGGGACGGGTGTGTCTGGCCCTGGTTCCCACGCTGATTGCCTCGGTCCTCATCTTCGGCGCCGGCGCTCTGATCGTCACCGCCGTCACCGTGGCCGCCTGCGTCTTCTTTGAGTGGGCCTACTGCAAGCTGATGGGGCGGGAGATTCCCATTGCGGACTTCTCCGCCGTGGTCACCGGCCTGCTTCTGGCCTTCAACATGCCCGCCACCCTCCCCTGGTGGATGGCCATTGTGGGCGCGTTCATCGCCATTGTGATTATTAAGCAGCTCTTTGGCGGCCTGGGCTACAACTTTGCCAACCCCGCCATTGTGGCCCGCATCGCGCTGGCTGTGGGCTTTGGAGCCAAGATGTCCGCCTACCCCCTGCCTGAGAACGGCGTGGACGCCCTGGCCTCCGCCACCCCCCTGGCTGTGGCCGGGGAGCTGGGCGCGGGCGACTATGTCACCCTGCTGCTGGGCAACCACGGCGGCGTGCTGGGCGAAACGTGTGCCATCACCATCCTCATTGGCGGCATCTACCTGATTGCCACCAAGGTCATCAGCCCCATGATTCCCGTGACCTATCTGGCCACCGTGGCCGTGCTGTCCCTGTGCTTCGGCATGGACCCTGTGGTCCAGCTGCTGTCCGGCGGCCTGATGCTGGGCGCCTTTTTCATGGCCACCGACTACGTCACCTCCCCCACCACCGACAAGGGCAAGCTGGTGGCCGGCATCTTCCTGGGTGTGGTTACCATGCTGATCCGCAAGTTTGGCAACATGAACGAGGGCGTGTCCTTCGCCATCCTGCTGATGAACCTGATTACCCCCTACATCGAGGTCAACACCCGGCAGGCGAAGCTGGGCATCGCGAAGAAGAAGGAGGCGGCCGCAAAATGAGCAGCTGGAATAAGATTTTTAAGCCCATTGTGGTGCTGTGCGCCATCTGCATCGTGATTACCGGCGCGCTGGCCGCCACCAACGCCGCCACCGCCCCCGTGATTCTGGAGGCCACCATCAAGGCCCAGAACGAGGCCCGGAACGAGCTCCTCCCCGAGGCGGAGGGCACGTTTTCCAAGGTGGACGGTGTGAAGGTGGACAATGTGTCCGACGTTTACGCCGCCGACAACGGCACTGGCTGGGTGATTACCAGCAACGCCAAGGGCTACAACGGCACCATTACCGTTATGTCCGCCTTCAGTCCCGACGGCAAGATCAAGCAGATCAAGATTACCGAGGCCGCCGAGACCCCCGGCTTCGGCAGCAACGTCACCGATAATAAGTCCTATTGGGAGCGCTACGCCGGTCTGGACGGTACCAAGCAGCTGGTGCTGGGTCAGGACGTGGACGGCTGGTCCGGCGCTACTATCTCCAGCAAGGCACTGCTTCGGGCGATGAACTCTGCCATTGAAGCGTACAACGCCATTCCCAAATCCTGAAAGGCAGGTGAGTCAAGATGAGTGAAAACAGTAAAATGAAAATCCTTACCAACGGCATTTTGAACGAAAACCCGGTCCTGCGGCTTGTCCTGGGCACCTGTCCCACCCTGGCCGTCACCACCATGGCTTCCAACGGTATCGGCATGGGGCTGGCCGCCACCTTTGTGCTGCTGTGCTCCAACATCGTGATCTCCGCCCTGCGGAAGGTCATCCCCGACCAGGTTCGCATCCCCTGCTACATTACCGTCATTGCCGGCTTCGTGTCGGTGGTTCAGATGGTGGTCAAGGCCTATGTGCCCGATCTGGACAAGGCCCTGGGCGTGTACCTGCCTCTGATCGTGGTCAACTGCATCATCCTGGGCCGCGCCGAGATGTTCGCCTCCAAGAACAGCATCGTGGACTCCGCCCTGGACGGCATCGGCATGGGCATCGGCTTTACGATCACCCTGACCATCATGGGCTCCATCCGCGAGATCATCGGCTCGGGCACCTGGATGGCCGGCCTTGGTAAGCTGATCCCCGCCTTGGGGGCCGACTTCAAGATTCAGGTGATTCCCGAATCCATTGATACCTTCAGCCTGATGACCAGCGCCCCCGGCGGCTTCTTCGTCTTCGGCATCCTGATGGCCGGGGCCACCTGGCTCACCACCCGCCCCAGAAAGGAAGCCCCCGCTGTGGAAGGAGGTAATGCGTAATGGTGAAGCTTGCTGTTATCTTCTTTACCATGATCCTGGTGGACAACTACGTCCTGGCCAAGTTCCTGGGCATCTGCCCCTTCCTGGGCGTGTCCAAAAAGCTGGACAGCGCCGTGGGCATGTCCCTGGCCGTCACCTTCGTTATGGTGCTGGCCACCGCCGCCACCTGGCCTATCCAGACCTTCCTGCTTACCCCCGCCAACCCCGACGGGACCCTGAAGTGGGATATGGGCTACCTTCAGACCATCGTGTTTATCCTGATTATCGCCATCCTGGTTCAGCTGCTGGAGAACTTTTTAAAGAAGTTCATCCCCGCCCTGTACAAGTCCCTGGGCGTGTATCTGCCCCTGATTACCACCAACTGCACCATCCTGGGCGTGACCATTCTGAACCTGGACAACGGCTATGACTTCATCGAGTCCATCGTCTGCGCCGCCGGCGCGGGCATCGGCTTCCTGGTGGCTATGGTGCTGTTCTCCGGCGTGCGCCGCCGGGTGGAACAGGCTGTTACCCCCAAGTGCTTCGAGGGCCTGCCCATCACCCTGGTGGCCGCCGCGGTGACCTCCCTGTCCTTCATGGGTTTCGGCGGCATCATCGACGCCATCTTCAACGTTGCAGCATAGGAGGGGGAGAGTAGTATGGATCCAATTTTAATGGCAATTATCCTGGTTACCGTGGTCGGTCTCATCGGCGCGGTGATTCTGGTGGCCGCCTCTATTTTCATGTACGTCCCTGTGGACGAGCGGGTGGAGAAGATCACCGCCGTGCTGGCCGGGGCCAACTGCGGCGCCTGCGGCTGTGCCGGCTGTGCCGACTACGCCAAGAGCATTGTGGAGGACGGCAACGCCGTCAACAAGTGCACCCCCGGCGGGGCCGCCTGCGCCGCCAAGGTGGCGGAAATCATGGGCGTGGACGCCGGCTCCTCCACCCCCATGAAGGCGGTAGTGGCCTGCTCCGGCACCTGTGATAAGACGGGGAAAAAGTACGAGTTCCAGGGCATCCAGAGTTGCCAGGCCGTGAAGGGCTTCTACGGCGGCGACGGCATGTGCAAGTTCGGCTGCCTGGGCTACGGCGACTGCACCCGGGCCTGTGCCTTCGACGCTATCCACATCGTGGACGGCATCGCCAAGGTGGACCGGACCAAGTGCACCGGCTGCGGCGCCTGCGCCGCTGTGTGCCCCAACGCGGTCATCTCCATCGTCCCCGAGCACAAGCGCAAGCCTGTGGTCCTGTGCCAGAACAAGGACAAGGGCCCCGACACCCGGAAGGCGTGCACCGCCGGCTGTATCGGCTGCATGAAGTGCGCCAAGGCCTGCCCCAAGGAGGCCATCACCGTGGAGAACTTCCTGGCCAAGATCGACCAGGACAAGTGCGTGGGCTGCCAGATCTGCGTGAAGGAGTGCCCCATGGGGGTCATCCACGTGCCCGCCAACGAGTAACTTTGTACATGCGAACGCCCCGCCGTCAGGCGGGGCGTTCCTTATGCCTTTCGTCCCCTCCGCAGAGGGCAAGCCTCCTTTTCCCCGCAAGGGGGACGCGATATCCGTAAGCGGCAGAGCCGCTAACGGCTATCCAGTGAAAGGAGGTGCCTCAGTTCGCAAACTGGGGCGGAGGATTGTATTTTGGCAAAGCCAAAATGTATGAAATAAACTTAAGTTTGCAAAACTTTGTTTACTTCGTATGTTTTGCTTCGCAAAACGCAATCCTCAGTCAGCCTTCGGCTGACAGCCCCTTTCAAAAGGGGCCTTTTTTGCGCTTACCTGTTAACTTCCCGCTGATCCGTGCGGCCGGTGAGGTAATCCAGGGAGACATTGAAAATATCAGCGATTTTGATTAGGTTTACATAATTAGGAGTACTGCCGTCCGCTTCAAAGCGTTGATAGTTCCGCAAGGTGACAAATAGTTTATCTGCCACTTGTGTCTGTGTTAATCCCTGTTCTTTCCGGAGCAGTTTGAGCCGTTCATTAAAAATCATCTTCTTCCTCCTATTGACATGTAGCTTTCTGTCGTATATAATTACGACAGAGTAATTCATACTAGGGAGGTAAAAACTGTGCAAAACGAAATCCCCTTTATCGTCCAGGACCTTTATCAGAATTTTGTGGCCCCGCCAAATCCGAACCTTTGGCCGGACGATATGAAGGACGACCCTGTCCAGGGACATGCCCTCTGGGCCTTTTACCAGGGGCTGCGGCTGGGGGCACAGCTGACCGACGCCTGTCTGGAGAAGCTTTAGACCTGGCTCCGGTCCCGCAGCCAGCTGGGCATGGGCCGGGCCTTTACGCTGGAGACGATACCCATAGCGGCGAACAGGGTGATGATAGACGACCCGCCGTAGCTGACAAAGGGGAGCGTCAGACCCATAACGGGCAGGACGTACAGACACATGCCCACATTGAAGGTGATTTGGCTGAGCAGCATCCCGGCCATGCCCATGCAGACATAGGCGTTGAACGGGGAACTGGCGTGCCGGCCCACCCACACGCACCGAAGAACGATGGCGGACAGCAGCAGTAGCAGGGCCATGCAGCCCACCAGCCCCAGCTCCTCGCCGCAGACGGCATAGATAAAATCGGTATGGCGGGCAGGGAGGGCCTGACTGTTAGGCGCCTGCGTTTGGATACCCCGGCAGTAGCCTTGCCCAAATAGCTGGCCGGATCCAATGGCCAAGGTGGAACGAGTCTGCTGCCAGCCCTTCCCGCTTACATCTAGGCTGTGGTCAAGCACCACCCGAAAGCGCATAACCCGGTAGTCGTTCCACCAGCGGGTCTCGGGCAGGAAGAACAGCCAGACGATTACCGCCGCCAGCACAAGCCCGCCTCCTACCAAAAGGAACCATCTCAGCTTGACGCCCGAGGTCCAGGCCATGGCCACAAAGATCATCATATAGATGACGCACATGCCGAAGTCGCCGCAGATGACGGCAATCAGGCCCAGCATAAAGACGGTGTGCCCGCCGATCTGGATGACGGATGGAATGGAGCTGATGTCCAGACCCCGGTCCTGGATTTTTATGATTTGCAGAGCCAGCAGCAGGATAAAGGATATTTTAACGATCTCGTTGGGCTGTACATCCATAGGGAACTTGGGGATAATGCGGGAGATTACCAGCCAGTTTAGATTGCCGGAGTTGTAGTCCTCCCCCAGAGGGGTGAGGAGCAGAAGCATGAAGCCCACGTTAAAGACCAGCAGCACCTTCCACCGCTTTTCCACAAAGAGCTGGAAGTCCACAAAGGTGAGCAGCATATAGGCGATAACGCCCAGTATGATGGCAATAAACTGGACGAGGACAAAGCGAATCCAGCGGGTCTCGCCCAGGTACTGGGTGGCGGAAAAGATCAGGGCCAGGCCGAAGCCGCTGGCCGTCAGGCACAGCAGCAGCAGAACCACGTCACCCTTTTTAAAGAAATCCCGGATGGGGGAGAACAACATAGACAGAAAGGACACAGCTTTACCTCCCTGTAAAAAATCGAACACCATATTTTATCACATTTTGCTGGAAAGGCAAACAGTATCTGTGCTATAATGTTTAAGAACCTGAAAATTTTCTGTGAACGGGGGAGCGCCGGTGAAGTTTATTACCAACAGCGAGGAGGAGACCGAAGCCCTGGGCGCCCGGCTGGCGGTCAAGCTGGAGCCGGGGGCGGTAATCGCCTTTACCGGCGACCTGGGGGCGGGCAAAACCGCCTTTACCCGGGGCCTGGCCCGGGGGCTGGGAATACCGGACCGGGTGACCAGCCCCACCTTTACCATCGTCAACGAGTATGAGGGGGGAAGACTCCCCCTGTTCCACTTCGACATGTACCGCCTGGGCTCGGCCGACGAGCTCTTTGACATTGGCTGGGAGGACTACCTGGCCCGAAAGGGCGTGTGTGCCGTGGAGTGGAGCGAGAATGTGTCCGAAGCCCTGGAGGAGGGGACCCTCTCGGTAGAGATATGCCGGGGGGAGACGGACGGTCAGCGGATAATTACGGTCATGGGGGTGGAGCTGTGAACATTTTAGCTTTGGAGTCCTCGGCAACGGCCTGCTCCGCCGCCCTGTGCCGGGATGGGGAGCTGCTGGCCCAGTCCTTTCAGTGCAGCGGACTGACCCACAGCCGTACCCTGCTGCCCATGGTAAACGACCTCCTGAAAAATTGCGGTCAAACCCTGGAGCAGGTGGATGTGATCGCTGTGGCTGCCGGGCCGGGGTCGTTCACCGGCCTGCGCATCGGTGTGGCCACCGCCAAGGGGCTGGCCTGGGCCCGGGAAACGCCCTGCGCCCCCTGTTCCACCCTGGAGTCCATGGCCTGGCCCCTGGCCCATCTGGAGGGCAGGCTGATTGTCTGTGCCATGGACGCCCGGCGCGCTCAGGTGTACAACGCCCTGTTCCTGGCCCGGGGAGAGGGGCTGGAGCGGCTTACGCCCGACCGGGCAATTTCCCTGGCCGAGCTGGGGGAGGAGCTGAAAAATTTCCCGGAAATGAAAATTGTCGTTGGCGACGGGGCCCGGCTGTGTTATAATACCCTGCGAGAGGAAGTTCCCGGCCTGACCCTGGCCCCCGTCCACCTGCGGATGCAGAGCGCCTGGGGGGTGGCCCGGGCGGCGGAGGAGCTGGTCAGGGCCGGGGCCCTGGTGTCCGGCGCGGAGCTGGCCCCCGTCTATCACCGCCTGTCCCAGGCGGAGCGGGAGCGGCTGGAACGGGAGCAAAACACAAAATTTACAATAGAAGGGGATCGAAAACATGTATAACGAAAAGGTACACATTCTGGACCACCCGCTGCTTCAGCACAAGCTGACCATCCTCCGGGACGAGAACACCGGCGTGAAGGAGTTCCGGGAGATCGTCTCGGAGATTGCCGCCCTGGAGTGCTACGAGGCCACCCGGGACCTGCCCCTGGCCGACATCGAGGTAAAGACCCCCATCACCACCGGCACCTTTAAAACTCTGGCGGGCAAGAAGCTGGCGGTGGTGCCCATCCTCCGGGCCGGACTGGGTATGGTGGACGGCATTATCAAGATGATTCCCTCTGCCAAGGTGGGCCACATCGGCCTGTACCGGGACCCGGAGACCCACAAGCCGGTGGAGTACTACTGCAAGATGCCCGCCGACATCGCGGAGCGGGATGTTATCGTGCTGGACCCCATGCTGGCCACCGGCGGCTCCGCCTCCGCCGCAATCACCTTTATCAAGGGCTACGGCTGCAAGCATATCAAGCTGATGAACGTCCTCGCCGCCCCCGAGGGCATCGAGTGCATCATGAAGGACCACCCCGACGTGGAGATCTACGTGGCGGGCGTGGATGAAAAGCTCAACGAGCACGCCTATATCGTCCCCGGCCTGGGGGACGCAGGCGACCGGATTTTTGGCACCAAGTAAGACATGGAACGGCGCCCGGTCCTGTTGGACCGGGCGTTTTGAAAACAGGAGGTGTAGATATGTCGAGGACAATTACAGTTAAAGGTGTAGGTAATGTTTCTGCAAAGGTGGATTATGTTAAGCTGACGCTTACAATTCATGGAAAAGACAAGGAATACAATGCCGCTATGGAGGAAGCCGCCAGCCAGATAAACTGTCTGGAGTGCGCTGTGGAACAGATTGGTTTCAAAAAAAGCGATTTGAAGACGCTCAACTTTGATGTGCGAACGGAGCAGAAAGACATAAGAGATGAAGACGGGAATTTTCATCGGGTATTTATAGGGTATGTCTGTGATTATACGCTTGAGTTGTCTTTTGATTTTGAAAGCGGGCGGCTTGCCGCTATCCTTTCGGCAATTGCGGACAGCGGGGCAAATCCTGAACTGAATATCACCTTTACCGTAAAGGACCCGTCGAAAATCAGTGAGGAGCTGTTGATTCGCGCGGCGGCTAACGCCAGAGAGAAGGCGGAAATCCTCTGCCGGGCATCCGGGACGGAGCTGGGGGACCTGCTCAGCATTGATTACAACTGGGGTGAGTTAAGGGTTGAGTCCCGAACAAGATACGGCTATGACACCTTGGAGTGCATTACGGCGAAAAGGAGCAGTATGCCGGCGCTCAGACCGGATGATATAGATCTGCGTGACACCGCCGTCTTTGTCTGGGAAATCAAGTAGATTGTCAGGCCCTTTCCTGTGGTAAATGCAGCTGAAAATCTGCGTCTACTGCGGTGACTGTAATAGAGAAAAGGAGGTGCATCCCCATTGGATCACATTGAAATTCCTACCCAGCTTTTCTGGGACAACGGCAACAGCTGGTACGGCAGCCTGGGCAACGCCAGATTTTTTATCAAGCCGGAGCGCCCCGAGGGGGCGGACGGCTTACGGCTCTCTGTTCAGTTCTGGAGGGGGCCGCTGGCTATGAACTTGAGCGAGATCACCGCCACGGCGTCCTTTCCCGTCACCCAGGGGGGACTGGCCCAAGCCGCCGCGTGGCTGGAGGAACAGGCCGCCGGGGTAAACCCTTAAACGGCCCCGGCAGACCCGCGTCCCCGCCTTTTGAACCGGCTTGCCGCTCCCCACAGCAACAGAAAGCAGGCGCAGCCCGCCAGATCAATCAGCACGTCCCGCAGCTGGCCGCTTCGCCCGGAGACAAAGGTCTGGTGAACTTCGTCCAGCCCCGCTAAGAGGGCACAGAGGATAAACACTGCGGCGGCCCTCCCGCGGGCAGAGACTACCAGCCGCCAAACCGCTGCCAGCAGCAGGCCGGACAGGATAAAGTAAACTCCCATGTGGGCTCCCTTCCGGATGCAAAAAGTGACTGTCTCAAAAACAGCGGCTTGCTTCTCCGCACTCTGGAGAAAAAAGGAGGGCCGCCACCACCCCAGCAGCCAACCGGCCAGCCGGTCGGACATGGCTCCTGAGCTGTGTCCCGTCTGGGCGGAAAACCAGAAAATCACAGCGTACCACACCCCGGCAGGCAGAAAGGGATATACCTTGCCCCAAACTGATTTCATGTCCGCGTCCTCCTGACTGTTTTCTGCTCTGAATTATACCAAATTCCTTATCCAGATACAAGTATAGCTGCCTTTCTTGGTGGATTCATATAATTTCAAAAAATTTAAAATATTCGTTGACAAACCAGATCGTTTCTGGTAAGATATTACTTGCGCCGAACGGATTGACCCGTCCAGCGCAGTATATGTGGGGGTATAGCTCAGCTGGGAGCGCACAGTATCCAGTAAGCAACCCCACAGAAAATCGGTGAAAGTCCGATTGAAAAATCTCAAACCCCTTGCGACACAAGGGGTACAAACATGTGGGGGTATAGCTCAGCTGGGAGAGCGCTTGAATGGCATTCAAGAGGTCAGCGGTTCGATCCCGCTTATCTCCACCACTTTACAACTGAATATTGACGTGGGGGTATAGCTCAGCTGGGAGAGCGCCTGAATGGCATTCAGGAGGTCAGCGGTTCGATCCCGCTTATCTCCACCAAAAGGACAAAATCCGAACTTCTTCCCAATCGGGGACGGGTTCGGATTTGTTCTTTACTTAGACGAAATAGCAGTATAAAACAGCGGCCCCTATCCGTTACGGATAGGGGCCGCTTCTGTTTAGGATTTATTTTCCTTCTTCCAGCGTTCAAAAGCCGCTTGCCCTTCCGAGCTCTCGAAATAAGCCTGGATTGCGGGGAACAGACAACGGGCAAGGGAATCTATAACATACTCAGGGATAATGTCTTGCTGTTCATTCTTCGCCATAAAAATGCCCTCAATCAAAGGAGAAACCAATCATCCAGTTCATCGGACCAAAAGCCTTGAAATACCGTCCCGTCGGCCATCAGGAAACGGCCCTGAGCGTCCTTGGGGATTGCATCACTGGCCTCCGTGCTGTCAAGAACAATCTGAGACAACACACCATCAGCACGACCGCAAATGCGACAATCAATGTTGTTTTTGATTTGACCGGGCAAAATGCTAGCATCCGGGCGCTGCATCGACAGAATCAGGTGGATTCCCACCGCCCGGCCTTGTCGGGCAATGGTGGACAGATAGCCAATAATAGTATCAATCCGTTCTTTATCTTCCTTGTTTCTTCCCGTTTTGTCAAGCACTTCGGCAACTTCGTCACATGCAAACACAATCCGTTTATAAATGTGGCGTACCTTGGTGTTGTACTCTTGCAAATTAGCACACCCAGCATGACGCAGAACTTCTTTTCGCGTTTCTAACTCCCCGGCAAGCTCTTGAAGCATATAGTACAATGAAACATCATCGCAAACCATATGGCAGATATGCTCCCAGCCCGGAAAATCCAAACCGCCTTTAAAATCTGCGATATAGAGTGAAGCATCCTTTTCAACACACTGCCGAAGCAACAACTTCAACAAAATGGTTTTTCCACTGCCCGTACTGCCGCCAAGCAAAATGTGGGGTATTTTTGTTAAGTCAACGGTCACCAGACCAGACAACCCTTGTCCCAAAATCAAAATAAATTCTGTGGGAGAAAGGTATTCGGGAGACCAAATAATTTTATCGGGCAGTCCCATTCCAGCAGGAACAGCATACACTTCAACGAGCCGCCGATTTTTTCCGGGTATGATTTTGACCACAAAAATGTTGAAAGCGGCCTCAATTTCTGCACGTTTTTCTTCCCAAGTTTCAAACGGGATGCCCCTATCCTCGAAAAGTAAAATCATACCATTTGGGGTATTCGGGTCATTGCTCTTACGGAGTAAGAAAGGGGCCTCACCTTTTCTATTAACCAATCCAATTCGTTCCAGGTTTCCCCGCACTACCAACGGCCCCAAGGGGCCATCAACATAAGTCAGAGCGGCCAGGTAGACAATGATACCCAGGCACAGCCCGAATGTAAGATTGACGCTGGGCCAAGGGGTGTCAGCCAGGACTTTCCAACCTATCACGAAGGACACCACTAGGACCAGAAAGCACAGATTATGCTTGTTCTTTATATTATTCATTTCACCCTCCTAATGATTTGTAACGAGGTTTTTAGAAAATGTAACAAGGTTTGTTACACAAAAAAATGTAGTGTTTCCAAGGGTTTTAACCCCTTTGTAATTTGTAACGAGGTCGGGGGTAATACTAGCCCCGACCTCATTCCTAAAACTGGAATAACGGGGGGATTTCAGAAGTTGCCTTCTTCACGAAGGTTTCAAAATTTACGTACTGTTCCATGGGAAGGGTGAAGCGTTTGTATTCACCGCTTTCAGAAACATAGCAATACGTTACGTCAGAAATACGGCGGTACATTTGTTCTCGGCTGTCTAATCCCCTGCGTTCAGAAGGGACCATGAGTATATAGAGGTCCTCTGGCGGAAACACGCTGGTAATATAGACTTCCGACCACAAACACCATATATTTGTGTATCGGGCGTGTACTTGGGCTTTGTATCGGTCTGTCAGCGTCAAAAAAGTAGAGTAAGGATATTGCCCCTTAAATTCATCCAGAAATAGGATGCTCTCACCAGCATAGTGGTCTAGCCCTCCATTGATGGAATAATCGGTTACAAGACATACATTGTCTTCGCCAACATCATCGCACAGTTCAACGTATTTATGTGTCTTGCCGCTACCGCTCGGGCCAACCAACAAATGGACGGCCACATCCCGCACGGGCGGGGTCTCCTTCCAGAGCCGCCGAAAATAGGCGCTTTTTATCTCCCGTTCGTAGCGGCGAAATGAAAAATTGCCGTCCATAATTTCGTGCGGTGTTAGCCCATCCTCAATAAGCGCCCCGATTGCTTCAATGTCGGTTCTCTTGCCCGGTGCTCCGAGGATGGTCCCAGTGCGAACGATACAGACCACTTCCTCGCCCTTCTCAGCGTAGGGGTGGCGCTTCATAATGTAATCCTCGGCTTGCTTCTTCGTCCCCTTTGTAGCCTCAAGGTGACACCCGATTGCATAGGATTTTTTTACAGCCGAAAATCTCATTGCAACTGCGTCCTCAAGCACCATGTGAATATGCCGCAGCCCATCAGCACTAATGCAATAAGCCCAGGCCCCGGACCGGGTTGTGCTGTCCCTTATCCACTCGTCCTTTAGGCGTTCGCAAATTTGCTCCGGTGTCCCTTCATACCCGTGATCCTGCGGATTGTTTAAGACGGCAAACCACGAACGTGTAACATCTTGTGCCATAATAATGTATCCTCTATCTGTCGGCCCTGGGGAGGGGCTGGCACTCCTTTGGGGATTGCCGCCCCCTCCGGGCCGGAATTGGGGTTACAACTTATCCGCAACACGGATAGCCGTTGCCCGGCCTGCCACCATTGGCTTGCCGTCACGGTAATAAATGTAGATTTCCAGCGAATCAAATTCTACCGGAATAACCGCCTTGCCACCCATGTCCAAAGTCTGAGGACCGAGGACCTTGACCGCAATTGTAGCCATCCCAGCCGCTGGAGCAGCTACGGTGTAACGA